>Ga0247717_1000008_pt1 | contig 50867 bp, 44 predicted proteins | sample 24E_NmetaG_FD_189047 | JGI IMG/M metagenome (GOLD analysis project Ga0247717, IMG submission 189047) | Soil microbial communities from hillslope of Landscape Evolution Observatory, University of Arizona, Oracle, AZ, United States - 2-4-E_N | ecosystem: Engineered > Artificial ecosystem >... | reverse complement strand
CCGGTCCCGAATCCCGGCGCCCGGACCCGGTCCCGGCACCCGGCACCCGGCTCCCGGACCCGGTCCCGAATCCCGGCACCCGGCTCCCGGACCCGGTCCCGAATCCCGGCACCCGGCTCCCGGACCCGGTCCCGAATCCCGGCGCCCGGACCCGGTCCCGAATCCCGGCGCCCGGACCCGGTCCCGGCAACCGGCACCCGGCTCCCGGACCCGGTCCCGAATCCCGGCACCCGGCATCCGGCCCCGGCGCGCGAAACGTGTTGCCGCCGCGCCCGCGCGGCCTGGAAAGGGCAAACGCCTTGAATCGGGCGGGACCTCTTCATGATATGAATCTCGCGGACCTCGTCCTCGAGGTTGTCTCCTTGAAGGACGTCGACCGGGAGGGGTGGAAGCGCGTCGCCGGCGCGGCGCGGGAGTCGGTGGCGGAGCACACGTACGGCGTCGCGGCGCTCGCGGCGCTCCTGGGTCCGGACCTGGGGGTCGACGCGGACCGGCTGACGCGGCTCGCGGTGCTGCACGACCTCGCGGAGGTGCGGACGGGGGACATCACGCCGGCGGATGGGATCGCGCCCTTGGAGAAGCGTCGGCGGGAGCAGGCGGCGCTCGCGGCGATGCTCGCGCCGCTCGGGCCCACGCGGGCGGCGGCGCTCGAAGGCCTCGCGGTCATGGATTCGCCGGAGGCCCGCATCCTGAAGCAGCTCGACGCGCTCGAGATGCTCGCGCAGGCGCTCAGGCAGGAGGAGCGCGGCGGCGCTGCGGGCGACCTCGACGCGTTCTGGGCATCGGGCATGAAGAAGCTCGAGCATCCGTTCCTCGTGGCGCTCGGGCTCGCGCTCGAGGCGCGGCGGCCGTGACGAGTCGCGAAACCGCTGCTTACCGCCCCCGGGCGCTCGCGACATGCATGACGGGGCATCGCGGAGCCGTGGCTGGGACGACGCTTACCCTCTTCCTGTTACGGGCGACGGACGTAGCCCGGCGAGCTGCCACACGGAGATTCCGGTCGTCCATCCTCTCCATCGTTCCCAGCGGCACCAGTGACCACGTTGCCCAGGACGTTGCCATTGAGACCGACCTGAAGGCCAAGGATCCCGCGGCCGCCTTGGCCGCCGGCGGCCCAAGCCCATCCTCCGTACCCCTTCTCGCCCTTGGCGCCAGGATAGAGGCAGACGTTGGAAGGGTCGTTCGGGGGTCGATAACAGAAGTTGACCGAGTCGCAGCGTGTGTAGCCGTCACCGTTGCCGAATCGGCCGCCACCACCATCCCCGCCTCGTCCTCCCATGCCTCCCTTGACGTCTCTGTTGACAGGTCCTCCGGCTCCGCCGAGCACGCCCCCAACCCCACCTTGCCCGCCTTGCCCTGTCGCCATTCCGCCGTTACCCCCGTGTCCGCCCCATCCGGCCGGCCGGCCGTCGGTCCGACAAGAGGTGCACGCTATCACGCCGCCTTCGCCTCGGCCGCCATTCCCGCCGTAGACGGCATCCACTGATCCCCCTCGTCCTCCGATGAACTCCCCAGGACCGCCGGATCCGCCTTCGCCTCGCGCATCCTTCCCCTTGCAGGCATCGCGGCCCGGGCCAGTCTGGCTGAAGCTCGGATAGGAGCATCCGCCTGTTCCGTACTGGGTCGGCGCATCGTCCCCAGGCTCTCCCTCACACGGATTCGAAAAGATCCCGACGCAGGCCGCAGCCGAGCCGCCCTCCCCACCGGCTCCGCCCGACGCCTTGCCATTCGCGAACAGCACAGTCGGCACGTGCCCCGGCGGCAAGCTCAGAATCCCCGAGGCGCCCCCCTCTCCACCGGTGGCCCTGATCTCGCCAGGCCCGTACGCGGCGATCGACCCAGCGCGGGCGTGCGCGAGCGCCGAACCCCCGGCGCCACCGTTTCCAAGAATGAGCAGTCCGTTCATCGAAAGGAATCGCGCGTCAAGCACGAGATCGCCGCCGCGTCCGCCGGGCCCCCCCACGGCGACGGGATCCGCGATTCCAGCGTCGAATTCCGCAACCGCGGTTGCGTCCCCCCCGGAGCCACCGTCACCCGAGGCGATGATTCCATCGCCACCGACTGCAATGACGCCGCGCGGCGAATTCAGGATGACCGGCGGCGCATCGCCGCCACGACCGCCCAGACTGAGCGTCGGGAGGGCGCTCGGCGTTCCCGCGAGTCCGTGACCGCCCCAGATTTCCCCTTCGACCGAGATCAAATGATCCGATGTCACGGTCACGGCAGTTCCGGGGGTCGCTTCGATCCGACCTTCGACGATGACCTCTTCCACCCCATGGAGTTCGAAGACGAGATCCGCCGTCACCGTGACCCCCGCGGGGATCGTGATGGACTGGTAGGCGTAGACGCCGGGCGCAGCCACGCCTGAAGAGAACGTGCAACTCGTGGGAATCGTGATTCCGCCATTCGGCACGCACGCTGAGCTGGAACCGGTGACCGGGTTGAGGAGAAGGGTCAGCGGGGTGAGCAGCAACATTGCGACCGTGAGAACGCCCATTTTTCGGTTTTCGTTGGAGTCGGCCATCAGGGCCGTGATGGGCCATGACCGTTTTTTTTTCGGTCGGATGATGACTGGTCAACATTTATATCCTCCGAAGGCCCTTGAGGCGTGTGAATACGCGGTTCCTAGTTGTGATCGTTTCACTGGCCGTTTTTGCCACCACGATCGCTCTTCCCGACGGGGCGCGCGCGACCCATCAGCTCGAAAAAACATAATGCCGGGCGGCAGAGACGAACACGCCCCCCGACGAAGATGGGTATTACACACTCATGTGCACTTTTGTCTGCCTTCCTGGAGCCGTTATCGGCGTGCGAGCCGAGTCGCGAGAGTGGATGAGCGACCTCGTGATCACCGCCACATGTTCGAACATCGTGGTCTCCTGCACCATCCCACATTACGTGGGACCGGGCAATGGAGTCGGGGAATGTTCGGACGATGAGGGATACGTACATACCCCGGGACAGGGCGTCTGCACCGTCAGGACTTACGGGTACCTCCATGGATACTGTTATGCGACGACCCCGAGTGTCCATGCATTCGCGTCAACTGTCACGAGCCACTACGGCGATTCATGCCTCGATACATGTCGGCTCATCCTCGAAGTCGGAGGACAACAGGTTTTCCCATTCGATCAAACGGGAACGACAGTGGCCCAACCGACAGGGACTTGTCTTTCCGGCATCTGCTACGTGGCAGTGCGAGGCACAGGCACGACAATGGGGTGGAAGGGACAGGTCGTAGCGCGATGCGAACCAGGTGGTTCAGCAGTGGCCCATCACAGTGTGAGTGCCGCTCAATGCAGTCGTCGCGCAATTGCTGCGGGCGAACTGCAGATTGCCGGATCGCTTCCGGAAATTATGGCGATACCTGTTGCGCGTGGAACGTGCGTGGACGTTGAACTCCTTCAAGAGGGTTACGCATACGATCCGATCGGGGGCGATTTTGTTCAAGGTGACCCTGCCCGGGATTGGGTTCAAGTTTGCCATTTCCGAGATCTCTTGGAAATTCTTCCCCCGTGATCCTGATGGGTGAAAAATTGAGAATATTCGCGGGCCTTATGATCGGGCTTTCGATGCTACTTTCAACGGTGGGATCGGTCTCGATCTTCGACCCAGATGACGGGGTGTACATCGAAGCGATCGCTCTCGACGCCGTCGATGGCCGAGACATCGTCCTCGCCTATTCGATGCTTTATCCCGCGGCGAATACAATTTACTTGGTGCGAGTCCACAATGGGTCGGTCGGCTCCCACGAACCAATATACCAATTGCAGCACGAACAAACGGTTTCGTCGCGAAATGGCCTGTTCGTAGGAGCTCGGGGGGACGAATACCGCGTTCTCATCGTCCTCGATGAGCCCGCGGAGCCCTCAGGATTCACATCGACGCAAACGATCGTCGTCATAAAGCAAAATGGGGATGGCGTGTGGTCGACAGCCTCCCACCTCATCGGCTTGAGCTGCTGCACTCGAGTCCTGTCCTTTGCTGTCGGGGGCGACGGCACGAGCTATACCTTGATCCAGCAGAGCGGCAGGCTCACCCTGATCACCGAAGCCAATGGTGACTTTGCGCGCACTCACATCGCGAATTCTTCGCCGATGGGCCACGTTTCGGTCGATCAAGACGGGCAGCCTCATGTCTGCTACTCCGATTTAGGAAAAGTCATTGATTGGTCTCCGGCTGGCTCGCATGTACTTTATGAACGCAACCGGGTCGAATCCTTTGATTGCAATTTCATTGTTACAAGAGCGGATCTGAAATGGGGGGTCTTTGCCGCCCTCCCGAAAGTTGGCGGCAGTTGCCTCACCCCCCTTCCTTGCCTATCCCCACCTGACTCTGGCAAGCTCATCGTGTTTTCACAGGATGGCCAGGAGACATCCATCGTGGCCACGAATCTGAGCTACTGGACAACGCCGCAGCTCAGTGAGTCGCCGATGGGCCGCCGGCTCATCATGAACTATTATCCGACATCGGAGAGCTTCAAGAATACGATCTTGGAATTCCGAGACGACGGCCTCGTGGAAGTTGCGCGCGCGCCGACTTGGTCTTGGTTGCCGAGATCCAATATTATAGAACCGGTCGTTTTGCATGAGGTGTATGGCCAAGACGGTTATGAGGCGCGCCTCGTCCGGATTCCAGATTCAAGATGAGGTTGAGACTCCATGGCAGCAAGAGTGGCTGGAGGGACCCTGATGGCTTGGAAAGCTTCATGTTTCAACAAATGGACGTACGAGGCGATGGCATCGGCCATTCACATGAAGCGAGCGTCAGCATCCTTTCTTGCCATCATCCTTCTCGTTTGCACGCAGGGTCCGACCGCTTCCGCGTCTCCATCGAGCTTCATGGTCATCGAAGAATCGTAGGGCGAGGAAACCCAAGCGGCGACGATCCTTCGGATTCAATCTGAGCAGTCTGAACGGACCATTGTGAGAATATGCACGACCCCCGAGTACTGGACGGAAGGCCTGCGGGGTTGGTCCTTCCTGCAGTATCGCGTCGAGGCGGGTGAACTGACTGCTGCTTTCGCCATGAGTGAACTCTTTGGGTCACACGAACGCGTCGAACCACGGATTTTCGTCAGGGGCTCGGCCGGCGAGAGCATCGAATCTGGGCCGATCGTCCTGGACGCCGCGGTTTGGAAGGCCTGCAGGACGATCACCATTTTCGCGAGCGAGCCGCGAACCACCGACGACGTCTATGTGTTTGCGAGCCGCCATGTTCCGATCCGATGGTCAATTGAAGAGCGTGTCGTGGGGTCCGCCAACCCGGTGGTGGCCTGGCGCCACGAGACGGACGTCGTGAATGTCGCGGATCTCGAATCCTTTTCGGGCCCCCTCGCCGTCGCGAGCAGCCCGACCCTCGTCCTGGGGCCGACGAGCCACCAGGCGTCCGTCGGCGGCCACCTGAGTAGCATGATCGAGCACGGGATCTACGGAACCTTCGGTTTTGGGGACTTCACTCCGGCGGCGGGCGAATATCACGTCGAAGGTCCGCAGGGGGAACGCTTCGAATCGTGCTTCGAGTATCGTTCCGAAGGTCTCTGCAAATCCCCTGAGGGGTCGTGGACGAGCGAACAATTCGCCAGTCCACACGCGGGCCGCTACGTGTTCAAGCCGTCGGTGGCCGTGGGGCCGAGCCATGAGGATCGGTTGGGGGCCATCTGGATCGACGCCCCGATGCCGCCCGGCGTGACGGTCCCGGCGCCCTCCTCGGCGCTGCCGCCCATCACGTGAGGGGCCACCCTTCGCGCGCCTCGGGCGTCGTGATCACCCTCGCCGCGCCATGATGCGCTCCATCTCCGCGATCTCCTCGCGCTGCGCCTCGATGATGCGTCGGCAGAGGTCCTCGATCTGCGGATCGGTGAGCGCGGCCTCCTGGCACATGTGGATCGCGCGCGAGTGGTGCGGGATCATGGATCGGAGGAAGGCCTCGTCGCCCACGGCGGCCTCGAAGCGGCCGGCGGCGAAGGCGCCGACGAGGAGCAGGCCGAAGGCGACGTAGAGGGCGAGATTCAGGCGGCGGTCCGGGAAGCTGCGGCGCATCGTCGTGAGCATGATGAGGCCCATCGCGGCGACCATGGAGAGCGAGATCCAGAACACGCTGAGGCTGAGGTCGAAATGGTCCGGACGGTCGATCTGCGAGAACGCGAGGAAGTACATCACGACCAGGCTCGCGGCCAGGCTCGCCGCGAGGCGGCCGTACATCGCCGTCGGCATGAAGAGCGGGTCCGATTCTCCAGGGCAGAGGGGTTGCGGCGCAGCGATCGATCCGGCCGTGCGCGGTTCGGATCGAGCGTCGCGCCGCACGGCGCCCCGCATCGATCCCGCCCCCGAAACCTTCATATGACCCCCCCGATATAGGCGCGCTGCTCCCGTAGAAGAGCCTCTCGCAGGGCTCGACGCGCTCTTTGGACGCGGGACTACGGAGGTTCGCATTCCATGGTCGATCGCAAGGACATCTCGGCCGCCATCAAGGCCGCCCTCGAAGCCGCGCCCGAACGCAAGTTCCCGGAGAGCGTCGAGATCGCGTTCAACCTCAAGAACGTCGATCTGTCGATCCCGAAGAACCGCGTCGACGAGGAAATCCAGCTCCCGAAGGGCCGCGGCCGCACCCCCAAGGTGGCCGTCTTCGCGGGCGGCGAACTGGCGGTCAAGGCCAGGAGCGTCGCCGACCTCGTCGTCATGCCCGAGCAGATCGAGGAGCTCGCGGGCGACAAGCGCAAGGCGCGCAAGGTCGCGAACGACGTGCAGTTCTTCGTCGCCGAGGCGCCCCTCATGCCGACGATCGGCCGCACGCTCGGTACGGTCCTCGGTCCCCGCGGCAAGATGCCGCGCCCGATCCCGCCCGCGGCCGACCCCGCGGGCCTCGTGAACGCGCTCAAGAACACGGTGCGTGTCCGCTCCCGCGACCGCCGCACGTTCCACACGCCGATCGGCGTGCGGACGATGTCCGTCGACGACCTCACGGACAACGCGGCGCTCGTGATCGACCGCGTGACGAAGAAGCTCGAGCGCGGCACGTTCAACATCGCAAGCATCTACGTGAAGACCACCATGGGCCCGGCCCATGAGGTCAAGGTGGTGTAGGCCATGGCTCACGTTGCGAAGTGGAAGAAGGACGAGGTCAAGAGCCTCGTCGACATGCTCCGCGCGAACCCCGTCATCGGCGTCGCCCAGGTGGACGGCATCCCCTCGGCGCAGATGCAGACGATGCGGAAGAACCTCCGCGCGGACGCCACCATCAAGATCGCGAAGTCGACGCTCCTGCGCATCGCGCTCAAGGAGCTCGAGAAGGAGCGGCCCGGCGCCGCGAAGCTCGCGGACGCGATGAACGGGTCCACGGCGCTCATCGCGACGAAGATGAACCCCTTCAAGCTCTACAAGCGCCTCGAGCAGTCGAAGACGAAGGCCCCCGCCCGCGGCGGCGAGACGGCCCCGAGCGACATCGCGGTCGAGAAGGGCGAGACCCAGTTCAAGCCCGGCCCGATCGTCGGCGACCTGCAGAAGGCGGGCATCCCCGCGAAGATCGACAACGGCAAGGTCGTCATCTCCGCGAACAAGGTCCTCGTGAAGGCCGGCGAGAAGATCAAGCCGGAAGTCGCGACGATGCTCACGCGCCTCGAGATCTTCCCGCTCATCGTCGGCATGGACCTCAAGGCCGTCCACGAGAACGGCACGGTCTTCGGCCGCGACGTGCTCGCGGTCGACGAGGACGCGATCCTCGCGGAACTCGGCGCGGCCGCGCGCGGCGCCCTCGGCGTCGCCCTCGAGGCCGGCTGGGCCACGAAGCAGACCATCGTCCCCCTCATCGCCAAGGCGCAGCGCGAGGCGCTCGCGGTCGGCGTCGAGGCGGCGCTCCCCGAGAAGGGCGTCATCGACCTCGTCGTCGCGAAGGCGTACCGCGAGATGCTCGCGGTCGCCCGCAAGGCGCCCGAGGCGGCGGACGACGAGCTCAAGGCGGCCCTGTCCGCGGCTCCGGCCGCGGCGGCGCCTGCGGCCTCGTCCGGCGGCGCGAAGAAGGACGAAGAGAAGGAAGAAGAGAAGGGCGCCTCCGAGGAAGAGGCCATGGCCGGCTTGGGCGCGCTCTTCGGCTGACGATCAAACCCCGATGAAGAAGTAACGATTAGGAGGTAGAAAAAAATGGAATACGTGTACAGCGCCCTGCTCCTGCACTCGGCTGGCAAGAAGGTCGACGAGGCCGGCGTCACCGCGGTCCTCAAGGCCGCCGGCGTCGAGGCGAACGAGGCCCGCGTGAAGGCCCTCGTCGCCGCCCTCGACGGCGTGAACATCGACGAGGCCATCAAGTCGGCCATCGCCGCCCCCGTCGCCGCCGCCCCCGCGGCCGCCGCCGGTGGCGCCCCCGCCGCCAAGGCCGAGGAGAAGCCCGAAGAGAAGGGCCCCTCCGAGGAAGAGGCGATGGCGGGCCTGGGCGCCCTCTTCGGCTAAGCTCAGCGCAGCCGGAGACGCCGCGAATCCGAAAATTCGCGAGCGTCTTCGGGTGAATCCGGAGAGACTCCCCGCGCCCGCATCCGCGGGCGCGCCCATCACCCCTCGCGCGGCGACGCCGCGCGGACCCCCCTTCTTCTGCGGCTCCGGCCGCTCATTTCCCTGCATCCAGCGCGCGCTCCGCGTGTCACCCCGCCTGGGGACGGGGGAAGCGGCATCCCACGTGAACCTCAGTGCCGGGGCGGGAGGCCCATGTCGGTCCGCGTTCCGTCCGGTTTCGTCCTTGTCCTCGCCCTCGCGCTTGCCGCCGTGCTGGCCGGCTGCGTCACCGGCACGTCGCGTTGGTACGTCGAGGTCGACTACGAGGCTGACGAGGCGAACCGCGAAGCGCTGAACGCCGCGGGTCAGGCGAACTGCGTGCGCGAAGCGGCTGAAGGGATAGACTCGCCCACGTGTCCGCGCGTTCCGACCGGCGGCCTGTATCCCATCGACGGCATCCGACTCCTCGACGGCTTCGTCACCTTCCTCGCCGGGCCGACGTCCGCGAGCGCCGACGCGCAGGACGTGTTCACGATGCTCGGAGGCGGCCCGATGCCCGAGCACATCGTCTCGGATCAGGCCCGAGGCGCGAACGCGCACCGCGCATCGAACGGCTTCGCGCCCGACGTCGTGTGGCCGGGGCCGATGAGCCTCAAGGCCGCTTACGGGTACTGGGGCGACACGAATGGCGATCGCATCGTCGCGATCAATCTCTCTGAAAACGCCGAACACGCCTCGCCGGACAACGAATGGGTCGGGCTCGCGAACCGCGAGGTGTACGTGTACGTCGAGCCGGGGAGCCACCCGCAGTACCGCTCGATGATCCGGCCCGGAGATACGCAGCCCGACGCGCGCCTGCGCGCGTCGTCGCGCGGCCTCTACGACACCGGCATCGTGCCCGTGATCTTCACCGACGGTTCGCTCGTCCAGACGTACACCATCACCACGATCGCCGACGCGATCCTCTCCCCGAGCCCGGACGGCGAGTTTCCGTACACGATGCGCGCGGATTCGCTCGTGGACATCGATGTCTACGGTGCCGTCGCCCCAGGTCCTGTCGAAGCGCTCTACACAGGGACCGCCGCGCCGCTCGTGAACGCGATCGGCAGCCCGAGCTACGGGATCTGCCCTGCCGGCTGCAGCGGACTCCCGATCGGGCCGACGGAAACGGCCGCGGATCCGACGATCGCCGCGGCGCAGAACGCGCTCTACGCCCGCTATCCGCGTGAATGGGCCGATGGTTCCGGCTCGACCGCGGAAGGCCGAAGGGCGGCTTTCGAGGATGCTTACGAAGGCTGGATCGACCTCCTTCCGCGCACGCGCGTGAAGCCCGTGGTCTATCAAGTGAACATAGGGAACGAGTTGCCTCCGTTCACGACCGATGCCCCGCTCGTCGGACACAACACCGCCGATGGCGAGCAGGCCGCGGCGCCCGGCTTCGTCACTTTCGACCTTTGGGTCGGGATCTGGCGCGACCTGAATGGCGACGGGTTCATCGGCCGCGCGAACGCCGACGATCCGTACGAGGCCGGTTCGCGTCCGCTCCCGGACGACTACTTCGCGCGGGACGGGGAGTTCTTCGGCGCGGTCGCCAACCTCACCACGTTCACCCTCTGGCTCGTGCCGGACACGGAGTGGGGCCCGAACGGCGCGCGCGTCGCGCGATCCCTCGGAGCGCTGCCCGACCAGAAGGTCTACGTCGGCTCCGAGCCGGTTCCGCTCACGATGCACGCGGATCACGAGAACGTGGCCGCCGGCCACTACGCGTCGCGCCTCGCGGTCTTTCTCGCCGACGGATCGCCCGGCTTCACCGTCTGCACGCCGTGGCTCACCGTGCGCTACGCGGAGGGCGGCCTCGACGTGACGCAGGTCGTCCGGGACTGCGACCACGTCGCGCCCTGGGCCGAATGAGCCGACTGTCCACGGCAAAGGTCATGGGGAGTCCGGGGGACTCACCCCCGGAGGCTCCAGCGTGCAGACCGCCCTCAAGCTCCTCGTCGTCGCCGGCGTCGCGTTCGCGCCCGCGCTCGCGGGGTGTCTCAACATCGACCCCGACTACATCACGATCGACGTGACGGCCGAGGTCGAGGAGCCCCTGGGCGACGCGTTTGCGATCCAGAAGACGTGCGTCGCGGAGGCCCGGTTCCGCCAACCGTCGTCCGAATGCTCCGAGGAGGCAACCGACCTCGGTCCCCCTACGAAGGGCATCCGCATCCTCGATGCCATGTACATCGTGCCCGCTCCGAATCCCCGTAAGGATCCGATGACCGGCGAGGGTCACACCGACGTCTACATGGACGTCTTCGTCGGAACGAACCCCCACCGCGCGAGCGACGGTCTCGTCGCCGACACCATCCTGCCGGGTTGGGGCACCTTCGTGGCCGCCCACGGATGGTGGGACAACCTCGACGAGGACGCATTCCTCGAGGTGCGCCGGCAAGCCTCCCGCGCGCCTCTTATCGACAATGAATGGAGGCAGATCGGCACGGCCAAGATGTACAGCTACGTCGAGCCGGGGCCCCACCCCACCTATGCCTCGTTCAACCGGCCGGAATCCTTCACGCCCGATTTCAAGTACGTCAACGCCGGCGCGATGTACCGCGCCGCGTCGGCCACGGATTCCATGACGGCCGGCATCCTCTTCGTGGACGGCTCGCTCTTCCAGACGCTCACCATCATGACGGTCACGGATCCGATCCTCGCCCCGAGCGAGGATGGAAAGTATCCCTTCATCGCGGGCGCCCGGTCCCTCGTCGATATCGACGTGTACTCGGCCCAGTCGCCCGGGCCGATCACCACGATCTTCGCCTCGACGGCCGCACCCTTCGTGAACGCCATCGGGAGCCCGAACGTCGGGACTTGCCCGAACGCATGCCGCGTCGAACCGGCGCGCGCGCCCGGCTCCGGCCTCGAGCCGGCGCTCGGGCTGCAGGGCGCCGTCTACGGACGCTATCTTCCCGAGTGGCGCGAAGGATCGGGGTCGTCCGCCGAGAATCGGCGCGACGATTTCAATCAAACGTACCGGGGTTGGATCGACCTCATGCCGCGGACCCAGCAGCCGACGACGGCGTTCTTCAATTCGGTCCCGTTCCTCCAGCAGTCGGGCGCGCTCGTGGGCGGCTCGCGCGGCGGCGAGATGGCCGCGGCGCCCTCCTTCGTCACGTTCGAACTGTGGGCGGGCATCTGGCATGACGTGAACGAGGACGGCCACGTCGGCGTCGCCTCCCAACCCGATCCCTACGAGGGCGGGAGCAGGCCCGTCGCGGACGACTACTTCAACAACCGCGGCGAATTCAATGGCATCATCGTGGACGGGAGCGCGATCGGCCCCCTGGCCAAGGTCCACGTCCGCGTCACCCCGGACGCTCCCTGGAGCGCCGGCACGATGAAGGTGATGTGGTCCACCAACCAGGTCCATCCGAACGACTGCGGACCCACCGCGCCCACCACCGCGCGCGTCTGCAGCATCCGCCCCGTCACAGGGATGGACACGGTCCTCCTCAACCTCACCGCGGACGCCGCGACGCTCGGTCGGCACTACAGCGCCGTCTCGATCCTGGTGCCGCCCGACTCGCCCGGCTTCACGATGTGCGCGGGCCCGTTCGAGGTCCGCCACGACACGCCCGGCCACCCGGTCACGGAGCCGGTGTGGGACTGCGACCACGTCGCGGCGTGGACGCCGCGCGCGGATTGAGAACCGCCGGGCCCGAATTTCGCAACCGATCGGAAGTCCGGAGGCCGTCTTTCGCAGGTTTCCCTCTCCGCTGAAATACCTCTTTCAGACTGTGGGTTCGATCAACATGATTGCACGCGCGTCATTCGCCTGCATCGCCATCGCCCTGTTCGCGACCGCCCCGCTCTCCGCGGCCGACGGCCCCGGGCTGCCCGAACCCGTCGAACACCTCGCCGGCCCCGCCCTGAACGCCGTTTCCAATGATTGCGTCGAAGCCGAGCCTCTGCCCGACGGCCGCATCGAGGTGCACGCGACGTTCCTCGTCGGCGGCGACGGCGGCGCGGACCACGCCGAGTGCATCACGTACGCCGAAATCGCATTCGAGTGGCCCACGGACCCCAAGTTCGTGATCCCGCGCTGCCTGACTGAGGCCGCGGGCGCGCACGCGGGCGGCATCGCCGAGTGGCGCGACGACACGCTCACGACGCTCGTCATCCGCGGCGAGGCGTGGGAGCACTTCGGCGACGTCGCGTGGTACCTCAGCGCGCCCGTGAACGGCGTCTGCGCGTGAGGTGCGTTCCGTGAACCGCCTTCTCGCCGCACCCGCTCTCGCCCTCGCCGTCCTATTCGCGGGCTTCGCTGAGCTCGCCCGCGCGCACCACGCGGAAGTTTCCGCGGACGCGCGCGAAGACGGCCGGACCCGACTCGATGCGGATGGGCAAAACAACGGCGTCCAGGAGGCACTCGCGGCGGCAGGCCTCGCTGACGTCCGCATCCTGGACGCCCTCGCGGTCACCGTGGGACTGCACGACTACCACCCGCACGGCTACAAGATCGACCCCCGCGAGCCGTGGAACCTGTACGGCCACGCGGAGTACCGCCGCACCAACGTCCGCGGCGCGTCCGAAGGCGTGCTCCAGCCGGCGCTTCCGCCCGGACCCGTGTGGTTCCTCGCGTGGGCAGGCGAGTTCCGCGACCGCAACGAGAACGGCGTCATCGACCAGGACGTGCGCCGCAACCCCGATGGATCCGTCGCGGGGCGCGGGCTCCTGCACGAGTGGCGCGCGGACGAGCACGCGGTCCTCCTCGGCTTCATCGACCCGGCGTTCAGGCCCGCGCTCTTCGAGAGCGGCGCCTTCGAGCCCGGAGACCCCGATGTCCGCTTCTCGTACCTCGGGGACGCCGAGGAGACGTTCCTGTCGGGCGGCGGGCCCGTCGTGTTCCCCGACGGCTCGCTCCTGCAGACCGTCCGGACAATCGTCGTGCAGGAGGCCATGGAGGAAGGCGCCCGCGCGCTCGTCGACATCGACGACTATGCGGCGCTTGCTCCGGGGCCGGCCGCGAAGCTCTACGCGTCGACGGTCGCGCCCTTCGTGGATGCGGTGCCCGTCTCGCTCGCGGCTTGCGGGCCCGCGTGTGACCTCTCGGACGTCACGCCCATCGATCCATTCGGACCGCTGCGGTGAGCCGTGAGGTCGCGATACCCCCTGCTTGTTGAACGCCCGTTGACCATCGGCCGGCGCGTCAACGCGCGTTCAACACGCCCCTAATACCCCCCGGTGTGAGGGTCATCTCGGTGCTTCCGATGCCCACGACGCCTCGCATGAACCTGGCCGGCCTGACGAACATGACCGCCGTGATGGCCGCCATCGCGAACAAGCCGAGCCACGTCGGCGCGGCCTACCGCATCCGATAGTTCCCCCGTTTCCCGCTGATCGTTTCCGACCCGCACGACCTCCGACCCTGAATGCCCCCAAGGGGTTGGCAGGGGCGCCCGCTCCAACCGGGCGCCCCGACCCCCCGGCGCCGCTCGTCATGCGGCGCCGGGGGTATGGCTCTTCTTCCGGACCGCTGCGGTGAGCCTGTCCCCTTCGCCTGTACCCATCGACGTGCTCCCCGTCGGCGCCTTCGCAGCACCGCCGTTTCATAACTGAGCCGCATTGATCCAAACATAGATATTACCGGCCGACTTCAGGGGGTTGCGCACCGCGCATTTCGGAGGCTCCGAAAATGTCTCTCACGCATTCCGACGAAACCGAGCGCACCCTCCTTGCGGCCCCCGACGTCCTCGCGCTCGTCGGCGCCACGCCCCTCGTGCGGCTCCACCGCGTCGTCCCCGAGGGCGCGGCCCGCGTCTGGGCGAAGTGCGAATTCCTGAACCCCGGGGGCAGCGCGAAGGACCGGATCGGCCTCGCGCTCCTCGAGGCGGCGGAGGCGAGCGGGAAGCTGCGCCCCGGCGGCACCGTCGTCGAGGCCTCCTCCGGCAACACGGCCGTCGCGCTCGCGCAGGCGTGCGCGGTGCGGGGCTACCGGCTCGTCATCACGCTCCCCGCCAAGATGAGCGAGGAGAAGCGCCGGCTCGTCAAGGCCTACGGCGCGGAGCTCATCGTCACGCCGAATGCCGAACCCGGGTCGCGCGACCACTACATCGAGGTCGCGAAGCGCGTCGCGCGCGAGCGGGGCGGCGTGTACCTCGACCAGTTCGGCAACCCCGCGAACGCGCGCGCGCACGAACTCACCACGGGCCCGGAGATCGTGCGCGCGCTCGGCGGGCGTGTCGACGCGGTCGTCGCGGGCGCCGGCACGGGCGGCACGCTCACGGGCGTCGCGCGGGCCGTGAAGCGCGCGAACCCGAACGCGCTCATCGTGTGCAACGACCCCGAAGGCAGCGTCATCAGCGGCGGCGAAGCGGCCGCCTACAAGGTCGAGGGCATCGGCGACGACTTCATCCCGAAGGGCCTCGACCAGAACCTCATCGACCGCTACGAGGTCGTGAGCGACCGCGAGTCGTTCGTCTGGGCGCGTCGCCTCGCGCGCGAAGAGGGGCTCCTCGTCGGCGGCTCCTCGGGCTCGGCCGTCGCGGCAGCGGTGCGCGTCGCGAAGGGCCTTCCCGCGGACGCGAACGTGGTCGCGATCCTCGCGGACACGGGCCGCAACTACCTCTCGAAGTTCCACAACGACATCTGGCTCAAGGAGAACGGCTTCGCGGATCTCGTCGAGGAGCCGCTCGCGGCGCCCGTGCGCGTCCTCGTGAAGGAGGCGGCCTGAATGGCGTCCCTCGTCACGCGCGCGGTGCACGCGGGCCGCAAGCCCGACGGCGACACGGGCGCGATCCTGACGCCGATCCACCAGGTCACGACCTACGCCCAGGAGGACGTCGGCGTCCACAAGGGCCACACGTACTCGCGCGCCTCGAATCCGACGGTCGAGGCGCTCGAGATCAGGCTGAACAGTCTGGAAGAGGGCATCGGCGCGGTGGCCTTCACCTCTGGCATGGCCGCGATCGATGCCCTCTTCCGGGCCTCCCTCTCCGCGGGCGACCATGTGGTCGTCTCGGACGTCGTCTACGGCGGCACCGTGCGGCTCCTGCGCCAGGTGTACGCCCGCGCGGGCGTCACGTGGTCGTTCGTGGACGCATCGGACCCCGCGGCCGTCGCCCGCGCCATCACGCCCGCGACGAAGCTCGTGCTCCTCGAGAGTCCGGGCAATCCGACGCTCAAGCTCGCGGACATCCGCGGCGTCGCGGAGGTCGCGCACGCGAAGGGCGTGCCGGTCGCGGTCGACAACACGTTCCTCACGCCGCTCGGGCAGCGCGTCTTCGAGCTCGGCGCGGACATCTCGGTCCACTCGACCACGAAGTACCTCGAGGGCCACAACTCGACGATCGGCGGCGCGGTCATCGTGAAGTCGGACGCTGCGCTCCTCGAGCAGCTCAAGCTGATCCGCAAGACGGCCGGCTCGAACCAGGCGCCCTTCGAGGCGTGGCTGACGCTTCGCGGCATCAAGACGCTCGCTCTCCGGCTCGACGCCGTTTCCTCCTCCGCGCAGGCCATCGCCGAATACCTCGAGCAGTCGCCGGGCGTCGCGAAGGTGCACTATCCCGGCCTCGCCTCCTTCCCGCAGCGCGACCTCGCCGAGCGGCAGCAGCTCGTGACGGGCGGCATCCTCGCCTTCGAGCTCGACGGCGGCTACGAGGCCGCGCTCCGATTCGTGAAGGGGCTTGAATGGATCACGCTCGCGGAGAACCTCGGCGCGGCGGAATCGCTCCTCACGCACCCCGCGAGCATGACGCACGCGGCGCTCACCCGCGAAGAGCGGGAGGCTCTCGGCATCACCGACGGCCTCCTCCGGCTCTCGGTGGGGCTCGAAGCCGTCGAGGATCTCGTCGCGGATCTCGAAAGCGCGCTCGCGCGCGCCCGCGCCGGGCCTTCCGCGGCCGCGGCCGTCGCCGGGGGTGTGCCCTCGTGAGCGCCCCCGTCCGCGTCGCCCTCCTCGGGTTCGGCAACGTCGGCCGCGCGCTCGTCGAGATCGTGGCCGAGGGCGGCGTTCCCGTCCGCGTGGTCTCGGTGACGGATCGCTCGGGCACCGTCGTCGACGAGAACGGGCTCGACGCGAAGCGCCTCCTCGCCGCGAAGCTCGGCAAGGGCGCCGTCTCCGCCTACGGCGCGGGCTACCGCGAGTGGTCCTCCGCCGAGGCCGCCGCGCGCTCGCCCGCCGACGTCGTGGTCCAGGTGACGCCGACGGACCTCGCCTCCTGCGAGGCCGCCGTGGCCGAGATCGAAGCCGCCTTCTCCGCCGGAAGGGACGTCGTGACCGCGGCGAAGGGGGCCCTTGCGCTCGACCCCGGCCGTCTCCGCAAGCTCGGCGAGCAGTACGGCCGCGCCCTCGCGTCGTCGGCGGCCGTCGCGGGCGCGGTGCCCGTGCTCGAGGTGCTCGACGGAGCCTTCCGCGGCGACAAGCTCCTCCACCTCGAAGGCGTCCTCAACGGCAGCACGACGCACATCCTGTCGCAGCTCGAGCAGGGCGTCCCGTTCGAGCGCGCGCTCGCCGAGGCCCGCGCCGCGGGCATCCTCGAGACGGATCCCTCGCTGGACCTCCTCGGCCTCGACGCGGCCGCGAAGGCCGCGATCCTCCACCAGCGCGCCTACGGATCGGATCTTTCGATCAAGGACGTGCAGACGGTCGGCATCACGGGCCTGACGGCGAAGGAGTGCCAGGGCGCGCGCGCCTCGGGATTCGCCGTGCGGCTCGTCGCGCGCGTGAGCGCCGACGGCGCCCGCGTGAGGCCCCTCTACGTTCCTTCCGAAAGCCCCCTCGCCGTTTCCGGGCGCAAGAACGCGATCCGGCTCGTCTTCGAGTCCGCGGGCGAGATCGCGCTAACGGGCGCGGGCGCGGGTCCCCGCGAGACGGCGGGCGCCGTGCTTTCGGACGTCCTGACGATCGCCCGGACGCGGAAACCCGCCGGGGTCAAGGCCCGGGCGGGCCCCGCCCGGGCCGCCGAGCTCCTCACGCCGTGATCCGGGACTCCATCCGAAGCAGGGGGCCGATTCGCGGATCGTTCGAAACCGCCCGGGCCCCCTCGACCCGGTCAAGGGATGCTACCCAAGGCTTGATTAGCGCCCAGGCGTCTTGAACGATGGAGACTGGCATGCCCACGAGTTGGCCCACCCCCGGTGCCGCGTATCGCCCACGCGGCGGGGTGCGGGGGGCGCCATGGTAGCGCCTCCGGCGCGCGGTCGCGCCCTGCTTGCGCTCTTCGCCATCGCCGCCTTCCTCGCGGCCTACGCGACGGCGGCCCTCCTGGACGGCCCGGGCGACGCTCCCTTCGCGGGGCTCGGCGCCTCGTCCGGGGAGACCGTCGAGTTCTTCGGCGCCAACCATGCCACCGTCACCCTCGGCCTCGACGCCAGCTCCCGCGCGGGGGGATTCATCTCGGCGCAGAACCTCGCGCCCGGCGACATCGTGAAGGGTCGCGCGACGCTCGACACCTCGACCCCGCTCGACGCCGCCGCGCACGGCTTCGGCTTCCGAGCCTCCGTTTCGATCGAGGGTGCGCGCGGCGCCGACGCGCTCGACGCGCACCTGCTCGTCCACCGCGCCCGCTGGGGCGGCGCGGACATCCTGCCCACGCTCGTCTCGGCCCTCGACGCCGATGGCGACGCGCGCCTCACCCTCCGCGAGCTCGCGGGGGGCGTCGACGGGCTCGCGCCTCCCGCCTCCCGCGCCGCGGGCGGCACGGTCCTCGAGCTCGACCTCATGCTCGACCCCGCGCTCGGCGGCACCGGAGAATCGCTCGCCGGGCAGACCGCGCGCGTCACCTTCACGTTCGGCCTCACCGAGGCGCCGCACGACCCGCCCGCGCCGACGCCCACGACCACGGTTCCCGGGGCGCCGACGGGGCTCCTCGCCACGCAGGCGGGCGACGGGATCGCGCTCACGTGGCTTGCGCCCGCAAGCGACGGGGGCAGCCCGATCCTGGGCTACCGCATCCTGCGCGCGGAGGGCGCAGGTCCCATGACGCTGCTCGCGGAGCGCGGGGCCACGCCCTTCTACGACGACGCCGCCGTCCAACCCGGACGCACGTATCGCTACCAGGTCGCCGCGTCGAACAGCGTCGGCACGGGTGCGGCCTCGAACCAGGCGAGCGCGACCGTCGCGAGCGAGCCGCCCGTGGTGACGCTCCGCCTCTCGCCGCCTGCGCCCGATGGATTCGGCGGATGGTACGCCTCCCGGCCGCTTGCGTCCTTCGAGCCGAGCGACCCGAACGCGACGGTCGTCTTCGTCCTCGGCGGCGTCGAGCGCGAGTACCTCGAGCCGTTCGTCATCCCCGAAGGGGAATCTCGGCTCATCTACCGCGCCGTCCTCCGCGGCGTCGAAAGCGAGCCCCTCACCCGGCTTCTCCGCGTCGACGTCGCCCCGCCCGTCATCGCGAGCGGCTCCGTCTCGTCCGCGAGCGTCCGCATCGGCGGCGGCGTGGACGTGGGCGCGACCGCGACCGACGCCGATTCGGGGCTGGCGACCGTCAAGCTCGTCGCCCGCGCGCCTTCCGGGGCTTCGGTCGAGCAGCCGCTCGCGTCCACCGGATCCTCCACGTTCGCCACGCGCTTCTCGCCCGCGGAGGTCGGAACGTGGTCGCTCGCGCTCGTCGCGACGGACATCGCGGGCCACGCGAGCGAGTCGCCGCTCGGGACGCTCGTCGTCGCGCCGGCCTCCGAGCCCATCAACCTCACGCGCAACGAACCCACGCCCCCGACGGGCGAGCCCGAACCCGGGCAACCGGGGCCGTCTGCGCCGACCCAGGAGACGGTGAGGGAACCCGAACCCGCCGTTCTCGTGTTCACCTCCAACTCGACGCGCCCCGCGCGCCCCGACGAGGGCGTCGGGGGCGATGTCATCGTGCGCGTCGCGAACGTGAAGAACGTTCCGCGCACCATCATCGTCCTCATCGGTCCGGACGGCCGCGAGCACGTCCTCGCCCGCGGCTCCGGCGAGACGAGATGGAACACGACGGGCTACGAGAACGGCTACTACCGCGTCGAAACGCGCGAGGAGAACCCCGACGGCTCGACGACCACGGTCGCCTCCGCCCGCGTCCTCGTGTTCAACCCACGCGCCTCGCCGCTCGAGACGGCCGCCGCCATGGCCACCGGCGTGGCCGCGGCCATGATCAGCTCCGCGGCGCTGTCCGCCGGCGCGGGCGGGACCATGAGCACGCTCAGCTCCGTCGCGGGCGCGCGCATGTTCGATTTCCTCGGTTTCCTGCGCGAAGGCGCGGCCGCGATCGGCGAGGACAAGCTGCGCGACCGCACGAAGTTCATCGGCCACCGCGGGAAGCGCAGCCTCGCGAACCTCCGGTCGCTCACCGCCGGTCTCATCGCCGTGGTCGTCTTCGCGCTCTTCTTCACGTGGGAGGCCGTCGAGGGATGGGACTTCGACCAGTACTTCGAAGGTCTTCCCGTCGTCGGCGGCGCCGCCGTCGTGTTCTTCGCGATGGCGTGGTCGAGCGAAATCCTCCTGGCTCAGCTCTCCGGCGCGCGCACCAAGTTCAAGCTGCTCGTCTCCGGAACCATCGCGCTTGCCTTCTCGAGCACGCTCCTCAGGAGCGCCTTCGGGTACGCGGGCTTCATCGAGAAGGACGAGCGCGGCGACGACTCCGCGCTCGCGCAGCGCCGCCTCGCCGCCTTCCGCTCCATCGCCGTGTACGGCGCCGTGGCCTCGACCACCGTCATCTTCCACTACGTCGGGCTTTGGTGGAGCTTCGACTTCGCGGAAGCCGGCATCGCGATCGCGCTCACGACCCTCGCCACGTCCTCCATGCCCTTCCGACCGCTCCCGGGCCAGGAAGTCTGGGCGTGGAGCAAGCCCATGGCGATCGCGTGCTGCGCGGGCGCCTTCGCGCTCTACTTCCTCTACAACGTCGCGCTCATCGACCCGGGCGTCGTGATGCTCATCGGGCTCCTCGGCGGAGCGCTCTTCGCCGTCGCCGCCTTCGTCGTGCCGAAGATGGGCGCGTCGCTCAGTCCGAAGGGCGAAGAGGGCGGGGAGACGGGACCTTAGAGGGATTGGCTTGCCTCCCTTTCGATCTTGAGTGCAGTATTCCCCGGTAGCCGACTGTCCGGACCGACCGTAAGCACTCGTCGATGTCAACAATGGTCTTGATCGTCGCGGCAGTGCGCTCCGCTTCCTGGCTTGAGCGCGTCAGTGCGGTCTCCGCGTCAAGAATAGAGGCGCCGAACCAATGGCGGGCATGTTGCGACATCAGTTCATGGTTCCACACCAACGGACGTGACCGGCCGCCGCCGTCAATTGATACGGCGGCAGAGCTGGCCGTGATCGAGGCTGGATTGAGCTCCGTTTTCTTGAGGAGGATCTCTTTGAAGCGACTCGCGAAGAACGTGCGGAGGCGGTCCGGGTTCAACTTAGCCGGCTTGATTTGCATCTTAGAAGAACGTGTGGCCATAACCGGAACCAACGCCTCAACCGTAGGTGCCCATCGGGGGAATTCAGGTCGTGCTCGCCCCGTCGGATTGAATCGAAGAATCGCACCATAGATGCCAGAAGCGGCTTCGCTGACGCTTATTCCTGAACTGCCAGACCCAACAAGGACTTTCGCGATAGCATGCCAAGCCGAGTCAAACGAAGCCGAGACGACAAGGTTCGGCTGGCGGCGGAACTCTTTGAAAGGTACTGTTGGCAATGTGAACGCAATTTGGGCGACGCGGGTGGTGGTCAGATCAATACCAACTTGCCGCAGTAGTTTCGTGTAGGCTATAGCCGATTCTCCCCGCGCTCGCTCCGTGCAGGCTGGACACCAGCCCAATCTGCGGCAGGGGAACCAACGGTACGGCACACCAGTTCGTGGCGGAACTCTGTTGAGTGAATCGCAACGTTCTAATCGGAGTCGAACACCATCAGGCAATTCAGCAATGACACCCCGGAAAGTTGGTGGGGGCGCCCGTTTCCCACTCATCCTGAGGGGATGGCCTTGGAGGCTCTTAACACATGTATATTCTAGAATACGTGAATTAACGTGTGCGCGCCGCGATCCCCATTTCCCTCCGCCGCTATCTCCTCCGGCGTCCTTCACGCCCCGATGAACCCGCAACAACTCAGTGAGCACCCCGTGGATCCCCCCGGGTCTCGCTGCCTCGAGGTCGAAATGAGCACCCACGCCATCAAACGCGCTCAGGAGCGCGTCGGATTCGTTCCCACCGTGGACGAACTGGGCCGAGCCTGTCGTGAAGGCGTCTACATACATCAACGCGCAACGGAACGCGGCTCCTTTGCGCAGCTAGTGTGCAGTATTAGGTCGACGAAGCTGACCTTCGGGGTTCGAATCGCTTGCAGCAAGATCATCATCCTGACGACCCTTCCTCCCGATGCAGCTTCGCCGCAGGGAGTCCGGGTCAGCGACTTCGAAGGCCTTTCTGAGGTTAGGCCTGGAACGACGACGGTCCTTGAGCAGCTCCTCGTGCGGGGTGCCTACGCGATCATCAGGGCGGCTGGGATGAAATCGGTGGAGGTGCTTCGCAATGAGTGAGGGCGGGATCGACGTGGACGAGATTGTGCGGAAGCGACGGCGGAGCGCCGAATTTGGGCTGCCGATCAAGGATCCTCTGACAGGCTACATTGTGGCTCGGCCGTCCCTACCGCCAGGGGATGATCTCCTTCAGGCGCCCCCTTCTCAGCGGGGTCCGAAGCGGGGGGAAACGAGAGTTGCTCGGCAAGAGTTCAAGGAGCACTCCCAGCGACTTCGCAAAGGGCGGCGCGTCGATCGCTCAGGGCGCCTTCAGTATGATGCGAGCGGCCGACTTGTCATCTCCTTCGGCAAGTACCGTGGGAAGCTGCTCAAGGATGTCCCGCGAGGCTACCTTGAATGGATGCTCAAGAACATCCTGTTGGACTACACAGCCCAGAGGATCGTGAAAAATGAACTCGGCCGTCGGGGCATCTCGCACCCATAGTGAGGCCCCCTTGGTTTCCCAGGAAACCGTGCCAAGCACCCGCGTGAAACGCAGGCGGCGCTGGGGTCCCTCCGCCCAGCGCCGCTCCGCGCATTGGGCCGCTCGTGTGCAGTCCGGTGTCGAACCCGCACCTGAGGAGAGGGGGCCTTTCGCGGCCCCCTCTCCTCAGACTCCTCTCCCCCACAGACGGCCCCGCGAGGATTCGAACCTCGACCCTCGGATTAACAGTCCGAGATCGCTACCAGTTAGACTACAGGGCCAACCGCCGCCCCTTGGCCGAGCGCCTCCTTAAACGTTCCGAGATCGGCGCCCGAGCGGAAGGCCTTTGCCCGATCGACACGCTCGCTCGCGCGCATGCCCGGGTTCGATCGCGACGAGACGCGCCGCATCGCGCGCCTCGCGCGCCTCGACCTCGACGACGCGGAAGTCGAAGCCCTCGCGCGCGACCTGGACGCGATCACGCGCGCGTTCTCGGACCTCGCCGATTTCGCCGCGGCGCTCCCCCCGCCCGCGCCGCCCGCGGCGACGACCCCGCGCGACGACGTCGCCGCACCTGCGCCAGAAAGGGTCGTCGAGGCGATCCACGCGGCCTTCCCGCGCCGCGACGCCGCGACGGGGGCGGTGCGCGCGCCCAAGGGGGCGCCATGAGCGCGGGACCGGTCGCGAACGTGGAGCGCGCCCTTTCGCGCCTCGGCGACGATCCCTTCAATGCCTTCACGCACGTCGCCCGCGAGGCGGCGTTCGAACGCGCGCGCAGGCTCGAGGCGGAAGGGCCGCAAGACCGCCCCCTCTGGGGCCGCGTCGTGAGCGTGAAGGACAACATCGCCGCGCGCGGCATGCCGATGACGTGCGGCTCGCGGCACCTCGCGGAATACGTCGCGCCCTACGACGCGACGGTCGTCGCGCGGCTCCTCGACGCCGGCGCCATCGTCATCGGCAAGACCAACATGGACGAGTTCGCGGCCGGGTCCTCCGGCGAAAACTCCGCGTTCGGGCCTACGCTCAACCCGCGCGACCCGACCCGCGTCGCGGGCGGGTCGTCCTCGGGCGCGGGCGCCTCCGTCGCCTCGGGCGTCGTGGAACTCGCCCTCGGGAGCGACACGGGCGGCAGCGTCCGCGCGCCCGCATCCTTCTGCGGCGTCGCCGCGTTCCGGCCCTCGCACGGCCGCGTCCCGCGCCACGGGCTCGCGGACCTCGCGATGAGCCTCGAATCGCCCGCGCCGATCGCGCGCACGGTCCGGGACCTCGCGGTGCTCCTCGACGCGACGGCCGGCGCGGACCCGCGCGACCCCCGAACGGCGGGGGCGCCGCGGCCGCGCTTCGCCGAGACCCTCGCGAAGCCGCTCGAAGGGCTGCGCATCGGCGTTCCGTCGGCGCTCTTCGAAGGCGTCGCGCCGGACGTCCGCGGCCCCGTCGAACGGGCGCTCGCGAAGCTCGAGGCCGCCGGGGCGCGCGCGACGCCTGTCGATCTCCCTGGCCTCGCGCACGCGCTTTCAGCGTATTACGTCCTCAACTACGCCGAGTTCGCGAGCGCCATGCAGCGGCTCGACGGCATCCGCTACGGACGCCCCGGTCCCGTCGACGTCCCCTACGAGGCCTCGGCCGCCGCGTCGCGGGCGTCGTTCGGGCCCGAGGTGAAGCGTCGCATCCTGCTCGGAACCTTCGTGACGTCTCGGGAGGAGCGCGGCCGGTGGTACGATTCCGCGGTCGCGGCGCGCGGCGTCATCGCGGAAGCCTTCGCGCGCGCGCTCGCGGACGTCGACGTCCTCGTGGGGCCGACGATGCCGGTCCGCGCGTTCCGGGTCGGCGAGCGCGTGACGGATCCGCGCGAGATGTATGCGGCGGACGCGCTCACGGTGTCGGCGAACCTCGCCGACGTCCCCGCGGGGAGCGTCCCCGTCGAGGCTGACGGACTGCCGGTCGGTCTCCAGGTGATCGGCCGGCGCGGCGAGGACGAGCGCGCGCTCGCAGCGATGGCGTTCGCCGAGCGGCATGCGGGGGCGCGCGCGTGACGGGCGCGCGCATCGGGCTCGAGGTCCACGCATACGTGGCCACGCGGGCGAAGCTCTTCTGCCCATGCGACGCGGACTTCCTCCGCGCCCCGCGAGCGAACGCGAACGTGTGCCCGACCTGCGTGGGCGAGCCCGGCGCGAAGCCGATGGCGCCCAATCGCGCGGCGATCGAGGCCGCGATCGCCCTTGGCCGCGTGTTCGGCTCCCGGGAAAGGCCGGATGCGACGTTCCTGCGGAAGCACTACTTCTACCCGGACCTCGCGTCGAACTACCAGCGTACTTCGACGCCCATCGTCGAGGGGGGGTCGCTGCTCGGTGTGCGCCTTCGCGAGATCCATGTGGAGGAGGATCCCGGCGCCTACGATCTCGCCACGGGACTCGTGGACTACAATCGCTCGGGCGCTCCCCTCCTGGAGATCGTGACGGAGCCCGATGTCGCGTCTCCGGCGCAGGCGAGGGCCTTCCTGGAAGAGCTGCGCTTCGTTCTTTCGGCGCTCGACCTCGGGCGGACGGCGGCTGGCGTCAAGGCCGACTGCAACGTCTCGGTCGCGGGCGGCGAGCGCGCCGAGGTGAAGAACGTGAATTCCCCCCGCAACGTCGAGCGCGCGGTCGCCTACGAGGTCGAGCGGCAGCTCGAGGCCGTCGCGCGCGGCGAAAAGCAAGCGAGGGAAACGAGACAATTCGACGAAGCCACGGGTCGGACCTCGCGACTGAGGGCGAAAGAGTCCGAGGCCGACTACCGATACTTCGCCGATCCCGACCTGGGTCCGATCGACGTCGCCGCCCTGTCGCGCGCGCTCGCTCCGGCGGAGTCGCCGCTTGCGCGACGCGCGCGCCTTGCCGAGGCCGCGGGCGTGCCCGAGGTCGAGGTGGCTCCCATCCTTGAGGAGCGCGCGCTCGCCGACGCCTTCGAGGGCGCGGCGGCGCGCGCCGGCTGGAGGCCCGCTTACGACTTCTTCATCCGCGACCTGCGCGCGGAGCTCGGCTTCCGGGGCATCCCGTTCGCCGCCGCCCGCGTGACCGCGGAGGACGCGGCCGCGCTCGTCGAGGCGCTCGCCGCGCGGCGCGTCACGCCGCAGGTGGCGACGCGACTGCTGCGCGAGGGGCTTGACCGTGGCGGTCTCGCCGCCGCGCTCGCTGCCGAGGCCGGCGCCATCGTCGTCGGGGACGCGCTCGCGGAGGCGGCCCGCGCCGCGGTGCGCGACAACCCGAAGGCTGTCGCGGACGTCCGCGCCGGAAGGGCCGCAGCCGTGAACTTCCTCGTCGGTCAGGCGATGCGCGCGCTCAAGGGACGCGGCGACCCTGGGGCCGTCCGCGCCGCTGTGGAGCGCGCGCTCGAGGACGCGTCGTAACTCAAGGGAGGAGCGCCGTCACGGTCCTCTCCGCCCGATCCACGCTCGGGTGCTTGAGGAGGTCGTGGAAGAGCGGCCCCAACCCTTCGTTCGCGCCCGCGATCAGGAGGTCGCGGGGGACGGACACGTACGAGCGCACGAAGGCGCCCGTGAGCGCGTCGCGCTCCGTGCAGACCATGTCGGTGATCTGCAGGCCGGGGGTCGGGTTCTTCTCCTTCCAAAGCGAGCCGTCGACGATGTCGAGGTAGTACCAGCCCGTCGTGTCGCCGACGATCCTGCTGTCGTCATCGACGGCCACGATGAGCGAGGTCCGCGTCGCGCCTCCCGCGCACGTCGTCACGACGGCAGGCGGAGCCTGGGCGACGGCGAGCGGCAGCGCCACGAGGAGCGCCACGAGACCCACCGCGCCGATTCGGATCTTGTTCGTCATCAAAGCTGTTCACCCTCAGAGAGGCCGCGTCTGCGGGACGCTCGGCGCGCGAGGGCGGCGGCGGGGGCCACCGCGGAGAGAACGGTCACGTCGGACGGATCGTTCCATCGCACGTCAATGCCTCACAGGGTGCTCGGTCGCGTGCCCTATTTAGTCGTTCGCCGCGACCGCGAGGAACGAGGGGCGGGGGATATCCTTCCAGGGGGCGCGATCGCTGAATAAAATGGCCTGGAAATCCCGCTCCGACGGTCGCCGGAGGCGAAAAAAAGGGGCCGACGGGGCGGCGAAACCGCCCCGCCGGTCCAAGAGCCGAGGTCTAACGGTCGAGGACGATCGGGGGATCGTCCGGCAGCCAGACCACGATGCCGGGGGTCGCATCCGCGATGAGCAGATCCGTCCCGTACGCGACGTAGCTCCTCACGAAGGCTCCCGTGAAGATGTCGCGCTCGGTACAGACGCGGTCCGTGATCTGCAGACCGGGCCTGTTGTTCGACTCTTTCCACACGGACTGGTCGCGCAGGTGCACGTAGTACCAGCCCTCCGTGTCCGAATGCAGGCGCATGTCGTCGTCGATGGCATACGCCCATGTCGTTTCGGTCGTGCCACCCGTACAGGTGGTCGTGACCGTCGGCGCGCTGTCGGCGGCGTCGGCGCCCACACTCGGATTCATGCCCAGCGACAGGCCGACAACGGCGAGCGCCAGGACTCCTTTCTGTTTCCAACCCAACACAATCACCTCCAACGTTCTTGGTGGGTAAGGGTAACGCTCGGGTCCCCGGGTATAAGCGGGTACGCGCCGGGCCCCAGGGACCGCGGTCGAAGGGGTTCAGGTCGCTTGCGGGGGCGTCCGCGCCGCTCCGAAACCGATAAGGACCGCCCCACGTTCGCGGTGGCGTGAGCGGGCTTCCGCCGCCGGGACGGTTCGCGGCCGTCCTTTTCGACGTCGACGGCGTTCTCATCGATTCCATGCCCCGTCACTACGAGGCGTACCGCCGCGTGCTCGAGCCGCGGGGGATCCGCGTGGGGCGGCGTGAAGTCTACCTGAACGAGGGTCAACGGTCCCACGAGATCATCCTCGGCCTCGCGGCCCACGCGGGGGTGCGGCTCGAACCGGACGACGTCTCGGCGATCGCGGAGGAGAAGCAGCGCGTCTTCCAGTCCTTCGGCCGCGCGGCGCCGTACCCCGGCGCCGACGAGCTCGTGACCGACCTCCATGCGGCGGGCTACAAGCTCGCGCTCGTCACGGGCACGCGGACCGCGAACCTGAGGTTCCATCTCGACGAGGCCTTCCTCTCGCGCTTCGACGCCATCGTCGCGGCCGAGGACGTGAAGCAGGCGAAGCCTTATCCCGAGCCCTACCTCGCCGCCATGCGGAAGCTCGGCGCCGAGGCCTCCCGCACGCTCGTGGTCGAGAACGCTCCGCTCGGCGTGAAGGCCGGGAAGGCCGCCGGAGCCGTGGTCGCGGCCGTGACCACCACGGTCTCGAAGGAAGACCTCAAGGCTGCGGACGTGGTGCTCCCCGCCATCGAAGGGGTCCGACGGATCCTCTCGGGAGACCTCGCATGAAAGCCACCGCCGACGCGCGCGCGAACATCGCCTTCATCAAGTACTGGGGACGCGCGGACGACGAGTTGAACCTCCCCCTCAACACCAACATCGGACTCACGGTCGAGGCGCTCCGCACGCGCACGACCGTCGAATTCGACGCCGCCCTCCGCGAGGACGTCTTCACGCTGAACGGCGCCCCCCAGAAAGGCAAGGGACTCGCCCGCGTCACGCGCCACCTCGACCACATCCGCAAGGCGGTGGGCAACTCGGCCCGGGCCCGCGTCGCGAGCGAGAACGCTTTCAGCGCCGACGCCGGTCTCGCCTCGTCCGCAAGCGCCTTCGCCGCGCTCACCGTCGCGGCCTTCGAGGCGCTCGGCGTCCGGAAGACGCCCGAGGAGGCCTCGACGTACGCTCGTCTCGGCTCCGGCAGCGCCGCGCGCTCGGTCCTCGGCGGCTTCGTCGAATGGAAGGCGGGGACGACGCACGAGGCGAGCCGCGCCGTCGAGCTCGCGCCACCTTCGCACTGGGACGTGCACGACGTCGTGCTCGTGTTCTCGGGCGCCGAGAAGAAGGTCGGCTCGAGCGAGGGACACCCCCTCGCGAAGACGAGCCCCATGAACGACGCGCGCCTCGCCGAGGTCGAGAAGCTCTTGCCCGTCGTGCGGAAAGCGATCCGCGAGCGCGACGTCGCCGGGATGGCGCGCGCGACGGAGCTGGACGCCCTCCTGATGCACGCCGTCATGATGACGAGCGATCCGTCGCTCGTGTACTGGACGCCCGAGACCGTGGCGGGGATCCACGCCGTGCGTCAATGGCGCGAGGAAGGCGTGCCCGCCTTCTTCACGATCGACGCGGGACCGAACGTCCATGTCTTCGCCGCGGGGGCCGCCGCCGCGCGGGAGGTCGCCCAGCGCGCCGAGCGCGAGCTCGGCCTCGCGCCCGGGGACGTCATCGCGAGCGGCCCCGGGGCGGGCGCCAGGGTGCTCCGCGAGCACCTCTTCTGATCAGGGCCTGAATCGCCTCCAGGCGAGCGCGATTCCGAGGACGCTCCCCGCGAGGCCGAGGCCCGCGACGGGAATCGGGCTCGCCGCGGCCATGCCGCTCGATTGCGTGAGCAGCTCGCCGCCCTCTTCGAGGTCGGCGTCGTGCGAGGAGACGCACGCCTCATCGGGCTTCCCGTCGAGGAGCGGGCGCTTGAGGAGCAGGATCACGTCCTCGACCGCTTCGCTCCCGCCGATGTAACCGTTGCGCTCCGCGACGGCCCGGACCCGTACGAGGATCGAATCCTGCGGGGCGTCCTCGCCGACGACGAGCGTGAGGACCGCGCTCCCGTACGCGCGGTTCGCGAGTCCGTTCAGCGTCGGCTGCAGCGGCATGGAGAGCGTCGCGGGCGAAACGGTCGCCATCACGTGGAAGGGCGCCTCCACGACGTGCAGGCGGACGGTGGTCGCTTCGAGCGAGTGGGCGGCCATCGAGTAGCCGTACTCGACGACAAGCGGGAGCGAGACGACGCTCCCCGTCCCGACGGCGTCCTCGGGACCCTTCACGCGGAGGGCGACGCTCGAAGCGGCGAGTTCGGGCAGCTGCGCCGCCGCGGTAGGACCGAGGGCGATCGCGATCGCGAGCACGGCGATCAGCGCGGGTGCGGTTCGCATGCCCCTTCGACCGTGACCGGGGGTCATCCCTTTTCTGGATGGAGGCTTTTCGCGACCTTGCTTGAGGGTCGCCCGAAGGCCGCGAGGCTCGATTGCCCCGCGGCGCGCAGACGCTCCTTCGGAACCACGAGCCTCGCGACGTCGATCTCGCGCCATTCGAGGGCGAGATCGGCGAGGTAGCGGCGGGCCGTCTCGCTCACGGTCGGCGCGACGAGGATGCCGCGCACGCCGTCGCCGCGCGCGCCTTTCTCGCGCTCGACGTAACGGCGCAGCTGCTCGACATCGCCCACCGTCGCGGCGCGGCGCTTCACCTCGACGACCACGCGCCGGCCGCGGGCGTCGACGCCGTAGAGGTCCATCGGGCCGCGACCCGAAGCCCTTTCCCGTCTCCAGAACGTGAAGCCGGGCTCGATCGCGTCGGGGCTCCTCGCGAGCGCCGCCTGGAGGTCGTCCTCGGTCCCGACGAGAGCGAGCTCGACGCCGTCCGCGAGCTCGAGCGCGGCGACCGCGTGGACTTCTTCGAAGACCATCCGGACGGTTTCGCGGGGCTTGTCGCGCGTCGCGCTCACGACCAGGCGGTCGTTCTCGACCGTCGCCTGGAACTCGCAGCCCGGAGGCTGCCAGTTGACGGGCTTGAGCTTCGTCGCGGTGTGGACAAGGAGGGTCCCGTCGGGCTTCAGGAGCACCAGGCGGTCCCCCGCGGGGAGCTCCGACGAGGCGCGCCCGCGGTACTCGATCGCGCAGCGGCCGATGACCTGGACGAGCTTGGTCCCGAAGGCCTCGCGCAGAAACGGCGCGGCGGCGTCGGGGGCGAGGTCGGCGAGGGCGCGGTAGGCCACGCGGCGGGAAAGGCGCGGGGCCTCAAGACGCTTGTTCCCGTTCGGCAAGGGCCTTCTGGGCCCGCGACGAGCGGGGCGGGGGCGTCACGCGGAGGATGCGCCATCCCCGGCGCTTCGCGAAGAGCGAGAGCCGCAGGTCGGGATTCACGACGACGGCGTGCCCGACGGCCTCCAAAAACGCGACGTCGGACCAGTGGTCCGAGTAGGCGGTGGACTCCGTGAGGTCGATCGCGCGCTCGGCCGCGTACTTCACCATCGCGTCGCGCTTCTCGGCGCCGTAGAGGGGGCCCTCAACGCGGCCCGACCAGATGCCCTCCTCGACGTGCGGCTCGCACGCGATGATGTCCACGTCCTCGCCGATGTACTTCTTCGCGTGCTCGATGAGGGGCCGCAGCGCCGTCGTCACGATCACGAGCCGGTCGCCCCGCTTGCGGTGCTCGTCGAGAAGCTTGAGCATGTCCGGGAAGAAGAGCTCCTTGAGCCGCTCGTCCCAGATCGCGGCCATGCGCGCGTCCATGTCGCGCTGACGGACGCCCTTGAGCATGCCGTAGCCCAGACGCACGTGCGTCGAGCGCTTGATGATGCGCGCCTTGTAGAGGCCCGCGAGGAACGCGCCGCGCGCGAGGACGGAGGCGAGCTTCCCGGTGACGTACGTGTAGTAGGCCGCGCGGACGGGCTTCGACCGGAACGCGCGGGCGCGCGCGTACCCCTCGCGGCCGAGGCTGAGGCCGAGCACGACGCCCGCGTCGGCGTCGATGAGGGTGTGGTCGAAGTCGAAGAACGCCGCGCGCGCCACGCGTCTGCACTCGGATGCGCGCTCGATAAGGCTTTCGCGACCGACCGAAGCGCTCATGGCCCGCCGCCGCCTCCCGAAGGCGATGGCGGCGTTCAAGCTCTACTACCTGGGGCCGAGCCACTACTGCGAGAAGGCCCGGGCCATCCTCGCGTACAAGCGCATCCCCTTCAGGATCGTGGAGGTGCCGTACGGGAACCACCAGAAGGTCATCCGGGCGAGCGGCCAGGACTACGTCCCCTGGATCGAGACGGGCCCGGGCCGGGGCGTGGCCTGGCCCGAGGTCGCGGATTGGGCCGAGAGGACGAAGCCGGCGCCGACGCTCTACCCGGGCGACGCGAAGGTCGCCCGCGCGCGGAGCCGCATCCTCGAGAGCTGGGCGCACAACGTGGTCGAGGAGGCGGTCTGGAAGTACGTCGTCGCGGACGTGCCTTCGGTGCTCGCGGACGACCAGGAGCGCTGGGTCTTCGTGGAGATGCAGGAGCGCAAGCGGGGCCCTCTCGAGCTCATGGCGAAGCGCAAGGCCGAGTTCCTCAACGGCGTGAAGGAGGTGTGCGGCCTCGCGCAGGACCTCCTGGCCGAGAAGCCCTTCCTCCTCGGCGACGCCCCGAGCCTCGCCGACTTCGCCCTCCACGGCGCGTTGCATCCTTTGCGGTTCTCGGGGAACGAGATTCCCCGGGGCTTCAAGGCCCTCCGGGCGTGGCAGAAGCGGCTCGACCGGGCGATCGAAGCGTAGCTACTCGCGGAACTCGATAGCGTCGACGACCCCGTCGGCGTCGGCGTCGACGCCTTCCACGATGCGCGCGTCCGTGCCGGGCCGGAATGCGTTCCCGCGCGCGACCTCGTCGAAACGCGTGGTGAACGCGAGGACGGCCGCGCGCGTGCCCGTGTAACGCCGCCCCGCGAGGAGCAGGATCTCGTGCTCGCGCGAGAGCGGATTCGGCGCGCGGACGATGACGCCGATCTCGTCCTCGAGGTAAGTTCTCCGCGAGGCGTCCGAGACGACCGCGCCATAGGGCACGCCCGCGGCCTCGTGGTGCTCGAAACGCACGGGGAGGCCGTCGTTCATGCGCGCCGTCACCGCGTTCACCGCGGGGCCGCCCACGAGGATGAGGTTCCGCTTCAGATCGTCCTCGCGGATCTCCGTGTCGAGCTTGACGGAGCCCTCTGGCGGGAACGTGAGGTAGGTGCCGAGGAAGAGGCCGAGCTGGATCGCGTGCGCGCCGTCCTTCGACCGCGCCTTGTACGGCCCATGCGGTTCGGGACTCCCGACGACGATCGTCGCGTGCAGCGACCCGTCGACGACGAACGGCGCGAGGTAGCGGCGTTCACCTGGTTTCGCTCCGGCGATCTTCGGCGCGGGCGCCATCTCGCGCAGCGCCACCGCGAAGCCGCCGTCCTCGACGTCGTACACGGTGACGTCGCGCGCGCCCCGCTCGCCCGCACGCCGCGAAGCCGAGACGAGGCCGGATCGCGCCATCTGGCGCAGGTGGTAATGCGCCCGTTGGGATCCGACGCGGCAGCGGCGCGCCACCTCCGCGAGCGTGGCGGGGCCCTCGACGAGCGCGCGCAGGATGGCCCACGCCTGCGGCGAGAGCGCGGTGCGGAGCCGCTTCGGATCGACGACGCGGACGGGGAGGCTCAGGGTCTCGCCGTCGCGATCGTCCACGAGGTAGGGCATACCCTTGGAACGATCTCCCAGGCTTAAAAAATTCCCTGAATCCAAAAAAAGCATTTTAGATGCTTTCATGAGGCCGAGCCGTCCCTTCCCCGGTCCTGTGTGCGGCATCTTCGCCATCACCACGAAGGGGCAGGCGGCGGCCCCCCTCCTCGCGCGCGGCCTCGAGACGCTCGAGTACCGCGGCTATGATTCCGCCGGCATCGCCACGTTCGACGCCGACGGGCGCCTCCACGTGCGCAAGGCCGTGGGCCCCGTGTCGGACGTCGCTCCGAAGGCCGTCGGGCTTCCCGGCATCGTCGGCCTCTCGCACACGCGCTGGGCGACGCATGGCGGGGTGACGGACGCGAACGCTCACCCGCACCCCGACTGCGCCGAACGCGTCGCCATCGTGCACAACGGCATCCTCGACAACCATGATTCGCTCCGCGCGGAGCTCAGGGGCCGCGGCCACCGCTTCCGCTCCGAGACCGACTCGGAGGTCGTCGCGCACCTCATCGAGGAGAATCTCGCCGCGGGCCTCGCTTTCGAGGACGCGTTCGTGGCGGCCGTCCGCCGACTCGAAGGGCAGTACGCGCTCGCCGCGGTCGCGGCCGCGCGTCCCGGCGTCATCGCCGCGGCCCGCTCCGGCGCGCCGCTCGCGATCGGACTCGGGACGGACGCGACGTACCTCGCCTCCGATGCCCTCCCGTTCATCGGCTTCACCGACCGCGTCATCTTCCTCGAGGATGACGAGATCGCGTTCCTCGACCCCGCCGGCGCGACCGTGCGCAACGGCGAAGGCCCCGTCGCGCGCGAGCCGACGCGGGTCGCGATGGACGCCTCGCAGGCGACGAAGGGCTCCTTCCCCCACTTCACGCTCAAGGAGATCCACGAGATCCCCGACGCGATGCGCGCGGCGCTCGCCGCCACGACGGACGACCAGCTCCGCGACGCGGCGCTCGAGATCCTCCGCGCGAAGGACATCGTCATCACCGCGGCCGGCTCCTCGCGCTACGCTTCGCTCATCGGACGCTCGCTCCTCGCGAACCTCGCGGAGACGTACGCGGAGGTCGTGCTCGCGGCGGAGTTCGAGCCGCTCGCCCGCGCGCTCTCGCGCGGCGCGCTCGTGATCGCCGTGTCGCAGAGCGGCGAGACGCTCGACGTCATCGAAGGCGTCCGCGCGGCGAAGGCGCAGGGCGCGCGCGTCCTCGCGCTCGTGAACGTCCCAGGATCGTCGCTCGCGCGCATGGCGGACGTCGTGCTCCCGCTCGCGGCCGGCCCGGAGATCGGCGTCGCGGCGACGAAATCGTTCGCGAACCAGGTCGTCGCGTTCTCGCTCCTCGCGCACGCGTGCGCGAACCGCATCGGCGAGGCGCGCGAAGGCATCGAGGCCGCCGCGCGCGCCGTCGCGGACCTCGTCGCCTCGGAGCGTGTCGCGATCCAGCGCACCGCGCGCGAGCTCGCCGTGAAGCGCGACGTCTACCTCGTCGCGCGCGGCGTGCACTTCCCGGTCGCCTCCGAGGGCGCGCTCAAGATCAAGGAGCTCGCCTACATCCACGCCGAGGGCATGCCCGCGGGCGAGCTCAAGCACGGCACGCTCGCGCTCATCGAGCGCGGCGTCCCGGTCATCGCGCTCACGGGCACGGGCGACAACCGCAAGCACCTTCTCGCGACCGTCGCCGAGGTGCGCGCCCGCGGCGCGACCGTCATCGGCGTCGCGGAGGAGAACGCGCCCGGGTTCGACACGTGGATCCGCCTCTCGGCCGTCGAGGAGCGCTTCCAGCCCCTCGTCGAGGCCGCGGCCCTCCAGCTTCTCGCCTACGAGATCGCGGTCGCGCGCGGGCACAACCCGGATCGGCCCCGCAACCTCGCGAAGTCGGTGACGGTGAAGTGAGGCGAAGTCTGAAACTATAAGTATAACTGCGACATAAATGTCGTTGTCGATAAGAATGTTTCGACATGACATTGTCAGAGGCCTGATGGAGGACCACGCGCGCGGGTTGGGCCTCACGGTCGCCGAGGTTCGCGCGCTCCACCCGGCCGCCGAGGTCCGTCGGACGGCCGTCCTCGAAACGCTCCGTCGCCTCGAGGAATTGGGACTCGTGTCCGTCCTCCCCGCGACGCGCGACCGGCCCGCGCGGTACCGTTGGATCGGGCCATTGCCGGACGACGCGCGACCGTTCGGCCTCGACATGCGGCGCGTGAACCGCGACCAACGGCTTGCGCCCGAGGAGCGCGTCGAAGCTTCGGCCCTTCTGTCGCAGACGTTCCTCGTCGGCGGTGACGCGTGAACGTCCCGCGCGACGTCCTCGCGTGGGTCGTCGACGCGCTCGAAGCGGAAGGCCTCGATACGGCCGTAACCGGGAGCTTCGCGCTCAACTACTACGGCGTCGTCCGCGCCACGCACGACGCCGACGTGAAGGTCGCGCTTGCGAAGGACATCGACGAGCGCATCGCCAGGGCTGGCGAGCGCCTCGCGCGCGAACGGATGTTCCGGATCGTCGACGACACCACGTTCGAGCACCGCGGCTTCACGGTGGAAGTCTATCCCGCGCGCGACGCGATCGACCGCGAGGCGATGAAGCGACGCCGCAGCGTGACGCTTTTCCCGGGTCTCGCCCGACGGTTCTGGATCGTGGCGCCCGAAGACCTCATCCTCATCAAGATGCGGGCGTACCTGGAGTACCCGGCGAGCACGAAGCACCTCGACGACGTCAAGCTGCTCCTCGCCGCCCGCGGCGACCTCGACGTCGCCTACCTCGACGACCGCCTCCGGCGCCACGGCTTCGTGACGACCTGGGAGCGCGCGATCGAAGGGCGTGCTTGAAGGCGGCCCGCCGCCTTGGAAGGCAGAGGGCGCACCTTTCTCGACTCGGCCGTGAAGAACAGGTTCCACCGACCGACGGCTGTCCCGGCTGGGGGTCCACCACCCGATGCTCGCGCGGGTCAAGGGCGAGGAAAAGGACGACCTTAAGACGTGATGCGTACTCTGACGCCCGTGACAACGTAGGCTTGAAGTGGCTGCAGGCTACCCTAATTTTGTCGCTCATCCGCGCACCCGATCTCGATCGGGTCGCTGTCGATAGCAAATATGTGGTCGGGGGGGGCTTCCGGTCGCCGATGAGGCGAACACTCCCCATCATCCTGGTCGTGAGCATGATGACGATCGCGCTGCCGCTGTCGAACGCCGGTCCCCTCGACGGAGCCATGAACGAGGCCGACGGGATTCGTGAACTGGTCACGCGCGGCCCCGACTTCGGCGATGTTCCGATCGCTGGTACTTACATCGACCACGCCACAGGCCTCCTGTGGGATTACGACGGCGAAACGGTCTCGCCAAACGGTGGGGACGACGACCCATCGCGATGGTGGTCGATCGCCTTCTACAGCAAGGGCGAATACATGACGCCGCTCGGCGTCAACCACTTTGGATGGGGCGCCTACAATCCCGCGAGCGTTGAATGTGCGCACGACTGGTGCGCTCGCATCGAATACTATGGGCTCGGCGAACATGTCGTCGCTTTCCGCGCGCGATGGTTCGATACCGGCAACCCGTGCCAACCCCAAGTTCATTGTCCTGACGGCGCGATGAACCACGTGTGGCAAACGCCCCCGGGTTCACCTGTGACATGGCTGGACAAAATCGTTCATGGCAATAGTCAACCCGAGGGCCGCGGCGTCATCGAATACGAGTTCATCGTCGACGGCGTCCTCTACAGGTGCTGCTTCCGGGAGTACTGAACGCTCATGAAATCCATGACCACGCTCGTGCTCTCGATGCTCATTTTCTCCTCGACGTCCAGTCACGGAACCTTTGTCGATGGCGTCGATGAATTTGAGGGCCCGGGCTGGTCGTGGAGTCGTGTCCACATTGAAAACGCAAGCAACATCGTAGTCCGGATCGAATACGAATCCGAAGTGGTTCCCGGAAAGCCCGACGAGGTACGGGCCACCCTCTACGATTCAGGAAATAAAATGTTGACGACGGCAAATGTCGTGTCAATCGCGAATGCGCCCTCGATCGAGGCGGAGGCGGCCGGGCAGGAAAGTACGCACTTCTTGGTAACTACTCATGGGACAGCTTCCGGTTTCTGGCACTTTCCCTTGGCTCATTCCGACGGCCGACGGCTGACAGGCGACTATAGCATATTGACCTGGGCCGTCGGCCCATTCACCCGTTGGAATGTCAGCCTTTCCACCATCGACGGCTCCCTAGACGTCGTCTCTACGACCCGCGGAAACGCTACCTACGCGCTCACAACGAACGAATTTGATGGCGGGGCCAGGCTCACCGCTTACCCTGCGGCTCGCGTCAATCTTCATGCAAAAACCGAGATCTCCGCAAACGCTATGATGATCGGGACCTTCGGCGCCATCACCGGCCTACAACCGACGGAGCGCATTTGGGCTCACGGACCCAAAGGGGATCCCATCGCGTGCCCCTGCCACTTTCTCGATTCCTTACAGAATGAAAGCTGGGGGCCTGGCGCGTACACGTTCCACCACTTCGGCGCGGCCTACCCGGCGTGGTATGGCAACCTTCCGTCGACACCGCCTCCGCCGGTCCTCCTCGGCGTCATCGCGACCCCGCCACCGTGAGACGGCCGCCTCGTCACGCCGCCGCCTTGAGCCGCCCGACGACGAAGTCCCGCTCCAGGCTCGCGAGGAGGTGCCCCGCGCGCGGGCCGCGGGCGCGGCCGAGGAACGCCGCGTAGAGCGCGGCGAAGCCCTTCGCGCCCGGGAGTCCGGATTCCTTCGACGTCTCGTGCACCGTGTTGTGGATCGCCTCGGCCGTCCACTTCGCGTCGGCGAGCTTCGCGGCGAGGGCGCCGAGGAAGGCGCGTTGCGCGGCGTCGAGGCCCGCGACCATCGCGGGGGCGAGGTCCTTCTTGATCTCCGTCTTCGCGTCCTCGGGCGCGAAGCGTTCGAGCCACCAGCGCGCGTGCGCGACGCGCTCCTTCAGGTGCTCCACGGCCTCGTCGGTGAGCTTCGCGGGCACGATCTCCGTGCGCACGAGCGATTCGAGGACGCCGTCCCATGACGACTTGAGCTGCGCGAGGAGCACGAGGTGGTTGTAGGGCACCTTCGGGGGCGCCTCCTTGGGGATCTCGCCCGAGGGCTGCGAGAGCTCGTACGTCCGGTCGAGGTCCTTGAACTGCGCCTCGGCGCGCGCGGCCTCGCCGCCCGTGAAGTACGCCTGCTCCCAGCGGTCGTAGTCGTTCACGAGGTCCACGATCCACGCGCCCGTGTCGAAGTCGATGTGACGGTTCGGCTGCGAGCGCATGAAGAGGAAGCGCAAAACCTCGGGCGGCGTCATCGCGAGCATGTCGGTCGCGCTCACCGCGGTGCCGGTCGAGGAGTGCATCGCGCCGACGCCCTTGACCTGCACGAACTCGTACACGGTGCGCACGGGCGGCGCGTAGCGGTACACCTTCTCGACGATCTCGACGCCCGTGTCCCACGACGAGCCGGCCGCGGCGTGGTCTTTGCCCATCGCCTCGAAGGTCACCTCCAGGAACTTCCAGCGCGCGGGCCAGTCGACGCGCCACGGAAGCTTGCCCTCGCCGGGGACGCGGATGTCCTTCTTGCCCTCGTGGCCGCACGCGGTGCAGCGGTATTCGATGTACGGGTATTCGTACAGCTCCGGGATGGGGCCGTTCAGGCGCGCGCAGCCCGCGCACTGCACGTTGAACGGAATCCAGTTCGTCGGAAGCTTGCCCTCGCGCTTCGCGACGCGCAGCATGATCTCGCGGATCTCCGCCGCGTGGTCCATCGCGTCCTTCGTCGCGTCGAGGTACATGCCTTCGCGGTACATCTCGTGCGCGAGGAGCACCTTCGGGCGGACGCCCAGCTGCTCGAGGTCCGCGAGGAAGGGCTCGAGGAAGTGGTGCGCGTACGAGGGGTGCGAGCCGCAGGGACAGGGAATGTCCGAGAGCGGCTTACCGACGTGCGGCTCGTACGTCGCCTTGTCGAGGAACGGGTAGACCTTGCGGAGCGGGTCGTACGTGTCGCCGATGTAGATGAGCTCCGCGTCGTCGCCGAGCCCCTTCACGGCGCGATAGACGGCCTCCGTCGTGAGGACCTCGCGCATGTTCCCGACGTGGATGGGCCCGGACGGCGTGATGGCGGTCGCGAAGACGTGGTGCGAGCCGCGGCGGTGCAGCTCGTCGGCGAGGACGTCGGCCCAATGCATGGGAACCGGGGGGAAAGAGGACCCTCAGTATATAGGAAGCGGGGCGCGGGACCCGTCCTTGGCCCCGGTCGCAATCCTTAATACATGCACCCAAAGTCGATCGCGTCGGGAGTGCTATCGTGACGTCCTTCTCCACCCGCCGGCGCCCGACGACCGACCGCCGCATCGCCGCGCCTGCGCTCGTCGCGGCCCTCGTGCTTGCGCCCGCGTTCGCCGTGCTCGCCGCCCCGACCGCGGAGGCCGCGTCGCCGAACAAGGTGATCGTGACCCAGGTCGGCGTCTCGCAGAACAATGATGCCTACCACCTCACGAGCACGTTCCAGGGCGGCTCGATCAAGTACGGTCGCGGCGTCCTCGGTCCGCGCGAGGTCATCGACGCCTCGGCGCATCACGAGCGACGCGTCGCGTGGTTCAACGACACGCCGAAGCTCCGCCCGTTCGTCGTCGGCGACGTGATGACGGTCCGTGTCGATCTCGCCATCGCGACCGACGTCTGCGGCATCGGCGAGCAGGTGAAGACCTCCGCAACCTACTCGAACGCCGAAGCATCCCCCGTGTCCACGTCGGCCGGGTCCACGAACGTGGAATACACCTACCGGTCCACGATCGCCGCGCGGGGCCTCCAGGGTTCCACGCCCATGAAGCCGTACCACGAGATGCAGGACATCCAAATTGCGATCACCACGCGCTGCGAAATCGCGGGTCAACCCGTCCCGAACGGCCGCACGGAGAGGCTCGACGTTCTGATCAAGAACGTCCGGCTCGACAGCTGCCCGCCCGATGGCGTCCTTTCGGATCCGCACCCGGCGGAGAACTGCCCCGCCCCCTCGGACTACAAGATCGAGGTCCAGAGCCAGAAGCCCTCGAAGGCGCCCGCCGGGATCGGCGAATCGATCGACGTCGTCGCGGACCTCAAGGATCCGACGTGGGACGCGGCCTCGTGGTCGATCGCCGGGAACCTGCACAAGGTGGCCGACGCGCCGACCGCGTGGCAGCACGAAGGGACGTTCTCGGGCGGGGCCTATCGGTTCGTCAAGTCGTACACGGTGCGCGCGCCTCCCCTTCCGCAGGACGGCGTCGACGCCTACCCCGGCGCGATTCCGACGACGGCCTTCACCGTCACGGACGGCGCGGGCAACGCGCGGACGTTCCTCGTCGCCACGCCCGCCGACACGCGACCGCCGCCGCTCACGAACGCCACGGGCGACCGCTTCCTCGGCCTCGCTTCGCCCGCCGGATCGCATGCGCGCATCGACTGGAGCGCGTTCCCGAAGCCGGCCGATGTCAAGGACTGGAGGCTCGAATGGTGGACGAACAAGACGGAGGCGCACGCCCGCCTCGTCCACGAATACGAGGCCGCGATGCGCATCGCCTACACGGGCGGTCTGAACCGCTCGGACCTGGGGCTTCTTTTCTTCCGCTTGACGGCGATCGACCACGCGGGCAACGGGAAGAGCGAGCGCGGCGAGGTCCTCCTCAATGCGCACGAGCCGTTCGTCCGCCTCGGCATCGAGGACTTCACGGGGTCGGAATCGCTCCTCGAGCCGCTCGCGGGCGTGCTCGGCGGCGCCTCGCCGACCCTCCGCGTCGAGGCGAGCGACGACGAGATTCCCCCCGCGACGGGATTCGACCTCTCGCAGATCCGTTTCCATCTCTCGAAGAAGCAGGATTCGATAACGTGCTACCTCAACCCGGGCTTCCCCGGGACGGGCCGTTGCGGTGGCAAGTGGGTCACGGCCGGCGCCGGCCAGCAGACGTCGGCGATCGCGACCTGGCCCGCGACGCGCGCCGCGACGCTCCCCGCCTACGAATGGGTCCTCCCCCCTGACGTGCGCGCACACCTCGCCTCGGGTGAGGTCTTCCGCGTCCACGTCCGCGTCACGGATCCGGGAGCGAACGCCGTGGAGCGCTCCGCGCGCGTCCTCTACGACGTCGCCGCCCCCGCGGCCCTTGCGGAACCGGTCTTCCCGTCCGGCGCGGCGTCCCAGGGCGCGCCCGTCGCGATCCGCGCCTACATCCGCGACCCGGGCGCGATCCCCGACTACAACCGCGTCGAGGTTTCGCTGCGCGACCCTTCCGACGACACGCGCATCGTCCGGACCCTCGACGGCGCCCCCGCGGTCTTCGCGTGCGCGATCGGGGAAGAGGCGTGCGAATCCGACCGTCGGGGCCTCCACGGCGGCGTGAACGCGACCTTCCCGCGCGCGCCCCTCGGGACGTACGCGCTCGCGATGACCGCGACCGACGGCGCGGGCAATCCCTCGAAGACCTGGAAGTCGGGCGCCGCGACCGTCACCTTCGGCCCGCGCCTCGCCTTCGCCGGCGCGCCCTTCTATCGCGGCGGCGCCGAGCCGCGCCTCGAGAATCTCACGTTCCGCGCCGGCTACGCGGATGCGGAGGATGCGCGGGGCGGGCCCTGTCCGGGCGTGTGCCGCGTGGATTCGATCGCGCTCGAATATCTGCCCCGGAACGGCTCCTGGAAGCCGTTCCCCGTGATGCTCCGGGCCCCCTACCCGGAAACGCCACTGGGCGACGTCTACGCCTATGCGACGCCCGGCGGAATGCTTGCCGCCCCCGCGGACCTGCGCGTGATCGGCGGGCGCATCCGCGCCATCGCCGAGGTGACGATCGAAGGCGTGGCTTACCGCTCGGTCGTCGAGGCGCCCATCGCGAGCGTGCAGCCGGCGAGCTTCGCGTGGGTGTCCCCCGCGACGCCGTGGACGGTGTTCACGTGCGCCCCGAAGGGCGGACCGAACTCCGCGTGCGCGAACGCGACGGCGCATGCGCCCGTCATCGTCGCCTTCGATCGCGAAGGCGCGGAATGGACGCGGGCGACGCTCGTGATCCGCGACGCCGCGTCGGGCGCGGCGGTACCGTGCCACACCGCGTGCGCGGGACCGACGACCCACGAGATGTCGCCCGAGACCGTCAAGGGCGTGAAACGCTGGCGAGCCGACCCGACGCTCTTCACGACGCACGGCGAGTTCGAGGCCGAGGTCGCGCTCGAGACGGGCGGATCGTCCCTTCAGACGCACGTCGAGCGCCGCTTCTTCTCGTTCGAAGGGCGGTCGCCGCGCGCGGCGTTCTGCACCGACGCCGCGTACGCGCAAGAGGCGGATCTCGCGAACGCCCCTCCGGAGGCGCGCGCGTGCGAGATCGTCGCGGGCGCGGGCGGACGCGAGGTTGCCCGGACCTTCGACGTCGGGTACGTCTTCTTCACCGGCCTCGCGAACGTCACGGCGTTCAACCAGACGGGTTGGTGGAATCCCGGCCACGTCCAATTCGCGCTCGAGCGCGCCGCGGTCTTCGCGGGCGAGACGCGCTGGGCCGCGCCCTGGGAATGGAGCGCGCGCGTGGCCTCGGCCTCGACGCTCGACGGCTCGGGCGAGCGCGTGTACGCGCGCGTCCGCGTGGAGCTCCCGGTCGCCGACGCGGGCACCGCGTACGTCTTGCACGCGAACGTCACGACGGACGCCGTCGGTCCCCTGGGGCCCCTGCGCGCGTCGGCGGCGCGGGCCATCCTGTTCGACGGGCGGGGCCTCGAAAACCTGCCCTCCGCCCCCGCAAGCTTCGCGGCGCGGCCGGGGCCCGGCGCGGGGGAGGTCAACCTCTCGTGGGCGCCGCCCTCGAGCGACGGCGGATCGCCCGTGCTGGGCTACCGCGTGGTCGCGGACGGGAAAATGATCGCCTTCGTCGAGGGCACGTCGTTCGTCGACCGCCGCGCCGCGGGCGACGACGCCGAGAAGGCGTACCGCGTCGCCGCCGTGACCGCCCACGGCCAGGGCCTCGCGGCAGGCCCGATCCTCGCGGCGCCCATCCCGCCTCCCGGCGCGATCAGGGACCTCGTCGCGAAGACCGGCCCGCGCGTCGGCGAGATCACCCTCGCGTGGAATCCGCCCGCGAACGCCTCCGGTCGGCTGCACTACCGCGTCCACGAAGGTCCGAACGCCACGCTCGTCGGCGAGACCGGTGAGACGATGTTCACGCGGATGGGACTTCCCGCGGGCGCGGTGCGCGCCTACGTGGTCGTGGCCGTGCGCGACGGCGTGGCGGGGCCCGCGAGCGCGCCCGTGGCCGCGCGCGCGCCGACGCCTCCGTCGAGCCCGACGGCGACCGCGGCGAAGGGCGGACCCGAGCGGGGCGCGATCACCGTGACCTGGGGGGCGCCTTTCGACAACGGCGGCCTCGCGATCGAGGCGTATTCCGTCTACCGGGTGCACCCGAACGGCACGCGCGCGCTCCTCGGCGAAACGGCCGATCGCGTGTGGACGGACCGCGGCGCGAGCCCGGGCGAGAATCGGACGTACGCGGTGAGCGCGCGCAACGCCGCGGGGGAAGGTTCGGCCACGCCCCCGATCGTCGGCCGCGCGCCCGCCCCGCCTGGCGCGCCCACCGGCCTCAAGGTCGACACGATGCTGTTGCTCATCCCCGCGCTGCGGGTCGCCTGGACGCCGGGCGCCGCCGACCCGACGTTCGCGACGACGGGGTGGATCGTCTATCGGTCCGAGGACGGCGGCCCCATGAGGCCGATCGCGTCAGTCCCCGCGTCCATGACGTCGTACGAGGATCGCAACGTCCTCCCGCTCGTGACGTACACCTATCGCGTCGCGGGCATGAACGTCGTCGGGGAGGGACCGGGGTCGAGTCCGGCGATCGGGCGCGTCCTGGTCTGAGCGCGGGGCCCGGCGCGTCCGCGCCGGGCTCCGGTCCTCATACCACAACCGTTATGCAGCCACGGACCGAGGCGCGAAGCCAGCGGAACCCCGGGAAAATGCGATCTTGACATCCATACCCTTAACTAGGGGCACTGGATTAGGGGGTCGGATTCCCGGGCGGTTTCGCCCAGGAGGTCGCTTTCATGGGTCCTGACGACAGACTTCGCCAGGTGACGGATGTCATCGATCAGCTGATCGAGGACACGTCCGTGCCGCGCAACATCCGCCGCGGCGCCGACAATGCGAAGAAGCTCCTCATGGAGCGCAAGGATCCCCTCGACGTGCGCGTCGCGGGCGCCATCTCGGTGCTCGACGAGCTCGCGAACGATCCCAACATCCCGCTCCACGGCCGCACGCTGATCTGGAACATCATCAGCGGTCTCGAGACGGTCGCGAAGGCCGCGAAGTAGGGTTCCGTCCTCCGCGCGCATCCCATGCCCCAGGGGGACCTCCGCCCCGGCGCGGGCGCGGGCGGGCGTCAAGACGGGTTTCTAGGAAGCTCATATGCCGCCCGCGCCTCCTCGGTTCCGGTGAGGTTTGAGTTGACCCGAACGAGCCCGATCCCGACCCGCTTCCGAACGCTGACCGTCGCCCTCCTCCTGCTCCTTGCAACCCCCGCCCTCGCCGCGGGCGCGGCCGCCTCGGCGGGGGCCCCCGACCTTGTGGTGCTCGAGGTCTTCCAGTCTCCGGCCGACGCCAGGCCGGGCGAGCCCGTCCTGTTCTCGGCCCTCGTCGCAAACGCGGGTCACGGCCCCGCGGGCGCCTTCGCGGTCGTCTTCGAGACGGAATCGCGCTGGCTCGGTGGGTTCTTCCACGCCGCCGGCCTCGGCGCGGGGGAGCGCCTCGTCGTGTCCGCGACCGAGAACGCGACCGCCCCCCGGGGCGACCTCGCGGTCCTCGTGACGGTCGACCGCTGGATGCAGGTCTCCGAATCGGACGAATCGAACAACGAGCGCGTGGCGGTCTTCTCGTACGACGGCGTCGCCGGCCCCGACCTGCGGTTCGACGCGATCGACGTGAGCCCGGCGAACCCCCGCGTGGGCGACGAGATCCAAACGACGGCGCGCTTCACGAACGCCGCCGACCGCCCCGCGGGCGAGTTCTGGGTATCGTTCTTCGACGACCTCTCGCGGGAGGAGCGGTCGTGGTACGCCCGCGGCCTCGGCGCGGGCGAGACCCTCGAGGTCGTCTTCACGCACCGAACGTCCGCCGCGGGCGCCGCCACGGTCTCGGTCATCGCGGACCTCTACGGCAACCTCGAGGAGCGGGACGGCGGCAACAACGGCGGATGGGCGACCTACGAGGTGTCCGGCCCCGCGGGGCCCGACCTCGCGGTCCTCCGGATGTGGACCGATCCGGCGATTCCCGTCGACGGCGAGCCCGTCCACGTCTTCGCGGAGGTCGCGAACCTCGGAGACGTTGACGCGCCAGAATCCTTCGCGCGATGGGAGCTCGACGGCCAGGGTTATGGCCACTCCCGGTTCCCGCCCCTTGCGTCGGGGGTCGCGACGACCTACGGGATGTCGATCTACTACGCGCAGGAAGGCGCTCGCACCATGGCGCTCGAGGTCGATTCGACGGGCGCGATCGCCGAGGCGAACGAGGACAACAACGGCGGCTCCTTGAGCTACGACGTGGCCCCGAGCCCGCACGCGGACCTCGTGGTCGCCCACATGACGATCGAGGGGTCCTCCGTCGAAGGCGAGGTCCAGGAGATCGTCGCGACGATCCGCAACAAGGGGCACGGGGACGCCGGCGCGTCCCAGGTGCGCTTCGTGCTCGACCACGTCCACGACCTCGGCACCGTCTCGGTGCCCCCGCTCGCCGCGGGGGCCGAGGCGCGCGTGACGCTCGAGTGGGTCGCCGAGCGCGGCGCCCACCGCATCCGGGCCTTCGCGGACGCCGCCCGGGAGGTCGTCGAGGTGTCCGACCTGAACAACGAGATGGAGCTCTACTTCGGCATCCTGCCGAAGCCCCGGTTCGCGGACCTCCGGGTCCGCATCGTCTCCGTCGAGAAGGACGAGATCCAGACGGACGCGGGCGACGTCGCGAATTCGCTCGCGCCGATCCGCATCGTCGTCGAGACGTGCAACATCGGGGGCGCGACCTTCCACGGCGGCGGCCTCTCGGTGTGGGCGCGCGCGGTCGCGGGAGGGATCCAGACGCTCGACAGCGTCGCCGACGCGCCGCTCGTCGCCCTCGAGGCCGGAAGCTGCGAGTCCCACGCGTTCCGATGGAACCGCGACCGGGCCGCCGTGGGCGACGTGGAGATCCACGCCCGCGGATACTCGACCGCGTGGGGCGAGGTCGACCCCGAAAACAACCGCGACGTGAAACGGACGTTCCTCTTCGCGGGCAACACGGGGCTCGGCGGCGTCATCCTTCCGTAGGCGTTCGATGGGGTCCCCGCCCGCCGGGGACCCCTTCCATTCATATAGGAGTCAAAGCGGCGTTCAGGTCTCCCTATGGTCGGTCGGGAGGTCCTCGCTCCCGTGAGCCTGATGCTTTCCCGAAACCTGAGCCCCCGGTATCTCGCGACCTTCGTCGCGGCGACCTTCCTCGCCGCGGCGCTTTTCGGGCCCTTCGCCAACGCGTCCCCGTCCCTCGGCGGCCTCGAGGGCGACGTGAGGCTCTCGGCGAACGCCTCGGACGCCTCGAACGCGACCTTCGCCATGGACTTCCGCCCGTCGCACGCGTACGCGTACGACGGCCGCCCCGCGAACGCGACGCTCTTCATCACGAACTCCTTGAACGAGACGATCGAGCTCAAGATCGCGATCGGCGCGATCACGCGCGGCTGGAAGACCGACTTCGCGGAGGGCGCATACCGCGTCCCGTCGCGAAGCATGGTCCAGCATGCCGTCAGGCTCGGCCCCGCGGCGGACCTCCCCGAGGGCGCGAAGGGCGAACTCGTCCTCCACGCGCGCGCCGCGGACGGCCAAGAGGCGAGGGCGCTGCTCGTCGCGAAGGTCGCGAGGTCCGAGCCCGACCCGAGGCCGCGCGTCACGATGGAGCTCGACCCATACGCCCAGCGGGCGCACGCGGGCGACCGCGTCCACTACAAGCTCGTGGTGAAGAACCACGGCCGCGAGCCGATCGCCCTCGGCTTCGAGGCCTTCAGCCCCGAGCGCATGGTCAAGGTCTGGATGGACGAGCGCGGCGCGCGCCTCGCGCCGAACGAGACGCGCAGCTTCGCCGTCCACGCGGCCTCGCCCGAAGACCTCCGCCCCGGCAACCACACGGTCGTCGTGGTCGCCCGCGCGATGGACGCCACGACGCAGGCTGGCGCGACCTCGGGCGACGCGGTCGCGAAGGCCCGCGCGCGCCTCGTCATCGTCGGCGACGCCGCGTGCTGCGACAAGCCCATCCGGGGTCACCCGACGGGCAACGGCTACCGCATCTTCGTGCCGCTCGAGGAAGGCCGCAGCTTCGACCTCCCGATCCGCGTGAGCGGGCACGTGCGCGACGGCATGCTCGTCCTCGACATCGCGGTCGAAGGTCCGCAGGGCGGCCCGACGCCCGTCCGGCCTGCGGAACCGGGCATCGCCGCGCCGAATCCGTCGGCCGACGCCTCGGCGACGGTCGAAGCCTGAAACCCCCGTCCCGCCGCGCGGTTTGACGCCGCGCGGCGGGCCGGATCATCGCAAGCGCTAAGAACGCCCATCCCAAGTGTTGTGCCCGCCGATGCGTATCCTCCCCCTCCTCGCGCTCGTCGCCGTCCTCGCGGCGCCCCTTGCGGCCGCCCAGTCCACGGCGGCCGATTCGCCCGCGCTCACCGTGAGCCCGGGCGAGAGCGCGATCCTCCTCGCGCCCGCGGAGGAGCGGGTCGTGAAGGCGCAGATCACGAACCCGACGGACCTCACGCTCGACGTGCAGGTGACCGCGACGTCCCCCGCTCGAACCGACGGCACGCGGTTCCTCGTCAACCCCGCCTCGTCCGCGATCCGGATCCCTCCGCGCGCCTCCGAAATCGTACACTTCACGGTCACGGCTCCCCCGCGGGAGGCCGCGCCGTATGGAGCGGACATCGTGATCCGCGCCGAGTCGACCCAGGTCGACCCCGGCGAAGGCCGCATTGCCGCGCGGCTCGCAATCCTCGATCTCGTCCTCGAGCCCCGGGCGGTGCCGGACCCGGGGACCGGCGAATCCCGGTTCAAGCTGATCGTCCGCAACCCGGGACCCCACGTCATCGAGACCGCGATCGTCGCCCGGTCGCCCGGTCACCTCCTCGAAACCGGCGATCCCTCGCGCATGAGCCTCGAGCCCCGCAGCGAGCGCATCCTGCGCTACACGCTCCGCAAGGCCGAAGTGGGCATCCCTGAGGAGATGAACCGCGAGCGCTCGCGCTTCGTGACGTTCGCCGCGTCGACCCTCGACGGTCAAGGCAGCTATGGAAAGGCCGTTCTCGCCATCCGCAACGCGACGGACGAGCCGCCGCCCGATCCAACCGTTGATCCCGCTCCGCCGATGCACGAGGAACCCCCCGTGTCGGAGCCGACGGTCGACGCCGAAATCCGGCTCGAAGCGATCGGACGGTATCCGAAGGAAGTCCCGATCGGCCGGAACGATACGATCCTCGTCCGCGTCGTCGCCACGCGCGGCGACCCCGGCGAAGTCCGCGTGCAGGCCGCCATCAAGGCGATGCCGGACGTGGCCTTCGCCGTGACGCCGGAGATCTTCGTCTTGACGGAAGGCGAATCGCGCGAGGTCGAGATCGGCTGGAGCGTGCCCGTCACCACCGAGCCGATGGGCGTGGTGCTCGTCGACGCCGGCCTCGTGAAGCCGTCGGCCGCGCACGACCAGCTCCATCTCTCCGTGATCTTCTCCCCGCCACTCCACGGCGATCCGATCCCTCCCGTCGACGATCCGCTCGAGGCCTTCCGGGGGGACCCGGCCGGCTTCATCGCGAGCCACCCCCTCGAGACGGCCGGCGCCGCCGGAGGCGCGAGCCTTGCTGCCGTCGGCCTCGCGCTTCTCGCGCGCCGCGAGAGCCTCCGCTTCGCGCTCCTTGCCCCGGCGGTCGGCCTGTTCACGCGACTCTCGCGCCCAAAGGTGCTCGATCATGCGCTCCGCGACACCCTGCTTGGGGCGATCCGCGCGAAGCCCGGCGTGACCTACGGCGAGCTCAAGCGCGCCTTCGACCTCAACACGGGCACGCTGATCCATCACCTCCAGATGCTCGAGCAGCACCGCTTCGTCGCGAGCCGGCGCGAAGGCCGGGCCCGCCGCTTCTACCCCGTCGGCGAGCGTCTCCCCGAGGCGCGCGCGGACGAGGTGACGCCGATGCAGACGCGCATCCTCGCGCTCCTCGACGCGGGGCCGCTCACGCAAAAGCAGCTCGCGGAGCGGCTCGGCCTCACGAAGCAGGGCGCGAACCACCACATCAAGACCCTCGAGCGCAAAGGACGCATCGCCTTCGAGCTGCGCAACGGCGTCTGGGTGTGCGTGCGCGCCGCGCCCGAGCCCGTCGCCTTCGTGCCCGTCGAGCGCGAGGGCTAAGACCCGCGCGGCTTATCCACGCGCGTGGCGGATCGCCTCCCTCGCCGCGTGTGGCTCCTCGGCTGGGTGAGCTTCCTCAACGACGCGGCAAGCGAGATGGTGCTCCCGCTCCTGCCGCTCCTCCTCACCGGGCCGCTTGCCGCGCCCATCGTCGTCGTCGGCCTCATGGAAGGCCTCGCGGACGCCACGCAGGCTATCGGCCGCGCGGGCACCGGTTGGTGGAGCGACCGCATGCGCCGGCGCACGCCGTTCGTCGTCGCGGGGTACGCTGCCGCCGCGCTCGCGCGACCGATGTACGCGTTCGCCGCGGCCTGGCCGACCGTCGTCGGGGCGCGCTTCGTCGACCGGGCGGGAAAGGGCATCCGTTCGTCGCCGCGCGACGCGCTCATCGCGGAAGCCTCGACGTCGACGACGCTCGGTCGCGCCTTCGGCCTGCACAGGGCGCTCGACACCGCCGGCGCCTTCGTCGGGTCCGCCCTCGCGATCGCCCTCGTCCTCGCCCTCGGTTCCGAGGACGAGTCGACGATCCGGACCGTCTTCCTCGCCTCGCTCGTCCCCGCCGCCCTCGCGGTCGCCCTCGCGCTGCTCGTGCGCGAGCGGCGCCGCGACGCGGCCCCCGCCCCGCGCGCGCCGTTCTTCGCAAGCCTTCGCGGGCTCCCCCGCGACCTCCGCGCCTTCGTCGGCGTGACGGCGATCTTCTCCTTCGGCCATCTCGGATTCGCGTTCGTCGTCCTCAAGGCCGCAGAAAGCGGGCTCGGCCTCGTCGAGATCCTGCTCCTGTACGCCGGGTTCAACGCCGTCTACGCAACCGCGAGCTATCCCGCGGGCGCGCTCGCGGATCGGATCGGAAAACCAAAGCTCCTCCTCGCAGCCTACGCGCTCTACGCGCTCGTCGCCCTCGCCTTCGCGCTCGCCTCCGGAGCCGTCGCCGTCGTCGCTGCGACGCTCGCCTTCAGCGCGTGGATGGGACTATCGGAAGGCCTGCAGAAGGCGCATGCCGCCGCGCTCGCGCCGCCCGACCTCAAGGCGACGGCCCTCGGGCTCCAGGGCGGCGCCGCAGGCCTCGCGGCGCTCCCGGGCGGCCTTGTCGCTGGATTCCTCTGGGACGCGGGAGGTTCGGGCGCGACCTTCGCGTTCGCCGCCCTCGTCGGGGCCGCGGCGTTCGCGGCCTTCGCGCTCACTCGGCGAGCGTGAAGAGGACGTCGTCGCCGCCAACGTCCCAGAATCCGAGGCGCGCGCCCGCGTCGAGCCAACCGTGCGCGTAGTTCACGCAGGCGAAGGCGTTCACGTGGTCGCCCTTCTCATAGAAGTGGCCGGCGTCGGCGCGATACGACCGGGCCATCACGAGGAAGTCCTCCGCCATGCGCCGCAGGTGGCTGCGCTCGGGAACGATGACCACGAGCTTCGCCATCGCGCGGTCGGTCGTTTCGAGGTACTTTCGGATCTTCTCCGTCGTGATCTCCTTCATCCGCCGCGCCTCCAGAAGGGACGCGACTTGCGGGTTTCGCGGATGCGGTCCGCGACAGCCTCGCGCAACGAGCGGACGCTCGCGGCGAGATCGTCCGCCTCGGCGGAAAGCCCGCGGCTTGCGGCGAGCTTCTCCTCCATCGCCGCGAGATCGGCGTCGACCTTCTCGAGCTGCGCCTTCGTCGGGAGCGAGCGGAGGCCGTCGGCCTCGAGGGCGGTCACTGCGGCGCGCACATCCGCGAGGTAGGCGGGAGACGCGCGCGGCGCGCGGGCCGGCATGCGCGGCGTTGCGGGCGGCGGGGGC
>Ga0247717_1000006_pt1 | contig 53290 bp, 49 predicted proteins | sample 24E_NmetaG_FD_189047 | JGI IMG/M metagenome (GOLD analysis project Ga0247717, IMG submission 189047) | Soil microbial communities from hillslope of Landscape Evolution Observatory, University of Arizona, Oracle, AZ, United States - 2-4-E_N | ecosystem: Engineered > Artificial ecosystem >... | reverse complement strand
CTTCTACGAGGCGACCTTCCCCGGCCACCATCGTTGACCGCGCGGCATCGTGAGGTCAATGCAAGAAAGTCCTTGACACCGGAGGGTGGATAGGGAATCACTGCTCCGGCCCCCACACGACGAACACGGGATTCTCGGCGGCCAGCCGCAGGCCGCCGACGGGCAACCGCTCGCCCCTGGCCACGCCGACCTGGACCAGCGACCCGAGCCGGTCGGCGGCCGCCGCGGCCCGGTCGAGGGCGGCATAGGTGGCCACCACCCGGCCGGCCGGCCGCAGGCGGGCGACGACGGCGTCGAGCACGTGGATCCCACCGCCGCCGACGAAGGCCCGGTCCGGGTCGGGCAGGTCGCCGAGCGCGCTCGGCGCCTCGCCCTCGGTGACGGTGACGTGCACGCCGTGGGCGGCGGCGTTGGCGCGGATCCGGCCGGCGTCGTCCGGCCGGCGTTCGACGGCGTGGACGCGCAGGCAGGGGCGGACGCGAGCGCATTCGACGGCCACGCTGCCGCTGCCGGCGCCGACGTCCCACACCACCCCGTCGGGGGGCAGGGCGAGCTTGGCGAGGACGACGGCACGAACCTCGGACTTGGTGATCATCCCGTCCCGGTGTTCGAAGGCGTCCTCCGGCAGGCCCCACCCCGGCGACGGGTGCGCAGCGACGCCGTCACCGGCCAGGAGCACCACCACCGACAGCGGATCCCACGTCCCCGCGGCCAGGCCGTCGAGGTCGGTCCGGGTGACGGACTCCGCGTCCAGACCCAGCCGCGAGCACACGGCCACCCGTCGTGGGCCCACACCGAGGCCGAGCAGCGCCTTGCCCAGCGCCTCGGGCGGGTCGTCGGGAGACACCAGCACCGCCACCTTGGCCGGGCCGGCGGCCAGGCGCACGGCGGCGTCGAAAGGGCGGCCGTGGGCCGACACGACGGTGGCGTCGTCCCACGGGAGGCCCAACCGGGCGAACGCCAACGACACGGCCGACGGCGCCGGGTGCACGTCGAGCGCCTGGGGGCCGAAGCGGGCGGCCAGCGCCCGCACGATCCCGAAGAAGCCGGGGTCGCCCGAGGCCAGCACGCACACCGGCCCGGCGCTGGCGGCCACCGCGTCGAGCACGCCGATGACGTCGCCCTCGATGGCCGCCGTGGCGACACCGGGCGGGGCCAGGGCCAGGTGTCGGCGGCCGCCGACGACCAGGGCGGCGGCGCCGAGGGCATGGCGCGCCGCCGGCGCAAGCCCGGCAGCGTCCTGGCCCCAGAGGCCGACCACGGCGATGGGCGCCCGCTCAGGCACGGGCCACCACCGCCTCGCCGTCGAAGTCGACCATGACGACCTCGACGGCCAGGGTTCCCCCGGCGTGGGCTTCGCACGCGGCCCGGGCCCGGAGGCAGAGCACCTCGAGGGCGCCGACGCTGCCTTCAGCCACGCACACCTCGAAGAAGTGCCGGGCGGTGGCGGTGGCGGTGGCAGCCTCCACCACCGCGGGTGGGGCGCCCGAGCCCAGGGCCGCCTCCCGCAACACGGAGCCGTCGACCTGGGAGCGGTGGAAGTGGGTCATCATTACCCCGGCGGCCAGCTTGGCGATCTTGCCGGCCATGCCCACGAACAGGACCCGCCCGATCCCCGCAGCCACTGCCCGGCGGAGGGCGATGCCGGTGAAATCCCCCACCTCCACGATGGCGACCTCGGGAAGGTCGGGGCGCAGCCGCACCGCGGCCCACTCGGACCGGCTGCCGGTGGCCAGGGCGAGGTCCTGCACGCCCTGGGCGGCGGCCACGTCGATCTGCTGCACGACCGAAGCCCGGTAGGCGGCGGTGGAGAACGGCCGCACCACGCCGGTGGTGCCGAGGATGGAGATGCCGCCGACGATGCCGAGTCGGGTGTTGGTCGTCCTGGCGGCCATGTCGCCTCCGCCCGGCACCGAGAACGTAACGCAGAGCGGGCCCGGCGTCACCTCGGCGAGGGCGGCCAGGATCATCCGGCGGGGCACCGGGTTGATGGCCGGGGCACCGACGGGGAGGCCGAGGCCGGGCATGGTGACCGTGCCCACCCCGGGGCCGGCGTGCAGCTCGGTCGGCCCACTCGAGGCCGGCTCCACCAGCGCCGTCACGCGGGCGCCGTCCGTGCAGTCGGGGTCGTCACCCGCGTCCTTCACCACCACGCACCGGTTCGGGCCTTCCGGGCCGGGCTCGGCGCCGAAGCGCACCCGCCGCCCATCGGGCAGGGCCACCTCGACCTCGTGCTGGGCCACGCCGGTGAGGAGGCCCAGGGCCGCCGCCTTGGCCGCCGCGCTGGCGCAGGTTCCCGTCGTCCACCCCGTGCGCAGGCCCTTGGTGCGACCCGCCACGTCGGGGGAGAGGGGTGGTTCGGTGGTCATCACGTGCGGGCGGCCCGGCCCTCGGTCGACCCCGACGCCGAGCGGCGCCGGAACATGTGCGCCCACTCGGGCGAGTACAGGTGGCTGCGGGGCGCGGCGCCGGCCAGCGCCGGGCCGACCAGCACCATGACGGTCGTGGTGGCGCCCGTGGCGGCCAGGTCGGCGGCCAATCGGCCGACCGTGGTCGTCACCACCCGCTCGTCCGGCCAGGAGGCCCGCACCACGATGGCGGCCGGCGTGTCGGGCGCGTAAGCCGAGCCGGCGGCCAGGAGGGCGTCCTGCAGCTCGGCGGGACGGGCTGCCGACAAGAACACGGCCATCGTGGCCCCGCTGGCGGCGAACGACGCCACCGACTCGCGCGCCGGCATCGACGCCGCCGTCCGCCCGGCCAGACGGGTGAGCACCACGCTCTGGGCCACCTCCGGGACGGTCAGCTCGCGGCGCACGGCGGCGGCGGCGGCGGACACCGACGTTACCCCGGGGACGATCTCGAAGTCGCGCCCCGACGCCAGGCACCAGTCGATCTGCTCCTGGATGGCGCCGTAGACCGAGGGGTCTCCGGAGTGGAGGCGCACCACGGACGCGCCGGGATCGGTCGCCTCGTAGACGGCCAGCACGTCCTCCAGCGTCATCACCTTGGAGTCGTGGATGCGGGCGCCAGGCCGGCAGTGCCCGAGCACCTCCCCGGGCACCAGCGACGATGCCCAGACCACGACCTCGGCGCCGGCCAGGCGGTCGCGGCCCCGCAGGGTGATCAGGTCTGCGGCGCCGGGACCGGCACCGACGAAGGAGATCACGCCCCACCCTCCGCCCGTGCCGGGGGGACGATCACCGTGGCCAGGTAGGCGGCCGGGCGGGCGGCGGCGTCCGCCACCGCGCCCACGCGCTGGCCGGGGAGGCCGAGCAGCTCGCCGAACACGGCCCCGTCCAGGCGGCCGGCCCGGGCCAGCCGCTCGGCGATGGCCGGCAGGTGACGGCCCCCCTTGTACACGACGAGTGCGGCGTCCGTATCGGCCAGGGCGGCGTGGAGCGGCCCGGGCCCGTCGGCCGCGCTCACCACGGCCAGGCGCTCGGCGCCGTCGACGACCACGACCCCGGCGCGCGCCGCGAGGTCCTGGAAGGCCATGATCCCGGCCACCGTCTCCACCGCCGTGCCCGGCCGGAGCCGCTGCACGGCCGAGGCCAGGTGGTGGAACGTGCTGTAGATGTTCGGGTCGCCGAGGGTGACGAAGGCGACCCGCTGGCCGGCCGCCAGGCACTCCACCACCCGGGCGGCGGCGAGGTCGTGGGCGCCGGCGCGGGTGGCGGCATCCCCGTTGACGGCGAAGACCACCCGCTCGACGGCGATGGCCGGGTCGGCCCCGCGCACGATCGACTCGGCCCGGCCGACGGCGTCGACAGCCAGGGAGGGCGCGAAGACGCGATCGGCCTCCCGCAGCACGCGCAGGGCCCGCAGGGTGAGCAGCTCGGGGTCGCCAGGCCCAACACCCACGCCGACGAGCACCGCTGGGGTCATGGGGTTGGATGGACGGGAGCTGATGACCGCAGCACCCCGTTCTGGCTTCCCGGCGGGCCGGGATCACAGTGGCGCTCAGGAGCGCCGCGCCGGACTCGCACCGGCTTGGGTCACGCGGGAGCGGCCAGCATAGACCCGGGCGGCCTCGACGAACCGGGCCGCCGGTGCCGGGTCTGCGCCCAGGTGGAGGTGCAGATAGCCGGCGAACAGCGAGAGCCCGGCGAACCCGGCCCGGCCCCGGCCGAAGCGGGAGGCCACCTCGACCGCGTCGCCGGGCGGATCGACGGCGGAGTAGTGGAACTCGTGTCCCCGCACCTCGGCGCCGGCGACGACGACCGGGTTGTCGACCCGGGGCGTGGCCCGGCGGTAGCCGAGGGTGAGACGGTCGGTCATGCGGGCGTCGGCCGGCACCACGCCCGCCAGCCGGTGGCCGTCGAGCGAGCGGGCCAGCCACACCAGGCCGCCGCATTCGGCCCAGGTGACGAGACCGTGGCGACAGCGGGCGGCGACGTCGTCGAGCAGTGGCCGGTTGGCGGACAGAGCCTCGGCGAACACCTCGGGGAAACCGCCGCCGGCGTAGAGCCCGGCGCACCCCTCCGGCAGCGATGCGTCGACGATGGGGTCGACGGCGATCAACTCGGCTCCGGCCGCCTCCAGGGCTTCGAGGTTGTCGCGGTAGGCGAAGGTGAACGCCGGCCCGGCGGCCACGGCCACCCGCACCCGGAGCCCGCCTGCCGGCGGGTCCGGCAGCGGCGGGTCGCGCACCTCGCTGCTGGGCGCGGTCGCGGCGAGCGCCTCGAATGCGCCGAGGTCGCAGGACGCGTCGATGGCATCCGCCAGGGCGTCGAGGGAGCGGGCCACCTCGTCGCGGTGCTCGGCCACCGGCACCAGCCCCAGGTGGCGGTCACGCCATGCCCAGGCGGGGTCGCGCCGCAGCACGCCGAGCACGGGAACGCCGAGCGGCCCGAGCGCCTCCCGCAGCATCACCTCGTGGCCGTCGCTGCCGACGCGGTTGAGCACCACGCCGGCCAGGCGCAGGCGCGGGTCGAAGGTGGCGAAGCCGTGGACGAGGGCGGCGACGGACCCGCTCATCGACGACGCGTCGACGACCAGCACCACCGGCGCGTCGAGCAGGCGGGCCACCTGCGCCGTGCTCGCCGTCCCCCCGTCGTCGGCGGCGCCGTCGAACAGGCCCATCACGCCCTCGACGATCAGCAGCTCGGCGCCGCGTCCCGCCCGCCCGGCGAGGGCGGAGACGGCCTCAGCGCCGCAGATCCAGGCGTCCAGGTTGCGGCCGGGCCGGCCGGTGGCCAGGGCGTGGTAGCCGGGGTCGATGAAGTCCGGTCCGACCTTGGCCGCCGCCACCCGCACGCCGCGGCGCCGGAAGGCGGCCATCAGCCCGGTGGCCACGGTGGTCTTGCCCACACCCGACGACGTGCCCGCCACCACCAGCCGGGGCGGCAACAAGGCGGTCACACCCTCACCGCGCCACCGACGTCAGTACTCGATGCCCTTGATGGCCTTGATGCCCGAGTCGAAGGCGTGCTTGACCTTGCGCATCTCGGTGACGGTGTCGGCCACCTCGACCAGTTCGGGGGCGGCGTCGCGGCCGGTCATGACCACGTTGGTCTTCGGCGAACGGTCCCGCACCGCATCGGCCACCTCGTCGGCCGCCACCCAGCCGTACTTCACGGCGTAGGTGACCTCGTCGAGGATGAGCAGCCGGTGCTCGCCCGAGGCCAGCTTGGCCTTGGCCACCTCCCAGGCGTGGCGGCCCTTGGCCGCCGTCTCGTCGAGATCGGTCGACTCCCAGGTGAACCCGTCGCCGAGGACGTGCCACTCGATTCCCAGCGTGTCGGCCAGCTTGCGCTCGCCCGTCTTCCACTTGCCGCCCTTGATGAACTGCACCACGGCCACGTTCCAGCCCCGGGCCCACCCCCGGCCCATCACCCCGAAGGCGGCGGACGACTTCCCCTTGCCGTGCCCGGTGTTCAACAGCACGACCGATTCGGCGCGGGCCCCCATGCACGGCACGCTACCGGCCAATACAGTGGGCGCCGTAGCGCAGGGAACCCGGTGTGAGTCCGGGGCTGTCCCGCAACTGTGACCGGGAAGCCGAACCCGACATGGCCACGGCCCGAGAGGGCGGGAAGGCCGGGTGAGGCGTCGATCCGGGAGCCAGGAGACCTGCCTGCCCGAGGGCACTCGGTCGACGCGAGGACGGACAGCCATCATGGACATGCAGCTACGGGTGCGCCGGGAGGGCGGGCGGAACCTGGCGGTGCTGGTGTGGCGTTTCGACGCCGCGGTGCGCGCCATCTCCACCGCCCCGCACGGGGGCGGGCTGGGGCCGCGGCGGTGGGTGGTCAACGCCGAGGTGCCGGCCAGCTACGCCCGCCGCGACCCGGGCGACCACCTGGCCAGGCTCGGCGTGTCGCTCGGCCTGCCCGGGCGGGGTGTCGGCCTGTTGACCGCAGCGGACGTGTCGGCCCGCACCACGGGCTGGGACGGGGGCGTCGAGGCCACCGCCACCGTCGGCCTCGGGCACCCCGTGCTGGCCGCCGCCCCCGACGAGGTGGGCCGGCCGTCGCTGGTCGGCACCATCAACCTGGTGGTGGCCCTCCCCGAGCGCATGGCCGACGCCGCCCTGGTCAACCTGGTGGCCACCGCCACGGAGGCCAAGGTCCAGGCCCTGCGCGACGCCGGCCTGCACGCCACGGGCACGGCCACCGACGCCGTGTGCGTGCTGTGCCCCGAGGACGGGCGGGCCCACGACTTCGGCGGGCCCCGATCGGCGTGGGGGGCACGCGCCGCCCGGGCCGTCTACACGGCCGTCGCCGCCGGGGCGCGGCCATGATCACCCTGGTGCTCGGCGGGGCCCGCTCGGGGAAGTCCGAGGTGGCCGAACGTGCGGCCGCGGCGGCCGGTGACGCCGTCACCTACGTGGCCACCTACGTGGCCACCGGCACGGCCACCGACGCCGAGATGGCCGCCCGCATCGAGGAGCACCGCCGTCGCCGGCCGGCGGGGTGGACGACGGTGGAGAGCGGCCCCGACCTGGCCGGTGCGCTGGTGGTGGCGACGGGGACGGTCCTGGTCGACGCCCTGGGCACCTGGCTGGCGCAGTTCGAAGACGTGGCCGTGGACACCGATGCGCTGTGCGCCGCCCTGGCCGGTCGCCGAGGGGACACGGTGGTCGTGAGCGACGAGGTCGGCCTCGGCGTCCACCCGTCCACCGAGGTCGGCCGGTGCTTCCGGGACGCGCTGGGGACGCTCAACCGCCGTGTGGCCGACGTGGCCGACGAGGTGGTGCTGGTGGTGGCCGGCCGGGTGCTGCGCCTGGACCGGACGTGAGCGGTGCCGGGGTGAGCGGTGCCGGGGTGAGCGGTGCGCGGTCCGCACTCGGGTTCCTCACCGTGATCGGCGGGGCGGAGGCCCCCTCGCCCTGCGCCCTGCCCTGGTTCCCGGTGGTGGGCGCCGGCCTGGGGGCGGCACTGGGGCTGGTGTGGATGGGCGCCGCCCACCTCTGGCCGGCTCCGGTCGCCGCCGCCGTGGTGATCGCCGTCGACCTCGCCCTGACCGGGCTGCTGCACGTCGATGGGCTGGCCGACAGCGGCGACGGCCTGCTTCCCCACCTCGACCGACAACGGCGCCTGGCCGTCATGGGCGAGCCGGACGTGGGCGCCTTCGGGATGGCCGTGGTGGCGGCCGTGCTGTTGCTGCGCGTCGCCGCCCTCGGCGCCCTCGCCGCGTCGGTACCGTTGCTCGCCGGGCTGTGGTGCCTCTCCCGCAGTGCGATGGCACTTGCCATCGCCACCCTGCGCTACGCCCGCCCCGAGGGCCTGGCCTCCGGCTTCGCCCGCTCGGGTGGGGCGGTGGCCGGTGGCGTCGGGCTGGCCGCCGCCGCCGGGCTGGCCGCCTGGTGGCGGATCGGGCCCGGGCTGGCGGCCGTCGCCGGTGGCCTGCTGGGGGCCGGTGCCGTGCTCTGGCTGGCTGACCGGCGCCTCGGTGGCTACACCGGCGACGTGCTGGGCGCGGCCGGGATGGTGGCCGAGACGCTCGGCCTGCTCGTGGCGTCGGCCCGCTGGTGACTACCCGGGCCCTCGCCGTGGCCGGCGGGCTGGCGGCCGACGCGCTGTTCGGAGAACCTCCGGCGCGGTCGCACCCGGTACGCGCGTTCGGCTCCATCATGCGCATCGCCGAGCGCCGGCTCTACCGCGACTCCCGGGTGGATGGGGTGGCCCACGCCGGCCTCGGGGTGGCGCTGGCCGTCGGCACCGCTGCGGTGGTGCGGTCCACCGCGGTAACCACCTATTTCGCCGTCGCCGGCAGGGCGCTCGGCGATACCGCCCTCGAGGTGGCGCGGGCGTTGGAGGACGGCGACCTCGATCGGGGCCGGGCCCTTCTGCCCGCCCTCGTCGGACGCGACCCCACCGGGCTGGACGAGGCCGAGATCGCCCGCGCCGTCGTCGAGTCGGTGGCCGAGAACACCGTCGACGCGGTAGTGGCGCCCGCCTTCTGGGCCGTCGCCCTGGGAGCCCCCGGCGCCCTCGGCTACCGGGCCGTCAACACCCTCGACGCCATGGTGGGGCACCGCGGCGACCGCTACGGCAGCTACGGGTGGGCAAGCGCCCGCCTGGACGACGCCGCCAACCTCGTGCCGGCGCGCCTGACGGCGGCGCTGGTGGCCGGCGCCCGCCCCCGGCGGGCCGGCGAGGTGTGGCACACGGTCCACCGGGACGCCCGTGGCCATCCCTCGCCCAACTCCGGCGTGGCCGAAGCGGCGTTCGCCGCCGCCCTCGGGGTCCGCCTCGGCGGGACCAACCGGTACGGCGACCGCCACGAGGTCCGGCCGTTCCTCGGCCGCGGCCGCCCGGCGGCGCCGGCCGACATCGCCCGATGCGTCCAGCTCTCCCGCCACGTCACCATCCTCTTTGCTGCCCTGTTGGTCGGCGGCGGCCTCGTGTGGACGTCCCGGTGAGCGCTGTCCTCCGCGCCGCCATGCCCCCGCCCGGGCCCCACGGCGGCGACGGCGCCCGGCTGGCCGCGGCCCTGGGCGTGGCCCCGGGCGAAGTACTCGACCTGTCGGCCAGCCTCAACCCGGCGGCTCCCGACCCCGGGCCCGTGGTGGCCCGCCACCTCGACGCCCTCGGCCGCTATCCCGACCCGGCCGCCGCCACCACTGCACTGGCCGGCGCCATCGGCGTCGATCCACGCCAGGTGCTCCTCACCAACGGCGGGGCCGAAGCCATCGCGCTGGTGGCGGCGGAGTTGGGGGGCCACGTCGTCGAGCCCGAGTTCGCCCTCCACCCGCGCGGCGCGGGCGAACCCCGATGGCGGTCGAACCCCCACAGCCCGACCGGGCGGCTGGCCGCAGGCGACGAGGTCGCCGGGGTCTGGGACGAGGCCTTCTACGCGCTGGCAACCGGCCGCTGGACTCGCGGTGACGCGGAGCACGGCGCGGTGGTGGTCGGCTCGCTCACCAAGCTCTTCGCCTGCCCGGGCCTGCGCCTCGGCTACGTGCTGGGCCCCGAAGGCGACCTCGTCGACCGGCTCCGGCACCGCCAGCCCCACTGGTCGGTGAACGGCCTGGCCGCGGCGGCACTGCCCGATCTCCTGGAAGGGGCCGATCTGGCAGGCTGGGCGGCCGCCGTCGCCCGCCTGCGGGCCGACCTCACCGGCCTGCTCGCCGACCACGGCCTCGACCCCCTGCCCTCCGACGCCAACTGGGTGCTGTGCGCCCGGGCCGGCGGGCTCCGGGCGCGCCTGGCGCCCCACGCTGTGCTGGTGCGCGACTGCGCCACCTTCGGCCTGACCGGCCACGCCCGAGTCGCCGTCCCTGACCACGCCGGCCTCGATCGCCTCGCCGCCGCCCTGGAGGCGACGGCATGAGGGCGACGGCATGAGAGGCGGGTTGATGGTGTGCGGCACCACCAGCGACGCCGGTAAGAGCCACGTCGTCACCGGCCTGTGCCGACTGCTGGCCCGGCGGGGCGTGAAGGTCGCCCCCTTCAAGGCCCAGAACATGGCCCTCAACTCCTATGTCACCCCGAGCGGTCACGAGATCGGCCGGGCCCAGGGCGTGCAGGCGCTGGCTGCCGGCGCCGAGCCCGAGGTGGCCATGAACCCGATCCTGCTCAAGCCCACGGGGGAGCGCACCAGCCAGGTGGTGGTGCTCGGTCGCCCCGCCGGGCACCTCAGTGCCGTCGAGTACCACGACCGCAAGCCGGAGCTGCTGGCCACCGTGCTCGACTGCCTGGCCGACCTTCGCTTCCGATTCGACGTGGTCGTGGCCGAGGGCGCCGGCAGCCCGGCCGAGATCAACCTGTTGGACCACGACATCGTGAACCTGCGGGTGGCGGCCGAGGCCGGCCTCCCCGCCATCGTGGTGGGCGACATCGACCGTGGCGGCGTGTTCGCCGCCCTCCACGGCACCGTCGCCCTCCTCCCGGAGCACTACCGCCGGCTGGTGGGCGGGTTCGTGATCAACAAGTTCCGGGGCGACCCGGCCCTCCTGGGCGACGGCCTGGCCGAGCTGGAGCGGCGCTGCGGCGTGCCCACGCTCGGCGTGCTGCCCTTCGTGCACGGCGTGGCCCTCGACGCCGAGGACTCCCTCGCCCTGGCCGGCCACCGCCCGGCGCCCGACCGCCCGGCGGTGGCCGACAGCCTCGACGTGGCCGCCGTCGCCTTCCCCCGCCTGTCCAACTTCACCGACCTCGACGCCCTGGCCATCGAGCCGGGCGTCGGCGTCCGCCTGGTCGACTCGCCCGCCGCCCTCGGCGACCCCGACCTGGTGATCCTCCCCGGCACCAAGGCCACCGTCGCCGACCTCGACTGGCTGCGGGGGCGCGGGCTCGACCTGGGCATCGCCGCCTGCCGGGAGCGGGGCGCGCTCGTGCTCGGCATCTGCGGCGGCTACCAGATGCTCGGGCGCACCATCTCCGACGAGGACCAGGTGGAGTCGGGCCGGGGCGAGGTGGCCGGCCTCGGCTGGCTCGACGTGGCCACCACCTTCGGGCCCGACAAGGTCACCCGCCAGCGGCGGGGCACGGCCATGGGCCGTCACGCAACCGGCTACGAGATCCACCACGGGATCACGAGCCGGGGCGACGGTGCCGCGCCGTGGGTGCACCTCGACGACGTGCACGGCACGGACGAGGACGGGGCGGTCGACCTCGGCGACGCCGGCGTCCTCGGCACCACCCTCCACGGCCTGTTCGAGCAGGACGGCTTCCGGGCCACGTTTCTCACCGAGGTCGGGCGCCGCCGTTCCAAGACCTTCGTGCCCGCCGGCGTCTCCTTCCCGGCCGCCCGCGAGGCGCAGTTCGACCGCCTGGCCGACCTGCTCGAGGCCCACCTCGACCTCGCCGCCCTCTTCTCCCTCGTCGAAAGCGGCTCCCCGTGATCCTCGTCCTCACCAACGCCGACACCGAGATCCTGGCCCTTCGCTCGATCGTGGAAGCCCTGCCCGGCGGCTTCCCCGCCGTCCGGGCGGCCAACCCGGCCACCCTCGACCGGCCGCCGCCGCTCGACGGCGTGGAGGCGGTACTGGTGCGCCTCCTCGGGGGTCGCCGCGCCTGGGAGAGCCCCCTCGACGAGCTGCGCCGCCGGTGCGTGGCCGAAGGCATCCCCCTCTTGGCCTTCGGGGGCGAGGCGGTGCCCGACGCCGAGCTGGCCGGTCTGTCGACGGTGCCGGGCGGCACCCTGGCCCAGGCGTTCGCCTATCTGGTGCACGGCGGGCTCGACAACATCGAGCACCTGCTGCGCTTCGCGGCCGACACCGTCCTGCGCCACGGCTTCGGGTTCGAGGCGCCGCGGCCGGTCCCGTCCGAGGGCGTGCTGGGCGAGGGCGACGGGGCCGCACGGCCCGTCGACCCGTCGCGGCCGACCGTCGCCATCGTGTTCTACCGGGCCCATCTGCTGGCCGGGAACACCACCTTCGTCACCGACCTGGCCACCGCCGTCGAGGCCCGCGGCGCCAACGCCCTCCCGGTGTGGTGCTACTCGCTGCGCCCGGATGGCGACGGGCGGGTGCGGGCCCTCGAGCTGCTGGCCGAGCGGGGGGTCGACGCGGTGATCACCACCGTGCTGGCCATGGGCTCGACCCGCGGCGAGGAGTGGGATGCCTCCGCACTGGCCGCCCTCGACGTGCCCGTCGTCCAGGCCATAGCGTCCACGGGGACCTCGGCGGCGTGGGAGGCGGGCAGCGCCGGCCTGGCGCCGGTCGACGTGGCCATGCAGGTGGCCATCCCCGAGTTCGACGGCCGCATCGTCGCCGTGCCGTTCTCGTTCAAGGAGACGGTGGACGACGCCGACGTCCTCGGCGCCCCCGTCACCGCCTACCGCACCCGGCCCGACCGGGTGGGCCGCGTGGCCGGCCTGGCGGTGCGGCAGGCGTCGCTGCGGCGGACCCCGGCGGGCGAGCGGCGCGTCGCCGTCGTCTTGTCCGCCTACCCCACCAAGCGCAGCCGGGTCGGCAACGCGGTGGCCCTCGACACCCCGACCAGCGTGGTCGCCCTGCTGCACTCGCTGCGCGACCGGGGGTACCGGGTCGACCGCATACCGGTTGACGGCGACGCCCTCATGGCCGAGCTGCTCGACGGGTTCGTCTACGACAACGACTGGCTCACCGAGGCCCAGTTGGCCCAGGCACCCGGCCGCTGGCCGGCCGGTCGCTACGCGGCCTGGTTCGCCACCCTGCCGGCGGCGACGCAGGGGGATCTCACGGCTGCGTGGGGCGACCCGCCCGGCTCCGTCCACCTCGACGCCGCCACCGACGAGCTCGTCTTCCCCGGCATCGACCTCGGCCACGTGCTGGTCACCGTGCAGCCGCCGCGCGGCTTCGGCGAGAACCCGATCGCCATCTACCACTCGCCCGACCTCGCCCCGACCCACCACTACCTGGCCTTCTACCGCTGGCTCGACGACGGCTGGGGGGCCGACGCCGTGGTCCACGCCGGAAAGCACGGGACCCTGGAATGGCTGCCGGGCAAGGGCCTCGGCCTGTCCGCCGGGTGCTACCCCGACGCCGCCCTCGGCGACATGCCCCTCGTCTACCCCTTCGTGGTGAACGACCCCGGCGAGGGGACCCAGGCCAAGCGTCGGGCCCACGCCGTCATCGTCGACCACCTGCTGCCCCCCATGACCAGGGCCGAGGCCTACGACGACACGGCCCGCCTGGAAGCCCTGCTCGACGAGCACGCCCGGGTGGCCTCGCTCGACCCGGCCAAGCTGCCGGCCATCCGCCGGCGGGTGTGGGACCTGCTGGTCGAGGCCGAGATCCACCGCGACCTCGGGCTGGGCGCCGCCCCCGAGGGCGACGCGTTCGACGACCTCGTGCTCCACGTCGACGGCTACCTGTGCGAGCTCAAGGACGCCCAGATCCGCGGCGGCCTCCACGTGCTGGGCTCCCCTCCGGCGGGAGAGGCGGAGCTGGACCTCGTGCTCGCCCTCACCCGGCTGCCCCAGGGCGCCGTCCCGTCGCTGCGGGCCGAGCTGGCCCCGGACGCGCCGCGGGACGAGGTCGACCGGGCCGAGGCGGACAACCGCGCCGTGCTGGCCGGCCTCCAGACCGCCGGGTGGGCCTACGACGGCGACCACCCGACCCTGCGCTGGGTGTGTGACCGCCTCGTGCCCGCCCTGGCCCGCACCACCGACGAGCTGGCCGGCATCGCCGCCGCCCTCGACGGCCGCTTCGTGCCCGCCGGCCCGAGCGGCGCCCCCACACGGGGGATGGCCCACGTGCTGCCCACCGGCCGCAACTTCTACTCGGTCGACCCCAAGGCCCTGCCGTCGCCGCTGGCCTACGAGGTGGGCACCGCGCTGGCGGACAAGCTGATCGAGCGCCACATGCAAGAGGAGGGCCGCCCGCCCGCCACCGTGGGACTGGTGGTGTGGGGCACGGCGGCCATGCGCACCATGGGCGACGACGTGGCCGAGGCCCTCGCCCTGCTCGGGGTGCGCCCGGTGTGGGCGGCCGAGTCGGGCCGGGTGACCGGCCTGGAGCTGGTGCCTGACGACGAGCTGGGCCGGCCCCGGGTGGACGTGGTGCTGCGCATCTCCGGGTTCTTCCGCGATGCCTTCCCCCACCTCGTCGAGCTGCTCGACGACGCCGTCCGCCTGGCCGGCTTCGGTGACGACCCCCGCATCTTCGGGGCCAAGCCGGGGGCGTACGGCTCGGGCATCCTGCCCCTCCTCGACTCGGGGGACTGGCGCAGCGACGACGACCTGGCCGCCGTCTACGAGGCGTGGGGCGGCTTCGCCTACGGCCGGGCCGGGATGGGCGTCCCGGCGGTCGACGCCATGCGCCGGCGCTTCTCGACCATCGAGGTGGCGGTGAAGAACCAGGACAACCGTGAGCACGACATCTTCGACTCCGACGACTACCTCCAGGACCACGGCGGCATGGTGGCGACCATCCGCGCCCTCACCGGCGCCCAGCCCAAGGCGTGGTTCGGCGACTCGGCCGATCCCGCCCGGCCCCGTGTGCGCAGCCTGGCCGAGGAGGCGGCGCGGGTGGTGCGCACCCGGGTGCTCAACCCGAAGTGGATCGGCGCCATGCAGCGCCACGGGTACAAGGGGGCCTTCGAGCTGGCCGCCACCGTCGACTATTTGTTCGGCTACGACGCCACCGCCCAGGTGGTGGAGGACTGGATGTACGAGCGGGTGACGGCCGCCTACGTGGCCGATCCCGAGGTGCGCAAGTTCTTCGAGCTGTCGAACCCGTGGGCGCTGCGCTCGATCGCCGAGAAGCTCCTCGAAGCCGATGAGCGGGGCCTGTGGGACGCGTCGGCCGGGGCGCTGGCCACCCTGCGCGACGCCCTGCTGGAGGCCGAGGGATGGGAGGAGTCGCGATGAGCACGACCGACACGACCGGCGGGTGTGTGCGGTTCCCGTTCAGCGCCGTCGTCGGCCACGACGACGTCAAGCTGGCCCTGCTCCTCAACGCCATGGACCCCCGCATCGGCGGCGTGCTCCTGCGGGGGCAGAAGGGCAGCGCCAAGACCACGCTGGCCCGGGGCCTCGCCACCCTGCTGCCCGGCCGGGCCCCGTTCGTCGAGCTGCCCCTCGGGGCCACCGAGGACCGCCTCATCGGCAGCCTCGACGTGGCCGCCGCCCTCGGGGAGGGCCGCCGCCTCTTCCGGCCCGGACTGCTGGCCGACGTGGACGGCGGCGTGCTCTACGTCGACGAGGTCAACCTCCTGGCCGACCACCTGGTCGACGTGCTCCTCGACGTCGCCGTCAGCGGCGTGAACGTGGTCGAGCGGGAGGGCCTGTCCGAGTCGCACCCGGCCCGGTTCGTGATGGCCGGGTCGATGAACCCCGAGGAGGGCGACCTGCGGCCCCAGCTGCTCGACCGCTTCGGCCTGGCCGTCGACGTGGCCACCAGCGCCGATCCAGACGAGCGGGCCGAGGCGGTGCGCCGGCGCCTCGCCTTCGACGCCGACCCGGCCGCCTTCGCCTCCGCCTGGGCCGGTGAGGAGGACCGCCTGCGGGCCCGCCTGGCCGCCCACCGTCCCGCCGACCTGGCCCCCGGCCTGCTCACCCGCATCTCGGCGCTGTGCGCGTCGGTGGGGGCCGAGGGCCTGCGGGCCGACCTGGTGATCTGCCGGGCAGCCACCGCCCTGGCCGGCTGGGACGGCGAGGCCACCGCCACCGAGGAGCACGTACGGCGAGTCGCCCCCCTGGCACTGGCCCACCGGCGCCGGCGCTCCCCCTTCGACCAGCCCGGCGTCGACCAGCAGGCGATCGACGACGCCCTCCACGACCCCCCGCCAGACCAGCGCGACCCGCGCGACCCGAGCAACGTCGAGAGCCGGGACGGTGGCGGTGACGGCCGTCGCGGCCCGGACGGTGATGGCGCAGCCGGGAGGCGGGCCGAGGCGGACGCCCCGGGCCGGGTGGTCGCCGTGCGGGCGGCCCGGACACGGTCCGACCACGAGGCCGGCGGTCGCCGTTCCACCGTCGAGGGGCCCCGGGGCCGCCTCGTGGGCAGCCGCGTGCCCGGCGGCCCACCGACGTCGGTCGCCGTCGGGGCCACGCTGCGCGCCACCGCCGAACGAGTCGCCGTCGGCGGCGGCCCGGCCGCCACCGAGGCCGGCGACCTGCGCGAGGCGGTGCGCGAGCAGCGGGCCGGCAACCTGCTCGTGCTGACGGTCGACGCCTCCGGCTCGATGGGCGCGGCCCGGCGTATGGAGGCGGTCAAGGGCGCCGTGGTGTCCCTGTTGCTCGACGCCTACCAGCGCCGCGACCGCGTGGCCCTCGTCGCCTTCGGTGGCGAGGGCGCCGAGGTGGTGCTCCGGCCGACCAGCAGCGTCGAGGTCGCCTCGGCGCGGCTGGCCGACGTGGTCACCGGGGGTCGCACCCCGCTGGCCGCCGGGCTCGAGGCCGCCCTCGGTGTGTGCACGGCGGCGGCCGGAGGGGCCCACCGGCCCCTGCTCGTGCTGGTCTCCGACGGCCGGGCCACAGCCGCACCGCCCGGCGCCGACGATCCGTTGGCCGCCGCCCACCGGGTGGCGGCATCCATCGCCTCGCGTGGCCTCGACGCCGTCGTCATCGACGCCGAGGACGGACGGACCCGCCTCGGCCTGGCGCGCGGCCTGGCCGAGGCCATGGGCGCCCGCTACCTCGCCCTGCCCGAGCTGACCACCGGCGCCCTGAGCGGCGCCCTCCAGGCGGTACTGCCATGAAGGCCCTGCTCGACGCCGTCGTGTTCGACATCGGCGGCACCCTCGTCACCGAGGCTGACCCCGGCACCCCCGTCGGTGACCTCGTGGTCGAGGTCCGCCGCGGGGCGGTCGACGACCTGAGCGCCCTGGCCGCCGCCGGCCTCGCCATCGGCGCCGCCACCAACACGGCGGTCATGCCCGAGGCCGAGGTCCGGGCCCTGCTCGTCCCGAGCGGGCTGGCCGATCTCCTGCCGGTCATCGCCACGTCGTCCGACGCCGGCGCCGACAAGCCGGATCCGGCGGTGCTCCATCTCGCCCTCGAGCGCCTCGGCGTCGCCGACCCGGCTCGGGTGCTGTACGTCGGCGACCGCGACATCGACGTCACCGCCGCCGCAGCCGCCGGCATGCCCTTCGCCCCGATCGGCGACGGTCCGGTGATGGCTGCGGTCATGGCGTGGATCGACCGAGTGACCAGCGAGGTCATCGCCGACGCCGTGGTGGCCATCCGGCCGGTCGACGTCGAAGCGGAGCGGGCGGCCACCGAGCTGCAGGACCGGCTGACCAAGCCACGCGGCGCCCTCGGCCGGCTCGAATCCCTCGGCATCCGCCTGGCGGCGCTGGCCGGGGAGGTGCCTCCCCCCGTGCCCCATCCGGCGGCGGTGGCCGTGTTCGCCGGCGACCACGGGGTGCTCGCCCAGGGGGTGACCCAATGGCCCCAGGAGGTCACCGGCCAGATGGTCGCCAACTTCCTGGCCGGCGGCGCGGCAATAAACGTGCTGGCCGGCCAGGTGGGCGCCGAGGTGGTGGTCGTCGACATGGGCGTGGCCGGCATCCTCCCGGCTCACCCCGGGTTGCTCGACCGCAAGGTCCGGGCGGCCACCTGGGACCTGGCGGACGGGCCGGCCATGACGGTGGCCGAGGCCGGCCAGGCGGTGGCCGCCGGCATCGGCGTCGCCCGCCTTCTCGTCGAGCGGGGTGCCCGCTGCCTCGTCACCGGCGACATGGGCATCGGCAACACCACGCCTTCGGCCGCCCTGATCGCCGCCTTCACCGGTCGCCCGGCGGCCGAGGTGACCGGGAGGGGTACCGGAATCGACGACCCGACCCTGGCCCGCAAGGTGGCGGTGATCGAGCGGGCGCTGACCCGGGTGGGCCCCGGCGACGGGCCGCTCGCCGTGCTGGCCGAAGTGGGCGGCTTCGAGATCGCCGGGCTGGCGGGCTTCATCCTCGGTGGCGCGGCGGCCGGGGTGCCGATGGTCACCGACGGCGTGATCGCCATGGCCGCGCTCCTCACCGCCTCCCGCATCGCCCCGACGGTGCTGCCCTGGTGCATCGCCGGGCACCGCTCCGTGGAGCCGGGTGCCACCGTCGCCCTCGCCCACCTCGACCTCGAGCCCCTGCTCGACCTCGGCCTGCGGCTCGGCGAAGGCACCGGCGCCGTGCTGGCCCTGCCCATGGTGCAGGCGGCGGCCCGCATCCTGGGAGGGATGGCCACCTTCGACGCCGCCGGCGTGGTGGAGAAGGAGGGGTGACCTGGCACCGCCCGGGAGGCTCGTCCCTGGGCACGTTGCCGTGCGGGATCCCGCCGCGATGGTGCGCCCGTGATCCGCTGCGGTGAGGGGTGGGCGCCGGGGACCTGCGGAGAGCTGGTGCAGGGCGTCCTTGCCGACGGCACCGAGTTCCAGGTGTCACTGCCCATCGACCGGGGCGCCCGGGTGGTCGTGCACGTCGAGCCAGCCGACCGGTCGGAGGTGCGGGGCCTGCCGGCGTGGTGCACCAAGGCGACCCGCGCCGCCGAGGCTGCGCTGGACGTTCTCGACGTGGGACCGCACCTGGTGCGGGTGGAGCGGTCGAGCGACCTTCCCGTCGCCAAGGGCCTCGGCTCGTCCAGCGCCGACATCGTCGCCACGGCGCGGGCCGTGGCCGCCGCCTTCGGGCGCTCGTTCGCCGCCGACGAGCTCGCTGCACTGGCGGGAGCCATCGAGCCGAGCGACCCGGTGATGCACGAGGGCGTCGTCGCCTCCCGCCGTCGCGGCGGCATCCTCTGCCGCTGGGACTGGTCACCGACGTTCACGGTGGCCGTCCTCGTACCCGTCGCCTATGCGACCACCCCCGCCCGGGCCGCGTCACGTGACCGGCCGGTCGCCGACGACGACCTGCTCCACCTCCTCGAGTCCGGGGTCAGGGACCGCGACCCGGCGCCCTTCGTGGCCGCGGCCCGAACCTCGGCGCGGCGCAGCTCCCGGGCGGCCGACCCGATCGTGGAGCGGACCGCGGCGCACGTCGGGAGGCTCGGCGCGCTGGGGTTGAACGTGGCCCATACGGGTACCGCCACCGGACTGCTGTTCCCGGACACCGGAGCCGGACGGGCGGCGGCGGCGGCGGCCGTCGATGACGCCGTCCTCACCGCCGGCCTAGCGGCCGCCTTCGTGGCCGTCACGCCGGCCCGGTACGCCGTGAGTGGGCTCGCGTGAGCAGGACCGGGCGACACCCGCCGACCTCGACGAGACGATCCACCGCAGTCGCGACGTCCTTCTCGGGTGATCCCGCCGACACTGCGGCGCTCCGCCGTGTCGTCGTCGCCCACGCGGCACCAAGCGCGGGCCTGTCCCGGCCCTGAGACTTCATCCTCATCGACGACTCGCACGTGAAGCGTAGGTTCGCAGCGCATGTGGCCGAAGAGCGGGCCGAGTCCGCCAGGCCCCGCGGCGCCGCCAGGCCGGTTCCTTCGCCGGCATCAAGATCGACGGCGTGCTCGGATCGTCGCTCCGGCGGCCGTCACACCTCATCACCGGAACTGCCGGGCGTACACGCGAGGAGGCCCGCAGCACAGGGCTGCGGGCCTCCTGTACTTCGATCAGGAGATGACTACGGACGACCGCCAGAGGCCGGCGGGACCGACTCGGGCGTGTAAGCGACGGCGGGGGTGTCGCCGGCGGTGTCGGTGCCCGTCGAGCTCTGCGAGCCGGCGTCCGCGGGCGGCGTGGTGGCCGGAGGGCCCGCCGGTACCGACTCGGGCGTGTACCCGGCGGCCGGCGTGTCGCCGGCGGTGTCGAGGCCGGTGGAGCTCTGCGAGCCGGTGCCGGTCGGCGCGCTCGGTGCCGTCGCCGGCTTGCCGGCGGGGACCGACGTGGGGACGCGGCCGGCGGCCGGGGTCTCGTTGGCCTTGTCGAGGCCGGTCTGGCCGGGGGCCTCGGGGCGGCCGGCGTCGTCGGCACGGTTCGCTTCGCCGTTCTCCTTGGCCTCCTCGCTGATCACCTCGCCGTCGACGCCCCCGTCGGTGGCGTCGGTGCTCACCCGCCCGCCGAAGTCAGCCTTGTCAGAGGCCTTGTCCGGGAACGAGAACGGCGTCATCGCCTCGACGGCGGCCGACACCGCGTTCTGGGCCGGGTCGGGCAGGACGCCCGCCGCCCCGGCGGCGGTCACGCTGGCCGCCGCCATGGAAATGCCGAACGTCGCCTTGGCGGCCACGCTCAACCCTGCAAGGAACTCACCAATCATCTTTCTCTTCCTCCACTTCGGTAGTCCGGCCGCCTGCGGCGCAGGCCCGGGGACGTTGCTCGCTGCCGTCGCCGGCAGGTCGCCCTTTTCGGTGAAGAAGCCCTCCGCCAGCATCGCCGCCAGTGCCACCGAGGGCGTCGGGACCGACCCGGCGCCTCGGCCGTACAGCTCGTCGGTGAACACCGCCAGCTCGGCGAGCTCGGCGCCGGCGTCGCCGCCGGTGCAGAGCGCCTCGATGGCGGCGTCGTCGATGGGGGTGCGTTGGAACATCTCAGCGTCGTGATCGGATCCCGAGCTCACAGGGGTACGCCCTCGCGCTCGAAAATTCTCCGGAGGGCGGCGAAGCCGCGGCGCTGGAGGGCCTTGACGGCGCCGGGGGACTTGCCCACCACCTCCGCCACCTCCTCGACCGTCAGGCGGCCGAGGACGCGAAGGACGACCACGTCGCGCTGGTCGGGCACCAGCCGCTCGCAGATCTGGCGTACGGCGTCGTCGCTCAGGCGCCGCACGGCCTCGTGCTCGGCGCTCGCCGCCGGCGAACCCTCGACGACACCGTGCTCGGGGACGAACCGCTGCGGGCGGGAGCGAGCCCGGCGGCGCTCGTCGACGAGGCGGTGGTGGGCGATGGTGAACACCCACGAGCGGAACTGCGCCTCCGAGCCGGAGAAGGAGCCGATGCGCTGGAACACCGAGATGAACACCTCGCTGGTGACGTCGTCGGGCTCGGCGGCTCCCTGCACCCTGAGGTAACCGGTCACGGCGGGCGCCAGGGATCGCCACAGCCGTTCCGCGGCCCAACCCGTTCCGCACTGCGCGGCGGCGAGCACCGGGGCGAACTGCTCGCCCAAAGGGTCAGTGATGGGCTGGCGCGTTCCGCTCACGTGTAGGCATGTCGACCATGGCCGCCGTGGTCTGAATCGAATCCAAAGGACCATACTCCGGCGCCTCGTGGGGGAGCCGACCCGGCGACCGCCGATCACGCTGGTGCGCCGGCTCGAGCTCCACAGCGCCGACATCCGCCATGTGCCGCACCTGGAACGGCGTCACCGACTGGTCCTGCCGGTGACCGGTCCGTCCCTCAACGGGTCGGGGGCCCGCTCCGAGCGCTGGGCGCTCCAGATCTGACGTTCACCGCCGAGTGAGCCAACGATGCGTGACGCGCTGCACCACGCGGAGCCCAACTTCAATAAAGCCCCAGGCGCGAACTGCCGACGATGCCGGAGCGTGGCATCCCTTGACACTCGGCGTGGGCGGAACATCGGGTTCGGTTGTCGTCGGCGCGTTCGCGGCTTGCCCCAGAGGGCTGTGCCGCTCCGGCGCCGGTCCTCGGGTCGTTCACACTCCTGCGACCGAGGGTTGCGGCCGTTGGAGCGGGTGCGGAAGGAGGTCGGCGCGGTGACCAGTTACAAAACATGGTTCCGCAGAACCAAGCGCTGCGGTGACGAGCGGGGCGCAGTGCTGATGCTGGCCGTCCCCGGGCTGATCGTCGCCATGGCCGCCTGTGCGCTGTCGGTCGACATCGGACGCCAGGCGCTCGCAAAGCGCGGCGTCCAGTCGGTTGCGGATATGGCCGCCCTCGACGCGGCACGCGACCCGGCCAACGCGCAGGCGGTGGGCGAGGCGGCCGCAGCGAGGAACGGGTTCGACCTCTCCGTGGTCGGCAACTCCTTGGCCGTCGAGGTCGGCTCGGTGGATGCCGCCAACAACTTCAGCGCCGGGGTGGAGGCCTCGGCGGTGCGGGTCACCGTCGGCTCAGTGGTCGACTACATCTTCGCCCCCGGCACCCGGGCGGTGAAGGCCCGGGCGGTGGCCAAGATCCACGACCCCAAGCGGGCCGGCTTGATGATCGGGTCGTCGCTGGCGTCGGTCGACACCACCAAGGCGCCCCTGATCGACGCCGTGCTCGGCCAGATGATGGGAGGCAGCGCGGACGTCGTGGGCTGGCAGGCACTGCTCAGCTCCCATGTCACCCTCGGTGAGCTGCGAGGCGAACTTGTCGAGGCGGGTGTGGCGGCGGGCACGCCAGAGCAGTTGCTCGACGCCGATCTGACCCTGGCCCAGCTGGCTCAGGCCACCGCCGACGCCTTGACGGCCAAGGGCGACTCCAACGCCAGCCTCTACGGCGGACCCTACGGCATCGTGGCCCAGTCCACCACCACCACCAGGTTCAAGCTGGGCAGTTTCATGAAGCTCGACGTGGCCGGCGGGGACGCGGTGCTGGACGGCGAGATCAACGCCTTCCACCTGCTCACGGCCAGCGCCATGGCGGCCAACGGCACCAACACCATCTCGATCGCCGACGCCGGCGTCAGCGTGCCGGGGGTGACCACCACCGCCCTCAGCCTGCAGGTGATCGAGCCCCCCGTGTGGGTGGCGGGAAGGGCGGGAGTGACCGCCAGCACCGCCCAGGTGCGCCTCACCGTCACCCCGCGCCTCGATCTGCCCATCACCGTGGCGGGGCTGGTGCTCCCAACGCTTACCGGCGCTCTGCCCTTGAGCCTCGAGGCGGCGGGGGCGCAGGGGACGCTGAAGCAGATCACCTGCCCCGACCCCGCCGGCGGGATCGTGGTGGGGGTCGACACCAAGCCCTTCGCCGGCGACGCCTCGGCCACGCTGCGCGTCAGCGACGCCACCGGGCCGCTGCTCGACATCCCGACCACCGGAAGCATCCCGGAGACGACGCCGGCCGCCACCGATCTGGCGTTCTCCTACGACGACGAGTTCTGGCCCACGGCCGCCAGCAAGCGGGCGGGGTCGGTGCCCATCGGGCTCGCCGGGCTCACCAGCTTCAGCCAGGACGGCGACCCCACGGTGCTGGGCCTCTTATCGGTCCCGATCATCGACGTGGTCAACGGTGCCTACGCCGCCCTCGGTCCGGTCATGGGCGACCTGGACACCACCATCCTCAGCCCGCTCCTCGCCACCCTGGGAGTGACCATCGGGGCGAGCGACGTGACCGCCATTAGGAGCGACTTCACCGGCTGCGACAGCCCGCCCTCCGGTGCTCGTCGGGTGATGCCTTCCAACCGGCCACCGACGCGCTCGCGACGCCGCCCCACGCACCTCCGCTGCGCCCCAACATCGTCGTGACGATCGAGGCACCGCGGTATTCATCTCCTCCCCGTTGGAGATCGCGGTCGTAGCGGTTGTCGCGACCCTGGCCGCCGTCGTGCAGCCGATTGAACGGACGGGGGCCCGGCGCCGGCATCGCGACGACGACGTCCTGTTCCGACGTCGTCGAGGTCCTCGCCACGGCCGGCACACCCGGTGCGCCGCTGGGGAGCCGAAACAAGCGGGAACGTCCCCGATGTACGCGCTCGCGTCGATCGCCCACTCAACCCGGCTGTCCGGGATGCCGACGCCTGTCCGTGGCCCTGGAGGTACGGATGGGAAGGCTCGGCGTCCTCGCCGTCACGATCTGCGTGATGCTCGCCACCGTCGGGGTCGCTCCGTCGGCCGCCGTGGGAGTCCCCGGCCGCGCCGCCGTCCCCGCCGACGACGCCGGGCGGGGGCTCGTCTACCGCGGGCTGCGCCCCGCCGACCCGGCCGGGCCGTGCGGCAACGGCTTCGAGGTGGGCGGCCCGGGCAGCGGGCGCTGCACCCACGGCCCCGACCCGGCGCCCGCTGCCCGGGCCGCCCACCTCGAAGCCGTTGCCGCACGGCCCCGCCGACCCGGCCGGGCCGTGCGGCAACGGCTTCGAGGTGGGCGGCCCGGGCAGCGGGCGCTGCACCCACGGCCCCGACCCGGCGCCCGCCGGCGTGGACGTCACCCGGCCGCGATCGCTCGCCGCCCTCGCCGCCGAGGAGCCGTCGAGCGTCGCCCAGGAGGGTGCCGGCTCCATCCTGTGCATCGACGACGGCACGTCGGGGAGGCGGGTGCAGGCCATCTACGCGGTGGCCAGCGACAAGGCCGACCGCTTCGCGAGCATCGCCCCGCTCATCCCGCAGTGGGCGACCACGGTGGACGGCGTGTTCAACGCCAGCGCGGCGCAGACCGGTGGCGTGCGCCACGTCCGCTGGGTGACCAACCCGGACTGCAGCCTGTCGGTCACCAAGGTCGTGCTCTCACCCTCGGGCGACGACTCGCTGTCCGACACCGAGGACGAGCTGTACGCCAAGGGATTCAACCGGGCCGACCGCAAGTACCTGGTGTGGACCGACGCCAACGTCTACTGCGGGATCGCCGGCATCTACGCCGACGACCGCCCGGGCCAGGAGAACCACAACAACGGCGTAGCGTGGGCGAGCCCGCTGGTCGGCCGCGTCGACAGCGGGTGCTGGGGCCGGAGCAACTCCGTCGAGGCCCACGAGCTGGTCCACATGCTGGGCGGCGTCCAGCGGTCCGCCCCGAACGCCACCTCCGGCTTCCACTGCAGCGACGAGTACGACCGAATGTGCTACATGGACGAGCCGTCGACCATCCTGTCTTACGTGTGCCCGAGCACCCAGGAGAAGCTGCTCGACTGCAACAACGACGACTACTTCTCGACCGCCCCGCCGACGGGCAGCTACCTGGCGACGAGGTGGAACACCGCGAACAGCGCGTTCCTGACGGCGGCGTCGGCGCCGGCGGCGGACATGACGCCGCCCGCCATCCCGTTCGGGCTGGCGGGTATCCCGGGCGACGGACGGGCGTCGCTGACGTGGTTCGCGGTGAGCGATGCCGACCTGGCCGGCTACCGGGTGTCGCGCAACGGCACGCCGATCGCCACCACCACCTCGCCGGCGTACACCGACACCGGCCTCACCAACGGCGTGCTGCAGATCTACACGGTCTCGGCGTTCGACGCCGTCGGGAACCGCTCGCTCGAGTCGATGTCGATCGCGCTGACCCCGTTCGGCCTCACGGCGCCGGCGGCGACGACCACCACGACGACGCCACCGCAACCTCCACCGCCCTCCGCGACCACGGTGAGCGCGCCGGGGGGCTACCGCCTGGTGGGGGCCGACGGGCAGACGTTCGTGTTCGGCGAGGGCGGCGCCACCGGCTCCACCGGCCCGCTGCCCGTCGACCCGGCCCGGCCCGTGGTCGGGGCCGCCGCCACGCCCCACGGCACCGGCACGTGGGCGGTCACGTCGAACGGCTCGGTGTACACAATCGGCTTCGCCCCGTTCCTCGGGACCGCCGCCGGGTTGACGCTCGCCCGGCCCATCGTGGGCATCGCCGCCACGCCCTCGGGCGGCGGTTACTGGCTGGTCGCGTCGGACGGCGGCATCTTCGCCTTCGGCGACGCCCGCTTCTTGGGCTCGACCGGCGCCATCAAGCTGAACCAGCCCATCGTGGGGATGGCGTCCACCCCATCGGGGAACGGCTACTGGCTCGTCGCCTCCGACGGCGGCATCTTCGCGTTTGGTGACGCCAGGTTCGTCGGCTCGACGGGAGCCATCAAGCTGAACAAACCGGTCGTCGGCATGGCGTCGACCCGGGGCGGCAGCGGCTACTGGCTCGTCGCCTCCGACGGCGGTGTCTTCGCGTTCGGTGATGCCAGGTTCTTCGGCTCGACGGGAGCCATCGCGCTGAACCAGCCCATCACCGCCATGGTGCCGACGCCGTCGGGCGCCGGCTACCGGTTCGTGGCCTCCGACGGCGGCGTGTTCTCGTTCGGCGACGCCCGCTTCTTGGGCTCGGCCGCCGACAAGCGCGTCACCGTCGCCGCCCTGGTCTCCGCCCGGTAGGGCGCGGGAGGGTGTTCCCGACGCTGGACCTGCAGACCGGGATCGCTGGTCACCCCCGGTAGTCCACGCGCAGTCCCTCGAGGCCCCGGCCTGGTAGTGGCACACGGTGATGCGGAACCCCGGCCCGGGGGCCAGGCCGGCGAGGTGCCACTTCGGTGTCCCTTGAAGTAGGAGCCAGCTCGGTCCGCCGACCCGCTCGACTCCCGCACTTTCAGATGCGCGCCCTAGTCGGTCCCGCCGTTGACGACTTCCTGGCGCTCTCGCAAGGGAGATCGAAGACAGTCGCCCGTGTCCCCGCTGCGCTCGACTTCCTCCGTTTCCCCCAGGCCCGGCGCACCACACCCGGCAGTCGAGCTTCCGGCATGGTGGCCACGATCTCATCGACATCTCGGGCCGCCATCCGCTCCAAGAGCGCGTCGAGTGGTTCACGGGCGCGCACCGTCGCCGGCCCCGGCTCCATGACCTGTTCCGCCCGTGCCATGGCCGGGTGATCGCCGGGGCGGACCGGCCGAGAACCACCCGCTGATCGTTGACCACCGATGCCGTCCCGGGAAGCGTGCTCACGGCGGCGTCGGGAGCGCAGGTGAGCGGTTCGCGATCGGCCACCTCCAATGCCCGGCGCTCGCCCGGCCCGGCGCCCACGGTCGGCATCCCGGCCGCCAGCAGTGCGCCTTGCCGCCGCGTGGTCGTAGATGTCGAAGCCGAATCGCTCGAGGTGCCACGCGACCGGGGGCTCAAGTCTCACCGGGCGTCCCAGCAGTACACGACGACCGGCCGCGCCCGATCGAGCACCGCGGCGCGCTCGGGGCTCAAGCACTTGAGCGCCAGATAAAGGGCATCGGGCAGGTGCTCCTCGTCGAACTCGTGGCGGGGCAGGGCCTCGACGAGGTGGGCTCCGCATCCGAGGAGCTCGAGGCTGGCGACCCTGCCATACCGGCCGCGGCGGCATCGTCGGCGGTTCCACTGGAAGGCCAAGACGCATGCTGATCGGGGAGGTGGCCCCGGCGCTCCGGCTTCAACGCCAAGACCTTGCGCTACTACGAGGACATCGGCGTGCTCGCCCGCCCACCTGGGGACCATCGGGGTACCGGGGCTACGACGAGCACGTCCTCGACCGCCTGCGCTTCATCCGCTCAGCGCAGGCCGTGGGCCTGTCCTTGGGGGAGATCCGCGGCATCGCCCTCGCGGACGACGGCCAGCCACGGTGCGGACACGTGCTGGCGCTCCTGCGCACCCGAGCCAACGAGGTGGAGCGTACCGCCGCGCAGCTGAGGACCCTGGGACGCGAGCTCACCCGCTTGGTCGAGCGTGCCGCCCATCTCGACCCCAAGGATTGCGACACCGACGCGCGTCTGTCATCTCATCGGCCCCGAACGATGACGGGGTCGACGACCGGAGTCACCCCCGACCAAGGCGCTGGCGGACGGCGGTCGCCCTCGGCGAAATCGCGGATCATCGGCACCCCGCGTGCGCACGGTAATGACCCCTTCCTGGACTCCGCAGCGGCCCGCCGACCCGACCGGTAGCTGGCGATCCCGGACGCGTTCGCTCGTCCGACCCCTCCGCCAACAGGCAGCGAGCGGTGACGCCCAACGCCGTGGTAAGCGGGAGGGGGAGCGACCGATGGCCGATCGTCCTCACGAAGCGAGGCCGAACGGCCCTACGCACCGCGACCCCGGCTGAGGGTCCTTTCCCAAAGGCACGACGGAAACGAAGGGATGAAGGCTCCATGGTTCTCGCACTCGGCCCATCCTCACTCGGCCGAGGCGCGGGGTCGAGGCCCTGACGACGGCAGCCGTCCGAGATCACGACGACGAGGAGGCCCAGATGCGCGCACTGGTGGTGTTCGAGTCGATGTTCGGGAACACGCGGGACGTCGCCCGCGCCGTCGCCGACGGTGTGTCGTCACGGCTCCCGGTCGAGACGGTGGAGGTGGGTACGACGCCCTCGGTGCCGGGAGACGACGTGGTGCTGCTCGTCGTCGGTGGGCCCACGCACGCGCTCGGCCTGAGCCGTGCCGGCACGCGTGCCGACGCCGCCCGGCAGGCGTCGGGGCCCCTCGTCTCCACGGTGGTCGGGATCCGGGAGTGGCTCGACGCCGTCGACGCCGTCGACGCCGGCTCGCGCCGGGTCGTCGCCGCCGCGTTCGACACACGCGTCGCCAAGCCGCGGCTCCCGGGCTCCGCGGCCAAGGCGGCGGTCAGGCGCCTTCGCCGCCTGGGGTTCCCGATCGTGGCGCCCGCCGCCAGCTTCTTCGTCGACGGGACGAAGGGCCCGCTGCTCGACGGTGAGCTCGACCGGGCGCGGGCCTGGGGAGCAGAGCTCGGCGCCGCCGCAGTGCGAGGCTCCACCGAGTGTTCGCCGGGGCGGCCATAGCCAACGGCGAACCGGGGCTGGCCGCGTACCACCACGACGCCGGGGACGCCGCAGCGAGGGCTACGGAGCGCGTCGCCGAGTGCCGGGGCGGCGGCCCGGTCAGCCGCCGCGAGCGAGCGCGGCGAGCGACCGCGGGCAACGTGACACCGCGATGCCGGCGTCCCACCCCTCGCCGCTCGACGAGCCGATCGGCGGTCGCCTCGCCGGCGCCCGTTCGGCTTGCCTGTACGATGCGCCGCCGTGCCGGCGTGGAGGGCGGTCGAGGAGGCTGAACCGGTGTTCGCCCGGCGGGTGCGGCGGCTGTTCGACGCCGGTCGCCACAAGACGATCGCGACGCTGCGCAAGGACGGCTCGCCGCGCATCTCGGGCATCGAGTGCGAGTTCGCCGACGGGGTCCTTCGCTTCGGTTCGATGACCGGCGCCCGCAAGGGCGCGGACCTCCGACGGGATCCCCGGTTCGCTCTGCACGGCCCTACCTTCCACCCCGAGGAGGGGAAGGAGCGCGACTGGCCGGGAGAGGCGAAGATCGCGGGACGAGCCATCCCCGTCGGGCCGGCCACGGACGAGGCGAGAGACCAACCGGACGGCGAGATGTTCGTCGCCGACGTCACCGAGGTCGTCATCACCCGACTCGACGCCGAGGCCACCGGGCTCGTGGTCGAATTCTGGACACCCGAGCGAGGACTACGAGCCGTCGACCGGGCGTAGAGGGAGGGACGCACCCCGGTTTGCCCGCCGTCAGGCGGGCATGGGTAGCTCGACCCCCATCTGGGTGAGGATGGTCGCCTGGTCGTAGTACAGCTCGCCGGCGGTCACCATGCCGTCGGCGTCGTACGTCAGGATCTCGCAGATGTCGAACGCGAGCTGCTGGTTCGATGGCGGGAACGGACCGAGCGGACCGTCGTTGCGCCCCCGGCCCACGAAGCGGGCGACGCTCGTGTCGCCGGCATCGAGGTACCGGGCGTCGTCGCACCGGGCGTCCGACATGGCCGTCGTCCAGCCCTGGAGCCACGACACGAACTCGTCGGGGCCCTTGACGGAGATGGCCCTCGGATGGTCCACGTAGACCGCGTCGGCCCGGACCCGCTGGCGGAGCGCTTCGAACTCTCGCCGGTTGAACAGGTCGTGCAGCTCGCGGTGGATATCGCTGGTCGCCATGCCACCCTCCTCCGGATGTGCGAACCCGCCGCGGTCAGAAGAGTACGTCGCGCGCGACGTCGTTTCTAGGGGCGCGCCGGGCGCCCGAGCAGCTCCCACCCAGCGCGTCGTCCCAGGCCGCCGCTCGAGCCCGGTTCGCCCTCCCCGACGGATTTCATCCTTGACGGGGGTTTCCTTCCAGCGGTATCCAGGGGTGACACCGTGGAAAGGGGGCAGCACGCGCCGGTCCGCCCTACCGTGCCGCCGGCTTCGGGCCGAAGCTCGGCACAGCCGCCTTCCGCCGTCTCGTGCGTCGTCCCGCCCGTCAGGAGAGGATCTGCAAATGCTGACCGTCCGGCGCCTTTCTCTCGTCCTTGTCGTGTGCGTCTCGTTGCTCCTGCCCGGTGCGGCCGGCGCCCACCCCGACCACCCCGACCCCGCCGGCTCGTTGGAGACGTTCCCCGGAGAGGGGGTGGCCCGACCGGGCGACCTCCAGCACGGGACGATGGAGGGCCACCTCCCGCCGGTGCGGCGGAACGTGACCCTCGTCGGCAAGGCGGCGGTGACCAACCCGAGCGGAGCGGGCAACGAGGGCCGGGTCGCCGACGTGTTCGCCCACGGCGACCATGCGTACCTGACCGCGTTCCGCGAACCGACCTGCGAGCAGGCCGGCGTCCACGTGATGGACATCTCCGACCCCGCGGCGCCGTTCGAGCTCACCGACGCCTTCATCCCCACCACGGTGGGCTCGTACGCGGGGGAGGGCATCCAGGTCATCCCCATGGACAACCAGCACTTCCGCGGCGACCTGCTCATCCACCAGAACGAGACCTGCCCGGCCGGCCCCGCCCCGCCCGACGTGATGCAGAAGGGCGGGATCTCCATGTGGGACGTGACCGACCCCACCGACCCGCAACCGGTGAAGCGTCACGCCGGTGACCTCGTGGGCGGTCTCGACGCGGGACCGAACCAGACCCACAGCATGAGGGCGTGGACCAACGTGTTCGACAAGAGGACCTACGTCGCGCTGGTGGACGACGAGGAGGTCACCGACGTCGACATCCTCGACATCACCGACCCGTTCCATCCGGTGCTCGTCAACGACGACCTCAACCTCGACGAGCCGCCCTTCGACGTCGACCAGGCCACACCGCCCAACCTGACCGCCTCGTTCAGCCACGACATGATGGTCCAGAAGATCGGCCAGCGTTACGTGATGAACGTCAGCTACTGGGACGGCGGCTACGTCCTCCTGGACGTCACCGACCCCCGTGAGGACCGGGTGCAGCTCATCGCCGACAGCGATTACCCCGCCCTCGACGAGGAGCGGCTGGCCCGCGGCCACGCCATCTCCCCCGAGGGGAACGCCCACCAGTCGGAGCTGTCCCCCAACAAGAAGTTCCTGCTCGCCACCGACGAGGACTTCAACCCGTACCGGGTGGTCGCCACGATCACCTCCGGCCCCTACGCCGGGACCGGGTACACGGCCACGTCGGCCAGCGCCACTCCGCCCGTCGACGCCGACACGACGATCGACGGTGTCCCGACGTACGTGGGCCTCGCCTGCACCAGCCTCCCGGCCGGGACGGGTATCGCCCTGGTGGAGCGTGGCATCTGCTCGTTCCAGCAGAAGCTCGACAACATCGAGGCGGCCGGCTACTCCGCAGGGATCGTGTTCAACGCCGTCCGCGCCGATTGCATGTCCGGGGTCACCATGCTCGCCGAGGGGGACATCCCCTACGTGTTCACCAACCGCCTCGCCGGGCTTCAACTCCTCGGCGTCGCCGGGGTGACGGCGGCGAACGCCTGCACCACGGCGTCGCCCGCCCCGGGCTCGCCGGTCGCCTCCACCACCATCGAGGCGGTCTTCGACGGTTGGGGCTACGTGCGCCTCTTCGCCACGGACATCCCGAACCAGCGGGGCCGGCCCGGCTCCATCACCTCCATCGACACCTACGCCGTGCCCGAGTCCCAGGACGAGGCCTACGCGGTGGGCTTCGGCGATCTGTCCGTGCACGAGGTGGCCATGGCCTCCGAGACCGGACTGGCCTACATCTCCTACTACGCGGCGGGCCTGCGGGTGGTCCGCTACGGCCGCGGCGGGATCCAGGAGGTCGGCGCCTTCATCGACGAGGGTGGCAACAACTTCTGGGGCGTCGAGGTGTGGCACGACGAGCACGGCACGGAGTACGTCCTGGCCAGCGACCGCGACCACGGCCTCTACGTCTTCCGCTACACGCCGTAGCAGGAGCCTGCCGGCGCGGGCGGCGCGCCGCACCTGGTCGGCCTCCGTAGGGAGACGTCGCCTGGATGTACGGTTGACCTAATACCGATTCTTAGGTAGACCTAACTCATGAGCGCGCGGGCGGCCGAGCGGGACCTGGCCCGTCGTGAGGGACCTCTGGAGCCGTCGAGATCGGAGGCGACGAAGAGCCCGACGCGTTCGCACGGTCGTGACGACGGCCTGCCTCGCGGCTACCTGCGGGCCTGCCTGCTGCTGCTCGTGGCCGAAGCGCCGGTCCACGGCTACGAGCTCGTCGCCCAGCTCGGGGATCTGGGCGTGGGCAGGCCCGATGCCGCCACCGTCTATCGGACGCTGCGCGGTCTCGACGAGGAGGGGCTGGTCTCCTCGTGGTGGGCGTCCCCGGTGGCCGGCCCCGCTCGGCGGGTCTACCGGACGACGGTCGCCGGCAGGCACTGCCTCGTGCAGCTGGTCGGCGCGGTGGAGGACACCCACCTCCACCTGTCGGCCTTCCTGCACCGCCATCGTGCCCTGGGGCCCGCCGCGGGACGGACGGGCGACGCAACGTCTCCCTGTGGCGGCCGTCCCCGATGACACCCCCCGACGGCCGCTCTCGCCGCGCCATGACCGCCCCTCCGTGACCGCTGCCTCCCGTTCGCGGGCGGGATCTGCTCCGGGGCATCGTCGGGGATCAGCGCCTCCGAGTGGTCGCCGCGTCGGCGCTGTCGGTGTCGCACCACGCCGGCGAGGCGCTGGCCCGGCGCAGCTGGAGGCCGCCCCTCGACCTCGTCGTTCGCGGGGGCTCCTCTCCGGTGGCTGGGCCCGCGGCGGAGGGCTGTTCGCCGCCCTCGCCGTGCTGAGCGCCGTGGCGCTGGCGTCCATCGCCTACGGGTCCAGGCCCATGGCGCTCTCCACCGTGTGGGACGGCATGTGGGCCTACGACCCCACGGTGGGCGACCACCTGATCGTCCGCAGCCTGCGCATCCCCCGCACCGGGATGGGCCTGCTCGTCGGTGCCGCCCTCGGCCTCGCCGGCGCCGTGATGCAGGGGGTCACCCGCAACCCGCTGGCCGACCCGGGCATCCTCGGGATCGAAGCCGGCGCGTCCCTCGCGGTCGTGACCGGCATCTACGCCCTCGGGATCGGCTCGTTCAGCGGGTACGTGTGGCTGGCGTTCGTCGGCGCCGCCGTCGCCAGCCTGGTGGTCTACTTCCTCGGCTCCCTCGGCCGCGGTGGCGCCACGCCGGTCAAGCTGGCGCTCGCCGGCGCCGCGCTCTCGGCGCTGCTCGGGTCCGTCACCACCTCGGTCCTGCTCCTCGACGTGGCCACGCTCGACCAGTTCCGCTTCTGGGTCGTCGGCTCGATCGCCGGCCGCGACGCCGGGATCGTCGCCGACGTCGCCCCGTTCCTGGCCGTCGGCGCCGTCCTGGCGCTGCTGTCGGCACGGTCGCTCAACACCCTCGCCCTGGGCAACGACGTCGCCCGCTCCCTCGGCCAACGCGTCGGGCTCGCTCGCGCCATCTCCGCGCTGGCCGTGATCGTCCTCGCCGGCGGCGCCACCGCGGCGGCCGGCCCCATCGGGTTCCTCGGTCTCACCGTGCCCCATGTCGCCCGGGCGATCTGCGGGCCCGACTACCGGTGGATCGTCGCCTGGTCGGCGGTGCTGGCGCCCATCCTGTTGCTCGGAGCCGACGTCCTCGGCCGGCTCGTCGCCCGGCCCGGCGAGGTGCAGGTCGGCATCCTCACCGCCGTCATCGGCGCGCCGTTCTTCGTCGCCCTGGTGCGCCGCCGGAAGCTGGCCGAGCTCTGATGACCGTGCCCGGTTCACTTCGGCGCGCCGGGCAGGGCGGTCTCCTCGTCATCCGCGTCCCCCCGCTCGGCTGGTCGACGAGGGCCCACGCACGGTCGTTCATCGTCACGCTGGCACTGACCGCCGCCGCCATCGCCATGTTCGCATGGTCACTGGCCGTCGGCGACTTCCCGATCGCGATCAGCGACGTCCTCGCCACCCTCGCCGGTGGCGGCTCGGAGGACGGCGACTTCATCGTGCGGACCCTGCGGCTGCCGCGGGCGCTGGCCGCCGTTCTGGTGGGTGCCGGTTTCGGGCTGTCCGGCGCCATCTTCCAGCGGCTGGCACGCAACCCGCTGGCCAGCCCCGACATCATCGGGGTCACCGCGGGCGCCGCCGCCTCGGCGGTGTTCATGATCGTGGTGGTCGGCGCGACCAGCATGCAGATCACCCTCGGCGCCCTGGCCGGGGCCACCATCACCTCGCTCGGCATCTACCTCCTGGCCTACAAGCGGGGCGTCTCCGGCTACCGCCTCGTCCTCGTCGGCATCGGCATCACCGCCGTGCTCACCTCCGTCACCCAGTACCTGCTGACCAGGGCCGAGATCTTCGAGGCGCAACGCGCCGTCGTCTGGCTGACCGGGAGCCTCAACGGGCGCGGCTGGGAGCACGTACGCCCGATGGCGCTGGCTCTGGTCGTGCTCGTCCCCGTCGCCCTGGGCCTGACCCGTCACCTGCGCGTGCTGGAGCTGGGCGACGAGACCGCCCGGGGGCTCGGCGCCCGCGTGGAAGGCATTCGAGCGGCGCTGTTGCTCACCGGCGTCGCCCTCGCCGCGGTCGGCACGGCGGCGGCCGGGCCCATCGGGTTCGTCGCCCTGGTCTCGCCGCAGATCGCCCGTCGCCTCGTGGGCGAGCGCTCCCTGGCACTGATGCCGGCCGCCGCCTGCGGCGCCGTGATCGTCGTCACCGCCGATCTGGTCGCCCGCCGTCTGTTCGCGCCGACCGAGCTGCCGGTCGGGGTCATCACCGCCATCGTGGGGGCCCCGTACCTGCTGTACCTGCTCGCCCGCGCCAACAAGATCGGAAGTGGCGGATGACCCGGCACAGCCTGCGCGCCGAACACCTGTCGCTCGCCTACGACGACCGCCCGATCGTCGACGACCTCACGGTGACGATCCCCGACGGGCGCATCACCGTGATCGTCGGCGCCAACGCCTGCGGCAAGTCGACGCTGCTGCGCGGCCTGGCCCGCCTCCTCAAGCCCCGCGCCGGCTGCGTGCTGCTCGACGGCGCCGACATCCGGCGCCGCCCGACCCGGGAGGTGGCCACCCGCCTCGGCATGCTGCCCCAGCAGCCGGTCGCCCCCGAGGGCATCACCGTCGGCGACCTCGTCGCCCGCGGCCGCCACCCCCACCAGCGGTGGCTGCGGCAGTTCTCCGGCGACGACGAGGCCGCCGTCGGCGCCGCTCTGGCGGCGACGGGCACCACCGACCTGGCCCAGCGGAGCGTGGACGAGCTGTCGGGCGGGCAGCGCCAGCGGGTCTGGATCGCGCTCGCCCTGGCCCAGGGCACGCCCCTCATGCTGTTGGACGAGCCCACCACCTTCCTCGACCTCGCCCACCAGGTGGACGTGCTCGACCTGCTGGCCCGCCTCAACGAAACCGAGGGCCGCACGATCGTCGCCGTCCTGCACGACCTCAACCTCGCCTGCCGCTACGCCCACCACCTCGTCGCCATGCGCGACGGAGGGATCGTGGCAGAAGGCGCACCGGGCGACGTCATCACGCCCGAGCTCGTACGCGCCGTGTTCGACCTCGACGCCCACGTCATCCCCGACCCGCTCACCGGGACGCCGCTGGTGCTGCCGGTGCCGGCCGCCGGCCGCCCGGCCGCCGCACCGCCGGTCGCCGTCGTGCACCTGGTCGCGAACAACGGCGACCGGGACGCCGTGGCGCCATGACCGCGCCGTCCGGTCCTCTGGCCGAGACGCTCGAACGTCTCGCCGGCGTCGGCCCGTGGTTCGGCGGCCACCTCGGCGAGCCCGAGGGTGACGGCTGGCACCGCTTCAGCGACGTCTTCCACGACGACCGCCTCGCCGTCTGGGTGGACGACCTGGCCGCTCACCACGACGGTCGTCGCGACGTGGCCGGTTCGTACCTGGGCGGCTGGCTGGCCGGCGCCGCCACTGCCGTCCCCACCGCCGCCCTCGTGCTCGAACGCCGCCTTCCCGATCCGGCCGGAGAGCTGTGGTTCCACCGCCACGAGGAGGGCTGGTTCGACCGGGTCGCCTTCGAGGGAACCGGCGTCTTCGCCACATCGGCCGACCCCGCCGCCTCCCATCCCGACGTCGTCGTCGTGGCCACAGCCGACCTCCCCCGGGTGTTCGCCCGCGGGCTCGTGGACCGGCTCACCCCGGTCCTGGACGCGGTGCGGGGCGCGGCCCCGTTCGGTCGCAGCGGCCTGTGGGGCGGCGTGGCCGACGAGCTGGCCAGCGCCGCGCTGGGGGCGGCGCGGGCAGCGGGCACCGACACCGGCGACGCCTGGCGCCTCGCTGAGGCCGTCACCGACGCCATCGCGGAGGAGAGGCGGTGGCTGCGCGCCCGGCCGCGGCCGTTCGCAGTCACCACCGGCCGGGGCACCACCGCCTTCATCGTCAGGGGGACGTGCTGCCTCTACTACAAGACGCAGCCGCAGCCGCCCGATGCCTCCGGCGACAGCCACTGCAACACCTGCCCCTTCCGTGACGACGACTCCCGTCACCGGCGCCTCGCCGCCGACGCCGAGGCTTGAGATCCGGCCACGGCGCCGGATGGTCCTCGGCGTGGCCGACCCGGTCGGCCGCCGTAGCCAAGCCAAGAGGCTGCTCGGCGACTTCGAGTCGAGTCGAAGCCGTCGCCGCCCTCCGCGCGGCAGGCGGCGGGCGGCGGGCCTGCCGCCCTCCGCGTCGCTCACGTCGGGTTCTACGAGACGGGCAGCCTCTCGTACCGCGGGTGACGCTCCGTTCCGGTACCGGTACCGCTCCCACCCCGCCACCCCGGTGCGGGCGACGAGCGGCTCACGAGGGCGCAAGCGGGCGTAGGCGTCGAAAGTCGCTCCGCGCTTAGTCGCGTCGGTGGATGAGTCGTACCCTTCACCCGGGAGGTGGGGCATGCAGGGCAACGAACGGGTCCTCGACCTGCTCAACGACGTGTTGACGGCCGAGCTGACGGCCGTCAACCAGTACTTCGTGGACGCCAAGATGTGCCAGAACTGGGGCTACGACCGGCTGGCGGCGAAGTTCCGGGAGGACTCCATCGACGAGATGAAGGACGCCGACTCGCTGATCGAGCGGATCCTCTACCTCGACGGCGTGCCCAACATGCAGCGGCTCGGTCCGGTGCGGGTGGGCGAGAGTGCCCCTGAGAAGCTGAAGCTCGCCCTCGACGTGGAGAGCGAGGCGATCGCCCGCCTCAACGCCGGGGTGGCGGTCTGCGTGGAGCTGGGCGACAACGGCAGCCGCGAGCTGCTCGAGCGCATCCTCGTGGGCGAGGAGGAGCACGCCGACTGGCTGGAGGCCCAGCTCGAGCTCGTCCGCCAGGTCGGTGAGGCCCACTATCTCGCCCAACAGATCCGCGACTGACCGCCCGCCGTCGGGTTCGCGGCGACAACGCGCCCGGCGGGGCGCGATCCTGGCGCGATGGAGCAGCGCCTCTCCCTGATCACTCTCGGCGTCGCCGACGTGGCTCGGGCTCGTGGGTTCTACGAGCGCCTCGGCTGGTCAGGAGAGTCACCCGACGGCGAGGTGGTCTTCTTCCAGGTCGGCGGCATGGTCCTCGCTCTGTGGGGACGCGACAAGCTCGCGGAGGACAGCGTCGTCGAGGACGGCGGCGGTTGGGGCGGCGTCACGCTCGCCTACTGCGTCGACTCGCCGGCGACGGTGGACGCCGTTCTGGCCGAGGCCGCCAGGGCCGGCGCGACGATCGCTCGACCGGGGGCGCCGACCTTCTGGGGCGGCTATTCGGGGATCTTCCTCGATCCGGACGGGCACCCCTGGGAAGTCGCCCACAACCCGGGCTGGGTCCTCGAGGGCGACGGCTCCGTTCGCCTCCACTGACGCAGCGAGAGGGCGCGCCGCGGACGCCGTGGCGGACGGGGCTTGCCAGGCCTCCCGCACATGCGCTGGGGTCACCGCCCGCGCACGGGCGGCAGCTGCCGGAGCCCGTGCCGGCGAGTTGGCGCTTCGGAACGCGATGCATCAGGAGGCTGTCGCCAAAATGGAGACGGACGCTATCGTGCCCGGATGACCACTCCGCTGCACCTGAGCGCGGATCAGCGTCGCGAGCTCAGGCGTATCGCGGCGTCGTATTCGCAGCCCTACCGACGAGTGGTCATCGCGCGTGCACTGCTTCTCGTCGCGGACGGTGTTCCAACCGCTGACGTCGCCCAGCGCTGCGAGACGACGCCCACGACGGTTCGACGGTGGAGCTCACGTTTCGCAGCGGTCGGCATCGACGGGCTCGGCACAGTAGGACCCGGAAGAGGCCGCAAGCCGTCGCTCCGCCGGGCGGTGGCCGATGCGATAGCTCGGGACACCGAGCACACCGAGCCGCCCCCGGGGACGTCTCGCTGGACATTACGCACGATGGCGAGCCGGCACGGGGTGAGCAAGGACACGGTCGCCCGTGTGTGGCGCGAGCGCGGACTACGCCCGTGGGAGAAGCCGCCGAGACCGACCAAGGCGAGGCCGACCGAGCGTCGCCGCCGCCCGTCAGAGGCTCGCGAGAGCGAGGTCATCGAGGTCTTGTCCGCGCTCAACGAGGCGACCGGCCTGGCCCTGTCGCGGTGTCGACCCCGCGACGTGCACCGTGACTTCCTGTTCTTCGTGAAGCTCACCGAGGCGATCGAGCTGTGGGTCGAGCACTGGGACGATCCGAGCCGGCCGTTCCACTGGCAGAGCCGAGAGGAGGTCGTCAGCAGTACGAAGCGCGCCCGGGAGGCTTTGACGAACTACGCCAAATCGGCGCCAACTCGCAGCCACCAGGCCAGGTAGGTGACGCGGCGCACTCTTGCGGCGCCGCGCCTCGGGCGATTTGACTGGACCCGTGCGGCGATCACGGACGCCAGGGAGTGGCGGTTACGGATCCGTGGGCCTCCGTCGACGGTGCGTTCCGCTCCTGTACGCATCGATCGGCGCCACGATGCTCCTGGGTTGCTCCAGCAACGACACCGACGAGCAGGGAGGCGGCGGTGAGCCTTCCGTGGTGGCCTTCTCGCCGCCGGCGGTGTCCGGCCCGTCGCCGCGCTTCGGGGTTCCGCTCCCGGAGGGCGCGGCGCTCGACCAGGGGGCGTCGAACGCCGAGGCCGAAGTGTTCACGGTCGCGTCGCCGACCACGTTCGGCGACGTCAACGCGTTCTACAAGCAGGAGATGGACGGAAAGCCGTTCCGCGACTTCGAGTGGTGTGGGCCCCGCGTGGATGCCGCCAGCGAGACATACCTCCGGATCTGGCGCCGCCCGGGGACGTCCGACCTCATGGTCGTGGGCCTGACCTACAAGGCGCCGAGCGAGCCGACCACCATCAGCATCACGCAGGCGAGTGGCGTCATGGTCGACGCATGTCCACCAGCGGCATCGGGGTGACAGGGGGGTTCGGTATGGGAAGGCACCGTCGGGCGCCGGGGGGCCGAGCCGGCGAGGGGGGCTTCACGCTCATCGAGCTGCTGGTCGTGGTCGTGATCCTCGGGGTCCTCGCCGGGGTCGTCGTGTTCTCCGTCAGCGGGATCAACGACAAGGGCGAGGAGTCGGCTTTGCGGACCGACGCCCGTACGCTCGTCAGCGCTCAGGAGGCCCACTGCGCGCAGAAGAGCGGCTACGCGTCGGAAAGCGGGCTCGTGACCGCCGGCCTGCTGTCCAACGAGTCCGTGAACCACGACATCGTGTTGAACTCGGCCGGCCGGTGCGGCGAAGGGATGGGATCGGGCTTCGCCATCGAGTGCGTCGCCGACGCCCAGGTGTGCGCCGCCGAGGGCATAACGGTCGTGGACTCGGCCGGCGTGGCGGTAACCGTCCCGTCTCCTCCGCAAAGGGTCGTGTGTCTGGTGGGGGCCTGCGAGGATGTCCTCGCCGCCCTTGGCGCCACCGACCGGATGGTGATCCGATCGGTCGACTCCACCAACACGCCCGCCGCCATCGCGGCGTACGGAACGGCGGGCATCCCAACGATCAACAGCGCCGGGTTCGGCTTCCAGGACGAGGATCTGGAGCAGATCGCGGCGGCCGACCCCGACCTGGTGATCGGGCTCGGGCCGTTCCAGGGCTACCTGCGCCCTGCGCTGGAGCCGATCGCTCCGTTCTTCGACCTCGACATCGGCTCTTACCAGATGGCGATCACGAACCTCTACCGCGTCGGACAGCTCCTCGGGCTCAATGAAGCGGCCGAGGCTGGGGCGCAACTACTCCGCGACCAGATCGACGACTACGCCGATCTCTCCCCCCGCAACCGCACACCGATCGACGTCTACCCCTTCTTCTTCTTCGGCATCGAGATCCTGGCCGACAGCACCGAATCGCAGGGTGGTTCATTGTGGGCGACCCAGGGCCCCTATCCCTGGCCGGCGTACACGTCGAATTCCTCCTACCACTCCGGTGGGCAGATCACCTTCGACCTGGCGCGGGTGGCCGAGGTGGATCCTGACGCCATCTTCATCATCCGCTCCAACCGGTCGACGACCACGGCGAACGACGACTTCCGGCCCGCCAACCCGGCGGTGTGGGACAGCCTCGCGGCGGTCCGGAACGGCCGCGTGTACGAGGGGCCCGACGTGAAGAGCTGGCCCTGGGCAACGGGCGGCACCATCTCGGCCAAGGAGACGCTCGATCGGGGAATGAAGCTGCTGTACCCCGAGGTCGGGGCCTTCCCTCTTCCCTAGGATGCACCGTGGCGTGACCACTGCCTCGCAGCGCCCTGCCGCCGGCGGTCGCGCGGCGCGCCCACCGAGAACCCTGTCGTGTCGGAGCCCATACGGTCGCCCGTCGGGCCACGCGAGGGGGCGGCGGCGGCTGTCCCCGGGAGCCTGACACGCCGGCCACCCGACCCGCCGGCGGGACAGAGGGCGAAAATGCCCGCTTCGTCGCGTGGATGATCGGGCTGATCGCCGCCCTGGCGACCGTGGCACTGGTCACGCTGCTTGCCGGGATTCCCGCCCTGTCGCTGCCCGAGCTACGCGATGCGCTCGCCGGCACCGGGGACGAGCGGGCCGCGCTGGGAGTGCGTCACCTCCGCCTGCCCCGTCTCGTGCTGGCCGTCTGCGGAGGCGCAGGACTCGGGCTCGCGGGTGCGCTCGCCCAGGACAGCCTGCGCAATCCCCTGGCCGGCCCCGAACTGCTCGGCATCTCGTCCGGAGCGGCCACCGTGGCGGCGGCGGTCATCGTGTTCGAGATGCCCGTGCCCTTCACCGTCCTGCCCTTCCTGACGCTGGCGGGCGGGCTCCTCAGCGCCGGCGTGGTGCTCGCGGTGATGACCCGTCTGCGGTGCCCACCGAGCTCGCCCGTCCTGGTGCTCGCCGGCGCGGCCCTGTCGGCGGCCTTCGGTGCGGCGGTGACGATGATCGTCACCTTCGGGGAGCGGCAGGAGGTTGGTGCGGTACTGCGCTTCCTCACCGGGAGCCTGGCCGGCAGCGGGTGGCCCAGCGTTCGCGTGGCGCTGCCATGGCTCGCTGTCGGCATCCCGGCGGCGCTGATGCTGGCCCGACCGCTCAACCTGCTCCGCACCGGAGACGACCTGGCCGAGGGCGCCGGCCTCGCGGTGGTGCCGGCTCGTGCCGCGGCGCTGGGCCTCTGCGCCGTGCTGACGGCGGCGCTGGTCGCCGTCGCCGGTGCCATCGGGTTCGTCGCCCTGTCGGCGCCTCACATCGCCCGGCGCCTCCTCGGGACCACCGATGCCCGCCGGGTGCTGCCGATGGCCGCCGTCGTGGGCGCGTTGCTCCTCGCGGGCGCCGACCTCGCCGCCCGTCTTGCCTTCTCGCCCGTCGAGGTTTCGGTCGGGCTGTGGACGGGCATCGTGGGTGGTCCCGTCCTGCTGGCCGTGCTGAGGGCTCAGCTCCGGGGTTCCGGGGAATGACCGGCGGTCCGGACCTCACGTCTGGAGGGCCTCGTTCCTCCGTGCCTTCACCTGGCGAAGCCGGCGGATCGGCCGGGGAGCGGCCTCCGGCGTTGGTCCGGCACTTCGGCCTGGTGATGGCCGGCGGCATCGCGGTGACCGGCGTGCTGGTGATGCTCTCGGCCGCTGTCGGGACGACGCGGGTGAGCCCCGCCGACGTCGTCGCAGCGCTCGTCGGGCACCCGGTGTCGGAGCTCCACCGCCAGGTGGTCCTCGAGCTGCGCCTGCCCCGGGCCCTGGTCGCCGTCGTCGCAGGCGGCTGCCTGGGGTTGGCCGGCGCACTCTCGCAGGCCGTCACGCGCAACCCATTGGCGTCGCCCGATCTCACCGGCGTCGCTGCCGGTGTCGTGTTCTGCACCGTCTCGTGGATCGCGAGCGGCCCGACCCTCGGCGCCACCCCCGATCAGCTGCTCCTCCAACCCACGGTCGTGATCGTCGGTGGCGTGGGTGGGGCGGGAACCGGTTGGGTCGTCTACGCGTTGTCGGCTCGGCGGCGTGGTGACCCCGTCGCCCTGGTGTTGACCGGCGTCGTCGTCGCCCTGTTGCTCGGGACCGCCACCGCCTTCGTGTTGATGCTGTCGCCGACCAGCGCCACCCTGAGCGCCTATTACTGGTTCGTCGGCTCCCTCAACGCCCGGGCATGGGCCCACTGGGCGGTTCTGTGGCCCTGGGCGGCGATCACGGTCTGCGCCGCCCTCGTCGGCTCCAGCCGAGCGAACGTGTTGCAGCTGGGCGACGACGTGGCCACCGGTCTCGGTGTCGACCCCGAGCGGACCCGCCTCGGGCTCTTCCTGATCTCAGCCGTCATGACCGCCGGCGCCCTCGTCGTCGTCGGCGCCATCGCCTTCGTCGGCCTCATCGCTCCCCATGTGGCCCGTGGCCTCGTCGGCCACGACCTACGCCGCGTCCAACCACTCAGCTTCGTGATCGGCGCGGCATTGCTGTGCGGCGGAGACTTGGCGGCGCGGTCAGTGGCTCAGCGACCGCTCCCGACCGGGGTCGTCACGGCGGTCCTCGGCGCCGGCTTCTTCATGTTCCTGCTGTTGCGCCGCCCGGTTCCGGGACCGTCGGCATGACCGAGAAGCCGACCGGCGGGCCCAGCCTCGCCGCCGAGGACGTCGTCGTCCGCTACGGGCCGAGAACGGCCCTCGGTCCCGTCGCGCTGGAGTTCGAGCCGTCGACCACCACCGCCGTCGTGGGGCCGAACGGTTGCGGCAAGTCGACCCTGCTCCGATCGCTGGCTCGCCTCGTGACCCCTTCGGTCGGGACCGTCTACCTCGACGGTGCCGCCATCACCAACCTCCCGACCCGGGCCGTCGCCCGCAGCCTCGCCGTGCTTCCGCAGGCTCCTTCGACCCCCGACGGGGTCACGGTCGCCGAGCTGGTCGAACAGGGCCGGTACGCCCACGTCGGGCCGCTGCGGATGCTGCGGCGCCGCGACTACGACGCCGTCGAGCGGGCCCTCGAGGTCACCGGGGTGGCGAGGTTCCGGCACCGCACCATGGACCGGCTCTCCGGTGGCGAGCGCCAGCGGGCCTGGATCGCGGTGACGCTCGCCCAGGAGCCCCAGATCATGCTCCTCGACGAGCCGACCACCTTCCTCGACATCCGCCACCAGCTCGAGATCCTCGAGCTGATCAGGAGGCTGAACCATGAGCGGGGGATCACCATCGTGGTCGCCCTCCACGACGTCAACCACGCCGCTCGGTACGCCGACCGCCTGGTCGCCCTCAAGGGCGGCGCCGTCGTCGCTGATGGACCGCCCGCGGCGCTCCTCACACCCCAGCTCATCGAGGCCGTCTTCGACGTCTCCGCCACGGTTTTGCGCGATCCCCGTACCGGTGTTCCGGTGTGCATCCCGTACCTGCCTGCCGGCCGAGCGACCTCCATGCCGGACGACCGCCCCGGAGCCATGGCGTGATCCGAGAGACCACCCTGAGGGTCGTGACGTGGAACGTCTGGCTGCGCTTCGGGCCCTGGCGGCGTCGCCAGACGGCGATCGAGAGCACACTCGCCGGGCTCGCACCCGACATCGTGGCGCTCCAGGAGGTCTGGCGGGAGCCGGGTGGGACCGATCAGGCACGGCTGCTCGGTGAGGCGCTGGAGATGTACCACCACTACAGCCACTGCTCCACGCTCGACGGGCTGGAGATCGGGAACGCGGTTCTCTCGCGCTGGCCGATTACCTGCGTCGAAGAGTTGGTGCTGCCCGGGCCCCGGGACAGCGGTGAGCGGCGCCGTTGCGTCACCCTCGCCAGGATCAGCGGGCCAAGGGGTGACGTCCCCTTTTGCACCACCCACCTCGCCCACGACTACGCGGACAGCGGCCTGCGCCAGCAGCAGGCGCGCGCCGTCGCCCGGTTCGTGGCGTGCCATGCCAACGGCGGCTTCCCGTCGGTCCTTGCCGGCGACCTCAATGCCGACCCCACGTGCGACGAGGTCCGGATGCTCACGGGCCGCTGCGCGGTGCCCGTCCCGGGGCTCGTCTTCCACGACGCCTGGGACATCGCGGGGTCCGGTGACGGGCACACCTGGTCGAATGACAATCCGCATGCACGGTCGAGCCTGGCCCCGTCACGTCGGATCGACTACGTACTCGTCGGGCTCACCGGCCCCCATGGAGTCGGCCACGTCGTCAGCGCCACTCTTGCGGGCGTGAGCCCGGTCGACGGCATGGTCGCCTCCGACCACTACGCCGTCGTCGCCGATCTCCGGTACTGAAGTGACGCCGGCGGTCCGAGCCGAGACGTCCGGCCTGCCGGCGTGAGGTTCGCCGCGAACGTACGAGCCCCCCTTATCCCATGGATTCAAACATCAAGCGGTGGTTCTCGGGCTCTTCCGCCGCCAGGCCGTCGTCGACGCCGCCGGGTGGGACACCAACACGGTGGGGGAGGACGCCGAGCTCGTCCTGCGGCTGCACCGCACCCGGCGCGAGCAGGGAAAGGCGTGCCGGATCACGTTCTTCCCCGACCTCATCTGGTTGGACCGAAGCGCCCGGCGACTTGAAGACGCTCATCCGACAGCGAAAACCGCTGGCAGCGGGGGCTGACCGAGATGATCGTGCGCCATCGCACCATGGTCGGCAGCCCGCGCTATGGCCGGATCGGCCTGGTGGCGCTGCCCTACTTCGTGGTCTTCGAGCTCCTCCGGCCGGTGATCGAGCTGGCGGGCTAACGCCGCCCTGATCGCCAGCGTCTGCTTCGGTCTCGCCTCGCTCCGGCCGGCCGAGCTCGTCAAACTCCGGTAGCGGCGCCAGCTGGTTCAGCGCCAGGAGAGGGCGGCCTCTCGGTGTAGTTGTCGCCGAGGGGAGCGCAGCCGGGGACATTCACGACCGGGAGCCCGGCGGCGGAGCGGTACTCGTCTCCGAGAAAGGCTCCCACGCCCATCGCTCCCGTCGGGTTTCCCTTCCCGGAGGGGACTCCACCCCACGCCCCGCACGTGCCGACAGCGACGAGAGCGGCCGCTCGAGGGGCGAGCCGGCGCAGCCAGTCGTTGCTCGTGCCCTGGCCGCCATCGCCGGAAGTGCCCAGGCCCGACCAGAACCCGTCGCCGACGGTGCGCTCGTCGCACACCGAGCCCTCCCAGGTGATGACGTAGGGGGCGTCGAGCTCGCCCCGCTCGGTCAGCTCGAGGTGCACCAAGGCGGCGAACGGGCGCCCGAGGAGGCCCTGCGGCCACCGGCCGAGCATGGTTTCCAGGGCATGGCTGCCGTACTCGACCGTGCCGTCGTCAGCGAGCAGGGCGGTGATATCGGGCGAACGCTCGACCACGGCGACCAGTGCCGCGTGCGCGCGCCGCCAGGACTCTGCGGTGTCGGTCACGGCCGGACAGCGACGGCTCGGGTCTGGTGGCACCCCGTGGCGGCACGCGCCCCATTCCGGAGGACGCGGCCTCCCTCGAGGATGCGAACCCGACGGCGAGGACCCGCGGGGGCCGCTCCATCAGTCCGCATCCACCTGTATCGGCAGTTGCGCGCCGTCGCTGAAGAGGAGAACCGGTCGTACTGAGACGCTCGCCGTGCGCCTGCGCCAGTCAGCGCTCGAGCCGATCCGTCCCTGCCCCGTCGTAGGCGCCCTCGCCCCTACGATCACGCGCCGTGGTTCGGTGCCCGGGCTGCGGCGCAGCCGTGTCGGAGTGGGCTGCTCGATGCCCGGAGTGCGACGCCGATGTCCGGGCCGCTCCGGTGCTGGAAGTGCCGGTCGAGCGTGCACCCGCTTCCCGCCTGCCCCGCGTCCCGCCGGCGAGTGTCGTCGTCGCCGTCGTCGTTGTGGCCGTCACCGCGGCTGTCGTTCGACAGGGTGACGACGCCGCGCCGCCGGCGGGCGGCTCGGCGTGGGCCGAGACGAGTACGGCTGCGCCTACCACGACCGGCCCGGGCCGCGGAGAGGCCAGATCCTTCGTCGAGCCTCCCCGGACGTTCCGGACGGGGCGCTCCGTCATGTCGGAACTGCCCGTCGAGGCCTATCCCGAGCATCCGCTCGCGCTCGGGGCGTCCTTCGTCTTCACGTCGGCCGGCCAGGCGCGGCTCGCCGGCGCCGTGGACCCGGCCCCGGCTCCCGGCTCGTCGTGCGGATGCTCGGCGCTGCTGACTCGGTCCTTCCCGCCGATCACCCCGGGGCCGTCCGGCTCGTCCGCGGCCAGCCGCCCTCGCCGGTCGAGGTCGAGCTGGTCAGTGGCGGCGGGGACCGTCTGGCGCCCCCGTCGCGCTCCCGCCGGTACGGCGCCCGTCGTCGCCGCCGGGCCGGACCGGCTCGTGCTGCAACGAGTCGACGGGACGCTCGTCCCTACGACACCCGGCCCGACGCATCAGCGACGGCCTCGGGCGTGCCGGTGACGTCCTCGATGCCCACGGGCGCGTGGTCGCGTGGGTGACCGAGGCCCATGGACGGTGCGTCGGAGCGACCGCCTGCGCGCTGCACCTGCCGACGTCGACTCGGGCCGTGACCGGGTCGTCGCCGCGCCGCCCGGGTCGGAGTAGGTGCGCGGCGGAACGTTCTCTCCGGACGGGACGAAGCTGGCCGCGTTCGCAGCGGCCGCCGGCGCCGCAGAGGCGGGTGCCGCTCGTCTCGGGACGATCGACGTGGCCACCGTCGGCACGCTCGAGATCCCCGGCTCGGAGGTCCCCGTGGGGGAGCCAGTGGTGGCAGCGGCGTGGTCGCGCACTTCCGGCTGGCTGTTGTACTCGGGCCTCGGCGGATCCCTTCGCGCCCACTTCCCGGGGTCCTCCTCGGCGCCATCACTCGACCTTCCGTCCTCGTACACCTTTGCTGCGAACTGAGAAGTGCTGGGCCGCCCTGCCGGGGTCCACGCGACGCGCCCCATCGGTCCGATCGGTCCGGTGCGGCCGGCTCGGCAGCGACGCGGCGTACGGGACGATCACGGCCGTCACCCCGGGGAGCGGTTGAAGGAGATGGGCGATGCGCCGGGCGCTGCGCCGGTGCAGCAGTGGGTGCCACCACCGGTCGAAGTCCAGCTCCGGCACGACCACCGTCACGTGCCGGGCTGATGCCGATTGCTGCCCGACGGCGGCGCGGAGCGAGTCGCCGAGGGCCTCGGCCGATGCGTCGTGGACGTGGAGGGGCAGCCAGGTGAGGCCGAGCTCCATCCAGTCCCCGGCCAGTCTGCGCGTCTCGGCAGCGTCGACCGAGACGTGCAGGGCCCGCACGTCGGTGTCGGGAAGCCGGGACACGAACCGCAGCGCCGGAAGGATGCGGCGGTCGACCACCGACACCAGCACGATGGCCGTGTGGCGCCGATCCGCCGGGCGCTCAACGACCGGGTCGCGCTTCGCCATCGTCGGGGCCGGAGCTCTCGATGTGGTACGGCACCGAGGTCACCACGGTGCCCTGGCGGAACAGGAGGGCAAGCTTGAGGGCGGCCGCGCTCTGGTTGTGGAGCAGCTGGGTCGGCGACAGCAGCCGCCCGGTGACGAACTCGGGGATCACGATGGTGACCGTGTCGCCCCGCCAGCGCTCGTCCAGGTCGTCGAGGTAGCGCTCGACCGCCGGGGTGAGCTCCCGGTAGGGGGAGGGGACGATCTCGAGCGGGATGTCGAACTTGAAGGCTGCCCAGTCCCGCTCGATGGCAGCCACGTCGCCGTCCTGGGAGGACACGTGGACGGCGGTGAGGTGGTTGGGGCGCAGTGACCGGGCGTAGTCCAGTGCCTCGATGGTGCCCCGGTGGACCCGGCCGACGAGGACCACGACGGTGTGGTCCATGGACCGGGGGCGTACCGGTCCGGGCTCGACGGCCAGGATGGCCTCGACGCGGGTGTAGTGGCGCTTGATGGACACGAACAGGGCGATGATGAGCGGCACCACCACTATGGGCAGCCACGCCCCCACCGCGAACTTCGTCACGGCGACGATCGCGAGCACCACGGCGGTGGCCACCGCGCCCACCGCGTTGACGGCCACCCCCCGCTGCCACCCGCGCTCTCGCAGGCGGAGGTGGTGGCGCACCATGCCCGACTGGCTCAGGGTGAACGACGTGAACACCCCGACGGCGTAGAGCGGGATGAGCAGCGTGGTGAGGCCGCCGAAGGCGACCAGCAGGGCGCCGGCCGCCACGGCCAGGAACAGGATCCCGTTGGAGAACACCAGCCGGTCACCCTGGTTGGCGAACTGCCGGGGCAAGTAGCCGTCCCGGGCCACGATGCTGGCCAGCCGGGGGAAGTCCACGTAGGCGGTGTTGGCGGCCAGGATCAGGATGCCGGCGGTGGCGAACTGGAGCAGGGTGTGCAGCGGGCCGACTCCGAACACGGCCCGTCCCAGCTGAGAGATGACCGTCTCCTCGTGGGTCGGGTACGGGGCGAGGTGATGGGCGAGCACGGTCACCCCGAGGAACAGCGTCCCCAGGATGAAGCCCATGACGGTGAGGGTGGTGGCGGCGTTCTTCGACTCCGGCCGCCGGAAGGCGGGAACGCCGTTGGAGATGGCCTCGACGCCCGACAGGGCGACGGCACCCGACGAGAACCCCCGGAGGACCAGGAACAGCGACAGCTCCCCGCCCGCTCGCCGCACGTCCTCGGCCCGCTCGGCGTCGAACGGCACGGGGGCGATGTCGCCGAAGAACTCCCGCGCCAAGCCGTAGACGACCATGGCGGTGAGCATCACGATGTAGATGTAGGTGGGTGCCGCGAAGATCTTCCCCGACTCCTTGACCCCCCGCAGGTTCCCGGCGGTGAGGAGCACCACGAAGAACAGGCAGATGGCGACCCGCTGGTCCTCGAGATGGTGGAAGGCGTCGAGGGACACGAGGGCGGCGACGCCGGCGGACACCGACACGGCCACGGTCAGGATGTAGTCGACCAGCAGGGAGGCGGCCGCCACCAGCGACGGGTACTCGCCCAGGTTCTCCCGGCTGACGATGTAGGCGCCGCCCCCGCTCGGGTAGGCGAAAATGGTCTGTCGGTAGGAGGTCACGACGATGGCGAGGAGCACCGCCACCGCGATCGCCATCGGAACCAGCTTCTCGAGGCCGAGAGCGAGGCTGGAGGCGCCCACGGCGGTGACGAAAAGGATCTCCTCGGTGGCGTAGGCGGTGGAGGAGATCGGGTCGGACGAGAAGGTCGCCAGCGCGATCGTCTTGGGCAGCCGCTGGTGGTCGGCGTCGGCCGAGGACAGGGGCCGGCCGACGAGCAGGCGCTTGGCCATGGCGAGCACGGAACCACTGTCACCCGTCCCGATGTCAAGAAGGCGTAAAAACGGCCCGGTGGGCATCAGGAAACCGTAAAGATCAATCCGTGGCCGCCGGCAGGATTGCTCTCCGCCCCCGCCCACTGTGGGGATGCGTCGCCGGCGTGGTCCTCGTGATCGGCCTCAGCGCCGCACTGGTCCCCTTCCGCTCGGACATCACCCGCGCCTCCCCCGCCCTGGCGCTGGTCGTGGCCATCGTGGTGGCCGGGCTGGTCGGCGGCCGGCTGGCAGCCCTGGTGGTCGTGCCCGTCGCCGTCCTCGCGTACAACGTCGTGTTCATCCCGCCCCACTGGACCCTCACCGTGGACGCCCTGGACGACGGCGTGGCGCTGACCGTGTTCGGGCTGGTGGCCGTCGTCGTCGGCTCGCTGGTGGCCAGGGAGGGCGAGCGCCGACAGTCAGCCGAGGAGCGGGCGGCCGAGCTGCAGATGCTGAACGCCGAGCTCCAGAAGGTGCACCACGAGCGGGAACGCCTCGGCGAGGAAGCAATGCGGGCGACCGTGCTCGAGAGGATCGACGAACAACGAAGCGCACTGCTGCGGTCGGTGTCGCACGACCTGCGCACACCCCTCGCCACGGTGCGCGCCGTGGTGTCCGACCTGCTGGGCGGAGCGCCCTACGACGACGCCACCCGCAGCGAGCTGCTGGGGCTGGTGGCGGACGAGGTCGAGCGCCTGGACCGGCTGGTCGCCAACCTGCTGAACCTGAGCCGGATCGAAGCCGGAGCCCTCCGTCCCGACCGCCAGGCGGTGGTCATCGACGAGCTGCTGGCCCACACGGTGAAGCGCCTGGACCGGCTCTTCGTCCATCGCCGGGTGCAACTGGAGGTCCCGCCGCTGCCCATGGTCGACGGCGACTACACCCAGCTGGACCAGGTCGTGAGCAACCTCCTCGAGAACGCCGCCCGCCATGCCCCGAGAGGCTCGACGGTGCGCATCGGAGGCCGGGAGACCGACGAGCACGTGGAGATCTGGGTCGACGACGAGGGGCCGGGCGTGGCGCCGTTCGAGCGCCGGCGCATCTTCGAGCCCTTCAGCGCCGGCGACGGGAGCTCGTCGAGCGGCATCGGCCTCGCCATCTGCAAAGCCATCGTGGAGGCCCACGGAGGTTCCATCACCGCCGAGGGCTCGCCGGGGGGAGGGGCCCGTTTCCGGTTCAGCGTTCCGAAGAGCCATGCCCGGCGAGACTGAGCTGATCCTGGTCGTCGACGACGAGCCCGGCATCCTGCGGGCGCTCTCGGCGGCCTTGCGTGCCCGCGACCACCGAGTGGCGGTCGCCACCACCGGGGCGGAGGCGCTCACCGAGGTCGCCACCCGGCAGCCGGCCGTGATCATCCTCGACCTGGGCCTGCCCGACATCGACGGGATCGACGTCTGTCGGCAGTTGCGGAAGTGGACCGACACCCCGATCATCGTGCTCACCGCCGAGGGCGCCGAGTCCCGCAAGATCGAGGCACTGGACGAGGGAGCCGACGACTACGTCACCAAGCCGTTCTCCACGCCCGAGCTCCTCGCCCGCGTCCGGGTCGCTCTCCGCCGCCACCGCCCGGCCGACGGTACCGGTATCGACGTCACCCTGACCGTGGGCGACATCGAGATGGACCTCGCTCGCCACCAGGTTCGCGTGCGCGGCACCGAGGTGGAGCTCACGCCCAAGGAGTTCGCCTTCCTCGCCGCCCTGGCCCGCCACCCGGGCCGGGTGTTGACCCATCGCATGCTCCTCCACGAGGTGTGGGGGCCCGAATACGCGAAGGAGACGCAGTACCTGCGGGTCTACGCCAGTCAGGTCCGCAAGAAGCTCGCCGACGACCCTGCCCACCCCGCCCTCGTCACGGAGCCCGGGGTGGGCTATCGCCTCGTCGATCCGGCCGACCAGCTGGACAGCGGGCCGCAGCAGTAGCGCGTAGGCCGCGGGGGCGAGTCGCGCCGGACGTTGATTGAGAACGGTTATTGTTCTATGTTTGAAGGCCATGCGAACAGTTCCCACCCGTCCCCGGCCCCGCCATCGGCCGCGCCGCGCCGTGGCAGCCATCGTGACGGCGCTGGCGTCGGCCGGTCTGGTGGGCTGCGGGAGCGACGGTGACGCCGCCGCCGCCGGCGGAGCGAACGGCCGGCTCGCCGTGGTGGCGAGCTTCTACCCGGTCGCCGAGGTCGCCGGTCGGGTGGGGGGCAACCGGGTCCGCGTCTCCAACCTGACGCCGGCGGGGGCCGAGCCCCACGATCTCGAGCTGACCTCGCACCAGCTCGACCAGCTCGAGGACGCCGATCTCGTCGTCTACCTCGGCAACGGGTTCCAGCCCGGCGTCGCCGAGATCGCCTCCCGCCGGGACTCCGCCACCCTGGACCTTCTCGACACGATCTCGCTGGAGGAGGGCGCCCACGATGCCGTCGATGCCGACGAGGGGCACGTCGGCGAGGCCAACGAGGGCGAGCACGCCGAGGGCCGCGGTCTCGATCCCCACTTCTGGCTCGACCCCACGCTGATGGCACAGGCCGCCGACGCGGTCGTCGACGCCCTGGTCGAGGTGGACGCCGACGGTGCCGGCACGTTCCGGGCGAACGCCGAGGCGTACAAGCGCGAGCTGGCGAGCCTCGACGCCGACATCCAGGCGGGGCTGGCGACATGCGAGCGTCGAGACATCGTCACCGCCCATGCCGCCTTTCACTACCTCGCCCGCCGCTACGGCCTCGTGCAGCTCCCCATCGCCGGGCTGTCGCCCGAGGCCGAGCCCGATCCCAGGCGCCTCGCCCAGCTCACCGATCAGATCCGGGAGAAAGGCATCACCACCGTGTTCTTCGAGGAGCTCGTCTCGCCGGCGGTGGCCGAGGCGCTCGCCCGCGAGGCCGGCGTGGCGACCGCCGCGCTCAGCCCCCTGGAGGGGCTCAGCGTGCCCGATGCCGAGGCCGGGAAGGACTACCCAGCGGTGATGCGCGAGAACCTGGCGGTGCTGCGCCGGGCCCTCGGCTGTCGCTGAGGTCGTCGGCACCCGACGCCGCTCGGCCGGCAACGGCGGGCGCGGCAACCCGTCGCGACGCCGTCGCCCGGCCGGGGGCCGCGGCTCTCGCCGTCGCGCGGTACGGCCGACGGGACGGGCCGACGACGGGCCGACGCCGTCAGCCGAGACTGAGGTCGAAGCGTCGGAGCGTGCCGTCGAGACATCCGACGGCCAGGTGCCACCCCGATGTCGACCATGCCAGGCTGGCCACCCCCGCCGGCAGTTCGGCCTGGGCCAGCGCTCGCTCCTCCCGGTCCGCCGCCAGCAGCAGCAGGCGCCCGGCGGCGTCTCCGGCGGCGACGACGTTGCCGCCCCGTGAGGCGAGCGCCGCGATCGGCCCGTCGTGCGCGAGCAGGCGAACGGGCGCGTCCACCGCGACGTTCCCGTCGGCCGTGACCGGCCAGCTGTTCACCTCATCGAGGTCGCAGACGACGAGGTGCTCCCCGGCCCACGTCAGGCGGCGCACCGGCGTCCCGTAGCCGTCCACGCCGGTCCCCAGGCCCGACACGAGGTCGACGACGTGCACGGACCCGCCCGCCTCGCCCACGGCGAGGCGCTGACCGTCGGCCGACAGGGCGAAGGCGCAGGCCATCGACGTCCTCCGCTCGGCGTCCACCGTGCCGTTCTCGTGGTCGACGATCACCAGGCCGTCGGCCGTACCGAGGGCCACCCGGCTCCCGGGGAGCAGGCAGGCGTCGACGACGTGGCCGACGTCGCATCGGATCGGCGCCAGCTCCCCCGGCCGGCCGCCGTGGACCCCGGCCGAGGTGACGGCGACCAGCCGCCCGGGGTCGGACCACCACACCCGCCGGCCCCAGCCGCCGAGGCGCTGGGCCGCCTGCCCGACCCGGACGTCTCCGCGGTGGTCGATGGTGGCCATCTCCCACGCCGGGCCGCAGGCCACGGCGACGACCACCCCGGGCCCGGGGGGGCGGCGGAGGTCGGGCCTCCCGTCCACGTGCACGGACCCGTCGGCGCACGTGCAGGCGAGCGACGAGCCGATCCACGCCAACCCGACCACCGCCTCCGGCAGGCAGGCCTCGCCGACCGGCCGGAGCGACGCGGCGGCTGGAGTGTTCACGGCGCAGCGTGGGATCGCAGGCCGGCCGCCAGGTTCGCCCGGTCGAGCCCCCACCCCACCAGCGCCACCTGCGAGGCGGTGCCGTGAAGCCTCCTGCCTGGCTGGAC
>Ga0247717_1000004_pt1 | contig 60584 bp, 61 predicted proteins | sample 24E_NmetaG_FD_189047 | JGI IMG/M metagenome (GOLD analysis project Ga0247717, IMG submission 189047) | Soil microbial communities from hillslope of Landscape Evolution Observatory, University of Arizona, Oracle, AZ, United States - 2-4-E_N | ecosystem: Engineered > Artificial ecosystem >... | reverse complement strand
ACGCCCGGTCGGGCATCGCCCGCAGCGACAGCGGCGCGTTGGCCGCCAGGCGCTCGACGAACCGGCCCGCGGTCGCCTCCAGCTCGTGCGGCGGCACCGCCCGGGCGATCACCCCGAGGTCGGCGAGACGGGTGGCAGGCACCGGCTCGCCGAGCAGGAGCAGCTCGCGGGCGAGCACCGGGCCGCCGACATCGAGCAGCTTGCCGGCGAGGTACCACGTGGGCGCCAGCCCGATCTGGGCAAGCGACATCCCGAAGCTGGCGCGCGTCGACGCCACGACGAGGTCGCAGTGCAGCGCCAGCTCGTTGCCGCCGGCGATGGCGTCGCCCTGCACGACGGCGACCACCGGCAGCGGCCAGGCGTCCACGGCGGCGAGCACGTCCTCGATCGGGCTCTCCCCGGCCGGCGCACGTGCATCCCGCTCAGATGGCCGCTCGGGCCAGGACTCCCGGCGCTCGGCAAGGTCGAGGCCGGCGCAGAACACCGGCCCCTCGGCCCGCAGCACCGCCACCCGCTCGTCGGGACCTGGCTCGCCCTCGAACGCGGCCGCCAGCCCCGCGAGCATGGCGGCATCGAGGGCGTTGCGCTTCTCGGGCCGGCACAGCGTCACGGTCCGCACCGCACCGTCGACCGCGACCCGCACCCGCTCGGACCCGTCAGTCATGCCCGCGCACCGTAACCAGCCGCCCGGGTCGCGCGCGGTTCGGGCCGGAAGGGCGGCGAGGGGTCATGCGTCAGACGGCGGCCGGGCTTCACGAGGGTGGCGTCGGCGAGCTCGTCGAGGTCGGGGCGGCGGCGCGTTGCTCACTCGCCGTCGCGCCCGCGGACGAGCCGGGTCGGCGAGTACACGAGCACCTCCTCGCCGCGCTGGTTGCGCACCCGGTTGGTGGTGGTCACGACGCCCCGGCCCGGGGTGCGGCTCGCCCGCGCCATCGTCACCTCGACCGCGACGTCGATGGTGTCGCCGACGTACACCGGCGCCACCACCCGCAGGTCGGTGCCGAGGAAGGCGAGGCCGGTGCCGTGGATGACGCCGGTCTGGATCACGAGTCCCTCGGCGAACACGAACGTGAGCGCGCCCGGCACCAGCCGGCCGGTGTAGGGGCTGTCGGCGGCCACTGCCCGGGCGTCGAGGAACAGCGGCTCGAAGAACCCGGCGCTGGTGACGAAGGTGACCAGGTCGGTCTCGGTGATGGTCCGGGCGCCCGTGGTGAGGGTGTCGCCCACGGTCATGTCCTGCCAGCGCAGCCCGGCCATCGCTCCTCCTCGCCTCAGGCGCCCAGGCCCAGCCGGGGCCGCAGCCAGCGGGCGATGCCGGCGATGGCGTCGTCGGCCTCCGGGAGCCGCCCGGCGAAGAAGTGCCACACGTGCACCATCTCCGGCCACACCTCGACGGTGGCGTCGACGCCGGCGGCGGCCAGCCGCTCGCCCATGACGGCGGCATCGTCGAGGAGGCACTCGTGGTCGCCGACGTGGATCAGCGTGAGCGGCAGGCCAGCGAGGTCGCCGAGAAACGGCGACACCCGCGGATCGCGCGGGTCGTGTCCCGCCAGGTACCAGTCGGCCATCTCGGTGAGCGACTCGGGGAACACGAACGGGTCGACCGCGGCGCGGCTCTCGTACGATGGCGACCCGCCGGCGAGGTCGGTCCACGGCGAGATGAGCACGGTCGCGGCCGGCATCGGGTCGCCGGCGTCGCGCCGCGCCATGGCGGTCACCGCCGTGAGCCCGCCGCCGGCGGAGTCGCCGGCGATCGCCAGCCGCGCCGGGGCGATCCCGCCGGCCAACACGGCGCGCACCGCGGCGACCGCGTCGTCCACCGCCGCTGGGTGGGGATGCTCGGGGGCGAGGCGGTAGTCGAGCACGAGCACCGGGCAGCCGAGCGCGGCAGCGAGGTGGGCGCACATCGACCGGTGGGTGTCGGGGCCGCCGATGCAGTAGCCGCCGCCGTGCAGGTACACGACCGCGGCGCCGTCGTCGGCGCCGGCGGGCACGAGCCGTTCGGCCGGCACGCCGCCGAGCTCGACCTGCTCGATGGTCACGCCGTCGGGCATCGGCAGCAGGGCGCCGAGCTTGCGGTAGCGCGCCCGGTGCTCGTCGATGCCGACGACGCGACCGGCCATGGCGACGCGTCCGCCGCGCACGAGGTCGAGCAGCTCGGTGAGCTCGGGGCTCGGCACGGCGTCGGCTACCGCAGGGTCGGCAGCGGGCCCAGCGCGTCGACCAGCGAGCGGTGGAAGTGCTGGAGTGCGGGCTCGTTGCGCCCGAAGCGGATGTGGTCGGAGCCACCGGCGGCGAAGCCCCGTTGCATCGTCTCGCCGACGGGGAAGTCCTCTTCCAGCACCGTCTTCATCAGGATCTTCCAGTTGAGGTCCCAGACGCGCTGCTCGGACTCGTCGCGCGTCGGGTGCGACGCGAGGAGCAGCACGCGCGACACCGATCGCTCCGGGCGGTCGCCCTCGGGGAAGACGAGCCAGGCCTCGAAGTGGTCGGCCTGCCAGACGAGGATCGTGTTCGGGAACAGCTGGTAGATGATGGCGATGTGGGGCATGCAGTCGGCCTCGTCGACGGTCTTGCCCAGCACCTCGTCGTAGCTGTCGCGCACGCCGACCATGCGCCCGTGGGGGCCGAACGCCTCGAACGGCGTCAGGTTGGTGCGGATGTACGGGCCGATGGTGCGGCTGTGCAGGAACTTGAGGTGGTAGGTCTCGAGGAAGCCGTCGACGACGATCTTCCAGTTGAGCTCCGCGCGCAGCAGGGTGTCGCGCTCGACGACGTAGCTGTCGAGGCCGAACGACGCCAGCTCGCCGTCGAGGCCGCCGAGGTGCTCGGCGACGTCGATGGATGCGCCCGGCGTCAGCACCACCCACACCAGCCCGTGCCGCTCCTCGACCGGCAGCTCGACCAACCCCGACGCGGCCTCGCCGACGTCACCGAACGTCTCGACGTACGGGACGCGGTGCAAGGTGCCATCGACCTTGTAGGACCACGCGTGGTACGGGCAGGTGAAGCCGTTGCGCCGGCCGCAGTCGTCGAGCTCGACCTTGGCGCCGCGGTGGCGGCACACGTTGAGGAACGCCTTGAGCGAGCCGTCCTCCTGGCGGACCACGAGGACCGGGACGCCGGCGGCGTCCTCGGTGAAGAACGACCGGGGCTCGGCGCAGCGGGACCCGTGGCCGATGACGATCGGCGCGGTCCGCAGCAGCTCCCGCTCCTGGTCCAGGCGCCGGGGGTCGACGTACTCGGCCACCGGGTTCAGCATCACGTCGGGCGCCATGGCCGTCGTGCCGGCGCCGAGGTGCTCCTCGATCTCCGCCATCACCCGCTCACGCACCTCGCGCTGCATGCCGAACCCCCTCGTCGCGGTGAGCACGATGCTAATCGCCGTTCACTCCCTATGATCGCCGATCGACGCCGCCCGGGGAGGCCACGTGGGCTACGACAGCATCTTCAGACCCGACCTCTTCGCCGGCCGCACCGTGATCGTGACCGGCGGCGGCTCCGGGATCGGGCGGTGCACCGCGCACGAGCTCGGCGCCCTCGGGGCGCAGGTGTGCCTGGTGGGCCGGCGCCCCGAGCCCCTCGATGCCACCGCCGCCGAGATCGCCGAGGACGGCGGCACCGCCGAGGCCCACCCGTGCGACATCCGCGACAGCGAGCAGGTCGCGTCGGTGGTCGACGCCGTCGTCGGGCGCCACGGCCGGGTGCACGGCCTCGTCAACAACGCCGGTGGCCAGTTCAGCGCCCTCCTCGCCGACATGAACCAGAAGGGGTTCGAGACCGTGGTCCGCACCAACCTCGTCGGCGGGTTCCTGATGGCGCGCGAGATCTACCTCCGGTCGATGCGGGAGCACGGCGGGGCGGTCGTCAACATCACCGCCGACCACGCCCGCGGCATCCCGCTCATGGGCCACTCGGCCGCGGCGCGGGCGGCGATGGCGAACCTGACGAGGACCATGGCGATCGAGTGGGCGGCCGACGGCGTCCGGGTGAACGCGGTGGCACCCGGGTTCGTGGCGTCGAGCGGCTATGACACCTACGGCGGCGAGCCGTTCCACGAGCTGCTGAGCGGGCTCCCGGCACTGACCGCCGCCCGCCGGCACGGGACCGAGTCCGAGGTGTCCGCCGCCATCGTGTTCCTCCTGTCCGACGCGGCGGCGTACATCACCGGCGAGGAGCTGATCGTCGCCGGCGGCGCCGACCTCGTCACCGGGCTGTGGCCGGTGCGCGACCACGATCGGCTGCCGCCCTACGACGGCTTCCACCGCGTCACCCCGCCGACGGCGCTCGGCGAAAACGACGGTTAACGTCCGCGCCCATGGAGCTGAGCGAGTTCACCGACGTGCGCTACGAGGTCGACAACGGGCTTGCGTGGATCACCATCGATCGACCCGACCGCTACAACGCGTTCCGCGGCCGCACCGTCGACGAGCTCGTCCGGGCGTTCAAGGCGGCGTGGGTCGACCGCAACGTCGGCGTCGTGGCGCTCACCGGCGCCGGCGACAAGGCGTTCTGCACCGGTGGCGACCAGAAGCAGCGCAACGAGACCGGCAACTACGGGCCGACCGAGACCGGCCTGTTCGAGGTCGAGACCCTCCACCGCTTGATCCGCGACATCCCCAAGCCGGTCATCGCCGCCGTCAACGGCTTCGCCATCGGCGGCGGGCACGTGCTGCACGTGCTGTGCGACGTCACCATCGCCGCCGACACGGCACGGTTCGGCCAGACCGGTCCTCGCGTCGGCTCCTTCGATGCCGGGTTCGGCAGCGCATACCTGGCACGCGTCGTCGGGCAGAAGCGGGCTCGGGAGATCTGGATGTTCTGTCGCCAGTACGACGCCGCCACCGCCGAGCGGTGGGGGCTCGTGAACGCCGTCGTGCCCGCCGCCGATCTGCGGGCGACGGTCCGGGCGTGGGCCGACGAGGCGCTCGCCCTGTCGCCCACCGCGCTGAAGGTGCTCAAGCACTCCTTCAACGCCGAGACCGAGCACATCGCGGGCGTGGGGGCACTGGCGTTCGACAGCCTCGAGCTCTTCGTGGGCAGCCGAGAGGCACGCGAGGGCGTCGAGGCGTTCAGCGAGAAGCGCCCGCCGGACTTCAGCTCCTACCGCTGAGCCGCGTCGCGCCAGGAGTCAGCGATCGAGCCACTTCGGCGGGCGCTTCTCGACGAACGACGCCATGCCCTCCTGCGCGTCGGCCGTCTGACTGGCGGCCGCCATCAGCTCGAGGGCGTACGCGTACGCCTGTCGCTGATCGAGGTCGACCTGCGCGTAGAACCCGTGCTTGCCGAGACCCTTGGACATGGCGCTGCCGCGGGTGGCGCGATCGAGGAGCTCGAGCACGGCAGCGTCGAGGGCGTCCGCGGGCACGACGCGGTTGACGAGACCCCAGTCGAGGGCGGTCGCGGCATCGATGGCGTCACCGGTGAACGCCAGCTCAGCGGCGCGCTTGCGGCCCACGTTGCGGGCGACGGCGACGAGCGGCGTGTGACAGAACCAACCGCCCTTGCCGCCCGGGATGGCGAAGCCGGCGGTGTCGGCCGCGACGGCGAGGTCGCAGGTGGCGACGAGTTGGCAACCGGCAGCGGTGGCGAGGCCGTGCACGCGCGCCACGACCGGCTGGGGCACCGACTGGATCGTCTCCATCAGCTCGACACACACATCGAGCAGCGTCCGCATCGACACGAGGTCGCGGCCGACCATCTCGCTGAAGTCGTGGCCCGCCGAGAACACCGGGCCGTTGGCGGCAAGCACGATCCCACGAGCATCGGTGGCTCCCGCGTCCCGCAGCGCAGCGGTCAGGTCGACCATGTGCGCCGTCGAGAGGGCGTTGCGCCGGTCGGGACGGTTCATGGTGATCGTCGCGAACGCATCCCGACGATCGACGAGGACGTGCTCGTAGGTCATGCCGGCAACGGTACGCCCCCTGTTTCCGCACTGCCGTGCTGCGTGGCCACATGGCCCGCCAGGCGCCCGAGGAGCAGCCAACCGGCGAGCGCGAGCAACGACGACGCCCCGATCGCCCACCGGTAGCGGCCGGTGCGGTCGATGGTGAGACCCGCGACCGGCGCGCCGATGAGGGCGCCGACACCGGCACTCGTGTAGAGCACGCCGATCAGCCGACCCATCGTGCCGCTCCCGAACACATCGGCCATCACGGCTGGTGACAGTGCGATCGTGCCGCCGTAGGCCACGCCGTAGAGGATCGAGAACGTGAGCAGCCAGGGGTAGGTCGTCGTGACGAGCCACAGGACGTACGTCGCGGCGATGCCGAGGAAGCAGGCGCGATAGGTGCGAACGGCTACGAGTTCCACGGCCAGATGTACGACCCGCTCACCGCTCCGGGCGGCGCCGAGAAGTTGACCGAGTTCTACGTCGGGTTGCAGCCGTGGGGCACGCCCGAGCAGGTGTACGACAAGGTCGTCGCGTTTGCCGACATCGTGGCCTCGGACTCCCATGTCGGGGTGTTCCGCTACGGCGGCATGGCCCGCGACGACGGTGAGCGCCTCGACCTGGCGTCGTAGTACCGGCTACTTGTAGGCGGCGAACTCGCGTCCGAAGGCCTCGCGGGCGATGACCGCCTTCATGATCTCGGGGGTGCCGTCGCCCACCTCGAGGCCCATGACGTCGAGCATGCGCTGGGCGAAGGGCATGTCGTTGCCGTAGCCCGACCAGCCGTGCAGCAGCATGCAGGCGTGGATGGCCTCGGCCGACAGCTTGGGCCCGAGCCACTTGGCCATGGCCGCCTCGGCGGTGTGGGGCCGGCCCGCGTCGGCGAGGGCGAGGGTCTCGTAGGCGAGCAGCCGGGCGGCATGCACGAGCGCGAGGTGCTCGGCGATCTGGAACGACACGCCCTCGTGCCGGGCGAGGGGCTTGCCGAAGGTGTGGCGATCCTTGGCATACGCGATCGTCTCGTCGAGGCTCTGTCGCGCCGCGCCGATGCTGGCCAGGGCGATGAGCGCCCGGTTGAAGTCGAACGCCTGCATCGCGCCCACGAAGCCGGTGCCCTCCTCGCCGATCTGGTTCTCGACCGGCACCCGCACGTCGTCGAAGAACAGCGAACCTCGCTGGCTCAGGTGCCCGCCGACGCTGTCGTAGCGCTGGCGGCTGACGCCCGGTGCGTCGAGGGGCACGAAGATCATCGACACGCCGCGCGCGCCCGGGCCGCCGGTGCGGGCGAAGACCACGCAGGCATCGGCGTTGCCAGCGAAGGTGATCGACGCCTTCTCCCCGTTGAGGACCCAGGCGTCGCCATCTCGGCGAGCCGAGGTCACGAGGTTGGCGGCGTCGGAGCCGACACCCGGCTCGGTCAGCCCGAACGAAAGCAGCCGGTCGCCACCGGCGAGGCCCGGGAGCCACTCCCGCTTGATCGGCTCGGCCGCCGGCGCCAGGAGCAGCGCGGCGATGGTCCCGAGCTGCACGAAGTAGCTGACGTTGAAGTCACCGCGCGACAGCTCCTCGGCGGCCACGCCGACCGACACGTAGCTTCCGCCGCTCCCGCCGTACTCCTCGGGCACCTTGATGCCGAGCACCCCGAGGTCGCCGAGCTCACGGAGCAGCGCCCGCGGGTAGGGCTCGGTCCGCCACCGCGCCATGTCGGGGAGAAGGCGAGTCCGCGCGTAGTCGCGCAACGTCGCCGCGAACTGCTCGTCGGTGTCGCTGAAGGTGAGGTCCACGGGATCGCTCCTCGCTCAAGCGACAGTGCCGTGGTCGGCGAGGTCGCGCAGCTCGTCGTCGGTGAAACCCCAGTCGCCCAGGACCTCGGTGGTGTGGGCGCCGGGCGCGCAGGGCGGGCCCTGGATCGCCGCCGGCGTCCGGCTGAACCGCGGCGCCGGCCCCGGCTGCACCACGCCGTCGACCTCGACGAAGGTGCCGCGGGCGCGGTTGTGCTCGTGCTCGGACGCCTCGTGGAGGTCGAGCACCGGTGCGAAGCAGATGTCGGTGCCCTCCATGCGCGTGGTCCACTCGTCGCGCGTACGGGTGCGGAACACCGCCGCCAGCCTCTCGCGATGTTCGGGCCAGCGGGCCCTGTCGTCGCGGTCGGGGATGTCGGCGGCGTCGAGCTCGAGCACCTGGAGCAGCTCGTCGTAGAAGCGGCGCTCGATCGACCCGATGGCGACCCAGCGCCCGTCGGCGGTCTCGTAGGTGCCGTAGTAGAACGCGCCACCATCGATGAGGTTCGTTCCCCGCTCGTCGCCGTGCAGCCCGGCGGCGTGCATGCCGTAGGCGCTGGCCATCAGCGACGCGGCGCCGTCGACCATGGCGGCGTCGACGACCTGCCCCAGACCCGAGGTGCGGGCCTCGATGATCGCGGCGAGCACGCCGAGCGCGAGGTAGACGCCGCCACCACCGAAGTCGCCGACCAGGTTCAGCGGCACGACCGGCGGGCCGCCGGCGGTGCCGATCGAGTGCAGGGCGCCGGCCAGGGCGATGTAGTTGATGTCGTGCCCGGCGGCGCTGGCCAGCGGGCCGTCCTGACCCCAGCCGGTCATGCGGCCGTAGACCAGGCGCGGGTTGCGCGCGAGGCAGACGTCGGGGCCGAGCCCGAGGCGCTCGGCGACGCCGGGACGGAAGCCCTCGAGCAGCGCGTCGGCCGTCTCCACGAGCCGGAGCACGACCTCGGCGCCCGCCGGCTGCTTGAGATCGACGCGCGCCGACCGGCGGCTGCGGAGCAGCGTGCTGTAGGCGCGGGGGACGCTGATGCCGAGGTCGGGCGGGCCACCCCGGCTCGGGCGGTCGACGCGCACCACCTCGGCGCCCATGTCGGCCAGGAGCATGGCGCAGAACGGTCCCGGCCCGATGCCGGCCAGCTCGACGATGCGACAGCCCTGCAGCGGTCCCGTCCGGTTGCTCATCGCGCCCCCCGTGGCCGACGCCCGGTGCGGGCGCTCATGTGAACGGTCGTTCATGCTAAACCGAGACACGCTCGGCGGAGCAGGTTGGACGAAGGAGCCGCCGTGTTCGAGACGACGCTGACCCGGGCCACCGCGGATGAGCGGGCGGCGGCGGGCGTGTGGCCCGGCCGCATCCTCGGCACCGTCCTGCGCGAGGCTGCCGGCGCGACACCCGGCAAGCTGGCGCTGGTCGACGCCCGCCGCCGGCTGACCTACGGCGAGCTCGCCGAGCTCGTCGACGCCGCTGCCCTCGGGCTGCTCGACGCCGGCGTCCGGCCGGGCGACGTGGTCACCGTCCAGCTCCCCAACTGGGCCGAGTTCGTCGTCACCGCGTTCGCCATCGAGCGCATCGGCGCGGTGATCAACCCGGTGGCGCCGATCTTCCGCCACAACGAGCTGCGCACCATGCTGCGCCTGGCCCGCCCCGTCGCCGCCGTCGTGGCCTCGAGCATCCGCGGCTTCGCTTACCCGCCGATGTTCGCCGAGCTGGCGGCGACGTGCCCGAGCCTCGCACGGTGATCGTGGTCGACGGCGGACCCGGCGACGGCGACCGGTCCTGGGACGAGCTCATCGACCGGGGCCGGGGGTCGCCCTTCGACGGCGCCGTGCTCGACCTGCTCACCCCCGGCCCCGACGACGTGCATGAGATCATCTTCACCTCGGGCACCACCGGCGAGCCCAAGGGGGTGATGCACACCCACAACACGCTGTGGGCCGGGTCCCAGGCGCTCATCGACGCCCACGGCCTCGGCGCCGACGACGTCCTCCACATGGCGTCGACCTTCGCCCACCAGACCGGGCTTCTGCTCGGCGTGCGGCTGTTCGCACAGACCCGCTCGACCGGCGTGTTCCAGGACGTGTGGGACGCGGAGCGGTTCGTCGACCTCATCGGCGCCGAGCGGATCGCGTTCGCCGCCGGCGCGGCCCCGTTCCTCGCCGACGTGCTTCGGGTGCAGGACCTCGACGAGCGCGACCTGTCGTCGTGGCGGATCTTCGGGTGCTTCGGTGCCCCATCCCGCTCCCGCTCCTCGAGGACGCGAAGGTACGGCTCCCGTGCCGGGTGATGCCGGGATGGGGCATGAGCGAGGTCGGGCTCGTCACCTCGACGACCGTCGACGACCCGGTCGAGGGCACAATGACGACCGACGGCAAGGCTCTCCCTCACATGGCGGTGCGGGTCGTCGACGAGGACGGCGACGATGTCGGCCCGGGGGTCGAGGGTGACCTCCTCTGCCGGTCGGCCGGCGACTTCGTCGGCTACGTCCAGGGCCGGGCGTTCACCGAGGCGTGCTGGACCGCCGATCGCTGGTTCGTCACCGGCGACCGGGCGCGCATCGACGCCGGCGGCTTCATCCGCATCACCGGCCGCACCAAGGACCTCGTGATCCGCGGCGGGGACGTCCCGGTCAAGGAGATCGAGGACCTCCTCGTCCGCCACCCCAGGGTCCGGGCGGCGGCGGTTGTCGCCGCGCCGCATGACCGGCTGGGCGAGATCGGCTGCGCGTTCGTCATCACCGAAGGCAACGTCGCGCTGACGCTGGCCGAGATGCGCGACCACCTCCGCGACCTCGGCGTCACCCATCAGTTCTGGCCCGAGCGGCTCGAGGTCCTCGCCGAGCTGCCGCTGACGCCGAGCGGCAAGGTGCAGCAGTACAAGCTGCGGGAGCTGGCGGCGGGGTCCTGATCGCCGGGCCGAGGATCGTCGGCGGTCAGCCGATCATGCTGTAGCCACCGGAGACCGACAGCACCTGCCCGGTGATGTGGCCGGCGACGGCATCCGAGGCCAGGAACACCACGGCGTTGGCGACGTCCCGGGGCCGGCCGAGCTTGCGCAGCGGCAGGGCGCGGGCCACCTTCTCGAGCTGCTCGTCGGAGAACATCGCCTCCCGGTCGCGCCACATGCTGTTGTCCCCCACCTCCTCGTCGTCCTCGGGGATCGTCACCCCCGGGCACACGACGTTGGCCCGGATCCCGACCCGGCCGTTCTCCTTGGCGATGGTCTTCATGAAGGCGTTCACGCCCGCCTTCATCGCGGCGTAGACGGCCTCGCGGGCCTCCCCCTGACGGCTGGCGTCGGAGGAGATCGACACGATCGCGCCCCGCCGCTGCTCGGTCATGTGGCGCACGGCGACGCTCGTGCAGTTGAGCACGCCCACGAAGTTCACCTGGATGATCTTGTGCCAGAGCTCGGGCGTGGTCTCGGTGAAGTACATCAGCTTGTCCCAGCCGACGCCGTTCACGAGCACGTCGAGGGAGCCGTTCCGCTCCACGGCCGCCGCCATCAGCGCCTCGACCTGCTGGAGGTCGGTGACGTCGGCGTGGACGAACTGCACGTCGGCGGCACCGGCAGCCAGCGCGGTCTCCGCCACCCGCTTGCACTGGACGTCGTCGATGTCGGCGAGGGTCAGCCGCGCCCCTTCGGCGGCGAAGGTCAGCGCCACGGCGCGGGCGATGTTCGACCCCGCCCCGGTCACCACCACCGAACGACCAGCGAGACCGAGATCCATCGCGCGCTCCTTCCCCCGTCGGCGCCACGCCGGCGCGGCGCCAACCTAGCGGCGGCCGAGCCCTCCGTGAACCGCGGTTCGCGTCGCGTCGCCCCGGCCGAGACACGCCGCACTAGTGTCCGCCGGATGCCAGCGGACGCCGCGGTGCAGCTCTCGATCGCCACCGGCGTCGCCACCGTGAGCATCGCCAGCCCGCCGGCCAACGCGCTGGGCACCGCCGTCATCGAGGGCCTGTCGAGCGCGCTCGACGAGGTCGAGGCCGCCCGGTCCCGCGTGATCGTCGTGCGGTCGGAGGTCGACGGCTACTTCGTCGCCGGCGCCGACCTCAAGCTCCTCGCCGATGCCGACGGCGATGGGTTCATGCGGTACCTGGAGCGGTTCCGTGGCGTGCTCGAGCGGTTCGCCTCGCTTCCCCAGCTCTCCATCGCCGCCGTCGACGGGTTCGCGCTCGGCGGCGGCCTCGAGCTGGCGATGGCGTGCACGCTGCGGGTGGCGACGCCGCGGGCCAAGCTCGGCGTGCCCGAGATCAAGCTCGGCCTCTTGCCGGGAGCGGGCGGCACCCAGCGGCTCCCCCGTCTCATCGGTCGGGGCCCGGCGCTCGACCTCCTGCTCACGGGCAGGAGCATCGGCGGCGAGGACGGCGCCCGGCTCGGGCTGGTCGATCGCCTCGCCCTCGACGGCGAGGCGGACGCCGTCGCCGCGGAGCTCGCCGCCAGCCTCGCCGCCGGCCCGGCAGACGCGCTGGCGGCGACGGTCCGTTGCGCCGATGCCGCCCGCGATCTCCCGCTGCGCGACGGTCTGGCCGTGGAGCGCGACGAGATCGTCCGGCTGTTCACCACCCCGGACGCCCGCGAGGGGATCCGCGCCTTCATCGAGAAGCGGGCGCCGGAGTTCGGCTGAGGTGGCCCGGGCGAGCGAGCGGGTGCGCCCGCACCGACGCGACCAGATCCTCTCCGCAGCCACCGATCTGTTCCGGACCCATGGCTTCCACGCCGTCGGCATCGACGACATCGGCAACGCCGCGGGCATCACCGGCCCCGGCGTGTACCGCCACTTCGCCAACAAGCAGGCGCTCCTCGTCGCCATCTTCGACCGCGTCGCCGACGACCTCGTGCGCCAGGCCGAGCGGATCGAGGAGGACGACGACGACCCCGGGAGCGTGCTGCGCCAGCTGGTCGCCCACCACGTCGACTTCGCGCTCAGCGATCGCGCGCTCATCGCCGTGTACCTCCAGGAGGAGCGCAGCCTGCCAGCGGTCGACCGCCGGCGGATCCGCAAGCGCCAACGGCTGTACCTCGAGCACTGGGTCCAGGCCCTCCTCCGCGTCGACCCGTCGCTCGACGACGCCGCCGCGCTCGCCACCGTCCACGCCGCGATCCACGTCGTGTCGTCGATCGCGTCCTACGAGCCCACGCTCGACCGGGGCCGCCTTCGCCTGCTCCTGATCGACCTCGCCGAGCGCGTCCTCGTCTGCGGGCTCCCCACCTGAGGCTCACGCGGGAGGCGCGACGACAGGGCGGCACCGACGGCACCGATGGCGATGCTGAGCAAGAACACGGCGGTGAAGGAGTCGAGCCAGTCGGCCAGCGCGCCGCCGACCTGGGGCGCGACCATCTGGGCGACGCCGAACGCGAGGGTGGCGGCGCTGAACACGGGTCCGTAGGTCTCCGGCGTCGGTTGCGTCCACCACGTAGGCAGCGATCACGGTGGGCACGCCCGAGAACGACATCCCGACCCCGACCGCGCCGAGCGCGACCCACGGCTGCGCGCCGGTGAGGATCGCCACGGTGGCGAGGCCGAACGTGGCGAACGCACCGACGAGGGTTTCGCGCCGGCCGAACCGGTCCGACACCGGTCCGAGCACGAGGCCGCCCGCGATGGCCGCCACTCCGACCAGCGAGAACGTCGACGCCGGCCGCGGCGGCGCTGAACGCGGCGTCGTCCTGAGGCGGGCGACGAGGAAGGCGAACACGAGCAAGTACATGAAGCCGAACGCGGCGTACGCCAGCGCCAGGTGCAGCCACCCGTCGATGCGCCGGAGCGCGACCACGCCCCCGAACCCCGCGGCGAAACCCGCCGTCCCCGCGCGAGGGTCGGCATCCCGGAGGGCGGCAATGGTCGCGGCCGCAACGCCGATCACGGCCTCGATGGCGTAGACGTCCTGCCACGACGAGTCGCCGTCGCGCTGGCGGAGCACGTCGGCCAGCCAACCGGCGAACACGGTGCCCACGCCGATGCCCACGCCCACGAGCCCGGCGGCGAGACCCCGTCGGCGCGCAGGGAGGACCGCCGCGGCCAACCGGGGGACGGGATCCAGATGGCGGCGCGGCCGAGCCCCATGGCCACCATGGCGAGGCCGAGGACCGCACCGCTGTGCGCGAGCGACGCGAGCAGCAGCCCGGCGGTCGACAGGCACAGCCCGGCGCGCACCATCGTCACCGGCCCGACCCGCGCCGACACTGTCGCCACCGCCAGCGTGACGGCGAGGTAGCCAGCCACGTTGCGCGTGCCGATCAACCCGGCGGCGCGGTTCGACCCGAGCAGGTCCTCGCGAACCGCCGGCAGCACGACGCCATAGGTGAACCGGCCGAACGCCTGGGCCACGCACGTCGCGCCCATGACGACAGCGAGGACGAGCACCGCGGAGGCCGACCAGCTCCGCCGTGTGCCAGGAGGCGCGGCGGGGTTCAGCGCAGCTCGACGCCTTCGAGGCGGCCGTCGGCGCGCCAGTCCTCGAGGAGCTTGAAGAACACGATTGGTCCCGCGCCGTACATGCCGGCGAAGAAGCCGTTGGGGTTGCCGAGCTTGCCCTCGTTGTTGTAGTAGCCGGGCGTGCACTCGCGGTAGAAGCGCTCGCCGAGGCGCGCCTTGTCGCGCACCTCGTCGCACCACGCCTGCTCGGCCTCGAAGGTGGTCTCCACCGTCGATGCGCCCCGAGCGCGGGCCTCGCTGAGGATGTAGGCCACGTGCCTTGCCTGCTCGTTGAGGGCGTGGGGCACGTTCACGGTGACCGCGGTCTGCGTGAAGCCCAGGAAGAAGCAGTTCGGGAACCCGTTGGTCTGCAGCCCGTGCAGCGTGCGCAGGCCCTCCGACCACTTCTCCGACAGCGTCATCCCCCCGCGGCCGACGATGTCGTAGCCGGCGCGGCGCGTGTAGGTGGTGCCGACCTCGAAGCCGGTGGCGAAGATGAGGCAGTCGACCTCGTACTCGACGCCGTCGACGACCACGCCGTGCTCGGTGAGCTGCTGCACGCCCTGGCCGTCGGTGTCGACGAGGGTGACGTTGGGGCGGTTGAACGTCGGCAGGTACTCGTCGTGGAAGCACGGCCGCTTGCAGAACTGGCGGTACCACGGCTTCAGCGCCCCGGCGGTGGCCGGGTCCTGCACGATCGCGGCGGCCCGGGCGCGGACCTCCTCCATCTTCTGGAAGTCGGCCAGCTCGGTCAGCTCGGCGCGCTCCAGCGGCGTGAGCCGGCGGCCGATCGCCCGGCTGGCGTCCTTGACGGCGATGCCGGTGAGCTTGCGGAAGATGTCGGTCCAGCCGTCGGCGACGAGGTCAACCTCCTGGTCGCCGCCGCTCACCAGGATGTTGAAGTTGTCCATGCGCGGCTTCTGCCAGCCCGGCTCGAGCGACGCCGCCCACTCCGGATCGGTCTCGCGGTTGTTGCGCACGTCGACCGAGCTCGGGGTCCGCTGGAAGACATAGAGGTGCTTCGCCCACTCGCCGAGGTGGGGGATGCACTGCACCGCGGTGGCGCCGGTGCCGATGATGCCGACGACCTTGTCGGTGAGGTTCGTGAGGTTGCCCGAGGAGTCGCCGCCGGTGTAGCCGTAGTCCCAGCGACTGGTGTGGAACGTGTACCCCTTGAACTCGTTGATGCCCGGGATCCCGGGCAGCTTGGGCCGGCTCAGCGGGCCGTTGGCCATCGCCACGAACTGCGCCTTCATGCGGTCACCCCGGTCGGTGCTGATGATCCAGCGATCCTCGGACTCGTCCCACCGCAGCTCGGTGACGCTCGTCTGGAAGCAGGCGTCGTCGTAGAGCCGGTAGTGCCGGGCGATGGCCCGGCTGTGCTCGAGGATCTCGGGGGCGAAGGAGTACTTGTGCTTCGGGGTGTAGCCGAGCTCCTCGAGCAGCGGGAGGTACACGTAGGACTCGACGTCGCACATCGCGCCGGGGTAGCGGTTCCAGTACCACGTGCCGCCCACGTCACCCGCGCTCTCGATCAGCCGGATGCGCTCGAAGCCGGCCTCGCGCAGCCGGGCGCCGACGAGCAGCCCGCCGAACCCGCCGCCGATGACGGCGACGTCGACCTCGTCGAACAGCGGCTCACGCTCGCCGGACCCGGGCTCGACGTAGGGGTCGTCGATGTACTGGGAGAACTCGGCGGTGACCTCGACGTACTGCTCGTTGCCGTCGGGCCGGAGCCGCTTGTCGCGCTCCTCGCGGTAGCGCTCCCGGAGCGCGTCGGGATCGAAGTCCAGCTCGCCGATGAGCTGGGCCACCACGTCGTCCAGCGCCATCAGCGGACCGCCGTGTCCGACCGAGGATGCGCCGGCTCGATCATCCGACTGGGGTTGTTCACCGGACCCGTCTCCTCCCGACTCGACTGCGCGATCACACTAGACACCAGCGCGGAGTTGTCGCATGTCACGTGTGGCGCGGGACGGCCCGCGCCAGCTCGTCACGGAACGCGGGATCGGCCACCGCCACCAATGACGCCGCGCGCTCGCGCAGCGAGCGGCCGCGGAGGTCGGCGACGCCGTGCTCGGTGACGACCAGGCCGACGTCCGAGCGGGCGGTCGTCACCACGCCGGACGAGAGTCGGTCGACGATGCGGGAAACGGTGCCGTCGCGCGCGGTGGAGGGAAGCGCGACGATCGGCAGCCCGCCCGGTGATCGAGCTGCGCCCCGCAGGAAGTCGCCCTGGCCGCCGACCGCCCCGACGTGCACGTCCTCGACGCGCTCGGCGGCCACCTGCCCGGTGAGGTCGACCTCCAACGCCGCGTTGATGGCGACGAGGCCGGCGATCGACGCGAGCACGTCGGGGTCGTGGGTGGTCGTGTAGGGATGAAGCTCCAACCACGGCGACGCCTCGAGCAGCCGGTACAGCCGGTTCGTGCCCACGGCGGCGGCTACCACCGATCGACGGCTGCGGTCGATCGCGCCGGCCTCGACGAGATCGACGAACGCGTCCGTGAGCAGGCCGGAGTGGGCGACGAGACCGCGCCGGACCGCGAGTGCGGCGGTGATTGCGTCGGGCAGCCGGCCGATGCCGAACTGCACCGTGGCGCCGTCGGGCACGAGGTCGGCCACCGTGGCCGCGATGCGCTGCTCCGCCGGCGTCGGGGTGGTGCTCGGCACCTCCACGAGCGGGCGCGAGGTGTGCACGGCGGCCGTGATGCGCGACGAGTGCAGCCGGTAGGGACCGTGGGTGACGGGCAGCGCATCGTTGACCTCGGCGACCACGACGCGGGCGCGCTCGATGGCCGAGGGCAGGTGCTCGACCCCGACGCCGAGGCGGTGCCAGCCGTTGCCGTCGGCCGGCGACACGTGCACGAAGACGACGTCGCACGCCAGCCGTCCCGATGCGAACAACCCGTCGAGTGCCGAGATCGAGCACGGCACGATCTCGAGCGCACCCTCGCGGGCAATGCGGCCGAGCGACCCGGACGCGCCGAGCGCCACCATCTGGATGCGGTCCCGGTGGGCAGCCTGGATCGCCCGGTCGTAGGTGAGCACCGCGAACGCCCGGACCGGTCCCACCGTCTCGCGCTGGGCGACGAGCGCACCGGTGAGCGCGAGCGGCTGGCCGGCCGCCTGGCCGAACACGACGGTGTCACCGGGCCGGACCAGCCCGCTGAGATCGATGCCGGACGTGCGACTCGCGTCGGCCGGCGTCGCGCTCACCGGACGCCGCTCGCGCCGAACACGCCCGCGGCTGCCAGCTCGTCGATGTCGCCGGCGGGGAGACCGAGCTCGGCGCACACCTCGGCGGTGTGCTCACCGAGCCGCGGCGCCGGCCGCAAAGCGCCGGCGTGCTCGCCGGCGAAGCGAGCCGGCGGGTTCGCCTGCCGGACGGGACCGAGCACCGGGTGGTCGAACGCGTCGATGGTGCCGGCGGCCTCGACGTGAGGGTGCTCGTGCAAGCTGTCGAGCGCGGTCACCGGCGCCACCGGGATGTCGCAGCTCGCCAGCGCCTCCTCGGCCTCGGCCGTGGTCAGCTCGCCCAGCCGGCGGGCCACGGCCCGCAGCAGCGCGGCGGCGTTCACCGTCGGGCCGTCGATGCCGGCCACCGCCGGGTCGCCCTCGAGGCCGACGGCGGCGACGAGCTGGCGGTACTGGCGCGGCGTCACGACCATGAACGCCACGTGGCCGTCCTTGGTCCTCGTCAACCGGAAGCTGCGGCTGACCGGGGGGCGGACGATCGGCGGGTCCTCGATGGTGTGGTCCATCATCCCGTCGGGCCACAGGAAGGCGACGGCGGCGTCGAGCATGCTGACCTCGACCGCCCGGCCCACGCCGGTGCGGGCCCGCTCGAACAGGGCGGCGGTGACGGCCTGGGCGACGGTGTGGGCCGTCAGCTTGTCGATCACCCCGTGGCGCACGAGCCCGGGCTCGCCGGTGGCGGGGTCGGCCTGGGCGGCGGCGAACCCGGCGAGCGCCTGGATCACGTGGTCGTAGGCCCGCCGGTCGCGGTACGGGCCGGTGGCGCCGAACCCGCTGATGGCGACGTGGATCACGCCCGGCCGCGCCGCCCGCACCGTCGCCGCGTCGACGCCGAGCCGGCGCGCCGCGCCGGCCCGGTAGTTGTGGATCACCACGTCGGCGCCGTCGAACAGCGCGTCGAGCACCCCGCGCGACCGCGGCACGGACAGGTCGAGCACGATCGAGCGCTTCGACCGGTTGAGGTTGGCGTAGAACGCCGAGTAGCGCTCGGCGCCGGTGCCCATGTCGCGCATGACGTCGCCCTCGGGCGGCTCGACCTTCACGACGTCGGCGCCCTGGTCGCCAAGGATCATCGTGGCGAGCGGCCCGGACATGCTGGCGGTGAGGTCGACCAAGCGCACGCCGGCGAGCGGCCCCGGTCCGGCGGTCACTGCGCTGCCCTCCCCCGGACCTGCACCCCGGCCTCCTCCTCGAGCGCCTTCACCACCGCGAGCACGTCCTCGGCGCCGAGGCGGTCGAGCTGCCCGGCGATGAGCTCCTCCGCCAGGCGCGCCATCGGCGCGGTGACGCCCATGTCGTCGGCCAGCGTGGTGGCGAGGGAGATGTCCTTGGTCGCCAGGCCCACCGTGAACGTCGGCGGCACCAGCCGGTCGCGCAGGATGGCGCGGCTGGCGTGGTCCCACGCGAACGACGAGCCGCTGCCGGCCTTCACCACCTCCCGCAGCACGTTTGGGTCGACGCCGGCCTTGGTGCCGACCACGAGCGCCTCCACGGTGCCGAGCAGGCCCACGAAGAACAGCATGTTGTTCAGCAGCTTCACCACGTTGCCGGCACCGACGTCGCCGACGTGGAACACGCGGTCGCCGATCACCTCGAGCAGCGGGAGCTGGGCGGCGTACGCGTCGGCGTCGCCGCCGACCATGACCGCCAGCGAGCCCTTGCGGGCGCCGCCGACGCCGCCGGAGACGGGAGCGTCGAGGAAGCCGACGCCGCGCTCGGCGGCGCTCGCCGCCAGCGCCCTGACCACCTCCGGCGCGTTCGTGGACAGGTCGACGATCGTCGTTCCCGCTGCCGCGCCAGCGAGCACGCCGGCCGCGCCGGTGACGACCTCGGTGACGTCGGCCGGGTTGGGCAGGGACAGGAACGTGACGTCGCTGGCGTCCGCCACCGCCCGGGCGCTGTCGGCCCACGCCGCCCCGGCGTCGAGGAGGTTGGCGGCGGACTCGGCGCGCACGTCGTGCACCGTGAGGCGGTGGCCGGCGGCGAGGAGGTTGGCGGCCATCGGGTTGCCCATGGTGCCGACGCCGACGAAGCCGACCTGGCGCGCTCCCCCGTCGGTCATCCCTGCTCGTCCTCGGCGGTGACCTCGGCCAGCGCCTGCAGCGCGGAGACCGCCACCGGCCAGCCGGCGTAGTGGGCGAGGTGCAGGAACAGCTCCTCGAGCGTGTCGCGGGTGATGCCGAGGTTGAGGGCCCCGCGCAGGTGGATGCGCAGCTGGGCGTCGCGCCCGAGGGCGGCGAGGGTGGTGACCGTCGCCAGCGACCGCTCCCGCAGCTCGAGCCCCGGCCGCGACCAGACGTCGCCGAACAGGTGGCCCATCGTCATGTCCCGGAACGCGTCGGGCAGGGCCGGGCCGCTCCGGGGCAGGCCGAGGCGCTTGTAGATCTCCACACCCCGGGCGCGGGACTCGTCGTCCATGGTCGTCTCCTTGGTTCAGGTGAGGTGGGCGATGACCGGCAGGTGCGTCACGCCGACGAGCCGGTTGTTCCTCGGCCACACCGGTGGGCCGGCGAGCTCGAGCCGATCGACGCCGGCGAACAGCTCCTCGACCATCACCCGGATCTCGAGGCGGGCGAGGCTGGCGCCGAGACAGAAGTGCTTGCCGAGCCCGAACGCCACGTGCGGGTTGGGGTCGCGACCGACGTCGAACCGGAACGGCTCGGCGAACACCGCCTCGTCGCGGTTGGCCGACATCTCCCAGTAGGTCACCTTGTCGCCGGCCCGGATGGTCTCCCCGCCGAGCTCGACGTCGCGCGTCGCGGTGCGCCGCTTGTACGCCGACGGCGTCGTCCACCGCAGGATCTCCTCGACCGCGGTCTTCATGAGCCCGGCATCGGCGCGCAGGCGGTCGAGCTCGTCCGGGCGCTCGACGAAGGCGAGGACCGCGCCGGCGATCGCGCCGCGCGTCGTCTCGGCCCCGGCGGGGAACAGCAGGTTGAAGAACGCCTTGAGCTCGCGGTCGGTGAGCGGTGCGGTGTCCTCGTCGCCGGCGTGCACGATGACCGACAGGATGTCGTCGGCCGGCTGCCGCCGCTTCGTCTCGACGAGCGACGCGCCGTACGCGCCGAGCGCGTCGAGCGCGTCGGCGCCCAGCACCTGGCCGGTGTCGGCCTCGATGCCCTCGTTGACGATGGCGGCGAGCTGCCGCCGATCCTCCTGAGGAACGCCGAGGATGCTGCAGATCGCCTGGAGCGGGAGCTCCTGGGCGACGGCGCCGACGAGGTCGAACGGCTCGCCCACCGGCAGGCCGGTGACGATCTCGCGCGCCCGCCGCCGCAGGTCGTCCTCCAGCGCGCCGATGGTGCGGGCGGTGAACCCGCGGTTGACGAGCGATCGCAGCCGCCAGTGCTGCGGGTCGTCGGACTGGTTCAGGCTGATGCCGGCGCCCCGGCTGTCGTCGATGGCGGTGCCACCCTCACCCGAGGAGAACGTGGCGGGGTCGCGCATGACGGCAACCGCGTCGTGGTACCGGCTCACGACCCAGAACCCGACGCCGCCCGGCGTGTGCTCGGTGGGCCGGTGCCACCACACGGGATGCTCGCGGCGCAGCCACGTGAACCACCCGTGGGGGAACCCCTGCTCGAAGCTGCGCCCGGCCGACAGATCGATCGCGGTGGCATCCACGCCCGCCATGATCCACCAACGGGATCGGCTCGTGCCGCGGCGCAGCGACCGGACCGGTCCTGCCAGCACCCGGCGTCGTCGGCGGGTAGCGTGCGTCGCCCGAAGCACTCCAGGGGGGAGACCATGCTCGGCCACTACCGCGTCCTCGACGTGTCCGACGAGCGGGGCCAGATGGCGGGCGCCATCCTGGCCGGACTGGGCGCCGACGTGGTGCTGGTGGAGCCGCCGGGGGGCTCGCCGTCGCGCCGCCTGGGCCCCTTCGCCGGCGGCGCGCCCGACCCCGAGCGCTCGCTGTCGCACTGGGCGGTCAACCGCGGGAAGCGCTCGGTCGTGCTCGACCTGGCCGGGTCCCCCGCCGACCGTGCGCGCCTCGTCGACCTGGCGCGGGGGGCCGACGTCCTCGTGGAGTCGTCGGACCCCGGCACCATGGCGGCGCTCGGACTCGGCTTCGACGACCTGGCCGAGGTGAACCCCGCGCTGGTGTACGTGTCGGTCTCGGCCTTCGGCCAGGACGGCCCGAAGGCGGGGTGGGCGGCGACGGATCTCACCGTCTGGGCGTCCTCGATGGCGCTGGTGCTCACCGGCGACGACGACCGGGCACCCGTGCGGATCAGCGTGCCGCCCCAGGCCTGGTACCACGCCGGCGCCGAGGCGGCCGGGGCCGCCCTCGTCGCGCTCACCGAGCGGGCCCGCTCGGGCCGGGGCCAGCACGTCGACGTGTCGGCCCAGCAGGCATCCATGCAGGCCGCGCAGTCGCTCGTGCTGGCGGAGCCGTTCAAGTCGCTGCCGCCCCAGCGCATCGCCGGCGGCGTCCGCCTGGGGCCCCTCGACATCCAGCTCGCGTGGCCCTGCGCCGACGGGTACGTGGCCATCACCTTCCTGTTCGGCGCCGCCGTCGGCCCCGTGACCCACCGGTTCATGTCCTGGGTCTGCGAGGAGGGGTTCTGCGACGAGGCGACCCGTGACAAGAACTGGGTCGAGTACCCCGTCCTGCTGCTGCTCGGGATGGAGCCCGTCGAGGAGTACGAGCGGGTCAAGCACGTCGTGGAGGAGTTCTGCCGCTCCAGGACCAAGGCGCAGCTGCTGGCCGGCGCGCTGGAGCGCCGCCTGCTCGTCGCGCCGGTCGCCAGCATCGCCGACGTGGTCGCCGATGAGCACTTCTCGGCGCGGCACTACTGGGACGCCGTCACCGACGAGGCCCTGTCGCCGGAGCCGGTCCGGGCACCCGGCCCCTTCGCCACGATGTCGGCCACCCCGCTCCCCCGCCTCGGGCGCGCCGCGCTCGCCGGCGAGCACACCGAGGAGGTGCTGTCGGCGCCGCCCCGCCGACCGGCGGCGCTGCCGGACCGGACCGGCCCGGCGGCGGGGCCGGCGCTGGAGGGGCTCAAGGTCCTCGACCTGTGCTGGGTGATGGCGGGGCCCGCGGTCACCCGCGTGCTGGCCGACCACGGCGCCACCGTCGTGCGGGTCGAGTCCGAGACCAAGGTCGATGCCGCCCGCACGATGACGCCGTTCTACGAGAACGCTCTCGACCCCGAGCGGTCCGGGCTCTACCTGAACTTGAACGCCGGCAAGCTGGGGATGGCCCTCAACCTCACCCACCCGCGAGCCCGCGACGTGCTCCTCGACCTCGTGCGGTGGGCCGACGTCGTGTGCGAGTCCTTCACCCGGCGGGCCATGCGCGACTGGGGCCTCGGCTACGAGCGACTGCGCGAGGTCAACCCCAGGATCGTGATGTTCTCGTCCTGCTTGATGGGTCAGACGGGACCGCTGGCCGACTTCGCCGGCTACGGCAACCTGGCCGCTTCGGTGACGGGGTTCTTCGACCTCACCGGCTGGGCCGACCGTGCGCCGGCCGGTCCCTTCGGGGCCTACACCGACTACGTCTCGCCCCGCTTCGGCCTGAGCGCCCTGCTCGCGGCGATCGACCACCAGCGCCGTACGGGAGAAGGCCAGCACATCGACTTCTCCCAGGCCGAGTCGTCGCTCCACTTCCTCGCCCCGGCCGTGCTCGACTGGACCGTGAACGGTCACGTGGTCGGGCGTCAGGGCAACGCCGATCCCGAGATGGCGCCGCACGGCGTGTACCCGTCGGCGGGCGAGGACCGCTGGCTCGCGGTGGCCTGCGCCACCGACGCACAGTGGCCGGCCCTGGCCCGGGCCGTCGGGCGCGCCGACCTGGCCGAGGACCCGGCGCTCGCGACCGCGCCGGGCCGCCGGGCGCGCGCCGCGGCGATCGACGACGCCGTCGCGGCCTGGTCCCGCGAACGGGACGACCGCAGCGCCGCGGAAGCCCTCCAGGCGGCGGGCATTGCCGCCCACGCCGTGCACAGCAGCGCCGACTGCGTCGCCGACCCCCAGCTCGTGCACCGGGGCCACTTCGTCTCGGTGGATCATCCCCTGCTCGGCCCCATCACCCTGGAGGGCTCGCGGGCTCGTCTCTCGCGCACGCCTGCCCGGGTCGATCGCAGCCCTCCGCCGTACGGGCACGACACCCACGCCGTGCTGACCGAGATCCTCGGCTACGACGAGGAGCGGGTGGCAGACCTGTTCGCCCTCGAGCTGCTGGAGTAGGCAGCCCCGGCTGCCGCGCGCTATGCCCCGGCGGCCTGGCTCGGTTGTACCGTCACGCTCGGTGCGCCGCCGGGCAGCGATCGTGGTCACGATGCTCGCCGTCCTGCTCGCATCCTCGACGCCGCCGGCCCTCGCCGAGACGACGCTGAGACGGACCGCCGGCTCCGACCGCTACGCGACCGCCGCCGAGCTGTCACAGCTCGCCTTCCCCGACGGCGCGGAGGTGGCGTTCGTCGCCACGGGGACATCCTTCGCCGACGCGCTCGCGGGCGGACCCGTCGCCACGGTGCACGGTGGCCCGACGCTGCTCACCGACCCCGACGCGCTCCCCAGCGTGACGGCGACCGAGCTGCGTCGCCTGGCACCGTCGAGGATCGTCGTCCTGGGCGGGCCCGCGGCGGTGTCGGCCGGCGTCGAGGCGCAGCTCGAGCCGCTGGCCGAAGAGGTGTTCCGGATCGCCGGCACGAGCCGCTACGGCACCGCCGCCAGCCTTGCGACCTGGATCTTCGAGCCGGGCGTCACGGTGGCCTACGTCGCGTCGGGAGCCGGCTTCGCGGATGCGTTGGCGGGCGGCGCGGCGGGCGGGTACCACCGTGGACCGGTGCTGCTCGTCGAGCGCGACGCGATCCCTGCGGTCACGCTCGACGCGCTGCGAACCCTCGCGCCCGACGCGATCCGCGTGCTCGGCGGATCCGGTGCCGTCGCGGAGGCCGTCGTCGCCGAGCTCCGAGCGTTGGCACCCGACGTGCAGCGTCTGGCCGGCGCCGACAGGTACGCGACGGCGGCGCTCGTGAGCGCGGACGCGTTCCGGGAGGCGGACTCGGTGTTCGTCGTGACCGGCGCCTCCTTCGCCGACGCCCTTGCCGCCGGCGCGGCCGCCGGCGCGCTCGACGCCCCGCTGCTGCTCTCCGAGCGCGACTGCCTCTCGGCCGCCGCAGCCGGCGAGATCGATCGGCTCGATCCCGATGTCGTGCACCTCGTCGGCGGCGAGGGCGCTCTCGGGCCGGCGGTGGCGGCACTGGAGCGGTGCGGCGGGAACGAGGTGCAGCGGGCGACGACCGATCGCCCTGACGACCTGGCGACGGACCGCTGGCAGGTGCACGCCATGTACGTCGTGCCGGCCGACGGCCAGGACCGCGAGCTCGACCTCGAGGGCTCGATCGCGCGGTCCGTCGCCGCGTTCCAGACGTGGCTCGCCGAGCAGAGCGGCGGATCACGGCTGGCGGTGGACACCTTCGAGGGTGAGCTCGACGTGACCTTCCACCGGCTCGATGTCACCGACGCCGACATGGCCGCCAACGATCCCCGCATCCGCGACGTCCTGGATGCGCTCCTCGCCGAGGCGGGCTTCGACTCCCCCCGCAAGCTCTACGCCCTGTACTACGACGGCCGGTCGGACTACTCGTGCGGCGGTGGGGCGTGGCCGCCGCAGCTCGTCGGTCGAGCGGCCGCGCTGTACCTGCACGGAGAGCCGCCCGGTGCTCCCCCGTGCGACACGAACACCCTCGGCGCCTCGCCCACCGAGCCCGGGTATCTCGACCTCGGCATGCTGCACGAGATGTTCCACACGCTCGGCGCCGTCGGCACGTGCGCACCGAACCACACGCTCGCCGGCCACACGTCAGATGCGCCCACCGATCTGATGTACAGCGGTGACGAGCCGTGGTATGCCTCGGCGCTCGACGTGGGCAATGACGACTACTGGGGCCACGGGCGCTCGGACTGCACGGACCTCGCCCGCAGCGTGTTCCTCGACCCGCTTCCCCAGGCCGCCCTGCCGCCACCGGCATGGCCAGGGGACGGTTGAGTGGCCGGCACTGCAGCTACCCGGCGATCTGGGCGGCGCGGTCGAGGGTGACCTGGAAGATGCGAGCGGTGGCGGCGTCGATCATCATCCCGCCGAGGTCGGCGGCGCCGGCCCCGGCCGCCTCCGCCGCCCGGACCGCCTCCACCGCCTCGCGGGCCCGCTCCACCTCGGCCTCGGTCGGGGCGAACACCTCGTTGGCGAGCTCGATCTGGCTGGGGTGGATCGCCCACTTGCCGACGCAGCCCAGCGTGGCGGCCCACCCCGCCTCCTTGCGGTAGCCGTCGGGGTTGCGGAAGTTGGCGTACGGGCCGTCGATGGCGTCGAGCCCGTTGGCGCGGGCGGCGACGATCATCCGGTTGCGGGCGTAGTGCCACATGTCGCCGGGGTAGCGGTCGTCGGCGTCGCCGATGTGACCGGTGCGGATCCCCTGGCTCGCCGACAGGTCGCCGACGCCGAGGATGAGCGCCTCGAGGCGCGGGCAGCAGCCGGCGATCTCCTCGACCCGGGCCAGCGCCTCGGTCTCCTCGATGAGGATCTCGATGCCGATGCGGTGGTCAAGGCCGAGCTGGTCCTCGAGCTGGGCAAGCAGCGAGTCGACGAACCACACGTCGCGCGGCGCCTTCACCTTGGGCACGATCACCACGTCGAGGCACGCGCCGGCGGCGGTGACGATCTCGATCAGGTCGCCGTGGGCCCAGCGGGTGTGCACGCCGTTGATGCGCACCGCCCGGGTCTTGCGGCCCCAGTCGTGCTGCACGAGCGCGTCGGCCACGAGGCGCCGGGCGCCTTCCTTTTCGGCCGGCGCCACCGAGTCCTCGAGGTCGAGGAACACGAGGTCGGCGTCGCTCACCGCCGCCTTGGCCATCATCTTCTCGCTCGTGCCCGGCGTGCTGAGCTCCGAGCGCCGCAGCCGCGTCGTCGTGGTCACTGGGGCACCTCCATCTCGATCTCGGCCAGCACCTCGGCGGTGTGCTCGCCCAGCCGCGGCGGCCGCCGGTAGACGCCGGCCGGCGTCTCGGTCAGCTTGATGGGGGATCCGGCGAGCACCACCGGTTCGGAGCCGTCGGGCTGCTCGACGGTGACGAGCATCGAGCGGGCCGCCACGTGGGGGTCGGCGAAGATGGCCGCCGCGGTGTTGACGGGCCCGACCGGGACGTGGCCGGCGAGCGCGGCCACCACCTCGGCGGTCGGACGCGACGACGTCCACGCCGCGATCGCCTCCCGCACGAACGGCGCGTTTGCCACCCGCTCGCGGTTGGTGCGGGTGCGATCGTCGTCGACGAGGTCGTCGCGCCCGATGAGCCCGCACAGGATGGGCCAGTGCCGGTCGGTCGGCGCCGCGATGGCGCAGCCGCCGTCGGCGGTCGGGAACAGGTCGAAGGGCGCCAGGGCCGGATGGCCGTTGCCGGTGGGCACCGACACCTGGCCGGTGTAGGAGTAGCGGTACACGATCGCCTCGCACAGCGCGAGCACGCCGTCGTACATGGCGACGTCGAGGAACTGCCCGGTGCCGGAGCGCGATGCGTGGTGCAGGGCGGCGGTGATGCCGAGGGCCAGCAGCGTCGCCGGGTAGAGGTCGCCGATGCTCGGGCCGCACCGGAACGTGCGGCCGTCCTCGGTGCCGGTGATGCCGACGGCACCGCCCATGGCCTGGGCGACGACGTCGAACGCCGGCCAGTCCTGGTACGGGCTCACCCCGGTGCGGGGGTCGCCGAAGCCCCGCACCGCGCCGTACACGAGCGCCGGGTTGCGGTCGCGCATCACCTCGTAGCCGACGCCGAGCCCGTCCATCACCCCGGCCTTGGAGTTCTCGACGAACACGTCCGCGCCGGCCACCAGCCCGAGCAGCGCGTCGCGCCCGGCGCCGGTCTTGAGGTCGAGCACAACGCTGCGCTTGTTGCGGTTGATGCTGGCGAAGTAGCCGCCGTACGCGTGCTCGGTGTCGGCACGGGTGAACGGTCCGCCGAAGCGCGTCATGTCACCGGCGGGCGGCTCGATCTTCACGACGTCGGCGCCGAGGTCGGCGAGCAGCATCGTGCAGAACGGCCCGGCCAGCGCCTGGGTGGCGTCGATGACCCGCACGCCGGCCAGCGGCCCGGTGGCGGTGGCGGTCACGCGTGGTCCCGCCGGCGGACGAGCACGGTGCGCTCGGCCTCGAACACGATCTGGTCGCGCTGGTTGGCGCCCCAGTGCCGGAACGTGACGAGCCCGGCGTCGTCGCGGTCGGCGGGCTCCACCGCCGCCACCTCGGTGAACGCGTACAGCGTGTCGCCGTGGTGCACGGGCGAGGTGAACCGCAGCTTGTCGAGCGCCACCTCGGCCAGCGCGTTCTCGGCAGTGTCCTGGGTGGCGAGGCCGAGCACGATCGACCCGGTGACGAGCCCGAACACGAGCCGGCCCTCGCCCATGGGCGAGCCCTCCATCACGTGCTCGTTGAAGTGGGACTGGGCGGTGTTGAGCACGAGCTTGGTCAAGAGCTGGTTCTCGACCTCGCCCACCGTCGTGCCCCGGGCCGAGCGCCACCGGTCCCCCACGGTGAAGTCCTCGAACCAGGTGCCGTCACCGGTGAGCCGCGTCACGAGGAGCGTCCCAGCAGCCGGTCGGAGATGGTGCGGCGCTGGATCTCCGACGTGCCCTCGAAGATGGTGGTGAGCCGGGCATCGCGCCAGTAGCGCTCGACGGATCGTTCGGTGGTGTAGCCGTTGCCTCCGTGCACCTGGATGCCCTCCCCCGTCACCCGCACCGCCATCTCGGTGGCGACGAGCTTCACCATGGCCGCCTCGGTCTCGACCGCCTCGCCGTCGTCCATCGCCTGGGCGACCTGGTGCATCAGCGCCCGCGACGCCTCGATCTCGGCCGCCATGTCGGCGATCTTGAACCGGATGGCCTGGAACCCGGCGATGGGCTGGCCGAACTGCACCCGCTCCTTGCTATAGGCGACGCAGTCCTCGAGCGCGCCGCGGGCCAGCCCGACGGCGCGCGCCGCGGTGTGCACGCGGGCGACGTTGAGCCCGGCCTGGGTGGCGGCGAACGCGCTCCGCTCGCCGCCGCCGTCACCGCTCGCTCGGTACATGGCGCCGACCCGGTTGGCGTCCGGGACCCGCAGCCCCTCGAACCACAGGTTCCACGTGAGCATGCCGTGGTAGCCGATCTTGTCGATCGGCTCGCCCCGCAGCCCGGCCGGGAACTCGCCGCGGGGCTTCTCGATCACGAACGTGGCCAGCCCGGCGGAGCGGCGCTCGCCCGGCTCGGGGTCGCGCGTCCGGGCGAGGAGCTGGATGAAGTCGGCCCGCAGCGCGTTGCCGCACCACCGCTTCTCGCCCGTGATCACCCAGTCGTCGCCGTCGCGCGTCGCCCGGCACTGCACGTTGGCGAGGTCGGACCCGGCGCCGGGCTCCGACAGCGCGGCGGCACCGATCCACTCGCCCCTCGCGCTGCGCTCGAGCAGCGCGCGGCGCTTCGCCTCGTCCCCCACGTGGGTGCCCATGCCCTGGGCGCGGGCGATGATCGACGCCACGCTCATCCACGCCCGGGCCAGCTCCTCGGCGATGAGGCAGTACTCGAACACGCCGAGCCCGAGGCCGCCGGCGTCGCGCGGGATGGTGATGCCGAAGTAGCCGAGCTCGCCCATGCGGGCGAGCAGGTCGTCGGGGATCTCCGCCTTCTGCGGGTCGAGCTCGTTGGCGACGGGGAGCACCTCGTCCATGGCGAACTGGCGAGCCTCGGCCTGGATCGCCAGCCGCTCGGGGGTGAGGTACAGGCTCTTCACCGCGACGGTCCCGTGCCGGCCATGGCGACGAGGTTCGTGCGCCGGTAGTCGAGGACCAGCTCGTCGCGCTGGTTGTGCACCTCGGTGTGCCACGTCACGATCCCGGTGCGGGGCCGGCTCGCCGACGCCCGCGCGTCGACCACGGTGCTGCTGGCCGTCACCGTGTCGCCCGGGTACACGGGGCGGTGGAAGGTGAGGTCCTCGATGCCGAGGAACGGGCCGCCGATCTCGCTCAGGTCCTCGACGCTCATGCCCACCGCGGTGCACAGCACGAGCAGCGGGTTCACGACGACGTCGGGGTGACCGAGGGACCGGGCGTGCTCGGCGTTGAGGTACAGCGGGTTGAAGGCGTGGGTGATCGTGGTGAACAGCGCGTTGTCGCCGGCGGTGATCGTGCGACCCCAGTGGTGCGCGAACACCCGACCCACCTCGAAGGCCTCGAACGGGTTTCCCCGCCGGCGGGTCGGGAACGACGAGAGCTCCGGCCCGCTCATGAAGTGCGCGTGCGGGCCAGCAGCGCCGGTGGCTGCGACTCGAGCGAGGCGACCGCGGCGTGCAGCTCCCGGGCCCGTGCCTCGCCCACCACCGGCGCGGCGAGGGCGAGGAACTTCGAGGACAGCCGGGCCCACTGCACGTCGAGGTCGGCCGCGGGCTGGCCGGTGTCGTCGTCGGCCTCGACTCGGTCACCGGATCGGGTGACGACGACGACGGTGGACTGCGTGCCGACCCGGCCGTCGGGCACGACCGTCACCTTGTCGCGCAGCGCGACGAGCTCGGGGTCGACCATGCGGGCGTCGGAGTACGCGGCCATGTCGGTGGTGTCGTCACCGAGCAGCGCCATGGCCGCGGTCGCTCGCAGGCTGAACTTGCCCTCGAGGCCGGTCACCGGCTCGGGGATGTTGCAGACCTGCAGCGAGTCGGGCGCGACGTGCACCTCGACGGACGCGACGTCGCCGGGCGCCACCTTCTCCCGCAGCACCGAGGCGGCGTTGATCGACGCGTGGGTGAGGTAGCAGGCGGCGTGATACTTGAACAGCGTGTCGCGGATCACCCACTGACTCTCGAGCCGGTCGAGGCGCTCGGTGTCGAGCGCGCCGCCGCCGGCCGCCTCGGCCAGGCCCTGCGGCGCCTCGAGCACCGCAGGGTTGCCGGTGAAGCCCGCCGCGGCAAGGCGGGCGGCGAGGATGCCGTCGGTCGCCGCCTTCCCGGCGTGCAGCGGCTTGGCCATGGTGCCGAAGCTCGCCTTGACGCCGGCGGCCTGCGTCGCGGCGAGCGCCAGCGCGTGGACGGTGGCCGCGGCGTCGAGGCCGAGCAGGCGGGCCACCGCCATGGCCGCGCCGATCGTGCCGACGGTCCCGGTGGCGTGCCAGCCGGCCCGGTAATGGCCCGGCGCCAGCAGTGCCCCGACCCGGCACTCGACCTCGATGCCGGCCACCAGCGCGGTCCGGACGGCGAGCCCGTCCGCCCCGATCTCCTCCGCCACGGCGAGGACCGCCGGCAGCACCGGCACCGTCGGGTGGCCGGACAGAAGGGTGTGGGTGTCGTCGAAGTCGAGGGCGTGGCCGGCGGCGCCGTTGACGAGCGCGGCGGTGCGAGCCGACGTCGCGAGCGACGTCCCCGCGATCGTGCACGGCCCGCCCGCCTCGGGCGCCGCCACCTGCTCGGTGAGGATGCGGGCGAGCGGCTCGCGGCTGCCGGCGAGCGTGCAGCCGAGCCAGTCGAGGACGCAGTGGCGGGCCACGGCGGCGGCGGCGGCGGGGACCTCGTCGTCGGTGACGCCCGACCACCGCTCGGCGAGGCGGCCCAGGATCGTCAGCGCGGTCATCGCCGGTCGAGCCTACGCACGCGCCCGGCCGGCGTCGCCCGCCACCCGCGCGACGAACGCGGTCACCGCGGCGTTGAACGCGTCGGCCGCCTCGAGGTTGACGGCGTGGCCGGCGGGGGTGGCAACGACCTCCAGGTGCGGGATGGTCGCCTCGGCGAACCGGCGGGCGTCGGCAAAGCCGTCCTCGCGCTCGCCGACGACGAGGAGCGACGGCACGGTGGTCGCGTGCACACGATCGCGCACCGGTGACGCCGGCACCGTGTGGCGCAGCATCGACGCGAGGCCGGCTGGGTCGTGGAGCTCGGCATCCGCGATCAGCGCCGAGCGCGCCGGCTCCGGGAGGCGGCTCGACGGCCGCGGCACGAGGGGATGGTTGCGGAGTGCGTCGCGACCGCGAGCGAGGAGGCGGGCCGCGTCCTGCTCCACGAACGGCTCGACGCGGGCACGCCAGTCGTCGTCGGCGAGCGCCGAGTTGGTGTTGGTGAACACCTGCGCGATGACGCGGTCGGGGTGATCGAGCGCGTAGCGCAGGGTGAGGGCGGCGCCGAGCGACGCGCCGCACACCAGCCACCGGTCGCAGCCGAGCTCCTCCCGGAGCCGGTCGAGCTCCTCGATGTAGGCGTCGGGGCGGTGGCGCCTGGGCTCGGTGGGTGCGGGCGAGCGCCCGTGGCCCCACAGCTCGACCACGACCGGGCGGGACACCGCCGACAGCGCGTCGAGGTTCGGGAGCCACGTGGCGCGGCTCGCGTACATGCCGTGCACGAGGAGCAGGAACGGACCGGTGCCGTCGTGGACCTCGACGTGCAGGCGTTCCGCCGTCACGCCCCCGAGAACGTCGGCGGGCGCCGCTCGATCGACGCCTTGATCCCCTCCTTGGCGTCGTCGGTCGCCAGCAGCCGCGACTGCTCGGCCAGCTCGCGGTCGGTCGCCTCCCGCAGCCGCGCCAGGCGGCCCTCGTTCAGCGTCGCCTTGACCGCCCGCACCGCCAGCGGCGCCGACGCCGCAATGCCGCCGGCCCTTGCCACGGCGCGCTCGCGCACCGCGGCCTGCTCGACGCACTCGTCGGCCAGCCCGACGCGGACCGCTTCGTCGCCCGGCACCCGCCGTCCGGTGAAGAACAGGTCGCGCGCCACCTGGCGCCCGACCAGCTCGGGCAGCGTGGCGGTGAGGGCGAAGCCGGGGTGGAAGCCGAGCTGGGTGAAGTTCGCCGAGAACCGGGCCTCGGGGCACGTCACGCGGAAGTCGGCGACCAGCGCGAGACCGAGGCCACCACCGATGGCGGGGCCGTGCACCGCGGCGACGATCGGGATCGACACCGCGAACAGCCGCAGCGCCTCGTGGTACAGCGAGCCGCCGTCGACGTTGGACGACCGGGTGCCGCCGCTGAAGTCGGCACCGGCGCAGAACGACCGCCCCTCGGCGGCGAGCACCACCACCCGGCAGCCGACGTCGCCGTCGAGCTCTTCCATGGCGTCGGCGATCTCCGACACGAGCCCCTGGTCGAAGAAGTTGTGCGGTGGCCGGTGCAGCTCGACGACGGCGACGTGGCCGTCGCGCGCCACGGTGACGTCACTCACGGCGCCACCTCGGCGCCGGGCACGTCGCTGAGCACGACGCTCGTGCCGTCGCGGTGGAGCTGGCCGCCCGTGGGTGAGAAGTGAGTGCCGAACACCAGCGTCCCGGAGTCCGCGTAGCGATCGACGAACTCGCGCCGGGTCGCCGTCGCCAGCACGGGATCGGTGTCGGCGAACGACGAGCGCTCCGGCGCCGCCAGCTGCAACGGGTGGTGGACCATGTCGCCGGTGATGACCGCGCTGGCGCCACCGGAGGTGATGCGCACGCTGGCGTGACCGGGGGTGTGCCCGGGCGTCGGCTCGAGCCGCACCTCGTCGCACAGCACGTGGTCCCGCGGGACGAGATCGGCGAGGCCGGCCTCGGCGATCGGGCGCACCGAGTCGGCGAAAGAGGCGGCGTGCATCTCCTCGTCCTGGCGGGCCCAGTGCTCGAAGTCGCGGTCGACGAACACGTAGCGGGCGTTGGGGAACGTCGGCACCCACCGGTCGCCCTCGAGCCGGGTGTTCCACCCGACGTGGTCGACGTGGAGATGCGTGCACACCACGGTGTCGATCGACTCCGGCGCGAAGCCCGCCGCGGTGAGCCGGTCGAGAAACGGCGTGTCGAGCCCGTTGAACAGGTCGGCGCCGATCCCGGTGCGGGGCTTGTGGTTGCCGCAGCCGGTGTCGACGAGGATGCGCCGGTCGCCGACGGCGAGCGCGAAGGTGTGGAAGCTGAGCGGCATCGTCTCGCCCTCGCCGACGAAGCGCTCGGCCACCCACCGGTGACGCTCGAGGTCGCCGGAGTCGAAGTCGAGGAGGAACGCCCCGAGCGGGATGCCCCCCGTCACCTGCTCCTCGACCCTCGTGATCGTGATGTCCCCCACTGACCAGCGCACGCCGCGGATCGTAGGCCGTGAGCGCACGTTCATGCGGCACGCGACAGACCGTGCCTCGTGACGCATCGGCCGAAGGTCGAGGGAGCGCGTTGAGGTTCAACCTCTTCATGTAGTGCACCGTCGGGCGCCGGGCCGAGCTCGAGGCCGGGCTCACCGGACTGCCCGGAGCTCTACCAGCCACGGCTCCAGCTGCTCCAGCGTGACGTTCCTCGCCGTCGCGCCGAATCGATGCCAGGGCGAGGGACCTCGCGGGAGCATCGCTCGCCGTCGTCGACTAGGCATGGGGTCGTGACGGACGAGCGACGGCCCGCCATCAGCACCGACCCGGCCACCGGGCTGAAGGTCTTCGACACCCGCGCCCAGCCGGCCAACGACCGGATCGCCGGCCGCGGCTACGGCGTGGTCACCGACGAACGCCTGACCGCGTTCCCCGAGCCGCCGGCCGGCGCCCGCTTCGACGCCGAGGAGCAGGCGCGCTACCGCGCGTTCAAGGAAGCGCGTCGCGGTGCCGCCGACTACATGGCGATGGAGGGCGAGTTCGCCAAGTACCTCGAGGACGTGTACTCCGCCGACCCGGTCCCCCGCGACTCGCTCGAGGACGAGTGCGACATCGTCGTGGTCGGCGCCGGGTTCTGCGGGCTCCTGCTGTGGCACAAGCTGCGGGAGGCCGGCTTCGACGACGTGCGCTTCTGCGAGAAGGGCGGCGACGTCGGCGGCACCTGGTACTGGAACCGCTACCCGGGCATCGCCTGCGACGTCGAGTCCTACAGCTACCTGCCGCTGCTCGAGGAGATGGGCTACATCCCGACGATGAAGTTCGCGTCGGGCTTCGAGATCCTCGAGTACTGCCAGCAGATGGCGGACCGGTTCGGGTTCTACGATCGAGCGCTGTTCCACACCACGGTCGAGCGCACCGTGTGGGACGAGGCGACGAAGCGGTGGACGGTGCACACGAACCGCGGCGACGCCATGCGGACCCGGTTCGTCATCCTCGCCAACGGCATCCTGACGACGCCGAAGCTGGCGCGGATCGCCGGCATGGAGCGATTCGAGGGCGAGGCGTTCCACACCTCACGGTGGAACTACGACGTCGACCTCGCCGGCAAGCGCGTCGGGATCATCGGCACCGGCGCGACCGCGGTGCAGGTGGTCCCCGAGCTCGCCAAGGTCGCCGGCGAGCTCTACGTCTTCCAGCGCACGCCGTCGACGATCGACGTGCGCGACCAGCGGGCGACGACCGAAGAGGAGCTGGCGACGTGGCCGAACGAGTCGGGCTGGGCCCGCGCGCGCCGCGCCCGCTTCGCCCGCATCTCGGCCGGCCGCACGGCCATGAAGGCCAACGACGACTACCTCGCCGGCAAGGTGCAGGACTTCAAGGAGCGCAAGCAGCACGAGCGCGAGCTGACGCCCCAGGAGCTCGTCGGGAAGCAGCTCGACAGCAACTTCCGGGTCATGGAGCAGATCCGGGCCCGCATCGATGCCATCGTCGAGGACCCGGTCACGGCCGAGGCGCTCAAGCCCTACTACCCGTACGGGTGCAAGCGGCCGACGTTCCACGACGAGTACCTGCCGGCGTTCAACCTGCCGCACGTTCACCTCGTCGACACCGCGCCCAGAGGCGTCCAGGAGATCGACGAGCGCGGGGTCGTGCACGACGGTCGTCGCTACGAGCTCGACGTGCTCATCTACGCCACCGGGTTCCAGTGGATGGCGACGTCGACGTTCAACATGGTGGTCGGGCGCGGCGGGCAGACGCTCAGTGACAAGTGGCAATCGTGCGGAACCCGCACCTTCCTTGGCGTGCACAGCGCGGGGTTCCCGAACCTGTTCATCATGACGGGCCCGCAGGGTGGCGGCGGCAGCTTCAACTTCACCGACGCCATCGACGTCCACACCGACTACGTGGCATGGCTGCTGTCCACGATGCGCTCGTCCGGTCACGAGGTGGTCGACGTCGATGCCGAGCACGAGGACGCGTACGCGGCGCACTGCCGGGAGGTCGACATCGCCAGCGCCCCGCTGCGCGACTGCCTCAGCTACTACAACGGGCACGGGGACGCCCAGCCCGGGAGCCTGGCGTACTACGGCGGAGGGGCGTGGCATCGCTGGCGCACGAAGGCGCAGGAGACGCTGGCGCCCTACGTGTTCGCCTAGCCGACCTGCCCGGCGCGGCGGCGCGACCTCGCCCACGCGCGCGGGGAGCCGCTCGGGTAGCGTCCCCCTGTAGCGGCGCTGGTGGACCACGTCGGACGGATCCCCTGCCGGCGCCCCGAGAGGAGTCCCGTGTCGGATCCGCTTGACCTGCGCGGCAAGGTCGCGCTCATCACCGGTGGCGCCCAGGGCCAGGGCGCGGCGGAAGGGCGGCTGTTCGCGGCGCACGGCGCGTCAGTGGTGCTGGCCGACGTCGTCGACGGCCCGGGCAAGGAGCTCGCCGCGGAGATCGGCGGCGACTACGTCCACCTCGACGTGCGCTCGGACGAGGAGTGGGGCGCGGTCGTCGCCGACGTCGTCGCCGGTCACGGCCGGCTCGACGCGCTGGTGAACAACGCCGGCATCTTCCGCACCGCGACGCTGGTGGACGAGACGCTCGAGCAGTGGCACGACGTCCTCGCCGTCAACCAGACCGGCGTGTTCCTCGGGATGCGGGCGGCGGCCAAGGCGATGATCGACGCCGGCAACGGCGGGTCGATCGTCAACATCAGCTCCGTCGCCGGCCTCGAGGGCCTGGCCGGCTCGATGTCCTACTCGGCGAGCAAGTGGGCGGTGCGGGGGATGACGAAGGTGGCGGCCAAGGAGCTCGGCCGCCACGGCATCCGGGTGAACAGCATCCACCCGGGCCTCATCGCCACCGGCATGACCGCCGACTTCCCGGCCTTCGCCGACGAGGAGCGGCGGCGGCGCACCGAACGGCGCACGCCGCTCGGGCGCATCGGGGCACCCGAGGACATCGCCGGCGTGGCGCTGTTCCTCGCCAGCGACCTCTCGGGCTACTGCACGGGCCAGGAGTTCGTGGTCGACGGCGGGATCCACGGCTGAGCGGACCGAGGACGTGACGACCGACCGCAGCTACGAGGAGCGCCACCGCGCCGCCGAGGAGGTCCTCGCCACCATGCAGGCGGGGAAGGTCGACACCGAGCGCGCCGCCCGCGCCATGTACCGCCGCCACGGCGCGCTCGGCAGCTTCGCCATCGACGTCGTCATGGGCGACCTGTGGTGCCGGCCGCAGCTGGCCCGACGCGACCGCAGCCTGATCGTCATCGCGCTGCTGGCGGCCATGGGCAGCGACGAGGAGCTCGGGCTGCACGTCGAGATCGGGCTCAACCACGGCCTGCGCCGCGACGAGGTCGACGAGATCCTCCTCCACGTCGCCGCATACGCCGGCTTCCCGGTGGCGATGGCCGCCGCCCGCGTCGTCGACCGGACGTTCTGCCGGATCGACGGCATCGATCGGCAGCCTCCTCGCTCGCCGGCGGCGCAGAAGGACGACGCCGAGCGGCGGGCCGACGCCGCCGACGTGCTGCGCACCCTCACCGGCGGGCGGTCACCGGCCGACCCCGACGGCGCGCGGGCCGGGATCGTCGCTGGGCTCGGCGACGTCGGCACGCTGGCGTTCGACTTCGCGTTCGGCGAGGTGTGGGCACGGCCCCAGCTCTCCCGCCGCGATCGCAGCCTCGTCGTCGTGGCCGTCCTCGGCTGGCTCGGCGCCGGGCAGGAGCTCGCCTTCCACGTCCCCGCCGCGCTCAACCACGGGCTCACCCGCGACGAGGTCACCGAGATCATGGTGCAGCTCACGATCTATGCGGGGTTCCCCCGCGCCGTGGAGGGCATGCGAGCGGCGCGCGAGGCCTTCGCCGCGATCGACGCTCGGACCGGGCACTGAAACCGGCCTCGCCGAGGCCCGCGGGTCACGACCGTCCCTTGGTGCGCTACGTCGGGCGGGTCTACGACAGCAGTCGATGGCAGGGCTTCGCGCTGCGGCCCGACGACATCATCATCAGCACGCCGCCGCAGTGCGGCACGACATGGACGCAGATGATCTGCGCGCTCGTGATCCTGCAGACGACCGAGCTCCCCGACCGGCTGTCGAACCTGTCACCGTGGCTCGACATGCTCACGCAGTCGCGCACGGTGGTGATGGCGCGCCTCGACGCGCAGGCGCACCGTCGCTTCATCAAGACCCACACGCCGCTGCCGGGCCTGCCGTGGCGCGACGGCGTGACCTACATCTGCGTGGCGCGCGACCCGAGCGACGTGGCGCTCTCGATGGACGACCACCTCGCCAACATGGACTGGGACGGCTTCCACCGGGCCCGCGTCGCCGCGGCGCGCGAGGACGGGCTGCCGGAACCCCAGCGCGCGCCGGCGCCCCCGCTCGACGTGATGACCGACCGCGAGCGGTTCTGGCGATGGGTCGACGACGACACGCCGCCCACCGAGACGGCGTCGAGCCTCCTGCGAAGCGTCCGGCACATCGAGTCGTTCTGGTCCGAGCGCGACGACCCGAACGTCGTGCTGCTGCGCTACCACGACCTCAAGTCCGATCTCGGCGGCGAGATGCGGCGACTCGCCGACCGGCTCGGCGTCGACGTCCCGGCCGAACGGTGGCCGTCCCTCGTCGAGGCCGCCACGTTCGACTCGATGCGCAGCAACACCGATCGCACGGTGCCGAGCCAGGGCATCTGGAAGGACGACGCCGGCTTCTTCAAGCGCGCCCGCAGTGGTGCGTGGCGCGACCTGCTCGACGAAAAGGACCAGCGCCGCTACCGCGCACGCGTGTCGTCCCTCATCGCGCCGGACCTCGACGCCTGGCTGCACCGTTCCTGACGGCGACCACCGGGCGCGACCAGGGAGAGGTGCCGCCAAGCTCGCCCCGTTCCGCGCACGGCACGGCGGCACCGTTCTGGGTCGGCTCGGCGGGCCGGGGGAACACGGGCCGGGGTGATGCTGAGCGGTCCCAGCATGCCCGGGTGTCGGACGATGTGCAGAGAGTCATACTCCCGTTAGCATCTCAGTATGACTGCGAAGAAGCAGCGACTCACGGTGACGGTCGACCCCGAGCTGATCGAGGCCGGTCAGCGGGCCGTCGAGTCCGGGCACGCGGAGTCCGTCAGCGGTTGGGTGAGCGCCGCGCTCGACGACAAGATCCGGCGAGACCGCAAGCTGGCGCTCCTGTCTGGCGCCGTCGCCGACTACGAGCACGAGTTCGGGGAGATCACCGCGGAGGAGATCCACGCCCAGCAGCGCACCGACCGCGAGGACGCCGTCGTCGTGCGGGGCAGGCGCCGAACGCTGCGCACGGAGCGGTCTGCATGAGCCTCGTGCTCGACAGCGGAGCCCTCGTTGCACTCGAACGCAACGAACGTCCGATGTGGGCCCGCCTGAAGGCCGCCCAGCTGGCGGGTGATCTACCACGCACCCACGCGGGTGTCCTCGGCCAGGTGTGGCGGGGCGGCCCCCGTCAGGCTCGCCTCGCTCAGGCACTTGCGGGCATGGACGTTCGCAGCCTCGACGAACCGCTCGGGCGAGCCGCAGGTCAGCTCCTCGCGGCGTCTGGCCTCGCTGACGTCATCGACGCCGGCGTCGTGCTGCTCGCCACCGACGGGGACGAGATCGTGACCGTTGACCGTGAGGATCTCCAACAGCTCGCGGCTGCGTCCGGCCGGCACATCGAGCTGATCCGTCCCTGAACGCCGGGTGACGAACGAGTCATGGAGAACGACTCGGTGCGGAACGCCGCAGCCGGCCGCCGAACCCCCGACGCACTCCGGTCAGATCAGCGCACGATGTCGGAGCCGATGACGTGGCGGGCCACGATCCGGCGCTGCACCTGCTGGGTTCCCTCGCCGATGTCGAGCATCTTCACGTCGCGCACGAGCTTCTCGAGGTAGCGGTCGCGCAGCACGCCGACCTCGCCGAGGATGTCGGCGGCCGTCTCGATCGCCCGCCTCGCGATCGGCGGGGCGTACATCTTGGCCGTCGCCGCCTCCCGGCCGTTGGGGGTCCCGGCGTCGACCAGGGCGGCCGCGTGCACGCAAAGCAGGCGGCCGATCTCGATCCCCCGCCGGATGTCGGCCAGCCGCTCGAGCGCCCGGCGTCGGCGGCGGGCGGCGTGTGACGGGACCTCGTCGCGCACGAAGTCGCGGGCGTGGTCATGCGCGGCTCGGGCGATCCCCACCGCGTGGACGGCGACGACGGGGCGGGTGGCGTTGAACGTCGCCATCGCGCCGCCGAAGCCGCGGTTGGCCCGGCCCGCGTAGTACGCCTCGCCGCCGAGCAGGTTGGCCGCCGGCACCCGGCAGTCGTCGAGGGCGAAGCTGGCCGTCTCGTAGGCGCGGACGCCCATCTTGTGCTCGACCCGCAGCACCTCGAAGCCCGGTGTCCCCCGCTCCACGACGAACGCCCGGTGGCCGTTGCGCCCGGCGTCGGGGTCGACCGTCGCCCACACGACGACCCACGCCGCCCGCGCCGAGTTGGACGAGAACATCTTCTGGCCGGTGAGCACCCACTCGTCGCCGTCCTCCCGGGCGCGGGTCTGGATGCGAGCGACGTCGCTCCCGGCGCCCGGCTCGGTCATCGCGAACGCCGCCCACAGCGGCCGTTCCCGGGTGGCGAACATGCCGAGGAAGCGGGCCTTCTGCTCGGGCGTGCCCATGCTGGCCACCGGCGGCCCGCCGAGGCCCGGGCCGGGAAGCGTGACAAGCGCGCCGCGGTCCCAGTACGCGCCCTCCTCGGACACGAGCACGTTGCGCACCGCACGGCCGGTGCGGCGCCCGTCGCCGGCGGCGGCGTCGTCCAGCCCACCGGCGGCGTCGAGGCTGCGGGGCCCGCGCTCCATGTAGCCGGCCCGCACCAGCATCTGGAAGAACTCGTGATCGGGCGGGATCGGCCGCTCCAACCGGTCGGCTTCCATGCCGAGCGGCCGCAGGTGCTCGCGCCCGAGGCCACGGATGGTCTCGATCGCCTCCCGGGTCGACCTGTCGAGCTCGAGCTCCACGGCGTCCTCCTCAGGCGACCAGCGGGTCGGGGGCGTCGAGCGCCCGGTCGGCGAGGTCGTCGAGCGCGGCGTCGGCACCCCCGAAGAGGAGGACGAGCATCCGGGCCTCCCGGTACCAGCGCTGGGCGGGGTGATCGTGGATGTAGCCGTGGCCGCCGAGCATCTGGACCCCGAGGTCCGTGGCCCGAAGCCCCGCATCCCGCGCCTCCAACCAAGCGAGGGTGGCGAGCCAGCCGCCGTCGGCTGCCCGTCCCGCGGCCAGGTGGCAGGCGGCCGCCCGCAACCCGGTGCGCGCCGCCTCGAGGGTGGCCGTGGCCCAGGCGACGTCGAACGCGTTGGCCTGGTGGCCGAGGACCGGGAGGCCGAACACGATCCGCTCCCGTCCGTATGCGACGGCGTAGTCCACCGCGGCCTGACCGACCCCGCACAGGACGGCGCCGGCCCACAGCCGCGGCACGGCGCGCGCCACCAGCGCGTCGTCGGCGTCGAGGGGGTGGCGGGCGATGGCGTCACCGTCGACCACTTGGAGGGCGACCCCGCCCGAAGCCCACAACGCCGACGCCGACGCCGGCTCAGCGGCCAGACCGCCGCCGTCGACCACGGCCACGCCGTCGGTAGCGGCGACGACCAGCGCGTGCGGCACCTCGACGCCCGGCGCCCAGGGGACCCGGAAGCCGGCGGCCACATCGTCGACAGCGTCGATCAACGCCGTCGCCAGCATCGTGCCGCCGTCGAGCGCGGCCTCGGCCAGCGCCCGCGCCCGTCCCCGGTCGGGCAGCACCCGCAGCACTCCCGCCGCCGGTCCCGGCCGGTCGGCGCCTAGGAGCCCACCGGCGTCGCCGGTGGCGAAGGCCTCGACCGCGACCACCGCGGCCACCAGATCGTCGTCGCCGCCGCAGTCGGCCGGCACCCACAGGCCGCGGGTGCCGAGCTCGGCGAACGCGCGCGCCATCGGCTCGCTCCACGCGTGGGCCCGCTCGGCGCCCTCGGCGCCCGACGCCAGCACGTCACGCGCCGCCGCCCGGGCGTGGACCTCGAGCTCGGCGACCTCCTCGGCCAGGTTGGTGTCGATGGCCATCGGCTCAGGGCGCGGGCAGCCGGGGCGGGAACGGCTTGGCGATGCCCGACTCGGCGATGAGCCCGCCGTCGACGGGCACGGCGGCGCCGGTGATGAACGAGGCGTCGTCGGAGGCGAGGAACAGCGCGAGGGCCGCCACCTCCTCCGGGCGTCCGAGCCGTCCGAGGGGGTGCAGCGCTCCCAGTCGCTCGCGCTGGGCGTCGTCGGGCACCAGCCAGTGCAGCACCGGTGGCGTCCCGATCACGCCCGGGCACACGCAGTTTGCCCTGATGTTCTCCCGGGCGTGGTCGACGGCCAGGCACCGGGTGAGGTTGACCACCCCGGCCTTCGACGCGCAGTACGCGACGCTGGCCCGGTCGCCGACGATGCCCTCCACCGACGCGGTGTTGACGATGGCGCCGCCGCCGGCCTTGCGCATCTCGGGGATGGCGTGCTTGCACCCGAGCCAGACCGCCTTGAGGTTGGTGTCGAGCACCACGTCCCAGTCCTCTTCCGACAGGTCGGGGGCCCGGCCAACGCGGGTCGTCCCCGCGTTGTTGAACAGCACGTCGAGCCGGCCCCACGTGTCGACGGCGGCGCCGACCATGGCCGCGCACCCGTCGCTCGTGCGCACGTCGACGGTGACGGCGACGGCGTTCCCGCCCGCGGAGAGGATCTCCTGGACCGCGGCCGTGGCCTTGCGCTCGCTCACGTCCGCCACCACCACGCGGGCACCCTCCTGCGCGAACAGCAGCGCGCTCGCCCGCCCGATGCCCGACCCCGCCCCGGTGATGATCGCCACCTTGCCGTCGAGCCGCATCGGTCCCCACACAACCACGCCACCGCACAGGGAGCAATCGCCGGGGAACCCCGTGTCCCAGCGCGACCCGGTGAAGATGCGCAGAGGTGATCGGGGTGGTCGTCGGGCGTGTCGACCGGCGCCTGGCACGGGACGGCGCTGCGCGGACCCCCACGCGGTCCGCTCCCTGCTTGTCGATCTCGCTCAGGCGCCGTGGCGCAGCAGGCGCCCGGGGTGCTCGCCGGTCTCCTTGTCGTCCTCGACCGTGACGACGCCGTTGACGAGGATGGCCCGGTAGCCGGTGGCCCGCTGCACGCGGCGCCACTCGTCACCGGGCAGGTCGTGCACGACCTCGACCGGCTGGCTGGCCAGGTTCTCGTAGTCGTAGACGAGCACGTCGGCGGGGGCGCCGACCCGCAGCGTGCCACGGCCCTGGAACCCGGCGCACGACGCCGGGAGGGCGCTGAGGCGCCAGTGGGCGTGCTCGAGCTCGCACATCTCGTGCTCGCGCACCAGCTCGCTCAGGAACTCGGTGCCGTAGCGGCCGCCGGTGAAGAACTTGGTGTGGGCGCCGCCGTCGGACACCCCGGGGATGAGCCACGGGTAGTCGATGAGCTCCCGGAGCGACTCGCCGCCACCGCTGTTGGGCGGGTTGAGGTAGAAGCCGGTGCGCAGGTCGTCGTTGACGGCGATGTCGAGCATGACGTCGACGAAGTGCCGTCCTTCTTCGGCAGCGATCTCGCCCACGGTGCGGTCGCGGTAGCGCTCGGTCGCCGGCGAGCGGGGTCCCACCACGACCGCCGAATCGAGCGGCGCCGTCGCCGCGAACGGCAGGCGGGCCTTGAGGGCCTCGCGGCGAGCGGGGTCGGCGAGCTTGTCGAGTCGCTCGGCGAGGGTGCCCGTGGTGGCCTCGCACCACGCCTCGGCGTCGTCGAAGAGGTTCCACTCCTCGAAGGTGAACGTGAAACCGGCGCCGGTGGTCACGCCTTGGCCGTAGACGCGCAGGCCCTGCCGCCGGCACCGCTCGAGCCACTCGATCTGCTTGCGGTGCGCCTCGGGCAGGTGGTCGAAGGCCTGGACCACGTTGTAGAGCACCGGCCGGCCCCCGAGCCGGGCCAGCTCCTCGATGTGGCCCATGTCGTGGGCGAAGTCGCCGGTCGCCAGCGTGATCTGGATGAAGCCCTCGTTGCGGCGCGCCAGGACCTCCGTCAGCGCCATGCACGTCTCATCGTGCATGACGTCGGTGGACATCGCGGTGCCGTCGAAGTCGCGCTGCACGCACGCCGGCCCCGTCGGTGGCAGGCGCTGGGCCGACCAGCCGCAGCCGCCGGCCTCCATCGCCTCGTCGAGCAGCCGGCACAGCTCGTCGTGCTCGGCCGCCGTCGGCCGCCGCCCCGCCTTGGCGTCGTCGAGACCGAGGACCCAGTTCAGCAGCGGGGCCAGCGGCACGTACGGCAGCAGGTTGATCGCCTTGGGTGTGCGCTCGAGGCTGTCGAGGAACTCGGGGAAGGTCACCCAGTCCCACGGCATGCCCTGCTGCATCGACGCCAGCGGGATGGCCTCGACCCGGGTCATCGTGAGCATCGCCCGCTCCCGCTCCTCGGGCCGCACCGGCGCGAACCCGAACCCGCAGTTGCCGATGACGGCGGACGTGACGCCGTGCCAGCCCGACAGCGTGCAGTACGGGTCCCAGAACACCTGGGCGTCGTAGTGCGTGTGCAGGTCGACGAATCCGGGAGCGACGTGGAGCCCGGACGCGTCGACCACCCGCCGGGCGTCGCTGGCGCGGACCGAGCCCATCTCGGCGATCACCCCGTCGCGGATGCCCACATCGGCGCGGTACCGGGGCACCCCGGTGCCATCGAAGACCATGCCACCCTTGACGACGACGTCGAGCTCGGTCATGTGCAGATGCCTTCCGGTTGGCGGCGCCGACGGGCGGGCCGCGTGTCAACGATCCAGTGGTGCACCGCCGAGATGGCGGTCGAAGAACGCGAGGATGCGGCGCCACGCATCCTCGGCCGCCCGCTCGTCGTAGGTCCTGATGAGCCGGCCGGCGATACCGCCGCGGTGGTCGTTCATGAAGCTGTGGCCGACTCCGCGATAGACCTCGATGTCGTGGTCCACGCCGAGCTCGGCCAGGTGGGCCGACAGGCGCTCGGGATCGGCGCGCAGCATCCGGTCGTCGGCACCGAAGCTGGCGACCACCGGGCAGATGCCCCGCAGCTCCTCGGCCCGCTTCGGGACCCGGCCGTAGTTGGGCGCCGTGGCGCCGAAGCCGCCCCGGGCGCCGACGGTCAGCGCGAACCCGCCGCCCATGCAGAACCCGACGAGGCCCACCGGCCGACCCGCAACCTCGGGACGGGCCGCGAGCCACTCGCGCACGGCCCCGACCCGGCGAGCGGTACCGTCGCCGCCCCGCACCATCTCCACCATGGTCCGGGCGACGCACACCGCCTTGGGCCGCCCGTAGGAGTAGAGGTCGGGGCAGGCAGCGGCGTAGCCGTGGCCGACGAGGCGCGACGTGATCCTGCGGGCGTCGTCGCTGAGGCCCACCGCGTCGTGGAGCACGATCACGCCGGCGAACGGAGCACCGGCAGCGGGGCACTCGTAGGCCACGTCGAGCGGGCCGACCTTCACCACCTCCACCGGCCTGCACCTCCCATCCACGCCGCGACGCGTGACAACATACGTCCTGTGTCGCATCCACGACAGGGGTGCCGGTGACCAGCCGGACGATCAAGGGCACCACCGCCATCGTCGGCATCGGCGAGACGACGTACTACAAGCGGGCCCAGTCGCCCGACCCCGAGTTCCGGCTGTGCCTGGACGCGATCCTCGCCGCCGTCGAGGACGCCGGGCTGGCTGTCGACGACCTCGACGGGTTCGCGTCCTACAGCAACGATCGCAACGACCCGAGCAAGATCGCCTCGGCGCTCGGCCTGCCCGAGCTGCGGTTCTCGAACATGGTGTGGGGCGGCGGCGGCGGGGGCGGCTCGGCCGCGGTCGCCAACGCCGCCGCCGCGGTCGCCGCCGGCTACGCCGACCACGTCGTGGTGTACCGGGCGCTCGCACAGGGCCAGTTCGGCCGGTTCGGCCAAGCGCCGCCGCTGCGCACCATCAGCGGGCCGATGGCGTACACGATGCCGTACGGGCTCCTGTCACCGGCCCAGATGTTCGCCATGCGGGTGCAGCGGTTCATGCACCAGCACGGCGCCGGCATGGCCGCCCAGCGGGCCGTGGCGATGGCCAGCTACCACCACGCCCAGGCCAACCCCCGAGCGGTGATGCACGGCCGGCCGCTCACCGAGGACGCCTACGACGGCGCTCGCTGGATCGTGGAGCCGTTCCGGCTCTACGACTGCTGCATGGAGAACGACGGCGCCGCCGCGGTGATCGTCACCTCGGCCGAACGGGCCGCCGACCTGCGCCACCCACCGGCGCACATCTGGGCCGCGGCCCAGGGATCCGACGAGAGCCAGAACCTCCCGGTGCACAACGCCCCCGACTACGCCACGTCGAACTTCAAGCCGCTCGCCCGCCGCCTCTACGCGACGGCGGGAGTCGGCCCCGGCGACATCGACGTGGTGCAGTCGTACGAGAACTTCACCGGTGGGGTGGTGATGGCCCTCGTCGAGCACGGGTTCTGCGCCCCCGAGGACGTCGACGACGTGCTCACCTTCGAGAACCTGCTCGCGCCGAGCGGCACGATCCCGCTCAACACCAGCGGCGGCAACCTGGCCGAGTGCTACATGCACGGCCTCGAGCTGATCATCGAGGCGGTACGCCAGGTCCGGGGCACCTCAACCAGCCAGGTGCCCGGCGTCGAGCTGTCGCTGGTGACGTCGGGACCGATGGTCACCCCCGTCAGCAACCTGCTCCTGTCGGCGACGCGATGACCACCTACTTGCCCGCCGGCCTGCCCGCGCCCACACCCGCGCCCGACGGCCTCGACGCGGCGTACTGGGAAGCGGCCGCCGAGCACCGGCTCGTCGTCCAGCGCTGCGGCGGCTGCGGGCGTCACCAGTGGGGGCCCGAGTGGATCTGTCACCGCTGCCGCAGCTTCGACCTCGGCTGGGCCGACGTCGAGCCGACCGGCGTCATCTACAGCTGGGAGCGGGTGTGGCACCCCGTCCACGCCGCGCTCCCCGAGGCTTGCCCGTACGTCGTCGTGCTGGTCGAGCTGCCCCACGCCGACGGCGTCCGCATGGTCGGCAACCTGCTCGGCGACGCCACCGACCCCGTCGTGATCGGCGCGCCGGTCGAGGCCGTGTTCGAGGACCACGACGGCGACCCGCCCTACACCCTCGTGCAGTGGAGGAGGACCCTATGACCGCGCTTTCTCGGGGGCTGCGCCCCCGGACCCCATCATCGGCGTGCGCAGGCCGTCACGAGGTGGCGCTCGCGCCGCCGATCGGTCACCGCCCGCCGGGCGAAGGATCGGAGGTGCACCGGTGACCGTGACCGTCGACGAGGCCAACGCCTGGCGCCTGGAGACCCCCGGCCCGGTCGGCTGGCCGCGCACCGCCCGGCCCGACGACCCGGACAAATACTTCATGGTGTCGGCCGACTGCCACGCCAACGAGCCCGTCGACTGGCTCGAGTCGCGCATCGAGGCCACCTACCGCGACCGGGTCCCCCATGTCGAGGTCGACGCCGAGGGCGTGGCGTGGCTCGTGACCGAGGGCTGGCGCCCACAGAAGCTGCGCACCAACCAAGCCGCGAGCACCATGCAGGCCGAGGACGTACGCCGCAGCAAGGCGGGCGCCGATCCCGAGCAGCGCCTGCGCGACCACGACCTGGATGGCGTGGACGTCGAGATCGTCTTCCCCAACAAGGGCCTGCTGGTCTGGGCGACGCCCGACCCGGTCTTCGCCATGGCGATGTGCCGGGCGTGGAACCGGTGGGCGCACGAGGCGTATGCCGCACATGCGCCCCGCATCCTGCCGATGGCCGCAATCAGCCCCGGCGATCGCGAGGGGACCCTCGCCGAGATCCGCTGGGCCGCCGACCGCGGCTTCCGGGGCCTGACCCTGCCGTGCAAGCCGTACTGGGGCGGCCACGACGCCGAGCAGCCCAACTACAACCTGCCGAAGTACGACTGGCTGTGGGCGGCGATCTGCGATGTCGACCTGCCGATCACGTTCCACGTCTCCACCGGCCGCGACCCGCGCGCCGCCCGCGGCGACGGCGGCGCGGTGGTCAACTACGTCAGCCACTCGCTTTCCCCCACCATGGAGCCGGTCGCCAACCTGTGCGCGTCGGGCGTGCTCGAGCGGTTCCCGACGCTGCGATTCGCCACCATCGAGGCCGGCATCGGCTGGGTGCCGTGGGCGCTCGACGCCATGGACGAGGCCTACCGCAAGCACCACATGTGGGCGTTCCCGAAGCTGTCGATGCTGCCGTCGGAGCACTACCGCCGCGCCGGCTTCAGCTCGTTCCAGGAGGACCGCACCGGACTCGCGCTCGCCGAGGAGCTCGACCTCGTCGACAACTTCCTCTGGGCCAACGACTACCCGCACCACGAGGGCAGCTGGCCCCACTCCGCCGCCGCCGTCGAGCGCCAGATGAGCCACCTGACCGACGAGTCGCGCGCCAAGATCCTCGGGGGCAACGCCGCTCGGCTGTTCCGCCTCGAGGGGGCGGTGGCGGGCAGCCGGTGAGCCTGCGCGGGTCGCCGGCGGCGCGGGGCTGGCACCGTCGAGCGCCCGGCAGGTGTCGGGTAACCGTCGGCACGATGGCGTCGATCGTCGATCCGCCGCGGTTCGCGCGTGCTGCTCGGGGCGCCGACCGCACCTGCCGACGGCTCGGTCTCGCCGACTACGAGGCGCCGTCCGGGCCCATGGCGTGAACTCGGCGCTCGGGTCGCGGTCCCCGTGCGCCGGACGGTTGCTTGCGCCCAGCAACTAGTGTGGAGGCCGGTGGAGTCGTCGGTCACGCGTCTCGAGCACGCCCTCGTGCGCCTGCTGCGCATGGGCAACCTGCAACGCGTGCACGATCGCCTCGTCCGTCGGGCCGGAGTGCGGGTCGAGCGGGGCCCGTACCTCGTCCTGGCGGCGATCGGCGACGCTGAGTCGCTTCGACTGTCGAACGTTGCCAAGCAGCTCGGCATCGACCTGTCGACCGCGAGCCGCCACGTGAGCCGGCTCTGCGAGCTGGGGCTGCTCGAACGCGCGACCGACGTCACCGACCACCGCGCCGCCCAGCTCACGCTGACCGGCGCCGGTCGACAGGCGCTCGACGACCTTCGGGCCGCCCGCCACCTCGCGCTCACCGAGCTGCTCGGCGGCTGGAAGCCGTCCGACCTCGACCGCCTCGCCGGGTACCTCGAGCGACTGAACACCGACCTCATCGACCGCGTGGGCGCCGAGCAGGGAGATGAACGATGACCGACAGCGTGACGACCCCCGCGCATCCGGCCCTCACCCACCGCCAGATCCTGATCGTGTTCAGCGGGCTGATGGCTGGCATGCTCCTCGCCGCCCTCGACCAGACGATCGTGTCGACCGCGCTGCCGACCATCGTCGGTGAGCTCGGCGGCCAGGAGCGCCTGGCATGGGTCGTCACCGCCTATCTGCTGAGCTCGACGGTGTCGACACCGCTGTGGGGCAAGATCTCCGACCTCTACGGCCGCAAGCGGCTCTATCAGCTCGCCATCATCGTCTTCGTCGCCGGGTCGATGCTGATCGGCCTCGCCCAGAACCTCACGATGCTCGTCGTGTTCCGGGCCGTGCAGGGCCTCGGCGCCGGCGGCTTGATGGCCCTCTCCCAGGCGATCATCGGCGACATCGTGTCGCCCCGTGAGCGGGGCCGCTACCAGGGCTACATGGGTTCGGTGTTCGCGTTCGCCAGCGTCGCCGGCCCGCTGCTCGGCGGCTTCTTCGTGGACCACCTCTCGTGGCGGTGGTGCTTCTACATCAACCTGCCCATCGGCATCGCCGCGCTCGTCATCACCAGCGCGGTGCTGAAGGTCGACCTGAAGCGCGTTCAGCACCGCATCGACTACCTCGGGGCCGGGCTGCTCGTCGCCGGCGTGTCCCCGCTCCTGCTCCTGCTCGAGTGGGGCGGTCGGGAACACGAGTGGGGTTCGCCCACGATCATCGGCCTCGGCCTGTTCGGCGTGGCAATGCTCGGCGGCTTCGTCGTCCAGGAGCGTCGCGCCGACGAGCCGATCCTGCCGCCCCGGCTGTTCCGCAACGACGTGTTCACCGTCGCCAGCCTCGCCAGCCTGGTCGTGGGCCTGTCGATGTTCGGGGCGATCATCTTCATGCCGCAGTACCTCCAGATCGTGAAGGGCAAGAGCCCGACGATCTCGGGCCTGTTCATGGTGCCGATGATGATCGGCATGATGACCACGATGATCACCGTCGGGCGGCTCATCGCCCGCACCGGCCGGTACCGCCGCTACCCGATCATCGGGCTCGTCATCCTGCCCGCCGGCCTTGCCCTGCTCTCCATGCTCGACACCGACACCAGCCTGCTCCAGATGGGCCTGTCGATCTTCGTCGTCGGTGTCGGCATCGGCCTCGTGATGCAGGTGCTGGTGCTCGCCGCCCAGAACGCGGTCGAGCACCGCGACCTGGGCGTCGCGACCTCGGCGGTGACCTTCTTCCGCTCGATGGGCGGTGCCGTCGGCGTCGCCATCTTCGGGGCCATCATGAGCAACCGCCTCGCCCACCACATCCCCCGCCTGCTGCCGCCCAGCGCCCGCGACGCCCTCGGCGGCGGCGCCGGTGATCTCTCCGCGCTGCTCGGCTCGCCTGAGCAGATCCGGGCGCTGCCCGCGCCGATCAGCGGGGCGATCGTCGAGGGGTTCTCGCGCAGCATCCACGTCGTGTTCCTCGCCGCCATCCCGTGCGCGCTCGTCGGGCTCGTGATCGTGTCGTTCCTCCGCGAGCGTGAGCTCCGCACGACCGCGCACGTCGGCTCGGCGGTGGCGATGGGTGAGGATCTCGGCGCCGGCCTCGAGCCCGGCTTCGATCCCGGCGGCCCCGTGCCTGATCTCACCGAAGCCGACGCACCCCGGATGACGCCGTGAGCCGATGCGCGACGCATGACAAGATGTGTTCTGTGTCGTACAAGGCGTGCCGCCGCCGGTGAGCCTCCACGGTTCCGCAGCGATCGTCGGCATCGCCGAGCTGGCGCCGTCGAAGGAGCCGCCCGCCGACGACGATCTCGACGTCATGGCCGGGCTCGTCGCCGACGTGCTCGCGGATGCCGGGCTCGACCACGGCGACGTCGACGGCCTGTTCGCGGTGCCGCCCCGACGCACGATGTTCTTCCCGTCGCTGCTGTCGGAGCACCTCGGGCTGCGCCCGTCGGTCGGCGAGGTGGTCGACCTCGGCGGGGCGAGCGCGGCGGGGATGGTGTGGCGGATGGCGGCGTCGATCGCATCGGGCATGTGCAAGGTGGCGGTCGGCGTTCTGGCCTCGCCGGGACGGCGGGCCCGCGGCGATCGTCCACGCAACACCGATCGCACGCGCCCACCGCTGGGACTCTCGGAGTACGAGGCGCCGTTCGGGCCGATGGGAGTGAACTCGGCCTACGCGCTCGCGGCGCGCCGGCACATGCACGAGTTCGGCACGACGAGCGCGCAGCTGGCCAAGATCGCCGTCGACCAGCGAACGAACGCGCTCGCCAACCCGATGGCGCTCTACGGCACCGAGCCGATCACCGTCGACGACGTGCTGTCGTCGCGCATGATCGTCGACCCGCTCCACCTGCTCGAGATCGTGCGCCCGTGCTCGGGCGGCGCCGCGTTCGTCATGGTGCATCCCGACGTCGCACATGCGAGTCGGTCCCATCGACCCGCCTGGCTGCTCGGCGCAGGGGAGCGCATCGGCCACAACTCGGCGTCGTTCGCGCCGACGCTCACCACCTCCCCGGTCGCCGAATCAGCACCGATGGCGTTCGCCATGGCCGGGGTCACGCCGGCCGAGATCGACCTCGTCTCCGCCTACGACTGCTACACGATCATGGTGCTGCTCACCCTGGAGGACGCCGGCTTCTGCGCCAAGGGCCACGGCGGCCGCTTCGTCGAAGAGCACGACCTCACCTACCGGGGCGACCTGCCGGTCAACACCCACGGCGGTCAGCTCTCCTTCGGCCAAGCCGGGATCGCCGGCGGCGCGTCGCACGTCACCGAGGCCGTGCGCCAGCTGCGAGGTGAGGCCGGCGATCGGCAGCTCCCCCGCTGCGACCTGGCGTTCGTGAACGGCAACGGCGGCACGATGAGCGAAGAGGTCTCGCTCGTGCTCGGCGGTCGGTCATGACCGCGCTGCGCCCCATGCCGGTGGCGACTTCGGCGTCGGCGCCGTACTGGGACGCGGTCCGTGCGCACCGGCTGGTGGCACCCCGGTGCCGCCGGTGCGCCACGCTGTTCTTCTATCCGCGCGCCCGGTGCCCGTCATGCCTGCACGACGACCTCGACTGGGTGGAACTCACGGGTCGAGGTCACGTCTACTCCTGCACCGTCGTGCGCCAGGCCGCTCACCCGGCATTCGCGGATCACGTGCCCTACGTGTTCGCCATCGTCGAGCTCGAGGAGGGCGTGCGGATGCCGACCAACGTCATCGACTGTGATCCGGCCTCTGTCGCGCCCGACGACGCCGTCGAGGTCACCTTCGTCGACGTCGACGACGAGCTCACGCTGCCCATGTTCCGACCAGTCCTGCAGGCGCGCCGATGATGGCCGGACCACGCCTCATCGTGCTCGGGCGCCAGGGCGCCGGGAAGGGCACGCAGTGCGCGCGCCTCGCCGCCCACCTCGACGTGCCCCACATCGCGACGGGTGACCTGTTCCGACACGCGATCGCGGCGAGAACTCCGCTCGGCGAGCAGGCGCGGCGCTACGTCGAGGAGGGTGCGCTCGTGCCCGATGAGCTGGTGCTCGATCTCGTCGCCGACCATCTTGGTGCGAGCGGCGCGCGCCGCGCGGGCTACCTGCTCGATGGCTTCCCGCGGACGCTCGCGCAGGGCCAGGCCCTGTTCGAGGTGCTGGGCGAGCGCGCCGTCGATGCCGCCGTCGAGATCGACGTCGCTCCCGCAGCCGTTCTCCCTCGACTCGCCGCCCGCCGCGTCTGCCAGGACTGCGGCTCGGTGACCGCAGCTCCCGATGGCTGGGCGCACCACCTCGCCTGTCCCGCGTGCGGCGGCATGGCCCGGCGGCGCGATGACGACACCGACGAGGCCATCGCCCGGCGACTCGCGCTCTACGACGAGGAGGCGACGCCGCTCCTCGAGTGGCTCGACGGCCACGATCTCCTGGTCACCGTCGACGGCATCGGATCACCCGATGACGTGTTCGCCCGATTGTGCGCGGCCCTGGAGGCTCGGCTCCCGGCGAGTGGCTACCAGCAGACGGGGACCTTCCGCGGTCCGCGGACCTGACCGCCGGTCCAGGTGACGGCGGCTGGGTCGGCCAGCGTGAACGTCGGCACCCGCTTCAGCCACTCCTCCAGCGCCACGCGCAGCTCCATGCGAGCCAGGTTGGAGCCGAGGCAGCGGTGGATCCCGGAGCCGAAGGCGAAGTGACGGTTGCGCTCGCGGTCGATGATGAAGCGGTCGGGATCCTCGAAGAGCTCCGGATCCCGGTTGCCGGCCGGAAACGTGAGCAGGACCTTGTCGCCGGCCCGCATCGGGCAGCCACCGACCTCGACGTCGTCGACGACGTAGCGGGCCATCGTGACGGGGCTGTAGAAGCGGAGCAGCTCCTCCACCGCGCTCGGCATGAGGTCGGGCTCGGCCCGCAATCGGGCCTGGTCGTCGGGGTTGCTGGCAAGGTGCCAGAGGCTCGAGCCGATCGCGCTCCACGTCGTGTCGATGCCGGCGAGCAGGAGCAGGAAGCACGTCCCGATCGTGTGGCGGTCGGTGAGCGGCTCGCCGTCGTCGTCCACAGCGTCGACGAGCAGCGTCAGGAGGTCATCGGGACGCTCGGCCTCGGGCACGGCCCGGCGCTCGGCGAGCCGCTCGCCGAAGTAGGTGATCAGCTCCATCACCGCGCCCGCGGCGTGCTCGATGTTCGTGATCCCCTCCTGCAGGATGCGCACCGCCCAGCTGGTGAAGAGATCTTCGTCGGAGGTGGGCACACCGAGCATCTGGGCGATGACCCGCACCGGGATGTGCTGGGCGTAGTCGGTGGCGGCATCGGCATGGCCGCGGTCGGCGAACTCGTCGAGCAGCTCGTTGGCGAGGCCGCGCGTGATGTGGGTCTGCGTCTCGATCGCCGTCGGGCCGAACGCGGAGAGCAGGAGGCGGCGGGCCCAGGTGTGCACGGGCGGATCGGACGTGATCGGCGGTGCCTCCAGCCGGAACAGCCCATCGGGGTCCTCGAGACGGCGGGTGTTGATGACGGCGATGTCGCGGGAGGAGAAGTGCTCGACGTCGTGGGCGATGCCGGCGATGTCGCGATAGCCCACCGGGACCCAGGTACGGCCCCATCGCTCGGTGAACGCGATCGGGCAGCCCTCCCGCACCTCGCTCCAGACCCTCGCCGGGTCGAGGACATACTCAGGATCGAGGAGGTCGAAGTCGTTGGTCCAGTCGCTGGTGGTCATCTGTCCATCCTGTCGATCGGTCGTCTTGTGCTCGACGGCAATGCCGAGAACGGGAGCTCCTTGTCGGTCCGCGGCTCGGCCGGCAGCCCCAGCACCCGCTCGCCGATGATGTTGCGCTGCACCTGGTCGGTGCCGCCGCCGATGGAGATGAGATAGCTCGAGAACCCGACCTCGTGCACCCGTCCACCGCGGGGCGCGTCGTCGCCCCACAAGGTCGCGTACGGACCGCAGACGCGGAACATCGTCTCTCGCAGCTCCCGCAGCAGGTGGCTGGCGGCGAGCTTGCCGACCGACACCTCGGGTCCGGGCCGTCCGCCACGGTCGACGGCGGCGCGGACGCGCAGGTCGGTGTAGCGGGCGATCTCGAGGAGCGTGTGGATGCGCGCCACCTCCTGGCGGAACACGGGGTCCTCGCCTCGGCCGTGCTCGCCGACGAGGCTGCGCAGCAGGTCGCCGGCGCCCGAGGACGCCGCGGCTGCCGCGGCCTGCGACTCGGCGGCGCGGGCCACGTCGCCGGCACGCTGGCCGAGGTCGGTGGGACGGATGGACAGTCCCCCGCCCGAGCTGCCGAACGAGCCGGCCCCGAGCATGGTGCGTTCGTTGGCGAGGGTCGTGAGGGCGACGCCCCACCCGCTGCCGACCTCGCCGATGACGTTCTCGTGCGGCACGCGGGCGTCGGTGAAGAAGACCTCGTTGAAGATGGCCCGCCCGGTCATCTCCCGGATCGGCCGCACTTCGATGCCCGGCTGGCGCATGTCGATCACGAAGTAGGTGAGCCCGCGGTGCTTGGGCACGTCGGGATCGGTGCGGGCGATCAGGATCCCAGAGGTCGCGATTTGCGCCCCCGAGGTCCACACCTTCTGCCCGTTGACCACCCACTCGTCGCCGTCGCGGACAGCCCGCGTCTGCAGGCCGGCGAGGTCGGAGCCGGCGCCCGGCTCGCTGAACAGCTGGCACCAGACCTCGCCGCCGGTTATCCCCGGCAGGAACCGACGCCGCTGCTCGTCGGTGCCATGGGCGATGATCGTCGGGCCGGCCAACCCCTGGGCGATGCCCGCCGGCGGCCCGAGCGCGCCCACGGCGCGGCGGACGGCGGGCAGCCCGCGGGTGTCGTGGGGAGCCAGGCCGCGGCCGTACCAGTCGGCGGGCCACGTCGGGAACCCCCAGCCCGAGTCGGCCAGTCGGCGCCACCACTCCCCCACCGACAGGTCGGGATCCCAGGCCGACTCGAACCACGCGCGAGCCTCACGCTCGACGGCGGACTCGGAGCCACTCACCCCCGCGACGCTACCGCCGCCGCCTCCAGCAAGTCGACACCACCCATGATCTGTCTCATGTCACGCCTTGCCACGGGCGTTCCGGCGGACGATGATGCGTGTCACTGATGAGTGTCAAACCAGGGGGGAACGACATGGCTCGCAGCTACCCGGTGATCTCTGCCGACTCGCACATCACCGAGGCGCCGAACACCTACATCGACTACATCGACCCGAAGTGGCGGGACCAGGCCCCCAAGATGATCGACGGGGGCGAGGGGGTCGGCGACCTCTACACTGTCGAGGGCTCGCCGGTGCCGATCCCGATGGGCCTCGTCGCCGCCGCCGGGAAGGATCCGTCGGACATCCGCGTGAAGGGCGTGCGCTTCGAGGAGCTCCACCGCGGCGGCTGGGACCCCGAAGCTCGCATGGCCGAGCAGGAGCGAGACGGCGTGTCGGCCGAGGTCATCTATCCCACCGTCGGCATGGTGCTGTGCAACCTCGACGACTTCGATCTCAAGAAGGCGTGCTTCGACGCCTACAACCGCTGGATCGCCGAGTACTGCAGCGCACACCCCGACCGGCTCCTGGGTGCCGGCCAGACGGCCATGCGCTCGCCCGAGGAGGGGATCGCCGACCTGAAGGCGATCAAGGCGCTCGGCCTCCGGGGCGTGATGATGCCCGGCGTCCCCGCCGTGGAGGATTACGACTCGCCGGTCTACGGCGAGTTCTGGGAGACGGCGATCGAGCTCGAGCTACCGCTCAGCTTCCACATCCTCACGACCAAGAGCGACCGCACGCGCGGCCCGGCGATCAGCAGCTTCCTGTCGATCGTGCGCGGCTGCCAGGACATCATGGCCATGCTCGTCTTCGGCGGCGTGTTCGAGCGCCACCCCGATCTGAAGATCGTCTGCGTCGAGGCCGACGCCGGCTGGGTGCCGCACTTCATGTACCGGATGGACCACGCCTTCAACCGCCACCGGTACTGGCTCAAGCCCGGCGCCGAGCTGTCGAAGCTGCCGAGCGAGTACTTCGCCGAGAACATCTACACGACGTTCCAGGACGACTGGACCGCGTTCCGCTTCGCCGACGCCATGAACTGGCGGCGACTCATGTGGGCCAACGACTTCCCGCACAGCGACTCCACCTGGCCGTGGTCCCAGGAGCTCCTGGAGAAGCACACCGCCCAGCTCAGCGACGAGCAGACCAAAGCGATCCTGTGCGACAACGTCGCCGAGCTCTACAACATCGACACCTCCGCGCTCACCCCGGTGGGCTGATCGTGCCCACCTACGACCTCGTCATCCGGGGTGGCACGGTGATCGACGGCACCGGGGCGCCGGCCCGCACTGCGGACGTCGCCATCGATCGTGGTCGCATCGTGGGAGTCGGGAAGGGATCCGGCACCGGCACGCATGAGATCGACGCCACCGGCGCGCTTGTCACCCCGGGCTTCGTCGACATCCACGCCCACTACGACGGCCAGGCCACCTGGGACCACCAGCTGGCACCGTCGTCGCTGCAGGGCGTGACCACGGTGGTGATGGGCAACTGCGGAGTCGGCTTCGCGCCGGTCCGGCCCGAGGATCACCAGCGCCTCATCGAGCTGATGGAAGGCGTCGAGGACATCCCCGGCGCCGCGCTCCACGAGGGGCTGTCCTGGGAGTGGCAGACCTTCGCCGAGTACCTCGACGCCGTCGACCGCGTCCGGCACGACATCGACGTCGCCGCCCAAGTGCCCCACGGCGCGCTCCGGCTCCACGTCATGGGCGAGCGGGGCGCCAACCGGGAGCCGGCGAGCGCCGACGACATTGCTCGAATGGCGCAGCTGGCTGCGGAGGGCGTCGACGCCGGCGGGCTCGGGTTCACGACGTCGCGGACGATCAACCACCGCACGAGCCTAGGTGAGCCGACCCCGACGCTGACCGCGGCGGCCGACGAGCTCGTCGGCATCGCCAACGCGCTCGGAGCCATCGGCAAGGGCGTGCTGCAGGTCGTCACCGACCACATGAACAGCGACGACGAGTTCGCCATGTTCCGGCGCATGGTCGCGGAGTCCGGCCGGCCGCTGTCGTTCTCGCTGCTTCAGAGCCCGCTGGAGCCCGACGGCTACCGCCAGGTGCTCGACCGGATCACCGCAGCGCGGGACGACGGCCTCGCCATCACCGGCCAGGTCGCCACCCGCGCCATCGGTCTGCTGTTCGGCCTGCAGTGCACGTTGCACCCGTTCATGAGCAACCCGGTGTTCAAGGAGATCGCCGCGCTGCCGGTACCGGAGCAGGCGCGGATCATGGCCGACCCGGGCTTCAAGGCTCGCTTGCTCGGCGCATCGAGCGACGAAGCGGTGCGCAACAAGATCGGTGGCATGCTGATCAGCCGGTTCGGCTTCATGTTCGAGCTCGAGGATCCCCCGAACTACGAGCCCGACCTTTCCGACAGCATGGAAGCCCGCGCTGGGCGGGCGGGACAACCGGTCGAGGAGTTCGTCTACGACCTGCTCATCGCCGATGAGGGTCGCACCCTGCTCTACATGCCGGTCGCCAACTTCGCCGGCGGCACGCTCGATGCTGCCCGCGACATGCTCGCCCACCCGTACACGGTTCCCGGCCTCGGCGACGGCGGGGCGCATGTCGGGACCATCTGCGACGGCAGCTTCCCCACGACGCTGCTCACCCTCTGGGGACGGGACCGTGACCGAGGCCGGCTCGACCTGCCGTTCCTGATCCAGCGCCACTGTCGCGATACCGCCCGCACCGTCGGACTGTTCGACCGCGGCGTGCTCGCCCCCGGCTACAAGGCCGACGTCAACGTCATCGACTTCGACCGGCTCGTCGCCCGCCGCCCCGAGGTCCGCTACGACCTCCCGGCCGGGGGCCGGCGACTCCTGCAACGGGCTGACGGCTACACCCACACGTTCGTGAACGGCGTCGAGATCTACGCCGACGGCGAGGCGACCGGCGCGCTGCCGGGACGGCTCGTGCGCGGCGGCCAGCCGGAGCCGGCGGGCGGCTGAACCATGCAGAACCGCGTGTGCGAGATGCTCGGGGTCGAGTTCCCGATCCTCGCCTTCAGCCACTGCCGCGACGTCATCGCCGCGGTCAGCAACGCCGGCGGCTTCGGCGTGCTCGGTGCCGTCGCCCACACACCGGAGCAGCTGGAGATCGACCTCGCCTGGATCGAGGAGCACGCGCCGAACCGGCCCTATGGCGTCGACCTCCTCCTCCCGCAGAAGTACGCCGGCGCCGACGAGGGGGGCCTCGACCGCGAGGCGGTGCGCTCGCTGCTGCCGCCCGAGCAGCAGCAGTTCGTCGACGACATCCTGCGGCGCTACGAGGTGCCCGAGCTCGGCGACGACGGGCGGGGCGAGCTGCGCCTGCGGGCCGGCATGAGCATCTCGCCGAAGGGCTACGAGCCCCTGCTCGACGTGGCCTTCGCCCATCGCATGCGGCTCATCGCCAGCGCCCTCGGTCCGCCGCCGCCTGCACTCATCGAGCGGGCCCACGCGACCGACGTCGTCGTCGCTGCGCTCGCCGGCAAGGTCGCCCACGCCGTGCGCCACCAGGCAGCCGGCGTCGACCTCATCGTCGCGCAGGGCACCGAGGCCGGCGGCCACACCGGCGAGGTCGCGACCATGGTCCTGGTGCCGGAGGTGGTCGACGCGGTGGCGCCGACGCCGGTGCTGGCCGCGGGCGGCATCGCCACCGGCCGCCAGCTGGCCGCGGCGATGGCACTCGGGGCCGAGGGCGTGTGGACCGGCTCGGTGTGGCTCACCACCGAGGAGGCCGAGACTCACCCGGTCGTGAAGCAGAAGTTCCTCGCCGCCACCTCGTCCGACACCATCCGCTCGCGGTCGATCACCGGCAAGCCGGCCCGCATGCTGCGCAGCGCGTGGACCGACGAGTGGGAGCGGCAGGACGCGCCCCCGCCGCTGCCCATGCCGCTGCAGAGCGCGCTGGTGGGCGAGGCCCAGGCCCGCATCGTGCGCGCGTCGCACCACGAGGGCACGGGCGCCCACAAGCTCGCCAACTACTTCGTGGGCCAGGTCGTGGGCCAGACCAACGCCGTCCGCCCGGCGCGCCAGGTCGTGCTCGACATGATGACCGAGTACGCCGACGTGGTCGAGCGCTTCGCCCACGAGGCCGCCGCCGTCCGCTGACGTTGCGACATCGCGACAGATCGAGTAGTTTGTCGCGGATGACCACGGTTGGCTCCGATGCCGTCGGCGAGGTCACCATCGATCTCTTCGACCCCGCGTTCCTCGCCGACCCGTACCCGACCTACGCACGGCTGCGCGAGCACAGCCCGGTGCACCACCTCGGTGGCAGCTACTGGGTGGTGAGCAGGTACGACGACGTGGCGCACGTGCTCAAGAAGCCGGCGATCTACTCGTCCCAGCTCGGCTACGGCGGCATGATGCAGGGCACCGACACGATCCCGGGGACCGATCGGGATCGCCGCCGCGCCCTCACCGACAGCGGGCTCGGCATGATGATGACGAGCTTCAGCGACCTCCGGGTGCTCATCGCCACCGACCCGCCCGATCACACTCGACTCCGCCGGCTCGTCAGCAAACCGTTCTCCCCCCGGGCGATCTGGGCGCTCGAGCCCCGGCTCCAGGAGATGTGCGACGCGCTCGTCGACGAGTTGCTCGACGCCCGGGACGCCGACGGCGTCACCGACCTCTGGCAGCACCTCAGCTACCCGCTACCGACGATGGTGATCGCCGAGATGCTCGGGATCCCGCCCGAGCGCAAGGCCGACTTCAAGCGATGGTCCGACGCCATCGTGAACGGCCTGTCGCTCGGGGGTGGCGGCGACGTCTCCCAGGGGGCGGCCGGGGCGATGGAGATGTTCGCCTACTTCAACGAGGTCATCGAGGCCCGGCGCGCCGAACCCCGCGACGACGTCATCAGCCGGCTCGTGCACGAGAGCGGCGACGGTGAGGACCCGCTCAGCGTTCCCGAGCTCATCGCGTTCGCCGTCCTCCTCCTCATCGCCGGCAACGAGACCACCACGAACCTGCTCGGCAACTTCGTCGAGGCCATGCACGCCCACCCCGACGAGCTGCAGCGCCTGCGCGACGACCCCGACCTCGTCGCTCCCGCGGTCGAGGAGGCGCTGCGGTACGACTCGCCGGTGCAGGGCCTGTGGCGAGGCCTGACCCAGCCTGCTGTGCTCGCCGGCGTTGAGCTACCCGAGGGCGCGAGGGTCATGACACTGTTCGCGTCAGCCAACCGGGACCGCTCCCAATACGGCGACGACGCCGACGTGTTCCGTGCCGACCGCAACCCCGTGGACCACATCGCGTTCGGCACCGGCATCCACGTGTGCCTCGGCGCTGCCCTTGCCCGGCTCGAGGCACGGGTCGCCATCCGCACGTTGCTCGCTCGCACGACCTCGATCGAGCCGGCCTGCGAGCCGACGCGACCGCTGAGCCCGGTCCTGCGTGGCGTGCGCGCCCAGCCGCTGCGCCTCGTGGCGACGTGAGCGCGGCGTCGACCATCATCCTCGCCCCCCTCACCGG
>Ga0247717_1000002_pt1 | contig 73001 bp, 70 predicted proteins | sample 24E_NmetaG_FD_189047 | JGI IMG/M metagenome (GOLD analysis project Ga0247717, IMG submission 189047) | Soil microbial communities from hillslope of Landscape Evolution Observatory, University of Arizona, Oracle, AZ, United States - 2-4-E_N | ecosystem: Engineered > Artificial ecosystem >... | reverse complement strand
CGTGTCCGGAATTAGACATCCTCGTCCCGTAAGGTTCGGGACCGGTCGCACGCCTTATGACCGGAGACGACGCCATACGTCCTCGTGAAGTCGGTCACCATCCCGCTCGGTCCGCTCGCCGGCGCCGAGGTCGAGACCCTCCTCGCCCACGCCACGGGGCTCGACGGCGTCGTCGCCGCCCTCGTGGACCTCGAGACGCGCGCCCTCCACGTCGTGTGCGCGCACCCCGGCAGCGTCGAGGTCGTCCGCGCGGCGATGCGCCCCTGGGCCGCGGCCCACGGCGAGCGCGGCCTCGCGTGACCCTTCCGCGCGCTTTTTCTCCCTTGAGACGCTAGGCCCGCCGTGGCCTCGCTCACCTTCCACCTCCTCGTCCCCCTGCTCGCGATGCTCGCCATCCCGGGCATCGACAGGAGGAAGGCGTTCTGGCTCCTCCCCCTCGTCCTGCTGCCCGACCTCGACCACTTCGTCGGCGTCCACCGGTCGTGGCTGCACAACGTGTTCCTCCTCGCGCCGACGCTCGCGGTCGCCCTCCACGCGCACCGACGGCGCGACCGCGAGACGCGGGAATGGATGCTCGTCGCGACCGCCTACCTCGCAAGCCACCTGGTGCTCGACGTCTTCGTCGGCGGCGCGACGCTGCTCTGGCCGTTCACCGACTACAACGTGTGCTACTACTTCACCATCGTCGTCGCGACCGCCACCAACACGCCCCACTTCTACTACGGCGACTGCAGCGCGCCCGGCGCCCCCACGACCGTCGAGTTCTACCCGTGGCTCGATTACGACGAAACCGCCGCCTGGGCGTTCATCCTCGTCGCCATCCTCGCCGTCGGGGTCCTGAAGGTCCGCCGCTTCGTCTCGCATCGAAGAAAGGGCGTCAAGTCTCAAGCAAGCGGGCCCCGCGACGACGAGGCATGAGCCTCGCCGCATGGGGCGTCGCCTTCGCCATCCTGGGCATCCTCATCACGTTGAGCAACGTCCTCGGCTTCGTCGTCGGCCTTCCCATCCTCGTGACCGGCATCCTCCTGTTCATCGTCGGCCTCGTCATCGCCCTCGTGAGCTGGCCCGTCAAGGCCATCTGGCGCACCCGACGCCACGCCTGATCAGGGCAGCTTGAAATCCGCGGGGCGGCCGCACTTCGGACACCACGGGTTGAAATGCGCGTCCAGGACCGGACCCGTCCCCTCCCAGCCGCACAGGCACCAGAACGCGATTTCGGGGGCGTTTGCCATCGAGCGCGCCAAGGCGCCGACGCGGCATAAGCCCGACACCCGCGCCCGCGCTGGGCGCCGGATGCCGGGACTCGGGACCGGGCGCCGTGCGCCGGGTGACGGGCGCCGGGATTCGGGACCGGGCGCCGGGTCCGGGTCCGGGACCGGGCGCCGGGTCCGGGACCGGGACCGGGTCCGGGTCCGGGTCCGGGACCGGGACCGGGACCGGGTCCGGGTCGGGGGCGGCGTGGCCCTTATGCCGGACCCCGCCTTCCCCCGCGCGTGATCCCCGAGAACGACGACGCAATCCTCGCGTGGGTGCGCGCCGCCCAGGGCGAAGGCCCCGAACCGCTCCCGGAGCTCGCGAAGCTCACGCGCGAGGCCGAGGTGACGCCCCTCTCCCCCGAGGAGCTTCGGCTCATCGCGCTCCTCGCGCGCGCCCACGACGCGAAGCGCGTCCTCGAGATCGGGACCGCCCTCGGCAACGCGACCGCGTGGCTCCTCGGGTCGCTTCCGGACGACGCGACCGTCGACACGATCGAGATCGACGAGCCCCGCGCCGAGGCCGCGCGCAAGAACCTGGAGACGCTCGGCTTCGCCGGGCGCGCGAACGTCATCGCGGACGACGCGCGCCACGCCGTGCCCGGCCTCGCCGGGACGTACGACTTCGTCCTCCTCGACGCTGACCCCATGATCTACCCCGGCATCTTCCAGTTCCTCGCGCCGAAGATGAGACCCGGCGCGCTCCTCGTCGTCGCGCACGTCTTCGCGAAGGGGGCGGCCCCCAAGGGCGCGAACGCGGCGGGCCTCGGGGCGCGCGCGTTCCTCGACCAGCTCACGCGGTCGCGGAAGTTCGCAAGCGCCGTCCTGATGGCGGGCGACGGGCTCGCCCTCGCGCGACGCGAGGACGCGTAGAAGGATGGGTTGACTCCCGGCCCCCGATCAGGGGGCGCCGCTCGAAAGCGGCGTCACGCCCCGTTTGGTGTGTGTCGTCGGCCGTTCGTGGGATGCAAAGGAGTCCGCGCATGAGGGATGCGTGGCCCGAGGCGTGTCCCGCGGCTGGCTCGGAAATGGGATGGGATGCGTGAGTCGCCACGGGACGGCGTGGGGCCGTCGCGCGGCGGTCGGCGGCGCAATCATCCGGGTACCGGAGGCCGGTGAGCCCTGACCCGATCCTTAGGAACGAGCTTCCCGAAATGAAGCTGGCGCTTCGCGCCGCGGGCGTGCTACGCCGCGGCGGGCGCGGGCTTTTGAAGCGCGCCGGACCGCACCGTTAAGGGGGCCCCGCGCCATCGCGGCGACATGCACGTCCGCCCCGCCGGCGAGCCCATCCTCGCGAAGTTCCGACACGAGAACGGCACCCACCTCCGACTCCAGGCGTTCCTCGCCGTCCGCGACGGCGAGCGTCGCGTCGCGACGATGCGGCTCGAGGCGAGCCCCGACGCCTGGTCCCTCCCGGGCGAGAACATCCGCCTCAACGAGGCGCCGCTCGACGCCGCGAAGCGCGTCGCGAAGTCGTGGTTCGAGACGCCGCTCGGCGAGCCGAAGCTCGTCGACGTCCAGAGCTATCCGGCCACGGGCCCCGAGGACGACCGGTGGTATCTCATCCTCGTGTACGAAGTGAACGCCCCGAAGGACCTCAAGGGCACGCCCGACACGCTCGAGCTCGTCTTCACGCCCGTCGGCAAGGCGCCCGGGGAGTTCTACGGGGACCACGCCTCCGTTTTCGCGCGTCTTGCGAAGTAGAAAAAGCGGAGCCGCGCGCGGGGGAACGCGCGGCTCGGAGGAGATTCAGCGCCGCATGCCGGAGGTCGGCTGCGCGCGCGCCTTCTCGCCGCCCGCGCTGCCGCCCATCTGCTGCTTCATGTGCTGGATCATCTCCTTCGTCTCGTCCTTGAACTCGCGGAAGTCCACCGCCATGCCGTTCAGGACCGTGGACCACATGCGGGTCGTGGCGGCCATGAAGGTGGCCTCGCGCAGCTCCTCCTCGGTCGCGCCGAGCGCCTTCGCGGCCTCCGTGTGGTAGAGGACGCAGTACGTGCAGGGGATCTGCGACGCGACGCCGAGGCCGATGAGCTGCTTCGTCTTGTTGTCGAGCTTCGTCTCCTCGCTCGATTCGAAGTCGCGCATCGACATCCACGCCGTCTCGACCGCGGTCTTGGGGACCGCGCCGAAGAAGCTGGGCACCATGCCGAGCGACTGCTCGATCTCGCTCTTGATGTTCTGCGGGACGTGTTCGGGGGGCAGGGTTCGGGTCGCCACGAGGTTCACCTTCGCGGCGGCCACGACCGGCGTCGTGCAAAGGTCTTCGGGCTACCGGGAGGCGCGACGTTATGCGGACCCTCACCGATCCCGCACGCGCCATGGTCCAGACGCTCGACCCCGCGCCCCCGCCCAGGCTGCTCATCGGGGAGGCGGCGCTCGCCCTCTGGCGCCTCGCGCGCCCCGAAATCTGGCTCGTGAGCCTCGTCCCGATGGTTGTCGGGCACCTGCTTGCGACGCGCGAGATCGCGCCCGGTTTCGGCGCGTGGCTCGCGTTCTGGAGCCGCGCGTCGACGGAGGGCGCGACGACGTCGGAGTTCCTCGCGACGCTCGTCGGGTGGCTCCAGGACGCGTGGCCGTTCCTCCTCGCGGCGGTCGTCATGGGGCCCCTCGTGTGGCTCGCCACCTTGCTCGTGAACGACGTGCACGACCTCGCGGGCGACCGCCTGAACCCGCGCAAGGCGAGAAGCCCGCTCGTCCAGGGCATCGTGACGGCGGGATGGGCGCGCGCGACGGCGCGGCTTGCGGGCGCCTCGGCCCTAGCGCTCGCCCTCCTCGTCAACGTCGAGTTCGCGGCGCTCGTCGCGGGCGCCCTCGCGCTCGCGTGGGCCTACTCCGCCCCGCCCCTCCGGCTCAAGACGCGCCCCGGCGCGGACGTCCTCGTGAACGCCATGGGCGTGGGAGGCCTTGCGGGCCTTGCGGGCTGGAGCGTCGCGCGTCCCCTCGCCGAAGCGCCCTGGCTCTTCATGCCGCAGGCGCTTCTCGTCGCGGCCGCCGTCTATGTCCCGACGACGCTCGTCGATTACGATGCGGACGTGCGCGCGGGCTACGCGACCTTCGCGACGAAGCTCGGTCGCGACCGCGCCTACCGGGTCGGCTTCGCGTGCTGGGTGGCCGCGAACCTCGGCGCGCTCGGCTTCGCGTGGACGGGCACGATCATCCCGCGCGCGATGTTCCCCCTGCTCGCCATCTTCGCTCCCCTCCTCGTGTGGCAATACCACACGTTCATCGGGCACGCCCGCGACGGACCCGAGATGGTGAAAGGCATCGTCCTCGCGAGCCTCACCTTCCTCGCCGTGAATCTCGTCTTCGCGCTGATGTACACGGGACTCTGGCGCGGCTGACCGTCACTCGGCTCGCGCGGCCGGCTCGCCCCGGCGCCCGCTCCAGACCCAGAGCCCGAAGGCTCCGAGGATGAAGAAAGGCGGCAGGATCCAGTCGAGGCCGACGCCGAAGAGGAGCGGCGCGCCGGCGAGGCCCGCGGCCAGGAACGCGGCGACGCCCGTGAGCGTGCAATGGGCGCAGAAGAGCGCCGCGAAAACGGCGCTCCGGCCGGTGAATCGGCGCGGCTTGCAGGCGGCGCCTTCGGCGTGCTCGCGCGGGGCGGTCAACGCTCCCGCTTGGCGGCCGGGCCTCATATAGCTTGGGCTCACACCGTCCGAGGCATCAGGCGAGGGCGAGCGGCGCGCCGCCGCGCTCGTAGTGCGCGTCGAGGACCTGGAGGAACCAGGCGTCCTCGCCTGCCTGCTCCTCGGTGTGGAACATCTCGGGCCGGTGAACGTAGGCGCGCAGGCGCCGGTCACCGTCGCGGGACGCGGTCGCCTGCACCTGGCCGACGAGCGTGCGCGACCCGTCGATCGCGACGGACCAGAGTCGCAGCACGCTCACGCGGAGGTCGCCCTCGACGTCGATCCAGGGGGTCGCCGCGGCGTCCACGAAGAGCCCCGGCCGGTCACCTGCCTCTGCCAAGGCGGGGAGGACCGTCCGCAGGTGCCGTACCAGGGGCTCTCCCGAAGCCCAGCGGCGGAGGCCCTCCGCCGCGTCGGCGGCCGGGGTTTCGCGTTGCATGAGGCAACGCTGACCCGGGCCGCCATAAGGCTTCGCGTGCGCTACTTCTTCGAGTCCTTGTGGTGGTGGTCGCCCTCTTCGGCCTGGGCCGCGACGAGGGCGCCGCGCGCGACGCTGTAGAGCGGGTGGCGCGCTTCGCTCACCGACTTCACGCGGAACGGCAGGTCCGCCTCGCGGAGCTTGGCCTCGAAGGCCTGGCGGAAGCCCTTTGGCGCCGCCGTACCGCCCGTGATGACGCACGGGATCTCGAGATCCTCCTGGACCTTCGCGTCGCGGGTCTGGCGCTCGAGACCGCGCACGACGTACTCGAGCAGGTTGTCGTAGTACACCGCGAGCGCGCCTTGGAGCTCACCGAGGTGGCTCGAGGCGTCGAGGCGGAAGTCGCGCTCCTTCGCGGCCGTCACGCGGTCGACCGGCGTGCCGGTGGCCTGCGCGACCGAGTTGTCGATCCAGTCGCCGCCGCGCGCGACGCTGAACTGCGTCACGGGGACCGCGTAGTACGACAGGCACGCGTTCGTCATGCCCGCGCCGAAGGACACGCCGAGGCCCGTGAAGCTCGAGTCGGCGAGCTCCGAGTAGACGACGGCCATGCCCTCGTTGATCGCATGGGCGTTGTAGCCCATGTTATGGAGGATCGCCTCGAGCGTCTTCTGGTGGTAGAGCGTGTCGATCGGCGCGTCGACCGGCTTCGCCGGGCACGTGAAGTACACGTGCTCGCCCTTCTTGTGCGGGGCGCCCACGACGCGCTCGACGATGAGGCGGATCATGGGGATGGCGTCCTTCTCCTTCCGGGAGAGGATACCCGCGTTCATCGGGCGGCGCGTCTCCTTGTTGAAGATGTTCGCGAAGTTCAGCGCGTCCTCGCCGACGATGTACACCTTCTTGCCGTTCTTGATGTAGAGCACGTTGCTGCGGCTCAGCATCTTCTCGGCGATGTCGGAGTACTCGACCTCGACGAAGAGGTTCCTCTGCTTCGTCAGGTCGATCTGTCCGTCCTTCGGCTTGGCGCTCACGATGTTCATCGTACCGATGTCGAGACCCTTGGGCATTCTGTCACCTTTCCTTCTGTTCGCCAGGGAGAGGAGCGTGAAGCGCGCGCATCGAGCGCGCGATGTGGTCGAGTTCCGCGGCCGCCGCGAGGTCGCTCGCGCCCGCGCGGTAGGGGTCCGCGCGCTTCGCGGCGAGGGGCGCGAGGCGGAGCGTCCTGTCGAGCTCGAGCGCGGCCGCGAGGTCCGCGCGGTCGCCGCGGTAAGGATCCTCGAGCCAGGCCGCGGCCTGCGGGACCTCGGCCACGGGGCCGTCCTCGTCCGCCGGGACCGCGGAGGCGGCGCGCGGCGCCAAGAGGCGATCGAGCCCGAAGAGGCGGCCGGTCTTGAGGCGGAACCAGAAGCTCGCCTCGAGCTCGGCCTGCTTCGCGGCGCGGAGGGCCGCGAGCGCGCTCGTCTCGCCGAGCGTCGAGTCGGATTCGCTCCACTCGACGAAGCTTCCGCGCATCGCGCGAAGACGCGTCGTCGAGGCGTGGGGCGCGTCGTCGAGCGTCACGGTCGTTCCGACCATGCGGCTGAGCGAGAGCGTCTCGGCCGAGTTCGCCGGGAGCGTCACGGAAAGCGGCGGGGATCCCCGCGAGGCGATGCCGCCCCAGTTGAGCGTGGCGCGCGAGGCGTTCTCGAGGTCCGCGCGGATCTCGTCCTCGCTCACGTCCTCGAACGCTTCCGTCTCGGACTCGGGGAGGAAGCGCGAGAGGACCGCGCGGAAGACCAGCACGCTCAGAACGCCGAGGCCCGTCGCGTACACGAGGATGATCTGCGGGCTCCAGTCCGTGCGCGCCTGGACGTTCCAGTTGTACGGATAGAGCCATGCGAAGGCGGCGAGGCCCGCAAGGACAAGGAGCGCCCCCGCGGCGCCGACGAAGCGCTCGAGGAGACGCTGCGGATACGCGAGGAGCACGCCTGCGAGGAAGGTCGGGAGGGAGAGGCCGAGCGCGAGGCCCGCAAGCTCGCGGAACCCGTATCGCGAGAAGTCCTGGGCATACACGCTCCAGACCGCGGCCGCGACGCCGACGACGGCGAGGAAGCCGCTGCCGAAGAGGAGGACGAGGCTCGCCCGCGAGGCGCGGACGAGGTGCTCGCGAAGACCGGCGAGTCCCGACTCGATTTCGCGGCGCATGGACCCGCGGCTCTGTGGGGGGGCCTATTCACGGGTTCTCAATCACTCCTTTGACGGCCGGACGGGCGACGGCGCGGGCGGTCGCGAGCGCCCCGCGCCGCGCTCTTGGGGAAAGTCGACATGTCAGAGCCGGGACGAAAACGCGCGTCGGATTCGGACAGGTCCATAAAGGAGGAGACGCGATGACGTTTCGTGCGACCCCTCCTCGCTCTCGCCGTCCTCGGTCTCGTCGCGGCGCCCCTTGCGGGATGCATCGGCCAGTCGAACTCGGGGGTCCCGGCCCCGATCGACCAGGACCCGGACGCGGCGCAGGGGCCCGCGTGGTCGCTTCGCGACACGATGGGCGTCACGCATGCGCGCGAAACGACGGCGGGGGACGCCGTCGTCCTCTTCTTCATGGCGACCTGGTGCGGCTCCTGCCGCTCCAAAGCCCCCGTCCTCGCCTCGATCGAGCGCGATTACGCCGAGCGCGGGGTTCGCCTGTTCTCCGTGGGATACGATCCGCTCGAAACGGACGGCGATCTCGAGGCCTGGAAGGCCCGCCACGGCCAGCCCTGGCCCCACGGCATCGACCATGGCCAGAAGCTCCAGAGGACCTTCGGCGTGACGTCGCAGAGCAGCGTCGTGCTTCTCGACGGCGACGGAAAGGTCGTCGAGCGGTGGGGCTACGGCCAGGTCACGGAGGACGCGCTCCGCAGGGCCCTCGACAGGCTCGCGCGCGCCTGATCAAAGCGGCGCGAGAAGCGTGTAGTAGTAGATCACGTACAGGCCGGCCGCGACGAGCACGACGCCGCCCGCCTTCTTCGCGATCCGCGCCGCGCGCGCGACGAACGCGCGCGCCGCGTCGCCCGCGACGGCGGTCGCGACGCTCAGCGCGAGGAGGGGCGCGGCGATGCCGCCCCCGAACGCCGCGAGCGCCGCGGCGGCGCCGATCGCGTCCTGGTCGAAGGAGGCGACGACGACGCCGAGAAAGAGCGGAAGCGTGCAACCGAGGCTCGCGATCGCGAAGACGACGCCGAAGCCCGCCATCGCGAGCGGACCGCGACCGCGAGGCGCGGTGAGCCTGGGGGCGAACGTGGGCGCGCGGTCCGCGAGGATGAGCAGGCCGAGCAGGATGAGCGCGAGACCGGCGGCGATGCTCAGCGCGCCGACGGCCGAGGCGAGCGCGGCCGACGTGAGGGCGAATCGCACGCGCAGCAGGTAGACGACGAGGGCCGCGGCGAGGAAGAGGGCGAGGGCGCCTCCGGCCGCGGCGAGACCCACGCGGGCTCCCCGAAGCGCGTTCGCGGCCGTCCCGCGACGGGCCTTGGCGTCGAGCCCCGCGTAGAATGCGACGTAGGCCGGAACAAGCGCGACGCTGCAAGGGCTGAGGAAGGTGCCGACGCCGGCCGAGAAGGCGAACGCCGCGAGGAACGGATCGACCGGCACGCGCGGAAACACCCCCCGGGCGCCAAAGGCCTGCCGGTCGGGGAAGCGAACCCGTGGACCGCGCGTGACCGCGGCCATCGACGGGGCCTCCGCAACCGCCTTGGTCCGAAGATGACCGTCCCGGAAACATGCTCGACGCCCGCGCGCTCGAGGCGCTGAAGTCGCTGACGCCGCGCTCGCCCGCCTTCGCCGCCGGGGGGCCGATCCCCCCGCGCCACACGTGCGAAGGCGACGACGTCGCGCCCGCGATCGAATTCGGACCGCGTCCCGTGGGGACGTGCGCGGTCGCGCTCCTCGTCGACGACCCGGACGCCCCGCGCGGCGCGTTCACGCATTGGGTGGCCTGGAACCTCCCCGCCGACCTCGACGCCCTGCCCGAGGGCGCCGACGTCACGGCCCTCGGCGGCCTCGAAGGGCGCAACGACTTCGCGGACGTCGGCTACCGGGGTCCTTGCCCACCCTCCGGCACCCACCGCTACTTCTTCAAGGTCTACGCGCTCGACGCGCTCCTCGACCTCCCGCGCGGCGCGCGACGGTCCACCTTTGAAGACGCGATTGCGGGCCACGTCCTCGCCTGGGGCGAGACGATGGGGACGTCGACGCGATGAGACCCGCGCTCGCGGCGGCGGTCCTGCTGATCGCGGGCCTCGCGGCCGCGCACCAGCCGACGGAGATGGTCGAGGGACGGATGCTTGCGCTCGGCGTTCCGGGGTGGTCGTGGTCGATCGACGGCGTTCTCGAGGACGGCGACGACGTGGACTGGATCCGCATCCCGTACGACGGAAGGCTCGAAGTCGACCTCCTCGTGCCCGCGGGCGAAGGCGCGCGCGAGGTCCCCCTCGCGGGCGTTCTCGTCGCCAAGGATCTCCCCGCTCCCGGCGAGGGCGCGCTCCCGCCGGGCGTGAGCCTCGCCCCGGGGGAGGGCGCCGTCGTCGCGCGGACCCCGGAGCCCGAAGGCGAGGTCTGCCACCTCGGATTCTGCTGGCTCGAGCGCGGTCGCCTCAGCGTCGAGGGGCAAGGCGTCGCGCACCTCGCGGTCCATGCCTCTGCCGACCGGGGCGGCCCCTACACGATCGCGATCGGGGGGGCGGAGGGCATGCCCCCCGTCGAGCCGCGCCTCTTGCCGGATCCCGGGCGGGGCGAGCCCGCCTCGGCCGTCGCCGGAACGGGGGGTCCCGCCTCGTTCCCGGGCGTCCTCGATTTCTTCGGCCAGAACGCGCACGCGCCGCACGGGGCCTGGTGGCTGGGCCTCGTCGTCTACGGCGTCCCGGCCCTCGTCATCGGCCTCGCGCTCTACGGCGCGGGACGTCTCCTCGGTCGCCGCGGGCGCGCCGTCTGACGCTTTGGCAAGCCCGACCGTCCCTGGAAAGGGTTATCGTGCGCGAGACCCCCTCGCGCTCGGGAGGCTCATCTTGACCGTCCGCGTCCTCGCCGTCCTTGCGCTCCTCGTCGCCGCCGCCCCCCTCGCGGCCGCCGCTTCCACCTACAGCTCGTCCGCGTGGCTCGAGGGTTCCGAGAATCCGCAGGCCCCCGGCCAGGCCAACTGCGTCGCGGAAGCCTGGCACGGCCTCGAGACCTCGACCTGCTTCTACGAGATTGTGAAGCACAGCAAGTGGTCCTCCTCCCGGAGCATGATGCGCATGCTCGACCTCGTCTACATGGCCTCGGGCGTCGCGACGCAGGCCCCCGAATCCCTCATGGAGCCGATCGGGCCGGGAACGCCCAACAACCTCGCCGGTTCCACGAGCACGCGCGGCGGCAACCTCCACCGGGCCTCGGGCGGCGTGCTTCCCGACGTGATCTGGCCCGGCGCCGGCACGTTCGAAGGCTGGTACGGCTATTGGGCGGACACGAATCCCGACGGCATCATCCGCAACCGCGTGGAAGGAGACCAGCCGACGCTCGACAGCGAGTGGCTCATCGACTCGAGGACGTTCCTCGCCGCGTTCGTCGACCCCGGCGCGCACCCGCAGTTCCTGAACTCGGAGCGGCCGCGCGACACGACCCCGGACATCGTCTTCCAGTCCGCGACCAACTACGGATACTATACGTCGAGGCACGGCGACATCGCCCAGGTGGGCGGGCTCATCGTCTTCCTCGACGGCAGCCTCCTGCAGGACGTCACCGTTACCGCCGTCTCCGACCCCGTCCTCGCGCCGGACGGGGAGCGACCCTTCACGGCCCGGCCCACCTCGCTCGTCGACGTGGACCGCCACCCGGCCGCGGCCCCCGGGCCCGTCGCGGCCCTCTACGCCGCCACCGCGGGACCCGCCGTGAACGCCGTCGGGAGCCCCAGCCTCGGCTACTGTCCCGGCGGCTGCAGGATCGGCCCCGCCCCCCTCGGCACGGCGGCCTCCCCGGTCACGGAACCGGTGGCCGATGGCCTTTACGCGCCCTACCCGCGCGAATGGCAGCCGGGCTCCTTGAGCACCAACGAGGACCACGGGCTCGCCTACCGCGACGCCTACCACGCCTGGATCGACCTTCTTCCCCGCTGGGGCCCCGGCACCGCGGAAGCCTCCGCGGCCGCCCGCCCCGGCCCCCTCGCGGGCCGCGCCGCCGACGGCTCCCAGGCGGCGCTCCCCGGCTACGTCGGGTTCGAGATGCGCATCGGCGTCTGGCGCGACCACAACGGCGACGGCTTCATCGGCGTCGCGAACCCGGAGGATCCGTACGAAGGCGGCACGCGGCCCCTCCCGGACGACTATTACAACGCGGGCGTCGAGTACTTCCCGACGGCGGCGCTCGACCCCGTCAAGCCGTCCGGAAACCTCCAGAACCTGCGCCTCTACATCACCCCGCTTTCGACCTGGGGCCCGATCGGCGCGTTCATCACCACGAGCGGATCCGGGACGATGCTCTTCCTGAACACGAACGGCGGCGACCCGCTCGCCTACCACTACGAGGGCGACGAGCCGATTCAACTCGAACTCCGCCTCGACTCCGTCGTGCAAGGCCGCTACGCCGCGACGCGCAACCTCTTCCTGCCGCAGGGCACGATGCACGGGGGCTTCCTCGCGTGCACGCAGGACATCGGCGTCCGCTTCCAGGACGCCGGCGCGGACGTGACCGAGACCGTGCGGGACTGCGACGTGATCGGGCAGCTCGCGTGATCAGGCGACGGCGAACTTGTACCCGTAGTGCAGCACGCCGGACTCGCCGTCCTGGTTGATGCGCCGGAAGACCTTCCGGACCTTCATCCCGACGGCGACCGTCTTGCCTCCCACGTCCACGATCTGAGCCGTGACGCGCGGGCCTTCGGCGAGGCGGACGATCGCGAGCACGTACGGCGCCTGCAGCTCGAAGCCCGCGGGCGCGCTGTGGACCGTCGTGAAGCTCTCGACGACGCCCTCTCCGGAGAGCGACTGCGGGACGAGCTTTCCGACGCTTGCGTGCCGGCACTTCGGGCAAAGGCTGCGCGCGGGGAAGAGGATCGTCGCGCAGTTCGTGCACTTCGCGCCCTTGAGGTTGTAGCGCTCGTGGTTTTCGCGCCAGAAGCGGGGAACCGCCATTACTTCATCCTCCCGAAGATCGTGACGACGGCCGTGCCGCCGGATCCGCCGACGTTGTGCGCGAGCCCGATCTCGGCGTCCGCGACCTGCCGCTTGCCGGCCTCGCCGCGGAGCTGCTGGACGATCTCGGCCGCCTGCGCGACGCCCGTCGCGCCCGGCGGGTGGCCGCGCGCCTTGAGGCCGCCCGACGTGTTGACGGGCTTCTCGCCCTTCCACGACGTCAAGCCCTTCTCGGCGGCCGCGCCGCCCGAGCCCTTCGCGTAGAATCCGAGGTCCTCGATCGCGAGGATCTCGGCGATCGTGAAGGCGTCGTGGACCTCCGCGACGTCGATGTCCGCGGGCGTGAGGCGCGCGCGCTCGTAGGCGCGCTTCGCGGCGTGCTTCGTCGCGGCGAGCTCCGTGATGCTCGCGCGGTCGTGCATCGCAAGCGTGTCGCTCGCCTGGTGCGAGGCGAGGATCTTCACGGCGCGGTCCTTCCGCGTGAATTCCGCGACCTTGTCGGCCGCGCAGAGCACGACCGCGGCGGCGCCGTCGAGGTTCGCCGCGCAGTCGAGCATGCGGAGCGGGTCCGCGACCATCGGGCTCTTGAGGACCGCGTCCTTCGTGATCGCGAAGGGATAGGCGGCATTGGGGTTCATCGCGCCGTGCTCGTGGTTCTTCACCGAGACCGCGGCGAGCTGGGCCGCGGTCGTCCCGTACTTGTGCGCGTGGCGCTGCGCCATGAGGGCGTAGACCGAGGGAAAGGTCGCGCCGAAGAACGCCTCCCATTCCTGGTCGAGCACCGTCGCAAGCGTGTTCGTCTGCTCCTGGTCGATGACGTCCGTCATCTTCTCGACGCCGCCGACCACGACGACGTCCGCGTCCCCCGAGGCGACCGCGAGGTAGCCCTGGCGAAGCGCGACGCCGCCCGAGGCGTCGGCGGCCTCGATGCGCGTCGAGGGGATGTGGTGGTGCGCGAGGCCCGCCTCGTCCACGACGAGCGCGCCGACGTGCTCCTGCCCGACGAAGCGGCCCGCGCTCATCGAGCCGACGTACATGGCGTCGATCCGGTCGCCGGGGACGCCCGCGTCCTTCACGGCCGCGAGGCCCGCCTCGGTGACGAGCTGGCGGAGGGAGCGCTCCCAGAGCTCGCCGAACTTCGTCATGCCCTGGCCGATGATCGCGACGTCGCGCATCAGGCCGACGCTCCCTTGATGATCTTGCCGCGGAACTTCGCGTAGGTCGCGTAGTCCACGTACTCCTTGTCGTCGATGAGCTGCTTCATCGTGGGGGTCCCCTCGCGGTGGAGGTTGCGGATCTCGTCCGTGACCGTGATGTCGAAGGCGTCGGCGCCCGCGCCCGAGCCGTACGCGCACATGAAGATGCGGTCGCCCGGCTTCGCCTCGTCGAGGATGGCGCAGAGGCCGAGCACCGACGAGCCCGAGTACGTGTTGCCGATGATCGGCGTGAGGAGGCCGGTCTTGAACTGGGGTTCATTGAATCCGAGCTTCTGGGCGACGCGGATCGGGAACTTGCCGTTCGGCTGGTGGAAGACCGCGTACTGGTAGCTCGCGGGCTTCATGTCCGCGCGCTCCATGAGGCGCTCCGAGGCCGCCTGGACGTGGCGGAAGTACGACGGCTCGCCCGTGAAGCGGCCGCCGTGCGTCGGGTAGCGTTGCCCCTCGCGGCGCCAGAAGTCGGGCGTGTCCGTCGTGTAGGAGACGGTGTGGTTGATGGACGCGATGACCCGCTCGCGGCCGATCACGAACGCCGCCGCGCCCGCGGAGGCGCTGTACTCGAGCGCGTCGCCGGGGGCGCCCTGGCTCGTGTCGGCGCCGACCGCGAGGCCGCGCTCGATCATGCCCGCGCCCACGAGGCCGACGCACGTCTGGATCGCGGCCGTCCCCGCCTTGCACGCGAACTCGAAGTCTGCGGCCGTGAGGTACGGAGAGGCCTCGATCGCCTCCGAAAGGATCGTCGCCGTCGGCTTCACCGCGTAGACGTGCGACTCGCTCCCGACGTAGATCGCGCCGATCGTCTTCGGGTCGAACCGGCCGCGCTTGATCGCGACGCGCGCCGCCTCGACCGAGAGCGTCGTCGTGTCCTGGTCCGGCGACGGCACCGTCTTCTCGTGGACATTGAGGCCCTTCTTGATGCTGTCGGGGTCCTCGCCCCACACGCGGGCGATCTCCTCCGACTTGATGCGGTAGCGCGGGATCGCCGCGCCGTAGCTCACGATGCCGACCGTCATGGGTCCACCGGACGGCGCGCAACGCCCGCGGTACTTAATAAAGCAACCGATGGAAATACCGGCAAATGCCGAAAAAACCGGTGAAAAGGGCGTCGGGCGGGCGCTCGCATTCGCGCGCCGGGTACCGGGCGTCGGGAACCGGGACCGGGACCGGGAACCGGGACCGGGAACCGGGACCGGGAACCGGGACCGGGCGCCGGGAACCGGGAACGGGCCCGGGAGTCGGGACCGGGTGCCGGGAACCGGGACCGGGACCGGGAGGCGGGTGCCGGGCGTCGGGAACCGGGACCGGGCCCGGGAGTCGGGACCGGGTGCCGGGCGCCGGGTGTCGGGACCGGGCCCGGGAGTCGGGACCGGGTGCCGGGTCTCGGGACCGGGAGCCGGGTCCGGGCAGCGGGCCCGGGACCGGGTCCGGGACCGGGTCCGGGTCCGGGTCCGGGAGCGGGAGCGGGAGAGGGAGCGGGTCAGGCCCACGCGCCGACAAAGCGGCAGCGGGGCGCGCCCTTCGCGAGGCACTCGGGGTGCTCGAGCCGGACGGCGTTCGCGCCGACGCGCGTGAGGAGGCCGCCGAAGAAGCCCTGGAGGCTCGCGCAGAACGCGGGGGTCGGCGCGAAGCCCGTGAACGCGATCTCGCCCGCGCCGTCGCGGCCTTCCGCGCGCTCGATGCGGCCGAAGTCCGCGTACGTCTTCCAGAGCATCGGCGCCTCCGAGAGGAGACGGCGCGGCTTCACGAACTTGAGGAGGAAACCCACGCCCGGCACGACCCGCTCGACGTGGCGCGCGTTGTAGCGGCCCGCCTCCGCGAGGCGGTCGACGCCGACCTCCGACGCGAGCGCGTCGAGGAGCGCGAGATGGGTCGCGAACGGCGCCCACGCGCCTTCGGCCTCCACACGCACGCCGTGGCGGCGCTCCGCCTCCGCGACGACGCGCGCCGTCGTCGACGAGCCCAGGGTCTCGCGGGACCAGTCGAGGACGAGGCGGTTCGCGGCGGCCGAGACGCGGCCGGGATGACGGGCGAGGACGAGGGCCTGCTCCGCGGGCATAAACTGGCAGAAGCCCGGCGGGTGAGGATACCGGTTGTGGAACGCTCGAGGACCGGCGGGTTTATCAGGCGAGGCCGCCGGCCCCGGGGTCTCAGTCCTGCTTCGCCTTCTTCGCGCGGGGCTTCTTCGCGCCGCCCGCCTTCGCGGCGACGGGCTCGGGCGCGGCCGCGACCGGCGCGCCGGCCGACGGGGTCTCGCCCACGGCCGCGGCCTCCTCGGGCTCCCCGACGGGGCTTGCGCGCCCGAAGATGCGCTCGACCGCGTCGTCGATCTCGCCCTCGAGCTGGACGTAGCGCTGCTCGACCTCGCGCGTCACGTCGTTGAAGCGCGCGTGGACGAAGGTCTCGAGCTCCTTCGCGCGCGCCTTGAACTCCTCGGGCGAGAGCTTGGAGGCGTACGCGCGGACACGGTCCGCGGGGTTGCCGTGGCGGTCCGTGAACTGCCTGACCTGGCCCACCGTGAGGTCCGCGTGCTCGCGGGCGAACCGTCCGAGGTCGGCGAGCATCGCGCGCGGGCGTTCGAGCACCTTCGAGACGCGGCTCCCTTCGAGGTCGGGCCGCGTCACGACGAGGACCTCGCGGCCGGGGGCGAGGCCCGTGATCGTGCCGTCCTCGTTGACCTTGCGGGTCTCGACCTTCACCATGGCGACCCCCTCAGAGGCGGATCTCCTCGGTCTCCTTCGCGGGCTCCGGGGCGTGCCCGTTCGAGCCTTCCATGCCGAGCGCCTTCTCGACGCGCGCCTCGGCCTTGCCGAGGTTCGACTTCACGAACGAGTCGACCTTCTCGTAGAGGCCCTGGAAGGTTTCGGGCGCGTGCTTGGACATGAACTCCTTCGTCGCGCGGTCGGGCGTCTCGAACCGCTTCTTGAGATCCTTGTACTGGATGAACGCGAGCTTCATGTGCTCGTGGGCCGCGGTCTGCAGCTCCTTCGCGTACTCGCGCGCGTCGAGGCGCACCTGCGGCTCGCCGTCCGGGAGGACGACGAGGACCTCGCGGCCCGCGTACTCCGTGAAGCCGCTGATCTGGCCGTTCGCGCTCACCTTCTTCGTGCCGAGGATCTTGCCGTTCCCGATGTCGATCTTCATGGAGCCACCCGTAGTATGCCATAGTGTGGGACACTATGGCCAAAACGCTGAGAGGTCGATCGGCTTTATAACTATGTCGCCAAGGAGCTTTCACACCGTCAACTCCGAGCTTGTTAGGACCGATTAAATAGAGATAGCCATTTACGAAGACTGAGGACCCGTCAATGGCAATCTATGGCGTTGGCTCGTACTACGATCCCGATGATATGACGCAGGCATTCCTCGACCGTTCGGTTGCGGCCGTTGGATACAGCGAGAAGGAAGCCCCGGTCTTCCATGCAATCCTCAATCGACTCCAGACCGGGGACATTGTGTACATGAAATCGTTCCCGCCTAACCAAGGCCTGATTATCAAGGCCGTCGGCATCGTGAATCGGGCCCGCCCCAGACACCCGGATGCGCGTGATGACAAGGTGGGTTCGTTCATTAGTGTAGATTGGGTCTGGCGCGGCAATGAGGTAGTTGGACGTATCGAGGACAAGTACACGGCCCGCTCGCTCTCGTTATATGAGGAGTTGAATCCCGAGGTCCAAGAACTCGTGGTCCGCCTCCTAAAGTCGATGCTAAATCGACGTTAGGGATCAGAGCACGAACTCGAACGCCACGACCGGGTTCGCGAGCCCGAACGCGGTGATGACGGCCGGGGAGAGCTCCCCGAACACCCCGCGCGTCCGCCCGTCCGTGTCCGTCACGGCCGCGACGCGGCCCTCGACGTAGCTCGCGTGGTGGCCGGGACCGATCTCGGCGCTCCAGCCGAGGTCGCGCTCGAGCGCCTGGACGACGGACTTCGCGTCGGAGTAGCCGACCTTGCTCGCGATCCACGCGCCCGCGACGCGCTTCTCGTGCCGCGGCGTCCCGTCCTCGCGCTCGACCGTGACCGTGCCGACCTCGAAGACGCGCTGCGGGAGATCGCGGTGCGCGTTGCGGGCGAGCACGTTGAGGAGGCTCGGGAGGACGTGCACGCGCAGGAGCGTGTGGTCCTCCGAGAGCGGGTTCATCACGTCGACGCTCCAGTCGCGCGCGAGCTGCATGCGCGCGAACTGGTCGCGCGCGTTCGACAGGGAGAGCGACATCACCTCCAGGAAGCCGAGGCCGACGAGGCTCTGCCGGGCGCGCTCCGCGGCGCGGGCGCCGGGAAGCGGCGTGCCGTAGGTCACGGCGTGCGGCCGCTCGTGCGGGAATTCGTTGATGCCGTACCCGATCGCCACGTCTTCGATGAGGTCGACGTCGTGCAGGATGTCCGTGCGCCACGCGGGAACCTCGACCGCGACCTTGCCTTTCGTCGAGGGCTTCGCGCCGTAGCCCATCCGCGCGAGGCACGCCGCGGCCTCCTTCGGCGTGAAGGGGAGGCCGAGGAGCTTCTCGACGTCGGCGACCGCGAGCGTCCGCTTCTCGGGTTCGAGGGCGGGCGCGCGGCGCGTCTTCGCCTTCGCGCCCCTCTTCGCGGGCGGCGTCTCGATCGTGATCGCCTCGATGCGGCCGCCGCTCTCGGCGAGGCTCGTGACGACGAGGTTGAGCGCGCGCTCGACGGCCCACGCGTCCCAGCCGGTGACGTCGACGAGGACGTCCCGCGTCTTCGTCGTGACCGTGGTGAGCGCGCCGTTGATGATCGGCGGAAACGAGAGGAGGTTCCCCGCCGCGTCGAGGATGACGGGGAAGCGTCCGTGGCCCGCAAGGAGATGAGCGTAGTCCTGACCCTTCGGGTGGCGCTTCAGCACCTCGGCGAGGTCCATCTCCTCCTCGGAGGCGAGCGGCACGAAGCGGATGGACTCGGGATCGACGGCCTTGTAGACGAAGGGACCCTTGACGGGCTTGTGGTCGTGGACGCCGATCGCGACCTTCCGGCGACGCGCCCCGAGACCCCAGTGCAGCGCCTCCTGGAGCGCGATGAGGCCCTCGAGCCGGTCCTCCGTCACGTCGACGCCGCGCACGACGGCCGCGGTGATGTGCGGCCGGACCTTCGCGACGCTCGGGTCGACGACGAGCTTCGACTTCGGAGCCGCGACCTTGTACGTCGCGAGGCCGGGCTTCACGTCGAGGAATGCGCGCATCGCGCGCGCGATGCCCTCGACCGTGAAGAGGTCGGGCCGGTCGGGGAAGAACTCGATCGCCCATCGGTCCCCCGACACGTCGTCCACGTCGGCGCCGATCATCGGGATCTTCTCGGCGAGCGTCCCGCGCGGGATTTTCTTCCCGACGAGGCGCGTGAGCTCGCGGGCGTCGAAGCGGATGACCGGCATCTGCGGCGCGCATCCGCTTCCTGCCATATAAGAGGGTTCCGCGACGTTCCGGCTCCCGACGCGCAAGCCTCATGCATACGCCGACGCGCGGACGATCGTGACCGATCTCCTCATCCTCGGGGCGGGCCTCGGGCTCGTCGGTCTCACGCTCCTCGACGCGGGGTGGACCATCTGGTGGGTGGACGGGGACGCCGGGCCCATGACGCGACGCCTCCTGGGCGGCCTGCGCGCCCTCGCGCGGCGTCCTCGAGGCCGCCGTCTCCGCTCGCTCCTCGGTCCCGCGAGCCTCGTTGCGACCCTCATGGCGTGGTTCGTCCTCATCGGCATCGGCTGGACGCTCGTTTTCGCGAGCGACGGGGCAAGCCTCGCGGCGACCGGCTCTTTGCCGCCCCCGGGCCTCGCGGCCAAGGCGTACTATGTCGCCTACACGCTCCTCACGATGGGCAACGGCGATTACGTCCCCAACGGCACGCCGTGGCAGGCCGCGACGTCGGTCGCCGTCCTGAGCGGTCTCGTCCTGCTCACGCTCGCGATCACCTACACGATGTCGGTCCTCGAGGGCGTCGTCAAGAAACGCACCACGGCCATGCGCGTGCACGCGCTCGGCGCGACCCCCGCGGCCATCGTGGCGACGGGGCTCGTGGACGGGCGCCCCCGAGGCTTCGACCGGATGTTGTCCAGCCTCGCGGAGCAGTTGGCCCTCGTGACGGAGCAGCACCTCGCGTATCCCGTGCTCCACTTCTACGACGCTCGCGACCGCCGCGTCTCCCTTTCGCTCGCGGCGGCCCTCCTCGACGACGCCGTGACGCTCCTCGCTTCCGCCCGCGAGGCGGAGGCGCGTCCGCAGCCGCTTGCGCTCGCGGAGGCCCGCGGCGCGATCGACCGTTACGCGGCGGTGCTCGCGCGCACGTTCGTCGAGGCCGAAGCGCCCCCTCCGCCGCCCTCGGCGGACGGCCTCGAGGCGCGCGGATTCGGGATCGACCCCGAGGCCCTCGGACGCGAGACCGCGACCGGCGCGAAGCGACGCGCGCGATTGCGGGGCGCCGTGGAGGCGGAAGGCTGGTCGTGGGACCGCGACGTCAGCGGTCGCGGTGCATGATGTAGTCCGCGACCGTCGCGAGCGCCTCGAGCGCCTCGCCGCCCGGCGTCGCGGGAAGCTTCGCGAGCGCGTTCTTCGATTCCGAGAGGAACCGCTCGGCCGTTTCCTCCGCGAAGCGGATCGACCCGGCGCGCTCGAGGATCCGGATGCCTTCCCGCACCTCGGCGTCGGTCGTCTTCGCGGCGGGCTTCTCCAAAATCTCGGCGAGGCGCCCCGCGTCGGGCGACTCGGCCATCGCGTGGACGACCATGAGCGTGCGCTTGCCGCTCCGGATGTCGGAGCCCACCGGCTTCCCGAGCCGCTTCTCGTCGGCGACGAGGTCGAGGACGTCGTCCTTGATCTGGAACGCCATGCCGAGGGGCGCGCCGAAGCGCGCGATCGCCTCCGCGTCCTCCTTCGTGCCGCCGCCGAGCGTGGCGCCGGCCGCGAGCGAGAACTCGAGGAGGACGCCGGTCTTGAGGCGGATCATCTCCAGATACTCGTCGATGGGCACGTCGGCGCGGTGCGCCATGAGCAGGTCCATCGTCTGGCCCTGCGCGAGGAGAAGCGACGTCTCGGCGGCCCCCTCCATCACGCGGAAGACGCGGCCCGGCGGAACGCCGGGCACGTCCGCGTTCGCGGCGACGGCCTTGAATGCGAGCGCGAAGAGCCCGTCCCCGACCGTGATCGCGACCTCGTCGCCCCACAGCGCGCCGACGGTCTCGCGTCCGCGCCGGACGAGATCCTTGTCCATGATGTCGTCGTGGACGAGCGTGAAGGTGTGGAGGAACTCGATGCCCGCGGCCGTGGGAAGCGCCATCTCGCGCTTGCCGCCGACCGCTTCGCACGCGAGCATGCAGAGCGTGGGCCGGATGCGCTTGCCGCCCGCCTCGACGACGTGGCGCATGGGCTCGTAGACGGCGAGCGACGGCCGCAGCCGCTTCTCGGAGAAGGCGAGGTATTCGGCGAGCGACTTCGCGAACGTCCCGCCCGTGGCGGGAAGGTACGAAGCGAGGGCGCCGTTCACGAGGACCGCGTGCTCGCGGATGGTGGCCTCCAGGCGGGCGATGCGCCCCGGGTCGGCACGCATGGGCGCTCGAAGCTTTGCGGCCGCCTTCAAGCTATTCCCTCGGATCCAGGGCTCCGAAAGCTCATATATGAAAAAGCGAATCACGGCAAGCCCGGCCGGGGTCTTTCTCCGGTCGGTCCGGGCCATTAGCTTAGACTGGCTGGAGCATCCGGCTGATAACCGGAAGGTCCCAGGTTCAAATCCTGGATGGCCCATGCAAGGAAGGGCGAGGACAGGGAGAGGCGCGACCTTTCCCCCTCAACCACCCCCGTTCAGCGTTCGACCTTCTTTTCGTCGCGTCCCTGGGCGGGAGCGGCGCGAACTCGCCCCGACAAACCTTCGCCACCTCCATGACCCCCAAGGGACAGCCGCGCCCATGCGCGTCCTCGCCTGCGTTGTCCTGCTTCTCGCGGCTCCGCTCGCCCTCGCCCAGACCGCGTCGGAGGAGTTCCATCCCGTCGGCTTCGAGCGGCGCGAGGCCCAACGGATCGCGCTCGACGGGGCCGGCCAGATGAACTGCGTCGCGGAGGCGCAGGCGCGCGTCGCCACCCCGTCATGTCCGGAGGAGATCGAGGCCTTCAGGCCCTTTCCCCCGTCCGGAATCCGCATCCTCGATGCGATGCCCATCACGGGCCGGGGGAATCCCCACCACGCGACGAACGGCGAGGCGCCGGACGCGATCCTGCCGGGCTGGACGCAGTTCGTCGCCTGGTACGGGCTGTGGGGCAACATCGACGGTGACGAGCGCGTGCGGGCCCTGCAGGCGAGGACCGCCTCTTCGAACGAATGGATCGCGAAGCACCTCACGCTCCTCGTCGCTTACGTCGAGCCCGGAAGCCACCCCTCCACGCTCACGTTCGACAGGCCCGATGCGTGGTCGCCCGATTTCTTCTACGACGCGGCCGGACGATCCGGATTCTATTACCGGCAGCCCATGACCGTCGGCTACAGCGGCGTGATCTTCCTCGACGGATCGCTCGCCCGCGCCCTGGAGGTCGCGACGGTCGCGGAGCCCGAGTTGCGTCCGAGCGTCGATGCGGCAGGCCACGTGCGGCCCTACACGCCGGTGCCGGGCTCGCGCGTGGACATCGACCGGTACCCCGCCCTCGCGCCTCCGGCGCTCGCGGCCCTGTACGACGCCCTCGCCGGCCCGCTCATGGACGACATCGGGAGCCCGAGCCTCGGCCTCTGCCCGGCGGAGTGCCGACCCTCGCCGTCGCTCTTCTCGGGTCCGGCCGAAACCGTCGTCGGCCCGCTCGTCTCGGCGGCGTTCGCCCGCTACGAGCACGAGGTCGAGCCGGGATCGGGCGCGACCGCGTCGGGACGGCATGCGGAGTATATCGACGCGTACTCGGACTGGATGGACCTCGTGCTTCGCCAAGGATGGGCTTGCCCGACGTGCTCCACGGCGCCCCTGAGCGAGCGGTCCGGCGACGTCGTCGGACGTGGGCCGGACGGCCGGATGGCGCCGATCCCGGGGACCTTCTCCTTCGAGATCTGGATCGGCCTCTGGAAGGACCGCGACGGCGACGGGTTCGTCGGGACAGCCTCGCCGGGCGACGCGTACGAGAGCGGCACGCGGGCCTACCCGGACCGCCCGTACGCATCCGCCGGCGAGTTCGTCGGCGCCGCCATCCCGCAGCAGGCGAGCTGCGTCGGGCGCGGCACGATCTGCCGGTTCCTCGTCACCCTCGTGCCCGACGACGATTGGCGCCCCGGGACCTTCACGTGGGTCGGGGGCGTCGCGCGCGAGCCCGCAGGCCCGCTCTACGGCGAGGAGGCGAGATTCGTCGCCGGTCGAGCGCCGATCGAGCTCGTCGTGATCCACGATCCGACGCTCCCGGGCCGGTACGCGACGGAAAGCGTCACGTTCGCGGCGGGCGCGCCCGCGTTCACGGCCTGCACCGACGCGGGCGTCACGCTCGCGTGGACGGACGAGATCGGGTCGCCGCGCGAGGCCCCGGTGCGCGATTGCGACCGGTTCGAGGCCTGGACGCCTACGACGGCTTGAAAAAAAGGGGGCCGCCCGCGCGGGCGGGCGGCGTCGCGCGTTCAGAGCGCGGGGACGACGAGCGGCGGGTCGACGACTTTGATGTCGCGGACGTCCGAGTGCGTCGCGCCGTCGCAGCCGGTCGCCGTGAGCGTCATGTGGATGTCGACGAGGTCCCAGCCGACGGGGATCGCGTACGTGTCGACGCCCGCGAAGCAGTTCGGGTAGACCGTCGTCGTGAAGGACGTCGGGCCGCCGATCATGCTCGTCTTCGTCCACGAGAACGTGTATTCGCGGACGCACTTGTGAACGACCTCGACGTCGAGCTGGCCCGTCGTGGAGATCGCGATCGCGAGGTCCTTGCGCGGGAGCTCGACGGCGCTGTTCCCGACTTGCGTCTGCAGCGTGACGGTTCCGGCCTGGATGTTGCCGATCGCGGCCGCGGAGTTGCCCTTCTCGAAGCACTCCTTCGGCGGCTCGCACGGCGTCCCGTCGGGGTTGGGGCAGTGGCGGTCCGCGACGGAGGCGGGGAACGCGAAGGCGATCGTCATCAGACCCAGGGCCACGAAGAGGGCCGTGCGGGCGGAGCGGGTGGCGGTCATCGCGGGGCGAGGGCCGGCCCGCTTGATAAGGACGACCTTGAGATCGTATGCCCTGACCCGCGCGGGTCGGATCGGGCCTGCGACCGCGACGCCCGGCCATGGCGGGCGAGATCGCCCCCGGGCCTCGTTCGGGTCGCGGACGCGACCCTGGGGCGGGGAGTCCTGCACAACTCCCGCCGTCGCGGGAGGATCCCCTCAGAGCGTCCGCAGGCGCTCCGTGATCTTGTCGAGCGGCGCGCGCGAGATGACGAGCGGGATCGACTCCGTCTTCGCGAGGCGGAGCGCGAGGTCGTCCACCTTCTCGGGGCGGTGGTAGACGATGCACGCGGGCTTCATCGGGTGCACGCGGATCGCGACCATCGGCGAACGCCCGTACGTGATGCCCGTGAACACGAGCGCGCGCTCGCTCGACCACCCGTAGATCTTCATGTATTCGAAGGCCGTGAGCGACGTGATCGCCTTCACGGAGTCGATGATCGTGTAGCCCTTGAGCTCGCGCTCGACGTTCTCCTCGTTCGCGATGATCTCGCCGTCGATCGCCTCGACGAACTTCGGGATCGTGATCGGCACGAAGAGCTCGCGGATGTCGATGATCGCCTCGTTCGTCTCCATCATCGACTGGTACGTCCGGAGCACGCGGTAGCCGCGCGTCTCGTCGATCTTGATGAGCGCGTGCACGATGCGCTGGACCGTGACCGTGCCCGGGCTCTTGCGGCGGCCCGACTCGTAGTCGCTGATGACCGACGGCGAGACCTCCAGGATCTCCGCGAGCTGCGTCTGCGAGACGCTGAAGATCTCCCGCCACTTGCGGATCGTCTGGCCCGGCTCGCGGGAGAGCGTGATCTCGCCCGCCATCTTCTCGGCCATCCGATCGTTCATCGTCATGCGTCGACATCCGGTCCTCGATCGATAAGGCTGCCGAAGGTGGCGACGGCTCGCGCCGAAAGAATGGCGTGGGGGAGGGTCAGTCCGCCCTCCGGCGTCCGTTCCCCCGCCCGTCTGCGCCTTGTTGACGGGTGGGGTCGGGCGGAATCGCGGCGAGTGGCGGTCGCCTCCCGGGGTATGCACCATCCCGCCGCGGGTGGCCCCCGACAGCCATGCTCGAACGGCGCACCTTGATCCTCGGGGCCCTGTTGTCGACCGCCGCCCTCACCTTCGCGGGGTGCGTCACGCCCTCCGCGATGCCGATCCCGCTCGAGGCGACGGGCGACGAAGGGGCCTCCGCCGACGGCCTCGCGCCCGATGCGGGGGACCTCGCGAACCTCACCCCCCCGACCGAGGCGACGATGCCCACATCGGGCGTCGGATCGATCGGATTCCCGCAGGGCCTCGACGCGCTCCCGCCCGCGCCCCCCGCGGGCGCAACCGAAGCGGTCGCGCCCGACACCCTGGGCGACGCCCCTCTCGCCGACGCCGGCGTCGTGCCCCCGGACGGCGTCGCTGAAGACGCGCTCGCGGAGATCCCCGCAACGGACGCAGCCGCTTCGGGCGCGTCGCCCGCGGAGGCGAAGGACGCGGAGAAGGCCGAGCGCGAGGCCGAGCGGAAGGAGCGCAAGGAGAAGCGCGAAGCCGAGCGCGAGGAGCGGAAGGCCAAGCGCGAGGCCGAGCGCGAAGCGCGCAACGCCGAGAAGAAGGGCGAGGACGCGAAGAAGGACAAGGGCAAGGGGAAGGACGCCAAGCCCAAGGAGGGGAAGGCGAAGGACAAGAAGAAGGACAAGGCCGGGAAGGACGGGAAGGCGGCCGACAAGAAGCCGAAGCCGAAGGGCAAGGACAAGAAGGACGGAAAGGCCGACGGCCAGTCCAAGAACAAAGGCAAGAAGGAAGGCAAGGACACGGCCGATTCGAAGGCCAAGCCGAAGGGGAAGGATTCGAAGAAGGGGTCCAACGACGGGACGTCCAAGAAGGACGGCGAGGGGATGGAGAAGGCCTCGAGGTCGAAGGACAAGGGCGGGAAGAAGGACGCGAAGCCGAAGCAGGCGAAGCCGGACGGCCAGAAGTCCGCGTCCAAGTCGAAGGATAGGAAGAGCGGCTGATCGCGCGTCGCGAGGAGGCATCGGATCCGGACCCGGACCCGGACCCGGACCCGGACCCGACGCCCGGCTCCCGGCGCCCGGTCCCGGCACCCGCGCCCGGTCCCGACGCCCGGACCCGGCCCCGAATCCCGGCACCCGGTCCCGGTCCCGGGTCCGACGCCCGGACCCCGGTCCCCGCGCCCGAAGGCCCCCGCTCCAGGGGTGGGTGTGCCTCCCACAATGATCCGGCCCGCTGCCCCCGCCTCGGTTGTGCCTCGCACTTTCCCCCCAGGAAGCCGGGGTCCGGAACCCAGTAGATATAAAGAAGGGCGTGGCCTTACCGCGCGTCAGGAACTCCTTCCATGGCGCGCGCACGCGCGGTGAGCAAGCTCCAGCGGACGGTGGAGATCTCCCGCATCCTCTACAAGAACGACGTCTTCGGCATGATGCGGGAGATGGCCGTCGCGGAGAGGACCCCCGGTCCGCGGGGCGGCCAGGTCGTGATCCCGCCCGAGGTGCCCCGGAAGACGCGGCGCGCCCTCGAGGAGCTGGGCCCGACGTTCGTGAAGATCGGGCAGCTGCTCGGCACGCGCCCGGACCTCGTGCCGAAGGCGTTCGTGGACGAGTTCAAGAGCCTCTACGACCGCACGACGCCCTCGCCGTTCCCGCTCATCAAGCAGCTCATCGAGCGGGAGCTGGGCCGCCCGATGGAGGAGCTGTTCGACCACTTCGAGGAGGTCCCGGTCGCGTCGGCCTCGATCGGGCAGGTCCATTTCGCGGTGCTGAAGAACGGCGAGAAGGTCGCCGTGAAGTGCCAGCACCCGGATATCGAGGAGCGCGTCTTCGTCGACTTCGAGATCATGGAGCCCATGGTCCGGTTCGTGGAGAACCTCTTCGCGGCGAGCCGGGTGTGGCAGCCCCGCGAGCACCTGAACGAGGTGTTCGACATGCTCGTGAAGGAGCTGGACTACCGCTACGAGGCGCGCAACCATCAGCGCGTGTACGAGTCCTTCCAGGGTTTCGAGGGGGTGAAGATCCCGAAGATCCACTGGGAGTTCACCGCGAAGCGCGTCCTCGTCCTCGAGCGCATCGAGGGCTACAAGCTCTCGGACTTCGACAACCCGGACCTCAAGGCCCTCGACGGCAAGCGCCTCGCCCGCGTGATCACGCACGCGATGGCGAAGCAGATGTTCGAGGACCGCCTCTTCCACGCCGACCCGTCGCCGGGCAACCTGATGGCCGTGGACGCGACGACGGTCGCGTTCCTCGACTTCGGCGCCGTCGGCAAGGTCACGAAGCGCCGCGCCGAGCGCATCCTGCATCTCATCATGGGCTTCGTGCGCAACGACGTCGAAGCCGTCGCGCAGAGCCTCTACGACATCTGCAACGTGTACGGGGAGGTCGACCTGCGGGCGCTATCGCGCGACGCGGAGCGCATCATGGACTACCACGAGCGCGAGCGGGCGAGCGTCGGCGACCCGGTCGTTCTCGACATGATCATCCAGGTCGCGCAGCGGCACAACATGCTGCTCCCGCCGGATTTCATGCTCATCACGCGCGCGCTTTTCCAGTTCGAGGGCCTCTGCAAGAAGCTCGACCCCGAATTCGAGCTCGTCGAAGTGCTGCAACCCTACATCCTCGGCGTCATCCGCCGTCGCGTCGTGAGCGCGGAAGGCGGCGCGGAGATGCTCCTCGACGCCGCGCTCCAGACGACCGAGTTCGTGAAGGCGCTCCCGACGCGCCTCGCGGCGCTCTCGCGCAAGATCGAGGGCAACGACCTGCGCATCAAGGTGGACCTCGCGTCGATGACCGAGTACCATGCGCAGGAGGAGCGCAGGAGCTTCCGGACCTCGTTCACGGCGCTCATCGCGGCGCTCGTCCTCGGCTCCGGCCTCGTGCTCGCCTTCGGAAGCCCGACCTTCCTGCTCCCGTTCCTCTTCGTCGCGTCGCTCTTCGTCCTGCTCTGGGCGTTCGTGATGCTCTATCTCGCCGATTGACGGAGCGCCGCGGGCCGCCCGCGGCTCAGCGGCGGACGCGCGTCGCGGCGAGTAGCCTTGCCGCGTCCTTGCGGTCGAACGTGACGGTCACGCCGCAAACGCGCGCGTGCGGCCGCACGAGGCGCACCTCGATCGCGCGGCGATCGCTCTCGATCGACGCGAGCCGGAACCCGTGTCGCAGATACGCCCTCAGCCTCTCCATCTTCGGGTGCACGATCACACCAGGCAGGCTGGCGACCGCGGACGGCTTCTTCCCTCTAGTTGTGTCGCCCCGCCAATGTTTATACGCCCCCGGCGGGCCCGGCGAGCGACCGCAGCGGGCCCACGGCGCGCGACGACGCGCGAAGGGCGGCGGCGACGGCGCGCGCCGCGCGCACACCGGCAGCGCGCGGGTGAGACGATGCGCGCGGGGCGCGCTCGCGTCGCTGTGGCGGCCCAACGCGACGGGGTCATTTTGCGCGACGACCCAGGGACCCTGACGCGGCGGTCCCCTTGACAGGAAAGATAAAGCTGGGCCCGTCCCATGACCCCGTCATGTCGGCCCCGAGCGTCATCCTCGTCGCCCTTGCGGTCGCGTTCGCCGGCTGCCTCGGCTCCACCGTCGAGCCCGCGCCCGTCGCGCCGGCCTCGAAACCCGCCGTCCCCGACCCCGAGACCACGAAGAAGGCGTTCACCATCGACGCCTCGCTCGCGGCGCCGCCCGTCTTCGTCTCCGTCGGCTTCAGCGGCCCGGCGTCGGCCCCGGCGGGCCCGGCGCCCCGCGCGCTCGTCGTGGAAGGAACGTGGACGTGCACCGCGCCGCCTTCGTGCAATGGCTTCCTCTATGCGTTCGGTCCCGCGGAGGAACTTCGCGATCAGGTGAGCGGCCGCGGTGGCGCGCGCATGGTCCTCGACCTCACGGACGACGACCGCGGAACGTGGCGCATCGTCCCGCAGGCTGGAGAGCCCGTCGTGAACCTGCGCGGCACGATCGCGGTCACCGTGTTCTACGAGACGCCGCCCGCGGACTTCACGGCCCTTTGATCGAGGCAAGGCCGCCGCGAAAGGCAGCCCGCCTCGCGCGGAGAAAGACGCCGCCTGCACACGCCGCGGCACGCCTGCGGCGCGTCGCGTCGCATGCGGTCCGACCGAGCGCATCGAGCGCGACGTTGCGCGGATGATCGGCGCCGCCGGGGACCTCGCGCGTCATCGGCGGCGAAAAAACGTGGATCATCGAAGATCGCCCCGGAGCGCTGGGCGCTCCGGGGATGGGGCGACGTCAAACCCTCTTCAGGGAAGGTGGACGCGCGCGCGGCACGTCGAACAACCCGGGTCCAGGATGTTCGTGCAGAACCCGTCGACCCAGAGCTCGCAGGGGTCGCGGCAGTCCTCGATGGACCCCGTGTCCTCGCAGTACGCGAAGCAGTGCTCATCCACGAGACCCTCGCACTTGTGCGTCCCGTGGGCGAGCGCGACGGACGGCGCGAGGGCGGTCACGAGGCCTGCGATGACGATCCAGCGAAGGATTTCCATCGGGGTCGAACGAACCGCGCAGGGAATGATGCTGTCGACCGCCTGTCGCTCGCTCGACCCGGGAGGCGTCCTGATGGGTCAACGGCGCGGCGAAGCGCGAGCCGCTCGATAGGGCGGCTCGCCCCCGGGGAGCGCCGCCGCGAGGGTCCTCTCACGGCTTCGCGACCGCGCCGCCTTCGAGCCGACCCCCGACGTAGCGCGTCTTCGCGGGCACCCGCGATTGCGCGCCGAGGACCGCGTCCTCGACGACGGCGCCCTCTTCGACGATCGCGCCGTCGCAGAGGATGCTCCGCGCGACGCGCGCGCCCGGGCCCACCGAGGCGCCGTCGTAGAGGATCGAGCCCTCGACCTGCGCGTCGCGCGCGACCTTCGCGCCTGCGTAGAGGTCCGTCGCGACGACCTTCGCCGTGCGGTCGACCTCGGCCTTGTCCTTGAACGGTCCGCCGTGGTGGCGCTTGCCGAGCTCCGCGCTCGCGGCGATGAGGTCCGCGGGGCGGCCGACGTCCATCCAGAAGCCCTTGATCTCGCGCCCGTAGAGCGGCTTGCCCTCGGCGAGCATCCTGGGAAAGAGCTGCTTCGAGAAGTCGAAGGCCCCCTCCGCGGGGATCATCGAGAGGACCTCGGGCTCGAGGACGTAGATGCCCGCGTTGATGAGGTTCGAGAACACGTCCTCGCGCTTCGGCTTCTCCGCGAAGCGCACGATGCGGTCGTTGCCGTCGAGGCCCACAATGCCGAACTGAGTCGGGTCCTCGACGCGCGTGAGCGCCATCGTCGCCATCGCGCCCTTCGCCTTGTGGGCCTTCACGAGGTCGCCGATGTCGACGTCGGCGAGCACGTCGCCCGAGGTGACGACGAAGGTGGAGTCGAGGAGCGCGCCGACCTTCTTGACGCCGCCCGCGGTGCCGGCGGGCGTGTCCTCCACGCTGTAGAAGACGCGCGCGCCGACCTTCGTACCGCCCGCGAGGCGTTCGATGAGGAGGTGGGGCTTGTAGTAGGTGGTGACGATGACGTCGCGGAAGCCGGCCTCGACGAGGCGGTCGAGGACATACTCGATGGTGGGCTTTCCGGCGACGCGGACGAAGGGCTTCGGGAGCCGCTCGGTGATGGGGCGGAGCCGCGTGCCCTCGCCCCCGGCCATCACGATCGCTTTCATGGGACGGGTGCCCAAAGGACCGCTAGTCCTTGAGCGTTCCTCCTACGATCTCGCGAGGCGTGACGCATCCTGGCCGGGTCATTCCCGCCAGGCCGCGTACGGAAAGCCGCTTCCGGTGTTGAAGAGGACCACCCGCTCGGACGGCCGGATCCACCCGCGATCGGCGAGCAGGCGCGCGGCCGCGACCGTCGCGCCGCCTTCCGGCGCCGCGTAGATGCCCGCGCGCGCGAGGTCGCGCGTCCCCTCCGCGATCGCCTTCTCGGAGACCGCAACGGCCGTCCCGCCGCTTGCGCGAAGCGCCCGGAGCACGAGGAAGTCGCCGATCGCGCGCGGCACGCGGAGGCCCGCGGCGCGCGTCGCCGCGTTTTCCCACGGCGTCGCGTCCTCGCGCCCCGCCTCGAACGCGGCGACGAGGGGCGCGCACCCCTCGCTCTGCACGGTGACGAGGCGCGGCCGCTCGGGGCCGACGAGGCCGAGCGCCTCCATCTCGGCGAACGCCTTCCACATCCCGACGATGCCGGTGCCGCCGCCCGTCGGGTAGACCACGACGTCGGGCATCGTCCAACCGAGGTCCTGGACGACCTCGTAGCCCATCGTCTTCTTGCCCTCCGCGCGGTAGGGCTCCTTGAGCGTGCTCACGTCGAAGATCGACGGATCCTTCGCGACGAGCGCCTGGGCCTCCTTCGCGGCGTCGGTGATGAGGCCGCTCACGAGCGTCACGCGCGCCCCGAAGGCCTCGCATTCCTCGCGGATGACGGGCGGCACGTCGCGCGGCATGAACACGTGCGCGGGCAGGCCCGCGGCCGCAGCGTACGCGGCGAGGGCGGCGGCCGCGTTGCCCGCGCTCGGGACGGCGAAGCCGCGCGCGCCGCGCTCCGCGTTCGCGGAGACGGCCATCGCGAGGCCGCGCGCCTTGAAGGACCCGGTCGGGTTGAGGCCCTCCTCCTTCACCGCCAGGTTCGGGATTCCGAGCGCCTCGCGAAGCCGCGCGGGCGCAAGAAGCGGCGTGCCCCCTTCGCCGAGCGTGAAGCGGAATCGCGCGTCCTCCACGGGGAGGACCTCGGCATAGCGCCAGAGGCCGGGGCGCCTCGCTTCGAGCGCCGAGCGCGTGACGCGACCGCGGAGGGCCGCGAGATCGTAGCGCGCGAGAAGCGGCTTTCCGCAGCAGCGCGACACGGTCGCGAGCGCGCGCGGGCCGTCCTCGTGGACGCGGCCGCAGCGGCCGCATTCGAGCCGCGCGATCAAGGCGCCCGGATCTCCGGCGCGGGCTTCCCGGCCTCGGGACGCGTCGCGCGCACGATGCGGTGCACGAGGATCGCGAGCGCGCCGTTCGAGATGACGTTCGCGGCCGAGCGCAGCTGGTCGTTCGGGCCCGCGGCCATCGAGACGAAGAACGCCGTGTAGGTCGCGGCGGCCTCGGGCGGGATGCCGAGGCCGGCGATCGCGATCGGGGGGACGACCGCGACGAAGCCGCCCGGGACGCCCGGGATGCCGTGGAGGACGATGCCGAGCGGGATCGCGAGAAGGGCGATCTCCGCGAAGGTGGGCACGTGCCCGGTCGCGACGGCGGCGGTGACGACGAGCGCGAAGGCGCCGATCATGCTGCCGTCGAGGTTCACGACGGCGCCGATGCCGAGCACCGCGTCGCCGACGTCCTCCGGGACCTCGAGATCGTCGCGCGCGGACTCGAGCGCGAGCGGGAGCGCGGCCATGCTCGAGGAGGCGGCCCAAGCGGGCGTTCCGGACTTGAGCGTGAAGCGACCGAAGCGGCGCACGCCGTCCTTGCCCGCGGCGAAGTAGACGAGCGCCGTGTAGAGGCCGAGGAATGATCCGAGGAGGACGACCGTGAGCGCGAAGCTCACGCCGTACCAGTAGGCCGCGTCGCCCGCGGCCCCGACCGCGCCGATGAGCGCGAGGCCCGCGGCGAAGAGGAGGAGCGGAAGGCCGACCTTGAGGACGGAGGCCAGGATGCGCAGCATGAACGCGCCCCAGCGCGCGAAGGTAAGCCGCGTCTGGGTCGCGACGTATCCGACGACGCCCGTGCGGGCTCCGAGGATCGCGAGCGTGAAACCGACGAAGAGGCCGTACACGACCGCGATCACGGTCTGGGCGCGCAGGCCCTCCGCGAGGTGCTCCATGATCGAAGGTCCCTCCGCCGCGGCCGCGTCGGTCGACGCCGCGCCGAGGATCGGAAGACCGAAGAATCCCGCGATGAGGACGACCGCGTAGACCGCCGCGAGCACGGTCGAGATGACGAACGAGACGAAGACGAGAGGCAGCACGCGGCGACGGGACTTGTCGCCGAAATGGTCCGCGACGGTGGCCGCGAGAAGGAAGAGGATGAGGTAAGGGGCGATCACGTTGAAGGCCGCGACGAAGAGCTTGATGCCCTCCTTGCCCCAGGCCGTGGTGTCCGGGACGGCGACGGCGAGCAGGACGCCCGCGACGAGCGCGGCGAGCGGGATGATCGGGCCGAGGAGCTTCCGGACCATGGCACCCCCCGAACACCACCCCCGCATTTAACGTGCGCCCCACCGTCGGAGGGCGACGGCGAGGGTCTCAGCGGGGGAAGGCGCCGGAGGCGCCGGAGGAGGGGGAAGGACTGGGTCGGGAACTCCATGAGGGGGTGAATAGGGGGTGAATAAGAATGCCGGACCCAGCCCTTGAGGCGCCATGGCGGCGAGGTTGCATAAGTGTTTGGAACCGCGACCGCCGCACGCGGTTTGACCTGTGTTTCCTGTGGATTACGTGCGGCGGGTCCACGTCACCGGCGCCCTCTCGCGCGGGCCTTCTTTGGCCGCTTCGCGCGGCCCGCAAGCGACGCGGGCGTCTCCTTCGCGAGCGCGTCGAAGAACCGGACCGAGGCCTCGATGCCCCGCTCGAAGTTCGCGACGCGGATGTGCTCGTTCGGCGCATGCAGGTTCTCGTCGTGGAGGCCGAAGCCCATGAGGACGGTGGGGACGCCGAGGACGTCCGCGAACGTCCCGACGACCGGGATGGAGCCTCCCTCGGCCGCGAACACGACCTTCGTTCCCGGGAAGGCGCCTTCGAGGGCGCGCACGCCGGCGCCGAGCGCGCGATGGTCGATCGGCACCTTCGCCGGGGGGTTCGCGCTCGGCTGCTCGACCTTGAAGCGGATGCCGGGCGCGCGCTTCTCGAAGTCCTTGACGAACGCGCGGAACCGTCTTCCGACCTTCTGCGGGTCCTGCCTCCCGACGAGACGCATCGAGACCTTCGCGTGGGCCTCGTTCGGGAGCACGGTCTTCTGACCCGCGCCGATGTACCCGCCCCAGAAGCCGTTGACTTCGAACGTCGGCCGCACGGTGGTGGCCTCGATGGGCGTCCAGCCCTTCTCCACGAAGAGCTTCCCGAGACCGAGGGACCGCCGATACTTCGCCTCGTTGAACGGCAGCTTCGCGAGGGCCTTGCGCTCGTCGGCATCGACCTCCGCCCCTTCGTAGAATCCGGGGATGAGCACGCGGCCCGTCTTCGGGTCCTTCGCGGCGGCGAGGAGCTTCGCGAGCCACTCGACCGCGTTCGGGACGGCGCCGCCGAACGTGCCCGAGTGCAGGTCGCCCGCGGCGCCGCGCGCCGTGACGTAGAAGTAAGCGAGACCGCGCAGGCTGTAGACGATGGAGGGGTGCTTCTCGTCCCACATGGAGGAGTCGGAGATGAGGACCACGTCGGCCGCGAGCCGCTTCGCGTGATCGCGCACCGCCTGCTCGAGGTTGCGGCTTCCCACCTCCTCCTCGCCCTCGATCATGAACTTCACGTTCACCGGCAGGCGTCCGTTCGCGGCGAGGTGCGCCTCGACGCCCTTGATGTGCGTGAACATCTGACCCTTGTCGTCCGTCGCGCCGCGCGCGTACACCTTTCCGTCGCGCACCGTGGGCTCGAAGGCGGGCGAGTGCCAGAGCTCGAGCGGCTCCGCAGGCTGGACGTCGTAATGGCCGTAGACCAGCACCGTCGGGGCGCCCTCCGCATGGAGCCAGTCGCCGTAGATCCAGGGGTGGCCCCGTGCGTCGCGCGCGCCGGTCGGAACGACCTCGACGTTCTCGAGGCCCGCCCGCCGCATCGCATCCGCGACCCACGTCGCGGCGCGCTCCATGTCCTTCGCGCGCTCGGGTTGGGCGCTCACGCTCGGGATGCGCAGAAGCTCAAACAGCTCCGCGAGGCTCGTCTCGCGGCGCGCGCGGGCGTGCGCGACCGGGTCCGGCATGGACATCGCCACGGCGCGGGGGCAGTATAAAACCCCTCGACACGGACCGCGCCTTGGCGCGGGGCGCGCCTTCATGAGCCGGCCGACCGCTCGACGGGCGGGCTGACCCCTTGGCGATCGACCCGCTCCCGATCCTCGCGACGTTCGCCGGCGTGATCGCGCTCGGGTTCCTCGGCTACGTCCTTTTCGACCGCACCCGCATCACGGACGTCCTGCTCCTCATCGCCTTCGGCGTCCTCGTGGGCCCCGTGTTCGGCGTCTTCGACGTCGAGGGCTTCAAGAGCGCGAGCGGTCTCGTGGGCACGCTCGCGCTCATCGTCATCATGTTCGATGGCGGGCTCGGCCTCCATCTCCGCGACCTCGTCTCGGGCATCGCGCGCTCGACCGTGCTCGCGGTCGTGGGCTTCGTCGCGACGGTGGGGCTCATCGCGGGCGTCGGCCATTTCCACCTCGGCCTCGATTGGCCGGCGGCGGCGCTCCTCGGCACCATCCTCGGCGGCACGTCGGGCGTCATCATCATGCCGATCATCTCGCGCACGACCGCCGCGAACGGCACGCGCGTCCTGCTTTCGGTCGAGAGCGCCCTCACGGACGTGCTCTGCGTCATCGGCACCGTGACGCTCGTCGCCTTCTTCACGACGACCGCCGACGCGAGCTCGGGCGAGCGCGTAGGCGGAGCGCTCCGGAGCATCGCCTCGCAATTCTCGACGGCGATCGTGCTCGGCCTCTTCGGAGGCGTGGTGTGGCTGCGTCTCCTCAAGCGTCTCCAGTCGATGCGCTACAGCTACATGATCACGCTCTCGGCCATCCTCTTCCTCTACGTGGGCGCCGAGGCCGTGGGCGGCAACGGAGCGATCGCGGCCCTCATCTTCGGCGTCGTGCTCGGAAACGGCTTCATCATCGCGAGGAAGCTCGCCTTCGAGGGTCTCGAGTTCAGCGACCAGCAGCGCCAGTTCCAATCCGAGGTGGCGTTCCTCATCCGCGCCTTCTTCTTCGTGTACCTCGGCGTCATCCTCGACCCCGCGCTCGTCCTTCAGACGAGGTTCCTCGTCGACGCCGCCGTCATCCTCGCGGCCGCCCTCGCCGCGCGCGTGCTCGCCGTCTCGCTCGCGACGCGCGGAGACGGCGAGACCTCGAAGGATCGCGGGCTCATCACGCTCCTCTTTCCCCGCGGCCTCGCGGCGGCGGTGCTCGCGGGCCTCCCGGCGGCGGCCGGCGTTCCCGGCACGGAGAGCTTCGTGGCCCTCGCGTTCATCGTCATCGTCGCGACGAACCTCGTGGGCACGGGGGCCGTCGTCGGCTACGAGATGAAGAAGCGGCGGATGGTCGACGTGCCTGTCGTCGCGCCCACGGCCGAAGCGCCGGCATCCGTTCCCGACGAAGCCGCCCGCTGAAGGGGCCACAAGGCATTCCCTTCGCGAACCGCCACGAAGGACCATGCCCGAGCAGCCTTACGAGGAGAAGGACGACACGGCCGGGCCCGCGGCGAAGCGAGCCATCGGGACCGTCGCGCGCGAAGGGCGGCCCACCCCAGAAACGCGCACGGGCGAACCGATGGACCGCACGCTTTCGCGGCGCATCGCGCGATCGCACGGCATCCCGACCGATCTCGACCTCCGGCTCGACAGCCTTCGGTTCCCCGCGGCGAAAGCCACGCTCGAGCGCGCCCTCGCGGACGCCGAAGGCGACGTCGGGACGGGCTGGCGCCGTGTCCGCGACCTCGTCGAGCGCCTCCCCAAGGACGAGTACGCCTCCGGCAAGGAGGTCCGCCAGGCCCTCGCCCGCCTCGCCGGGGAGGACGTGCGATAGGTCGATGGGTCCGTTCGCCCGCCGCCCAACCTCAAGCGAGGGCAGAAGGCCACCCCGCGCCTCGTGGGGTCGATGAACGCGCGAAACCCCCTCGCGAAGCGCCTCGGAAACGTGACCGCCCTCCTCGCCCTGCTCGCGGCTGCGGGCACCGGGCAGGCCATGTACATCGAGACACCGCTCCTCATCGACGCGCCCCACCGCGTCGACGTCGGCGACGTCATCGACATCACGATCATGCCCGCGAACGACACGCATCGCGCCGCCTTCGCGGGGCGCGTCGATGAGGATCGTCGCCGTCGACTTCGAGACGAACACGCTCACCGTCATCGTTGAAGCGCTGACGCTCGACGCGTCCGCGAGCGCGAAGTTCCAGTGGACGGTGCCCGCCGAGCGCGACGCGCAGAATCTCGAGATCCGCGTCCTCGCCGCGAAGGAGACGGTCGCCTTCAAGCACGTCGTCGTCGGCGACGCGGAGGAGATGGCCTTCGCCCTCGGCAAGGGCAACCTCGAGTCGCAATCCGGCCCCGCCGGGGACAAGACGGCCGACCGCCCGGTCGACGAGCGGCCCGCGGCCACGCCCGGGGCGGGCCTCGTGGTGGCCCTCGCGGCCGGGCTCGTCGCCGCCGTCGCCGTCGCCGCCGCGACCGTGCGCCGCAGGTAGAGTGCCTCCAACTCCGGGCGCCCGGGCGACCGGGCGCCCGGTCGTCTGGAGGGTGGGCGCGCGCCCAACCTGGAGCCAAATCCCTTATTCTTCGACGCCCTCCCGGATCGCATGAAGTTCCGAGCCCTGGCCCTCGCGGCCATCGCGACCGCGCTCTTCGCCGCCCCGGCGGCGCAGGCCATCTACATGGTGACCCCCCTCACGATCCAGGCCGACGAGGGGACCGCGAACGTCGGCGACGCCGTGCCCATCACGGTGACCGCCTACAACGACTCGACGCAGGCCGACTGGGCCGGCAAGACCATCGCCGTCCGCCTCTTCGTGGTCGAGACCGAGGAGGAACACCTCGTTCTCGAGTCCCTCGCGCTCGACGAGAAGGCGGCCGCCGCGTTCACGTGGGACGTCCCCGCGTACGCCGACGACAAGAACGTCGTCCTCCTCCTCAAGAGCGACACGAACGAGACGCTCGCGCGGCGCGACTTCGCGATCGGGGACGCCGAGCCCATCTACCGCCTGATGGCGGAAAGCGGGCCCGGCAACGAGAAGGTCTCCCGCGACGACAGCGCGCTCGACACGGGCGCCCCGCCCGCCTCGCCCTCGCGCACGCCTGGCCCCGCGGCCCTCGCGCTCGTCGGCGCGGGCCTCGCGGCGGCGCTCGGCCTCGCGCTCGCGCGCCGCCGGTAGGCGCGATCAATGGGCGGCTCGCATGACGAGCCGCCCGCCCTCCTCGTCGAACCGGGATCCATAGGCGCGGGACCGCCGGTCGAGCGCGCGGCGGGTCGCCTCCGCGTCCTCGCCGGGCGCGAGGTCGACCGCCGCGCGTCGCGGGTCGATGAGAACGGGGGTGAGCCTCAACGCGCGCGCTTCGCCGTGACCGAGGTCCACCTCGTAGAGGAAAGAACGGTCGTTGCGCAGCCGTGGGTCCACCCGATAATCGTCCACGAAATCCCCCGTGTCGTAAAGGATGAGCGAGCGGCGTCGCCGCTCGACGCCCTGGATGACGTGGGCGCTCGTCCCCCAGAAGACGGCCGCCCCCGCGTCCACGACGGATCGCGCGAAGGTTTCGAACGCGCGCGTCGGTCGCGTCCTCATGTTCGGGCCCCAGTGCGCGGCCACGACCAGCGCGTCGCATGCCCGGTGGGCGCGGGCCACGCGCGCAAGCAGCGAACCGTGGGCCCGCGACCCGGGTTCGATCGGACACCACGCGACGCCGGGACGCGAGGGCCCCGCGGCCCAACCGGGCTCGTTGTCGGTGAAGGCGAGGAGACCGACCCGCATGCCGCGGGATTCCACGAATGCGGGCGTCCAGGCTTCATCCGCGTCGCGACCCGCGCCCGCGCGCGCGATCCCCGCGGCGTCGAGCCGCTCGAGCATGTCCACGAACGCTTCCGGTCCGTAGTCGAAAACGTGGTTGTTCGCGAGCGTCACCGCGTCGATTGCGGCCGCGCGCAGCGCGGCGATCGCCTCGGGGGGCGCCCGGAAGTTGAAGGTCTTATCGACCGGGGCGCCCCGGTTCGAGACGACGCATTCGAGGTTCACGAAGCGCAGATCGGCGGCGAGGAGCGCCGGAAGCGTCCCGCCCCAGACGTGCTCCGCGCCGGCCTCCCTCAGCCGTTCCCCGACATGGCGACCGAGCATGACGTCACCCGCAAGCGCGACCCTGGGCATGAGCGACCAGCGGGCGGCGGGACCGAATGTCTTCGCGCCGCTTCCTCGATCAGAGGACGTAGCGCCCTGCTTGCTGGACCCTCTCGCCGTCGAGCCACACGTCGGTCTCGAGGATGACGCAGTCGACGTGGGTCTTCTCGTGCCAGGGCGCGCCCGTCTCCTCGGGATACGGGTTTCCGAACGCGACGTGGACGCCCACGATCTTCTCGTCCTGGAGGAGGTTGCCGACGAGCCGCGTGAGGCCCAGGTTCGTGCCGAGCGCGAACTCGCCCGCCCGCGCCGAGTTGGGCCCCGTCTGCAGATAGGCGCGGAACTCGGCGACGACCTCGGGGGTGCCGCCCGCGATGCTTTCGAGGTCGACCCACGAATCGCGCACGTCGAAGCGCACCGGAGGCACGAGCTCCCCGTATTTCTCGGAGAAGAAGTCCCCGAGCAGGTTCGTGACGACGCGCCCGTTCATGCGGTACGGCGCGGTGTACGTCTCGCCCGCGGGAAGGTTTCCCCAATCCCCCCTGCGGTGGAACTTGCCGGTGTCGGCGAGCCACTTCCAGTCGCTCTTGAACTCGACCGAGAAGTCCGTTCCGTTCGGGTTCGTGACGCGGGCGGTGCGCGCGCGCTTGGCTCGCTCGAACACCTTGAGGGTGAGCGCCTCGACGGCGTCGTAGTCCGCGTTCATGCCCTCCTCCATGAGGACGCGCGTGACCCCGGGCATGTGGCCGTGCCGGGCGCGACCGCGGATGTACTTGCGGAATTCCATCCGCGCGGGCAGCTCGCCCTTCACGCTCGCGGCGGCCCAGACGGTGACGTCCGCGCGGGAAGCGGCTTCGGCGAGCGCCTTGGGGACCTCCTTGAGCGGTCGCGCGCCGAGGTCGTCGAGATCGAAGCGCTCGACCGCGTCCGTCGCCGCGCGCGCGTGACGCTCGATCGCGTCTCCGATGTCGCGTGTCGATCCATCCGTCACGAGGACGACGCGCTCGCCGCGCTTGACGGCGAGGCACGTGGTCACGACGTTGCGCGCGCCCTGGTCGAGGGAGCCCATCGCGCCCGGACCGGGAGGCGTCTGGATAAGGGTTCCCGTACGGGCCCCGGGCCCGAGCCGCTGGCTTCAAGGTCGGCGCCGCGCGTGGGCGCGCGATGCGTCTCCTGTCCAGGCCCCGCGTGGCGGCCTCGATCGCGCTCGAGCGCGACCACGTCCGCGTCGCCCTCCCCCCCGCGGCGCGCGCGCTCGCGCTCAAACGGGACATCCTCGTTCCGTATTCGACGATCCGCGAATCGATCGCGACCGACGCCCCGTGGCCGGGCATCTTCGCGTTCAGGGTCGGAACCCACGTGCCGGGCGTCGTGTGCCTCGGCCGGTTCTGGATCGACGGCGAGAAGCGGTTCTACGCGTTCACGAAGGGCGATCGCGTGTTGACGCTCGCGCTGGACGGCCACGACTTCGACGCCATCGTCGTCGGGGCTCCGGACGCGGACGGGCTCGCGAGCGCCGTCCGGACGAAGCTCAGGTCGACTTCTTGACCTTCGGCATGGGTTTCCAGTTCTGGGCGAGGTCCACGAGGAGCCGCACGCCCGCCCCCGTCGCGGGGCCGGGGCTGTACTCCTCGTTGTAGCCCGGGCGCGCGCCGTCGTCCCACGCCGTCCCCGCGATGTCGACGTGCACCCACGGGTAGTCGACGAAACGCTCGAGAAACTTGCCGCCCTGGATCGCGTGCGCGGGGCGGCCGCCGGAATTCTTCACGTCCGCGATCTTCGAGTCGACGAGCCGGTCGTACTCCTCGTAGAAGGGCAGCCGGAACACGCGCTCCCGCGTGCGCGTCGCGCTCGCCTCGAGGCGCGCCATCAGCTCCTCGCTGTTGCCCATGATGCCGGAGGTCTGGTTGCCGAGCGCCACCACGACGCCGCCCGTGAGCGTCGCGAGGTCGACCACCGCGGCCGGGTCGTAGCGCGCCGCGTACGAGAGCGCGTCCGCGAGCACGAGGCGACCTTCGGCGTCCGTGTTGATGATCTCCATCGTCTTGCCGTTCATCGCCGTGATGACGTCGCCCGGCTTGAGCGCGGACCCGGACGGCATGTTGTCCGTGAGCGGCGCGAGCCCGACGACGCGCTGGGGGATCTTGAGGAGCGCGCAGGCCCGCAGGAACCCGAAGACCGCGGCGGCGCCGGACTTGTCGCTTTTCATCTCGTCCATCTTGTCCGCGGGCTTGATCGAGATGCCGCCCGTGTCGAACGTGATCCCCTTCCCGACCGCGACGAACGGGGCGCCGGACTTCGAGCCCTCGTGCTCGAGGACGACGAAGCGGGGCTCGCGCGCGCTTCCCTGGTTGACGCCGAGGAGGCCGCCCATGCCGAGCTTCTCGATCTCCTTCTTCGCGAGGACGGTGCACTTGAGGCCGACCTCCCTGGCCATGGCAGCGACGGTCTTCGCGATCGCTTCGGGATGCGCGTCGGGTCCCGAGACGGCGGCGATGTCGCGCGTGAAGTTCGTGCTCTCCGCGATGATCGCGCCGACGCGGACGCCTTCCTGGAGGTCCGCGAGCCGGCGGCGGTCGTTCTCGACAAGGATGACCTCGGCGAGCCGGCCGCGCTCCTCCTCGGCCTTCTTCTTCGTCCCCTCGCCGCGGTAGCGGTCGAAGCGATAGAGGCCGAGGAGGGCGCCCTCGGCAAGCGCTTGGCCCACGGCCTTCGCGGGGAGCCCCCCGATGCCGGCGCCGTGCGCGACCGTCGCGAACGACGCGACGCCGAGCTCGCGGGCGCGTTTCGCGGCGCGCGCGGAGACCTGGCGGACCTTGTCGAGGTCGGTCTCCGCGGGGTCGCCGAGGCCGATGAGCAGGATGCGCTTCGCGGCGCCTTCCCCCGGGTAGAGGACGAGCGTCTCCTTGAGCTTCCCCTTGAAATCGCCGGCCGCGAGCGCCCGGGCGATCGCGCCGCCCGAGGCCGCGTCCACGGCGCCCGTCGCGCCCGCGGGCTTCTTCACGCCTTCGAAGAGATTGACGACGACGAGGTCCGTCGGGACCTCCTGGACCTGACCCTGCCGGACGACGAGCTTGAGCGCGATGCGAAACCCCGCGTGGCGCACCGGGCGCGAGGCTGAAAAAGATTGCGCGCCGCGATGCCGTCTGGAGGCGGGGGAGCCGCGCGCGAGGGGTCACGAGGTCAGGCGCCCTCGACCGCACCCCTCCGGCGTCGCCGCGTGGGACCGGACGACGTCCGCTCGAAGGCTTGATGCTCCCGCCCATCCCTGAAGGCGCAGGGAGAGGAGAGCTATCGGGCAGGCTCCGGATTCAATGAGCGTGAGCGATCGACCGCCGCGAACCAAGGGTCGCCTCGGGGCCCTTCTCGTCGCCGCCCTGTTCGTCGCGCCGCCCCTCGCCGCGGCGCTCGAGGCCGAGGCTCCGTCCCTCGCGCGCGAACCGACCCCGAGCGACACCCTCCTGCCGCCTTTCCCCCTCATCGACCGTTCGCGCGATCGACCCGTCGCGGACGCGGGCGTTCACGGCGTCCTCCTCGACATCCTCCGCCAGGTGCCGGACCCGACGTCGATCGGCGGCACGATGGCCGACCTCCTCCCGATGACGGTCGAGGAGACCATCGAACGCATGGCGACCGACCCCTCCGCGAAGGTGAATACGATCACGTTCCCGCCGCAACCCGACGTCTACGTCATCACCGGCGTCCACCACGTGCACGAAAGCTGGGTCTTCCAGAGCGAAGTCCGATTCGAGAACGCGGAGATCATCTACCACAGCACCCGGGCCTCGAACGAGCACTGGTCGATCCGGGGCGACCCGAACGTGAAGATCACGGTCCTTAACTCCCGCTTCCGGCAAGTGGACGGGGACCGGGCGGCGTACGGCACGCTGAACGCGCGCGGCGACCTCCTCATCCGGAATTCCCACTTCAGCGAGGTGACCGTGTATGCGGACGTCTATTACTCCAAGGTCAATGACGTCGTCACCGTGGCCTACGCGGGCAACAGCCGCATCGAGGATTCGAAGTTCGAGAACGCGATCACGGGCCTCACCGTCACCCAGAACATCACAGTCGAGCGCTCGCTCTTCACGAAGAGCTACACGGGCATGCGCATCGCCAAACACGCCGCGATGCGCGGGATGGGCATCGGCACGGTCCGGGATTCCACCTTCGTGATGAACACGATCGGCCTCGAGATCGCCTCAGGCGCGGGCGGCACGTACGAATCGCTCCACGCCACGGCGAACGGCATCGGCGTCAAGTGCGCCTCGAACGGCGACCACGACGGCGTCACCCAGACCAAGGAGGTGCCGCCGCCGGTCGTCCGCAACTCGAACCTGATGGAGAACTACGGCGACGCCATCCAGGGCGTGAACGGCATCACGCTCACGGTCGGCACCGTCACGGTCAACGTCCCGACGAGCGAGTGCGACTACCTCGACAACCACTACGGCGGAACGGGCGTCTATGCGGACACGGTCTTCGCGAGCAACATGGACGAGCTCAACGTTCGCCGGGCCACGGCATGGAGCCTCCCCAACGTCCCCGCCCTCCCGTTCGCGCTCCAGATCATCACGACAGCCGTCACCATCCCCGCGAGCGGATCGCTCTCGCTCTCGGGGCCGCTCATCGTCAAATTCCCCGGTTCGCTCACCATGACGGGGACGCCCACGACGCGACCCCAGATGCACGCGAACGGGTTCCCGTTCGGCGCGAAACCCAACGGCCGCATGACCCTCACGCGCACGGACGTGAACGGCGACACGAACCTGTTCTTGCGCAACGACAACGACACGGTGACCGAGGTCGACCTCAAGGGCGGCTTCCTGTTCCACGGCGTTTACGCCCACCGCACAAACGCGACCATCTCGAAGCTCAACGTCCTGGGAGGCGGCCCGAACGGCTACGGTCTCTACTACATCGCGGGCACGCTCGTGGGCGACGCGGTCTACACGCACCTCGTGCAGGACAGCACGTTCAGGAACGCGGGCCTCGGCGGCATCGCCGCGCTTCTCGACGTGCCGACGATCCGCCGCAACACGATCGAGGATGTGGGCGGGTCGGGCATCATCATGGCGCTCGCCGCGAATCCCAAGGTGGAGAGCAACACGGTGCGACGGGTCGGCTCGAACGGCATCGCGAGCCTCCTCAACACGAACACGCTCATCGAGGGCAATACCGTCTCGCACGTCCCGACCGCGATCCTGCCCGCGCTCGACGTGTCGGCCGCGAACGTCAAGAACAACAAAGTCTCGCACATGCGCATCGGGATCGGGGCCGTCATCGAGCAGGTGACGACCGACGGCAACCTTCTCGAGAAGGGCCACCTCGGCATCCTGAGCGGCCTCAACCCGTCCATGCTTTCGAAGAACGACCGGTTCGCGAGCCTCGTCACAGGCTTCTTCAGCCAGACGGACCCGAACCCGGCCAAAGTCGAGAACGCCCTCTTCACCTACAACGTCATGGGCCTCGGGGTTCTCGACGGCACGGTGGATGCGAAAGACAATGACTTCCTCCACCACGCGGGCGCCGCGCTCTTCACGTGGGACGCGGAAGCCCTCGCGTCGATCAACTGCGCGGATTGCCACATGACCTCGGGCGACACGGTCGACGGCACCGTCACACCCGCGGTGGCGACGTGGCGGTCGACGCCCGACGCCGGCAAGATCAAGCCCCAGTGGTGGCCGAAGGCCCAGACCATCAGCGCCGGGAAATACACGCCCCCCGCCCTCCTCGAAGGCCCTGTCTTCGCGGCGAACGGCGCGACGATCGAGATCCTCGACAAGACGATCGACCTCGCGGGATTCGGCATCGCCGCGAAGGGCACGGCCACGGAGGGCAAGCTCGACGTCCGCCGCTCGGACCTCAAGGGAGGCGCCTTCATCGCCTTCGATTCCGCGGGGACGGTCTTCCAGGACAACGTGGTGACCGACTTCAGTTGGGGCACGTCCCTCTACGCCTACCGCAAGGCGCCCACGGCCTCGGTGTCCTGCAACTGGATCAAGAACACGCACGCAGCGCTCGCCTATGCTCGCGGTGCGTCGAGTTCGATCCTCAAGCTTGATCGCAATCTGTTCGAGAATTTCTCCGAATTCCGCCTCGGCATGGACCGCCGCATCGGGAGCTACGCCGAGAACGCCGAGGTGAAGAACGGCGCGTTCCTTCGGATCGGGAGCGCGTCCGTCTCGGGCGTCGACCGCGCGGGGAAAGGAACCCTCACGCTCACGGACAACAATTTCCTGAGCGGCCGCAGCGGCTTCGAGGACTACGCCGGCAATTCCGGGCACAAGGTGCCGGAGCAGGGCGCCCCGCAGGCCGACGTCCGCAACAACTTCTGGGCCCTCCCCGACGGGCCCCGCGTGATCGAGCGGAGATTCGTCCTCACGAAGATCGAAACCGAAACGACGCGCAACAGCCCGGGCGCGGAGCTCAGCCTGTGGGTCGACTCGCAAACCGGCAAAGCGCTCTGGGAACCCTTCCGCGTCGCGCCCGCCTCGCAGCTTCCCTGCACGCGGCCATTCTCGTCCACCCCCGCGTCCGCAACCGAGCTCGACACGATCACGTTCACGACGCGGTCCTTCGACCCCTCGGGCTTCGGAACGACCTCGACGTGGGACTTCGGCGACGGGTCGGCGACGGCCGCGGGGGCAATCGTCTCGCATCGTTTCCTCGACGGCGGCCCCCACACGGTGACCGAAACGGTCACCACGGGACAGGGCCGATCGTCGACCGTGAGCAGGACGATCACCGTCGCCCACGTGAACCCGGTTGCTGACTTCGCCGAGACGATTGTGAACGAACTCACGCCGGTGCCCTTCACGGACCTCTCGACGCACCCGAACCCGGCGGACGCGCCGCCCACCGGCTGGACGTACGCTTGGGACTTCGACGCGAGCGGCACCACGGACAGCACGGTCCGCGAGCCTTCCCACCGGTATGTCGACGGCGGCCCCTGGACCGCGCGCCTGACGGTGACCGACAACGACGGCCGCACGCACGTCCGGAACAAGGCGCTCGTCATCCCCCACGTCCCGCCGGTCGCGGGCTTCTCGACCGCGGGCGCCCTCGAGACGGATGTCTGGGCCTTCACGGACACGAGCACGCATCCCAACGCTCCCCGGGACGGGATTCAGGCGCGGGCCTGGAGCTGCACGGACGGCTTCACCGCGACGAGCGCGAACCCGACGCACAAGTTCGCCGACGGCGGGACCTACGGCTGCACGCTCACCGTCCACGACAACGACGGCATGAGCGACTCCGAGGGCGCGACGCTCGCCGTCGCGCACGTCCCGCCCCTCGCCGCCTTCGACGTCGCGGGGGCGAAGGACAGCGACACGTGGACCCTCACGGACCGCAGCACGCACCCCAACGCGCCCACCGACGGCATCACGACGCGGGCCTGGAGCTGCAGCGACGGCGCGAGCGGGTCCGCCGCGACGCTTGCGCACAAGTTCGCGGACGGCGGTTCCTACACGTGTTCGATCCTCGTCGGCGACAATGACGGCCTCACGGCCACGGCGGAGCGCTCGATCGCGGTCGCCCACTCGGCGCCCGTCGCCGCGTTCACGTGGACCGGCAGCCTAGAAACCGACACCTTCGCCTTCATCGACGGGAGCACGCACCCCAACGCCCCTGTCGACGCCATCGTCTCGCGCCTCTGGGAATGCGACGACGGCTTCGCGAGCACCGAGGCCGCCCCGACGCACCGCTTCGCGGACGGAGGAACGAAGCGCTGCACGCTCAGCGTGACGGACGATGACGGGATCGTGACGAGCGTCACGAAGTCGGTCGCCGTGGGCCACGTCGCGCCGCTCCCCGACTTCACGCACGCGGGCGCCACCGAGCTCGACACGTGGAGCTTCACCGACGCGAGCACGCACCCGAACCCGGCCGACGCGCCGCCCGCAGGCTGGAGCTGGTCATGGAATCTCGGGGACGGGTCGAGCGCGACCGGCGCCTCGACGACCCGCCGCTACGCGGACGGCGGCACGAAGACGGTCCGCCTCACGGCGACCGACAACGACGGCGTCAGCGCCTTCGCCGAGAAGAGCCTCGTCGTCGCCCACGTCCACCCCGTCGCGGACTTCACGTTCACGGGCGCGCTTGAGAGCGAGACGTTCGCGTTCGCGGACGCGAGCACGCACCCGAACGCGCCGCACGACGGCATCGCGACGCGCGCGTGGAGCTGCACGGACGGATGGACCTCCACCGCCGCCGCCCCGACGCACAAGTTCGTCGACGCGGGGACGTACACCTGCAGCCTCACGGTGACCGACAACGACGGGCGCTCCTCAACCATCGCGAAGAGCGTTCTCGTGGGCGTGACGCGGCCCGTCGTCTCGTTCACCGTCCTCGGCGCGAAGGAGACGGACACGTACGTCTTCACCGACGCCACGACGCATCCGAACCCGGACGACGCTCCGCCGACGGGTTGGACCTGGAGCTGGGCCTTCGGTGACGGCGGGACGTCGGCGATCCGGAGCTCCACGCGGCGATACGCCGACGGCGGCGAATACGTCGTGGTCCATCGCGCGACCGACAACGACGGCGAGGGCGGCGAGGCGACCCGTACCGTGAGCGTCGCCCATATCGCGCCCCTCGCGGCTTTCAGCGTCTCCGATCTCGCGCCCGAGCTCGGCGAACTCGTGACCTTCACGGACGCCTCGACCCATCCGAACGCGCCGAACGACGCGATCGTCTCGTGGTCGTGGACGTTCGGGGACGGCGCATCGAGCGCGGCGCGGAATCCGACGCACAGTTACTCCGCCGTGGGCTCGTACACCGTGCGGCTCGTTGTGACGGACGACGATGGAATGACGCGCGAGGCGACGGCGATCGTGAATGCAGGCAACCTGCCGCCGGTGGCGGACTTCACGTGGAGCCCCTTGTATCCCGAGATGGGCCAGCGCACGAATTTCACGGACCTGTCCCACGATCCCGATGGCAGCATCGTGAACTGGACGTGGTGGGTCGGCGTCCCGCCGTACCGGTACCTCCAGCACCCGACCAACGTGACCTACGCCGCCTCGGGCGGAAAGCTCGTCTGCTTGACCGTGAAAGACGACGGCGGAAGGACGACCACCCGATGCAAGACCATCATGGTTGACGACAACCTCGTTGCGACCGTCCACTTCGACGCGCACCAGCAGAAGGTCTACGAGCCCGTTTCGGGCAAGGTCTGGGTCCGATGGGACCGCTACGGGGGACTTCCCACCCAGAACGCGATGGTCCGATACGAGTCCTGGCTCAAGACGGACCACGCAAGCAACCCTCCCATCACGACCGAGTGGCCGGTCGAATGCGACGCGTACGATTGCCGGTTCGGAACGAGCGTATCGAGTCAACCATACTATCAGTACCAGGAAGGGTCCACCGACTCCGAGGGCAACTTCTACTTCTGGTACTACGACCGCGAGGGCGGCGTCGGAAATTGGGACCTCCGCCGCAACAACGTCCCCGGCCAGCACGACTACCGCATCCTCGTCTGGACCAACCAGGGGATCCTCGGCAATTGGGAGCGCGCCACCATCACGGGGAGCTACTTCGTCGGCGAGGACATCTCGCCGGTGATCAGCCACGGTTGAACGCGCTCAGGTCGGCGCCCGCGGGCGCCGACCTCGTCGCGAAGCGTTCAAAAGCTCATGAGAAGTTATCGCCTGCGGGAGTATTGAATGGAGAGGCAGGCACGCGCTGCGGTGAGCGGGAGCTATCGAACGAAGGTCGCCTCGTGGGGAAGGGCGATCGCGGTGGCGCTCGTGGCGATTCTCGTGACGCCGACGGTGTTGGCGGGGATCGACGTGACGCGACACGAGACCCCGACATCCGTGCTCGAGGCTTCCGGCCTTCCTGAAGTCGCCTTCGAGAAGCTACGGGAGGCCCTCCCCGAAACGCGCGGCCCCATCCTCGGGAGCCCTGTCGCCGAGGCGCTCGCCCCGCTCCTTGCCGGCATCGAAGACGAACGCCTCCGCGACGTTGTCCTCGGCCACCTCGGGCGCGGCGCCCGGGATGCCTTCGAGGAGGGCACGCGGCGGATCGAGACGCGCCGCTCGGACCCCTCCGTGGGGGGCCTCTTCGTCATCCCTTCCGGCGAAGCCGAAACCGTGCTGTCGGGAACGGTCTACATCGACGAGGACTGGGTCGTCCAATCCCCGCTCCGGTTCGAGAACGCCGACGTCGTCTTCCGCACCGGAAACGGCAAGCACATGATCCAAACGGATCCCGGCATCTCGCTCACGATCCTCGATTCGACGGTGCGGCAGGTGGACGGGCGACGCGAACTCTATGGCCTCATCGTGGCGAACGGCCCGCTCGTGATCGAGCGCTCGACCGTGAGCGAGATCATGGTGACCGCCGTTGCCCGCGCGGGATTCCTGGGTGCAACGAGCCGGATCGTGGACTCCAGGTTCGACAACGCCGTCACCGCGCTCACGCTTTCGCAAAACGCGCTCGTCGACCGGACCATTTTCACGCGCAGCTTCGAAGGGCTCCTCGTCGAAGGCACCGTGGTCGGCTCCGGCGTGCCCAAGGTCTGGCGGAGCGCCTTCGAAATGAATGAAAAAGGAATCGTGGTTTCCGCGGACGCGGGCGGTCAATTTGGAGCCCTCCGGATGAGCGCCAACGCGATCGGAGTCGAATGCAAATCGAGCGGCGAGCAGGACGCGAGCCTGCCTGGATATGAGATCGACCCGGCGCGCGTCAACGATTCGAACATCGCCGAGAACTACGGCGACGCCGTGAGCGGGTCGAACGGCATCTCGATCACAACGCCCTACGGCGAGCTCGTGGTCGCCGACAGTCGCTGCATCTACGACGGGAATTACTACGGCGGCGCCGGTCTCGCCGCGGATTCCACCTTCAAGAGCGACGGCGACACGATGACGAACACGCGCGACACCCCGAACGCCTTGCCCGGGACGCCCGCGCTTCCCTGGCCGATCCACCTCATCACGAGCACGACAACCTGGTCGAACAGTCAGCCACCGCCGACCCTTTCGGGCCCTGTGGTCGTGAAATATCCCGGCGCGCTCACCACCAGCAATCTGCAGATGGACCCACGCGGCTTCACGATCGGCGCCAAGAAGAACGGCGCGATCGAGGTCAAGAACACGGTCTTCAACGGCCGAACCAGCCTGTTCGTCCGCAACGACGGCGACAAGATCGAAAACGTGGACCTCACCCAGGAAGTTGTCTTGAACGGGGTCTGGTCGCACCGCGCCAATTCGGTCATCAAGAACCTCAATGTTCTCGCAGGCGCGCCCAACGGTTACGGAGTGTTCTTCTGGACCGCGCTCTTCAAGGGCGATTCGGCCTACGTCCGCACGGTGGATGGCGGCGTCTTCAAGAAGGCCGTCGGCGGCGTTCGATCCCAGCTCGACTCGCCGACGATCAAGAACGCCCGGTTCGAGGACACGGCCTATCCGGTGATCACGTTCCTTTCGACGCCCGAGGTGTCCGACAACGACATCGTCCGTCCGATCCTCGCGTTCACCACGGTTCTGACGTCGAACCCGAAATACATCAACAACGACGCGGTCGGCGTTTCCGCGAAACTCATCCCGGGGCTCTCGCTTCCCGCCAAACCCGAGATCGAGGAGACGGACGCCTCCAAGTTCATCATGTCGGCGCTCGACAACAATCCGACCGTGATCGGCAATTCGGCAACGGACATGGATTCCGGCGTGATCGCCGCGCTCGGCGTCGGAACGGTCACGATTTCGGACAACGACTTCGTCCGCGTGCGCTCAGGCGTCATGTCGGTGCTCGCGAAGGTCGCAAGCGACCGCAACGTCTATGATCGCGGGATGTACGGGTATTGGGGACTGCTGAACCCGGCCGGGATCACGTTCACCTCGGACGTGTTCACGAACCAGGTCTTCGGCATCGCGTCATGGGACCTTGGCGGACCCTCGATCACGTCCTCCTTGTTCGCGTTCAATTACATCGGACTTTCCGTCTCGAGCCTCGCGCTCGCGAACCCGCCTCCGCCGCATTCGACGTCGATCACGAACTCCAACTTCATCCACAACTTCGGAGCCGGCGCGGTCATGTGGAACTTCATGGGCAGCGCAATGACGGCGACGTGCACCGGTTGCTGGAAGGAAACCGACGAATCCATGGAGATCTCCGCGACGAGCACCTATCGCGCGTCGAGCCTCGGACCCAACCCCGAGGTCCCCACGCCGTCGTGGTGGTCGAGCCGCGTCATCACGTCCTCGGGAACCACGACGCTGAGCGGCACCGTCAACGGCCCCGTCGTCGCGCGGACGGGAGGGAAGATCCAGGTCAAGGACACGACGCTCGACATGAACGGCTTCGCGATCGGCGCCAAAGGCTCGGGGACCACCGCGAGCCCGACGGGCATCCTGGAAATCGTCCGCTCGGACATCGTGAACGGCGCCGTCATCGCGTCCAACAGCACCTCCGCCACGATCGAGCTCAACCGATTCGAGCACTTCAGGCGCGGCGTGGCGGTCGCGACCTTCGGGAACCCTGCGACGATCCGATGCAACAGCTTCGAGAACATCATGTCCCCCGCGTCGTTCCTCAAGGGAATGCCCGGGAAGGTCTTGACCTTCGAGCGCAACCTCGTGCGGGGCGCGACCTCGTTCTCGATCGGGCAGGGGCGATACCTTCCGGATTATCGGGAAGACGCCGTCCTGACGGGAAACGCCTTCATCAACATCCCGAACCAGATTACCCGCCTCGGCAAGGGCTCCTTGACCATGACGGGGAATGCGTTCCTGGATACGGGCGCGGTCCGGGATTTCATGAGCGACCGGACGAACAAGGCCCCCAGCGCCGACTTTTCCGGCAATTACTGGAATCATCCTGATGGGCCCCGCGTGACCCGCTACCACGGGAAGTCCCTTCAGGAGGTCCTCCACGCCGGACCCGGAACCCGCCTCAACCTGGGCGACGACAATTCGACGCCGCTTTCGACTTGGCAACCGTTCCTCTCGACGCTCCCATCGCCCGCCCCATGCGTCGATTTCCGGTTCACCGCGGGCCCCCTCACCGAGCTCGACACGATGGTCTTCACGGACCGCTCGTTCGACCCGATGGGAAACACCCTCACGAGAACCTGGAACTTCGGGGACGGGACGATCCTGACGGTCGATGAGCCCACCGTCACGCACCGCTACGCGGACGGCGGAACCTACACCGTCACGCTCACGGCGACGACGAGCCAGGGCTCCACCGCGAGCGCCTCGAAATCGGTCCTGATCCAGCACGTGAATCCCGTGGCAGACTTCGCGGCGAGTGTCGTCGACGAGATCACCCCCGTCCAATTCACCGACGCGAGCACACACCCGAACCCCGCAGACGCGCCGCCTTCGGGGTGGTCCTATGCGTGGTCGTTCAACAACGGCGAAGGCACCTCGACGGCGCGCCATCCGACCTTCAGGTTTGCGGACGGCGGCTCCAAGACTGCTCGCCTCACGGTGACAGACAATGATGGACGCACCCACACGAAGCAGATCACGATCGTGGTTCCGCACGTTGCGCCGATCGCGAACTTCGCTTTCACGCCGGCAGACGAAACGGAATCGGTGACGTTCACGGACACCAGTACCCACCCGAACGCCCCGACCGACGGCATCGTCTCGCGATCCTGGTCATGCAGCGACGGCAAAAAGGCGACAGCGGCGTCGTTTTCGCATCGCTTCGCCGACGGCGGAACGTACGAGTGCTCGCTGACGGTCACGGACAACGATGGAAAGGCTTCGACCGTGCTGCGCTCCGTCCCTATCGGACACGTCGCGCCTGCGGCGAACTTCATCGTGTCCGGTTCGACGGAACTCGATACGTTCGCCTTCACCGACACGAGCACCCACCCGAACCCAGCGGACGCCCCACCTTCCGGATGGACATGGACGTGGGACTTCGGCGACGGGGGCCACGGATCGGCGCGGAACCCGAACCACCGGTTCGCGGACGGCGGAACCGCGCGCGTGGCGCTCACCGTCACCGACAATGATGGCCGGACGTCGACGTTCGCGCGAGACGTACCCGTCGCGCACGTGAGTCCCGTCGCAGCGATCGGCGTCGACACCTCGAAACTCGAGCCCGCAACGCCGATCGCGTTCACGGACGCTTCGACGCACCCGAATTCACCGGGCGACGCCCTCGTTTCCTGGGCGTGGTCGTTCGGCGATGGCGCGACGAGCGCGGAAGCGAACCCCAGCCACGTGTACGCGGCGATCGGGACTTACCTCGTCACCCTCACCGTGACGGACGACGATGGTCTGACCTCCACCGCGACCCGAAGCCTGCGCGTCGGAAACCACGCTCCGGTCGCGGCCTTCGATTGGACGCCCGCCATTCCCAACGCGAAGGAGGTCGTGGCCTTCCGTGACAACAGCTCCGACGCCGACGGCTCGGTCGCAAACTGGTTCTGGACGTTCGGCGACGGCCGCTCTTCCTCGGAGCGGTCTCCTGAAGTGACTTACACCTCGCCGGGCGTCCGATCGGTGTGCTTGAGGGTCTGGGACAATGATGGAAAGTCATCCGCGCCGACCTGCCGCAGCGTCATCATCGACGATCGCCTCGAAGGGACGCTCCGGTTCGACCGGCCGCTCCGCACGGATCGCGAGATCAACGCGGAGCTCACCCTTCGCTGGGACGACGGGCGCCCCGTCCCGAACGTGTACGTCCGCTACGAAAAGTGGCTTCGGACAAATTACGTTCCGCCCCACAATCCTCCGCCGACGGACACGTGCGGAGGCGAGTCATGCCCCTGGAGCACCAGCATGGACGCCGCGCCCTATTACCGGTTGTACGAAGGCTACACCGACCCGGACGGCAGGCTCTACATCTACTATTACGACAATGAACCGCGTCTCGGAGCCTGGCAGGTCACCCCGAGCAACGTCCCGGGCAATCACGAGTACCGCCTCTTCGCCTGGACGAGGGACGGCTACCTCGGCAACACGGAACATCTCTGGATCACGGGTAGCTACTTCGTCGAGGAGGACCGGATAACGGCCGTCTACGGGACCTGATCGGACTACCCCAGCGCCTCGCGGGCCACCACGAGGCGCTGGACCTCGTTCGTCCCTTCGTAAATCTGCGTGATCTTCGCGTCGCGCATGTAGCGCTCCACGGGGTAGTCCGTCGTGTAGCCGTTGCCGCCGTGGATCTGCACGGCCTGGAGGGCGTTCTCCATCGCGGCGTCGCCGGCGAAGCACTTCGCCATCGCCGCCGCGGGCCCGTACTTCTGCCCCGCGTCCTTCTGGGCCGCGGCGCGGTACGTGAGGAGGCGCGCCGCCTCGACGCGCATCGCCATGTCGGCGATCTTGAATTGGATGGCCTGGAAGTCGCGGATCTTCTTCCCGAACTGCTCGCGTTCGTTCGCGTACGCGACGCTCGCGTCGAGCGAGGCCTGCGCGATGCCGACGGCCTGCGCGGCGATGCCGATGCGGCCGCCGTCGAGCGTGCTCATGGCGATCTTGAACCCGTCGCCTTCCTTGCCAAGGAGGTTCTCGGCGGGGATCTCGACGTTGTCGAAGAAGAGCTGCGTGGAGTGCGCGGCGCGGATGCCCATCTTGTGCTCGGGCTCGCTCCACGTGAATCCCGGCGTGCCGGCCTCGAGGATGAACGCGGACATCCCGCGGTGGCGCTGCTCGAACGGCAGGTCGAGGTTGGTCTTCGCGAAGACGATGTAGGTCTTCGCGTGACCGCCGTTCGTGATGAAGTTCTTCTGCCCGTTGAGGACGTAGGAGCCGCCCTTCTTCGTCGCGATCGTGGTCGCGCTGCCCGGGTCGCTCCCCGCGGCGGGCTCGCTGAGCGCGTAGGCGCCGAGCTTCTCGCCGCGCGCCATCGGCTCGAGGTACTTGCGCTTCTGCTCCGCGTTTCCGTACGTGAGGAGGGGCCAGCCCGAGAGCGAGTTGTTGACGCTCGCGATGACGCCGTGGCTCGCGCAGGCGCGCGAAAGCTCCTCGACGACGATCGCGTAGCTCACCATGTCCGCGCCCGCGCCGCCGTGCTCGGGGGGGACGTTGACGCCCATGAGGCCGAGGGCCGCCATCTTGGGGATGTTCTCCTCGGGCCAGCGCCGCGTCTCGTCAATCTTCGAGGCGATGGGCGCGACGTCCTTCTCGGCGAACTCCCGCACAAGGGCGCGGATGGCTTCCTGGTCGGCGGTGAGCTTGAAGTCCATGGGGGAGACCCGTCCTGGCGGATGCCGGACGCCCCCATGAAGGTTTGGCCCCCGGGAAGCGCGCGCCGGACGGGACAGACCCGAAGGTCAAGCCTCTTGAGCGTGGAGCGCGATGCAAGGCGCGATGCCCCGCGCCAGCGATCCGGAGAGCCGACGTTTCGCCGTCCTCATCGACGGCGACAACGCCCAGCCGCGCCTCCTCGCCGCGATGATGGAGGAGGTCGGCCGACACGGGTCGCCCACGGTCCGCAGGATCTACGGGGACTGGGCCTCGGGCCGCCTCAACGGGTGGAAGGACGACCTCCACTACCACGCCTTCCAGGCGGTCCAGCAGCACTCGTTCGCCCGCGGCAAGAACTCCACGGACGGTCGCCTCATCATCGAGGCGATGGACCTCCTGCACACGGCGCCCATCGACGCCTTCTGCATCATCTCCTCCGATTCCGACTACGCGGGTCTTGCGAAGCGGCTCCGGGAATCCGGCAAGTTCGTGCTCGGCATCGGCGAGCGGAAGACGCCCGATCCCTTCGTGCGGGCCTGCGACCAATTCACGTTCACGGACCTGCTCGTGAAGCAGGGCCGGAAGGAGCGGGAAAAAGACGGCGGCGACGGCAAGAAGCGGCCCCGGGACCGGGCCCTGCGCGAACTGCTCATCGAGGGCGCGGAGGCGATGGAGCGCGAGGACGGCTACGCGAACCTGGGCCGCATCGCCGAGTTCCTCCAGAAGAAGGACCCCGGCTTCGACCCTCGGTCGTACGGCCGCAGCAAGGTGAGCCAGCTCTTCCGCGAGTTCCCGGAAACCTTCGAGTTCGACCCGGACGATCCCAACTACGTCCGCATCCTTCCCGAGGAGTGACATGGCGAAAGCGGTCCTCGTGACGGGCGCCTCGCGCGGCCTCGGGGCCGCCGCCGCGCGCCGGCTCGCGCGCGATGGGTGGGACGTCGCGGTCCACTATCACGAGCGCCAGCGCGGAGCCGAGGAGACGGCCGCCGCGGTCCGCGCGGCGGGGCGCAGGGCGGTCGTCGTCGGCGGCGACGTCGGCGACCCGGCCGAAGCCGCCGCGCTCGTCGACGCCGCCGCCGAAGGCCTCGGCCGCCTCGACGCGCTCGTGAACAATGCGGGCGTCTACAAACGCGCGACGATCGACGGGGTCAGCGTCGAGGACTGGCTCGAGACGATCGACACGAACCTCTCCGGCATGTTCTACGTCACCCGGGCCGCGCTCCCGCGGCTCCCGGACGGCGCGCGCATCGTGAACTTCACGAGCATCATCGGCGCGATGGGCTCGAAGCACGGCGTCCACTACAGCGCCTCGAAGGGGGGCGTCATCGCGTTCACGAAGAGCCTCGCAAAGGAGCTCGCTCCCCGGGGAATCCTCGTGAACGCGATCGCGCCCGGCGCCATCGAGACCGACATGATTGCCGCCGACACGCCGGAGACGCGGGCCCAGCGGCTCAGGACCATTCCCCTGGGGAGGGTCGGCGAACCCGACGAGATCGCGGGCGTCGTCGCATTCCTCCTCGGCCCGGACGCGTCGTACGTCACGGGGCAGGTCCTGCACGTGAACGGCGGGCTCTACGTCTGAGTCCCGAGGCCCGGGATCGAAAGGGTCTTGACGCATCCCCGAGAGACGGGGGCGCCGTGTCCGAGGGCAGTCCCTGGATGGGCCACGTCAAGCTCGCCGCGAACGGCGCGAAGCCCGCCTCCGGGGAGGTCGTGCTCTCGGCCCGCGGCCTCGTGAAGCGCTACGGCGCGTTCGCCGCGCTCGACGGCCTCGACCTCGACGTCCGCCGCGGCGAGATCTTTGGCGTCATCGGGCCGAACGGCGCCGGCAAGACGACCACGCTCAAGATCCTCTCCGGGCTCCTCACGCGCACCTCAGGCGAGGCGCGCGTCCTCGGCTTCGACGTTTCCGACCCCGCCATGAAGGCGCGCCTGGGGTACCTTCCCGAGGAGTCGCCCCTCTACGACGACATGACGCCGCGCACGTATCTCGCGCTCTTCGCGGAGCTCTTCGCGGTTCCCAAGAAGGAGGCGAAGGCGCGGATCGAATCGCTGCTCGACGACCTCGCGCTCGACCACCGCGACCGCAAGCTCGGCGACATGTCCAAGGGCATGCGCCGCAAGGTCGCGATCGCGCGGAGCCTCGTGAACGATCCGGACCTCCTCATCTATGACGAGCCCGCCTCGGGCCTCGACCCCGTCGCGAGCGCGCACGTGCTCGAGATCGTGCAGCGCGTGCGCGACCGCGGCAAGACCGTCATCTTCTCCGCGCACAACCTCTACCACGTCGAGCGCATCTGCGACCGCATCGTGCTCCTTCACAAGGGCAAGCCCGCGCTCTCGGGCACGATGAAGGAGATCCGCGCGCGCGTCGGCGGCACGGAGTACGCGGTGCGTCTCTCCGTGGAGGTCCCGGGTTCCACGCCCGCGGAGGACGGCGGATACGAGGCGCGCGTGAAGAGCTTCGACGAGGTGCGCCCGCTCGAGGAGGCCGCGCGCGCCGCGGGCGGCCGGCTCCTCGACGTGAAGAACGTGGACGTCCCCCTGGAGGAGATCTTCCTCCGCACGACGCGCGGGTGAAGCGCGCGTGGCGAACGGCTCCCTGCGACGCGTCCTCATCATCGCGAAGGGCGAGCTCAAGCGCGGCCGCGGCCAGATGGACCGCAAGAGCCTCGTCGCGATGGCGGCCGTCGCGCTCGTGGGCCTCCTGCTTGCGCCCGCCCTCACGTCGCAGACGCTCGACTTCGACCATGGCCTTTACCGCGCGGCGGTCGAACCCAGCCATCCGATCCTCCCCGCCCTGCTTTCCGCGCCCGCGTTCACCGTGACCGTCACCTCCGACGCGGTCGGCGCGCTTTCGCGCGGCGAGGCGGATCTCGTGGTCGTGGGCAAGCACATCGGAGCCGCGCGCGGCGACAAGGGCCAGGCCGCGCTCGCGGCGCTCAAGGACGCGACGCGCTCGTACACGTTCCGCCTCATGGCCCTCGAGGAGGACGAGGATGCCGCGTTCCCCGTCCGGGTGACGCTGCGCTACGAGGAGGCGAAGCCCGCGCCCCGGACGGCAGGCGGCGCGCCCACGCCGATGCCCGCGCCCTCGACGCCGACCCAGGAGCCCGCAGGCGGCGTCTCGGGCGGCGGTTCCGGCGGCGCAAGCGGCGGCGAGGCGCCGCCCGTCGCGCCCGGCACCGCGCCCCCCACCGGCTTCAGCCTGCTCCCGCCCGCCGAGCGCACCGACGTGCCGTCGAGCCTCATGCCGCCCTTCCCGTTCCGGAGCCTCATCCTCTCCTACTTCTTCCTCATCCCGCTCAATTTCGTCGTGCAGTCGTACGCCTCGAGCATGATCGCCGAGCGCCTCGGCCGCCGCGGCGAAGCCATGCTCGCGTCGCCCGCGCGGCCGTGGGAGATTGTCGCCGGAAAGACGCTCCCGTACCTCGCCGCGATGATCGCGGTCGCCGCGCTCGTCGCGTGGGCCGTGGGCGGGACGGTCGCCTCCGTCGCGGCCATCCTCCCGATCGCCCTCGCGTTCCTCGGCTTCGAGTTCATGGCCGCGCTCATGGCGCGGTCCTTCCGCGAGCTCACCTTCCTCACGGTGTTCGTGTCGGTCATCCTCACGATCTACTGCTTCCTGCCCGCCGTGTTCACCGACATCCACCCGGTCTCGCTCATCTCGCCGATCACGCTCGTCGTCTTCGACCTCAAGGGCACGGTCGCGACGCCGATCGAGTACCTCTACGCGACCGCGCCCCTCATGCTCGTGAGCGCGGTGCTCTTCATCCTCGGCACGGCGCTCTGGCGCGAGGAGGACCTCTTCCACCAGAAGCCCGTCCCGTCGAAGGCGCTCGACGCGATCGCGCGCCAGGTCTCGCGCCCGCTCTCGGGCGCGAAGCTCGCGCTCCTCCTCATCCCCTTCGTCTTCGCGGCGGAGCTGCTCCTCGTCGCGTTCCTCTTCGCGTGGCCCGTCGGCCCGCCCCTCCCGCTCGTCCTCCTCATGGTGTCGCTCGTCGAGGAGACCTTCAAGGGCGTGCCGAGCTACGCCGCCTGGAGAGCGAACGCGCTCGGATCAAACAAGCGCGTGATCCTCTTCGGCGCGCTCACGGGCGCCGGCTTCTTCCTCGCCGAGAAGATCGTGATCCTCGCGAGCCTCGTGGGGCTCATGGACGTGAACGCCGGGAGCGCCGTCTTCCTCGACACGCCGCTCCCGTACCACCCCGCGATCCTGTTCATGCTGCCGCTCGTCCTCCACGTCGCGACCGCGACGATGTCGGCCTATGGCGCGACGAAGGGGAAGCGCGGCTTCCTTATCGGCATGGGCGCCGCGATCGCGGTGCACACGATCTACAACGCGTCGATGATCGCGCTTGCGCGGGGGTCGATCGCGTGAGAGCCCGCTGGATCCTGGCCCGGAAGGAATTCACGTCCATCTTCACGGAGAAGACGATCCTCCTCGCGGTCGTCATCCAGGTGTTCGTGGCGGGATTCTCGGGCTTCCTCGTCGTGGGCCTCGCGAGCCTCGTCGACCCCGACGCGATTCCCGCCGCGGGCGAAACGCGCCTCGCGCTCGTGGGCGACAATGGGCTCGCGGACGTCCTCGAATCCTACGGGATGAGGATCCGCAACGTGAACGCGACCCTGGCCCACGAACTCTTCCGCGAGGGCCACGTCGAGGGCGTCATCGAGGTCGGAAACGCCTCGTGGGAAGGCTCCGACCCCATCCGCCTTCGGGTGACGCTCCCCGACGGCACGCTCGAAAGCACGATGACGCTCGTGAAGGTGAAACGCGCGCTCGAGGACTACGAGCGCGCCGTGCGCGACGCGCGCGGCGACCGCCTCGTCGCGGAGCCGCTCTACGTCGAGGTGCCCGCGGGCGGCGGATCCTACGCGTTCGTGTACTCGCTCCTCGTGCCGCTCCTCGTTTTCCTCCCCATCGTCCTCTCCGGGGCGCTCGCCGCGGACAGCCTCACGGAGGAGGTCCACCGCGGCACCCTCCCGCTCCTCCTCACGACGCCCGCGACCGCGGCCGACGTCGTCGAAGGCAAGCTCCTCGCGAACGCCGCGCTCGCGCCGCTCCTCACCGCCGCGTGGCTCGGCCTCCTCAGCCTCAACAATCTGGGGCTCTCGTTCGCGGACGCGGCGTGGATCACGCTCTTCGCCTTCGTGCTCGCGGTCGTCATGGGCCTTCTCGCGTGCCTCATCGCGATCCTCACGCGCGACCGCAACAAGGCGCACATGCTCTACGCGCTCGCCCTCATCGCGCTCATGGCGGGCTCCATGGCGCTCCCCATGTCGCCCGTGAACGTGGTCGCGCGCCTCGCGGCGGGGAGCGCCGACGCCGCGGTCCACGCGGAGGTCGCCGCCCTCGCGCTTCTCGCCTTCGCCGGGCTCTTCGCGCTCGACCGCATCCTCAAGACGCGCGCCGCCGAGGTGCTGAGCTGGCGGTGGGAGGGCAAGCCGCGCGTCCGGCGTCGGCGCCGCGCGGAATCGGTCGAGCCCGCTTCGAACGAGTGACAGCGCAAAAGCTATGACCGGTCCGACCCCCGGAGACCGGGTGAAGCGCGTACGCCTCCACGGCGTCATCCTCCTCGCGGCCCTCCTCCTTGCAGGCTGCACCTCCGCGACGGACCTCCCGGGACAACGCCGCGTTCCGATCACCGCCGTCTGGGCCGAGAACGTGCCCCTCGACCTCGGGCCCGGCGAAGTCGGAAACGTGTCGTTCCGCATCTTCGAGCCGGCGACGGCGGCTTGGAACTGGTCCGCCGACGGCCCCGTCGAGGGGTGCCTCCTCCATGCGAACGACCTCGCGGCATGGACGCGCGGCGACGTCGCGGGCGAGGCGTGCCGGAGGTCGCGCGAGGCGAACGGGACGTTCGAACTTCTCCGCGGCGACTACGTCCTGGCGCTGCGCTGCGACGCCGCTCAACCGTGCGCGCTCCACGTGAGCCTCCAGGCGACGCCGCACGAAGCGTGACCCCCGCCGCCCCAAATATATATGAACGCGCGCGTCTAGTCGCCCACCCCGGGGCCCCCCTCATGCCGGACGAATACGAATCCCTCCTCATGCGCGCTCGCGCCAAGGTGCCCGCCATCGCCGGCACCGGCGAGCGGTTCCAGATGCCGCCTGCGGATATCCTGCAGGAAGGCAAGATCACCGTGGTCCGCAACTTCGCGGAGCTTCTCGAGAAGATGAACCGAACCGCGGACCAGGTCGTGCCGCTCCTCCTGCGCGAGATCGGCATCGCCGGCAACTTCGAGCCCGGCGCCGGCCGCCTCGTCCTCCAGGGCCGCGTCCCCGACCGCTCCATCGAGGAGCGCCTTGCGAAGTACGTCGAGACGTACGTCATCTGCGGCGAATGCGGCCGCCCCGACACGCACCTCGTGCGCGAAGAGCGGACGCTCGTCGTGAAGTGCGACGCCTGCGGCGGTCACCGCCCCGTCCGCGCCACGAAGAAGGCGCAGACGCAGCAGAAGGCCGAAGCCGTCGAGGAAGGCAAGCAGTACGAGGTCATGATCGAGGACGAAGGGAAGCGCGGCGACGGCATCGCCCGCCGCGAGAAGTTCGTCATCTTCGTGAACGGCGCCAAGAAGGGCCAGGTCGTCAAGGTCCGCATCACGAAGGTCACCGGCACGCTCGCGTTCGCGGAGATGGTCCGCGAGCAGGGGCCGCCGAGCAACAGGCCCAGTTGAGGACGGGGCTGACAGCGCGCACTCCGTGGCACGAGCCTGCGGGCTCGTGCCACTCCGTGCCAAGGGAGGGGCTATCCGCCCCCTCCCTTGGATCCCTCCCGTGGACCAGGGGGCTGCCGCCCCCTGGACCCCCGACCCAGACCCGCGTTTCCTTCTCGAACCGGGGTCAGGTTTCACGCCCCTCCTTTCTGGCGGTGCGGGGGCGGACGGACTGCATCTCGCGACGGCCGAACACGAAACCCGGGCGCGAACACCGCTGCGGTCCCGGCACCCGACGCCCGGCTTCCGATCCCCGTCCCGAGGCCCGCCGCCCGATCCTCGCGACAGCGCGCGAGTATCGCGCGCGCGGCCGCGATGAGCCAAACTCCATCGCAAGAAGATTCATACGTCCCTCAGGGCGTCCCGCGCCCATGGCCTCCCTGCGGGTCCTCGCCCTCGCGATGGTCCTTTCGATCGCCCTCGCCGGCTGCTTCGGCGCCAAGGAGGCGAACGTCTCCGGCTTCGAAGCCACCGGCAAGCAACCCAAGTTCGCGCGCGGATGGGCCTACAATGGCCAAGGGCTGCAGGCCGCCACGGGGACCGTCGAGATCGCGACCGACGAGGCCGCGAACACGGGCCTCGTGAACCTCAGCGTGAAGGTCGGCGCCGACGCCTACGAGGTCCGCTGGACCTCCTTCGTCGGCGACGCGTCGAAGCCCTTCCAATCGGGCGGCGTCGCGAAGCATCTCCCGGAGCACGGCGACACGGGCAACGGCGACACGCTCTCGCCCAAGATCATCGCCGAGTCCGCCGCGTGGGGCGAGGCCGAGATCCTCCTGAACGGGCAGGTCCTTCCGGACCCCGTGACGGGCCGCGCCCTCTGGAACGCCCACTACATGTACGCTGACGAGGGCTTCCGCGCCGCGGACGGCCGCATCCTGAATGCCGCGAAGAGCGCGCCCTACGACCCCGCGAAGCCCTCGGACGGCTCGAACCCCGGCAAGCCCCAGCTCGTCGTCGTCTTCAAGTCCGGCGCCTCGAGCGACCCCGCGCTCTGGGGCGAGAACTTCACCGAGACGGTGCTGAGCCCGACCTATTCGAAGGCCTACACCATCCCCGTGAACCGCGCGGGCGACCGCCTCGCGGTCAACCTCTCGATCGAAGGCCCCGCGGCGGGCGGCCCCGTCCCGGCGGACCTCACGTTCACGCTCAAGGGCCCCGACGGCGCGAAGCTCGCCGAGGCCAAGCTCGGCGGCGCCTCCGCGACGCAGACGCTCAAGGGCCTGCTCGAGGTCCCCGCGCCGAAGCCGGGCGAATACAAGCTCGAGGTCGCGGGCCCCGGCGCCCAGGCGAAATACGTTGCCGCGGCGACGGTCCTGTATCCCACGTCCGCGACGCTGCTCTTCCACTTCGACGAGGTCGAGGTCCGGAAGCTGCCGGCGTCGTGATCGACGCTCCCGCGTCCGCGTGAAAAACCACGGCTCGCGCAACGTATTTAGGAGGGCATCCTCTCCACCCCCCGGAGGAGAGAACTCCATGGCGAAGATCGTCGTGCTCGTGAAGCAGGTGCCGGACGTCGAAGCCGTCCGCATCGATCCCCGGACGAGCGAGCCCGATGTGGCGGGCGCGGGCCTCAAGGTCAGCGACTACGACAAGAATGCCGTCGAGGCCGCCGTCCAGCTCAAGGAGAAGAACGCCGGGAGCCGCGTCGTCGCGCTCTCGCTCGGCGGTCCGAAGGTCGAGGAGTCCCTCAAGGAGACGCTCGCGATGGGTTGCGACGAGGCCGTGGTCCTCCGCGACCCCGCCTTCGAGAAGGCCGACACGGCCGAGAAGGCGCGCCTCCTCGCGCTCGCCGTCGCGAAGATCGGCGGCGTCGACCTCGTGATCGGCGCCGAGGAGTCGGCCGACAGCCACTCCGCGCAGACGGGCCCGCGCGTCGCCGAGCACCTCGGCTGGGGCCTCGTCGCGTACGTCACGAGCCTCAAGCTCGAAGGCGGCAAGGTCATCGCGGAGCGCGACATCGACGAAGGCATCGACGTCGTCGAGGGCGCGACCCCCCTCGTGCTCACCGTCACGGAGTCGCTCAACGAGCCCCGCCTCCCGGCGCTCATGCATATCCTCCAGGCGAAGAACAAGCCCGTGAAGGTCATGTCCGCGGCCGACCTCGGCGCGGGCGACGTGAAGCCGCTGCTCGCGCGCACGCGCAATGTCGCGCCGAAGCAGGAGCGCAAGCAGCAGATGATCCCGGTCGAGAGCCCCGAGAAGGCGGCCGACGATCTGGTCAAGATCCTCGTCAAGGAAGGGGTGATCGGATGAGCGGCGTCGTCGTCTGGTCCCCCGAGCGCAAGTTCGCGTTCGAGCTCATCGCGAAGGCGAAGGAGCTGGGCCTCGGCCCCGTGACCGCGGTCGCCCTCGGCGACGCGGTCGCGAACCCGGAGGAGTTCGGGAAGCGCGGCGCCGACCAGGTGCTGACGTTCGAGGACCCCTCGCTCAAGAACCTCAACCCCGAAACGGTCGTGGACGCCGTCACGGCGGCCGCGAAGCAGACGGGCGCGACGCACGTCTTCACGACGGCGACGCGCCGCGGCAAGGAGGTCGCGCCGCGCGTCGCGGTCCGGCTCGGCTGGGCCGCCGTCTCGAACGCCGCCGGCGTCCGCAAGGGCGACAAGGGCCTCGAGCTCGACCGCCCCTTCATGGGCGGCAAGACCGTCGCGACGGAGGTCCCGGCCGGGAACGCCGTCGTCGCCTTCAGCGCGCGCCTCTTCGAGCCGCTCCCGGAGAACGCGGGCGCGAGCGCGAAGGTCGCGAAGCTCGACCTCAAGCCCGCCGCGGCGAAGGTCACGATCACCGAGCGCAAGCCGCGCCCGTCCACCGGCGTCAACCTCGAGGAGGCGCAGGTCGTGATCGGCGCGGGCCGCGGCGTCAAGCAGAAGGACGACCTCAAGCTCCTGCAGGATCTCGCGGATCTCCTCGGCGGCCAGATCGGCTGCTCGCGGCCGCTCGCGACGGACCTCGGCTGGCTCTCCGACGACTACTGGATCGGCCTTTCCGGCAAGGAGATCAAGCCGAAGCTCTACGTCGCGGCCGGCATCTCGGGGCAGATCCAGCACACGACCGGCATCCGCGGCGCGAAGGTGATCGTGTCCATCAACACGAACAAGGACGCGCCCATCTTCAAGATCAGCGACTACGGCGTCGTCGGGGACCTCTACAAGATCCTCCCGGCGCTCACGGCCGCGATCAAGAAGGAGCTCGGGAAGTGAGCGGCATCCACCGCTGGCCCGACCTGCCCGCGATCGAATGCTGGAGCGAACGCGACCCGAACGTGGATCCGCCCGACTTCCGTGTCGCGGATGTCGCTGCCGCTGAGTCGTGTCTCGTCTATTGCGAAGTCCTCCCCGGCGGAACGGTCGGGGAACACACGGACAGCGCCGAGGAGGTCGTGGTGGTGATCGAGGGCGTGCTCGATGCATGGGCCGGCGATCGCCGGACGACGCTCCAGAAGGGTGACCTGCTCGTCATCCCCGCGATGCAACCCCACGGGCTCGCGAACCGAGGCAGGGAACCTGCTCGATTCGTGGGCGTCTTCGTGGAACCTCGGGTCGTGAACACGTTCGCGAAACCGCTCATGCCATTCAATGAGCGCGTGCTCGAGACGCCCTCGCCACCGCCGTCGTAGTTCCCCAACGTTCATGGCCCCGACGGGGCCTCTCCGTCTCCTTGGACGCCGAAAGCGCGATCTACCTGGAGACGACCCTGGGACTCTTGCGGGTCCGCGCGTCGGCGAAAGCGATCGTTGCCGTCGAATTCGTCGACGAGACGGACGAAGGCCCCGAGCCCTCGGACCTCGCGATGGAAGCCGCGCGTCAGCTCGCCGAATACTTCACCGGGGTGCGGAGGAGGTTCGATCTTCCGCTCGCCCCGGAAGGGACCGCCTTCCAGAAACGTGCATGGCGCGAATTGCGAGCGATTCCCTACGGGCGCCGCACCACCTACGGCGCGATTGCCGAGCGGCTCGGCGACGGCGGAGCCGCGCGCGCGGTCGGGGCCGCGACGGGCGCGAACCCGCTCGCGATCGTCGTCCCGTGCCACCGCGTCGTGAGCGCGACCGGCGCGCTCACGGGCTACAGCCACGGGGTCGCGCGGAAGAAGTGGCTGCTCGTGCACGAGTCGCGCGTCGCGGCGGGCGATCCTTACGTCACGCTCGACATCGGCCCGTCGCGCCGCCTCACCCCGCGCGGACCGCCGAGCGAGACCGCGCCCGCGCCGAGGAAGCGCGACCGGTCGATCGGCGAGTGGTGAATCCCAAGCCTTGAAGTGCCGCGGGCGCGATCGAACGTCGATGGACGGCTTTCGCATCCGGCGACCGGCGAAGGCGGGCCGCACGAAAGTCGTGGACCTCGTGGAGGGGCTCGAGAACTCGCCCGCGCTCCACGCGCTCTGGGGCTCGCGCGAAAAAGCCGTCGAAGCGATCCGCGCGGCCGAGCTCCTCCTTGTCGACGACTGGGGCTACATGTGGGTCGACGACACGGATGGGTGCCTCTGCGCGTCGCTTCCCTACTGGAACGAGGCCCCGCCGCACTTCATCTACCTCGACCTCGTGCACGAGCTCGTCCACGTGAAGCAGTTTCACGAGGGGCTCGATCTTTTCGACGACCGCTACAAGTACGTCGCGCGTCCCACGGAGCTCGAGGCCTACCGGGTCGCGGTCGCGGAGGCGAGGCGCCTCAAGGTCATGACGGAGGAGGAGCTGACGGACTTCCTCTACGTCGAGTGGATCAGCAAGGCCGACCACGCGGAGCTTTGCGCGGCCTGCGGCGTCGCGCCCCCGAAGGGCGCGTGATCACGCCTCGCGCCGGCGGCGGCGAGGCTCGTCGTCCCCGTTCGCGCGGCGGCCCTCGGCGCGTCCGCCGGCGATCGCCTCGGATCCGGGGGCGGCGGGGCGGCGCTTCCGGCGGGCCTGGCCCGCGAGGAAGGCGAGGGTCTCGAGCGAGTCGCGGATGCGCCTGTCGAGGCCACGCTGCGTGTACCGCGCGACGACGAGGTAGACGAGGGCGGCGCTGAGGAAGAGCGTGAGCGCCTCGAGCGCGGCGAGGGCGAGCGGCAGGTCGTTGAGGCTCGCGGGCAGCACGCCGCGCGCCTTCATGAACGGGAGGAGGAGATCGATCGCGGCGAGGATGAAGTACGCGAGGATGAGGTACGCGGGGGTCCTGAGCTCGCGGCCGCGCAGGTAGATGAGCTCCGGCGTGACCTCGCCGACCGGGTTCGAGCCGAGGATGTAGAGGACCCGGAAGAGGAAGAGGAAGAACAGGATGCCCGCGATGAACTGGAGGCCGTTCAGGACCACGACCGCGGATTCAGAAACCAGGCGCGATCACCTGCCGCAGGCGGTCGAGGGCCTTTCCGACCTCGACGATGACGAGGATGTTGTTCGTGGAGGGCTGGAGGAGAACGATGAGGCTCACGCGCGCGGAGACGCGGAAGACCGCGATCGAGCCCTTGTCGCTCGTGAGCACCGTGTTGCGGGCGTTCCCGAAATCGAGAACCTCGGTCGTGCGGTCGGAGGCCTTGGTGAGGAGCGCGCCCGCGGTCGCGATGAGGGTCGGGTCCGCGCCGCCCTTGAGATCCCACGCGAGGGGGAACCCCGATTCGTCGACGAGGACGGAGCCCAGGATGCCGGAGAGGCTCGCCTGGAGGTCGCGCAGGATGCTGTGGAGCTCCTGGCTCACCTCCTCCGAGGGCGTGAGGCTCGCCTCGCCCTCCGTTTCCCGCACCGCCGTGGGCGCCAACGGCCGCCAAGCGGGATGACGGCATTTAAGCGTAGCGGGCCGAAACCTAGTACGATCGTTATCCCTTCGTCGATTGCCCCGGAACGGTCATCCCGGCCCGCCTCGTCGCTCGGCCGATGACCCGCAAAACCCTGCTCGTCGTCCTCGCGGCGGCGCTCGTCGCGGCCGCCCCGGCCGCCGCGGCCTCGGAGGCCGCCAAGCCCGCGTATCGCGAGGAGGACGATCGGCTCGTGATCACCAACGATCTCGTGACCTTCGCTTTCGAGCACAAGCGCCCGGTCGTGCGCGCCTCTCCCGCGGCGAACGAATCGACGGGATGGACGTTCGCCGCGAAGCGGCTCGTCGAGTTCTTCGACGAGGACGGCGACGGCGTGGTCGACCCCGGCGAGACGCGCGCGGTCCTGAACCTGTCCCGCAACGCGCCCTGGACGCTCGAGCATCGCCTCGACGAGAGCGTCGTCGAGCTCTCGATGACGTACGTCGGCAGGCTCGCGATCGAATCGCCCGCGGGCGAGGTCCCGCTCGACCTCCCCGCGGCGGCGCCCACGGGCAACGTGACCCTCAGGTTCGCGCTCGCGGCGTCCCCGGCCGAGGTCGCCTTCGCGAACGGCACCTTGAAGGTGCCCGCGAGCGCGGCCCGCATGAGCGTCCTCGTGAACGCGTGGACGTTCATCGACGCGCGCGACAAGCTCGCCTTCGTCGCGGACGTCGCCCACGGCCTCGACCGGATCGAAGGCGGCGTCTACGAGTCGGCGGCCGTCCTCGCAAACGACGCCACCGTCGGCGAGCTTGCGTGGTCGCGCGAAGCCGTCGCGTCGACGGGTCGCGAGAACGCGACCGTGCCCGTCCGCGCCGACCTCGCGGCCGCGGGGAACGCGACGCGCGTCGTCTGGTCGTACGACGCGCCCGGCGCGGCGCGGCTCGAGCACGCCTCGATGCTCGCCGTCGCCGTCGCCGACACCGACGCGCCCGCGGGCGGCGCGCCCGACCTCCTCGGCGGCCTCAAGACGCCGGGCGCGGGCGCGCTCGCGACCGCGGCCGCCGTCGTCGCCACGGCCGGCCTCGCGACCCTCGCCCGCCGCCGGTAAGCGGCCGGCCCCCCGGGCGCCCGCCGGTCGATCGATCGACCGGCGGGCCGCTCAGGGCCCGCGTTTCGCGGAGCGTACCAACACCTTGAGGCCGCACCGGCCTCGGCGCGGACACATGACGCTCCGCCTCCTTTCCCTCCTCCTCGTGGTCCTCGCCGCGGCGCCCGCCGCGCTCGGGCAGGGCAACGCGACGAACGAGTCGAACCGCTCATTCCCCGATCCCTTCGCGGACGACGAGCCGCCGCCCGACGAGGTCGTCGGGGAGGAGCGGCCCGTCTGGTCGTCGTCGGCGTTCCTCCTCGCCTCCCTTCTCGTCGTCGTGTTCGTGAGCGCCCTCCTCCTTGCGACGGGGGGACGCCGCCGACGTTGACGCGACTCGCGCCCCTCGTCGTCGCGCTCGCCCTTCTCGCCCCCGCGGCTGTCGCGCAGCGCGAGCCCACGGGCCCGCCTCCCAACCACGACGGCGCCCTTCCCACGCCGGACTTCGTGGACGGGTCGCGCGCGCTCCCCCTGTTCGCGCTGGCGCTTCTCGCGGGGCTCCTCCTCGCGCTCTGGGGGTTCGTCCTCTGGGCCGGCCGGCGGACGAAGCGAAGGTAATTCAAGGAAGCCCGCGTACGAGCGTTGCCCTGCCACAATCACACCCCCGCGATTTGTGACCGGGGGACGGTGCGCGGGGCGACACGGGACGTCCGGCCAATGGGCCTTCGGACAAGCAAGGCCTTTCCGGCCATCGATGCGTCCGAAACAACCGGTCGTCCGCACAGCTCGTCCGCGAGCCCCGCTATCCCGGCCGGGTCAGGAAGGGGAGAGCCGCATCCGCGGTGTCGAGGATCCGCACTGTTAGCGTCGGGGCACAGGGGCTCGGGGACACCCTTCGGGGCAAAGCCTATCGCCGGGCGCGCGCCTCGCGCGGCCGTGGATCGCCCGAAGCTCGTCGTCCTTTTCGCGTGCGTCGGCAACAGCGCCCGCTCGGTCATGGCCGAGGGCTTCGCCCGCGCCCTCGGCGGCGCGGCGGTCGAGGCGCGAAGCGGCGGATCGCGCCCGCTCGGCCACCTGCTTCCGGAAGCCGTGCAGGCGATGCGCGAGCGGGGACTGGACATCGCCGACATCGCAAGCAAGGGATTCGACGAGGGCTGGATCCGCGACCGATGCGACCTCGTCGTGACGATGGGCTGCGGCGACGATGCGTGCCCCGCGTTCATCGGCAAGCGCATGGAGGACTGGGCGCTCGAAGACCCGAAGGGAAAGGATCTCGAGACCTTCCGGCGCGTGCGCGACGAGATTGAGGCGCGCGTCCGCGGCCTCCTCGCCCGCCACGGCGTCGCGAAAGAGCCTTCCACGCCCGGCGACCAAACGCTCCCGTGACGCCCCGCATCTCCGGCCTGGTCGCCCGGGCGCTCGTGGAGCGCGACCTCGCGAACCTCGACCGCCGCTGGCGCGCGCTCGAGCGCGCGCCGCAACGACCGCGCGCGCTCCACAAGCATCGCGAGGCGTGCCAGCGCCTCCACGCGGCCGTCGGCCTCCTCGCCGGGTTCCTCGACGACCGGGCGATCGACGCGCTCGAGACCCTCGCTTCAAAACCCAAGCGGGGCACGGGTCGCTTCCGCGACGCCGACGTGCACGCGCGGCGCCTGGCGCGGCCGGAGGCGGAAAAGCCCGCTCCGGCCGCGCTCGTCGACGCCCTCGGACGGATCGGCCGCGAGGGCCGCAAGCGGGCCTTGGCGCGCGCCGCGCGACGCGCCCGCCGGGTCGAGCCGAGGATCCGCGACGCGCTCGCCGAGGTCGATCCCGAGGCGCGCGCGGAGCCCCTCGCGCGATCCACGGCCGCCGCGCGCGCAGCCGTCCTCGCCGCCGCGGCCCACGGTTGGGACGACGCCACCCTCCACGGGGCGCGCATCGCGCTCAAGCGCCTGCGATTCGCGCTCGAAGCGCTCGCGCCCGCGCTCGACGGCGACGCGCTCGACGTCGCGCGGCGCGCGGCGGAGGAGACGCACGACGTGACGCGGCTCCTCGGGATCGCGACGGACGCGCGCGCCTTCGCGGAGCGCTTCGCGGAAAATTTCCCGGCGGAGGGTCCGCTCGGCGAAGCCTTCGAGGCCGAGCGCGCGGACATGGAGGCGCGCGGATCCGCCGCCCGGACGACGTTCCTCGAAGGCCTCGCGGCGGACCGCTGGCCGACGCTTCGGGAAACCCTCGGTCTCGATCGCCTCGACGCGCCCGCGCTAAGCGTCCGGTGACGGCGGCGGTTCGAGGCCGATCCTGTCGCCGGGAATGCCGAGAAGCGGCGCCACGATCCGGCGGATCTCGAGCTGCGTGGCGGCGATGGAACGCGCGGCGTCGACGACTTTCCAACCGCGCGCCTCGGCGAGGCGGTCGTATTCGGAGATCATCCTCCCCTGGTACTCGATGAACGAGTCGTAGATGTCCTCGCCCATGTGCTGATCCATTCCCGACTCCCAGTAATTGAGGCGCGTCCGGTCGAGCGTCCGCAGGAGGAGGGCGTCGACGCCGAGACGCATCTGGATCGTGAGGTCGGGCTCGGGCGCGAAGGCGTAGATGCCCTGCATCCACGCGCGGTCCACGCCCCTCACGGCTCCGCGCGCGAGCGCGGTCCCGACGTAGCGGTCCGCGACCACCACCATTCCGGCCTTGAGGGCCGGGATGACGACGCGCTCGAGACGGTCCGCGAAATCCGTCGCGTAGAGGAGCGTGTACGTGACCTTGTTGAGAAGCGTCCCCTCCTTCGCGCTCGTGATGAGCTTGGAGACGAGAAGGGAGCGGTTCCAGCCTGTCTGGACGACGGCGTGGCCGCGCGTCTCGATCCAGGGCGCGAGACGCTCGATCTGCGTCGAGCGCCCGACTCCGTCCGTGCCTTCGATCACGATGAGCTTGCCGGGCGTCTCCTCCCGCGCGACACGGGGCAGGCCGCGTCTCGGACGCATGGCGTCCGGGCTCACGCCGGGATCCTCCTCAGCGCGCGCTTCTCCTCGAGGACGCGGTCGGCAAGGCGCCTCACGTCGCGCTGCTGGGCCTCGATGCTCGTCGTTGCGTCGACGACCTCGAGGCCGTGCTCGTCCGCGATGCGCGCGTACTCGTCGAGGACCCGACCTTGGAAGATGCGGAAGGATTCGATCGTGTTCGACGCGAGGCCGAGGTCCATCCCGGCCTCGTGGTACTTGATGCGGGCCCGCGCCGTCATCAGGCGGTCGAGCGAGACGTCGATCGGCACCTCGAAATACAGCGCGAGGTCGGGCTTCGCGGCGAAGCGGTAGAGGTTGCGGACCCAATCGGCCTCCACGCCGCGCACGGTGTCGCGCGCGAAGGCCGTGTAGACGTAACGGTCCGCGAGCACGATCATCCCCGCCTTGAGGGCGGGGAGGATTCCGTAATAATAGCGGTCCGCGAAGTCGGTCGCGTGGAGGAGGCTGAACGTCGTGGGCGTGAGGAGGTTCTTCTTCTTGCCGACCTTCATCGTGTCGCGCACGAGTGCGGACGAGTTCCATTCCGTGAAGAGTATCGAATAGCCTTGCGCCTCGAGATGCCTCCTCAGGAGCTTGAGCTGCGTGCTCTTGCCGGACCCGTCGATCCCCTCGACGACGATGAGCGCGCCCGGATACGGATGGGACCGCGCCGGCTCACGCGACGGCATCGCTCGCCTCCCGCGCGGACTGCTCGATCGCCGCGTCCAACCCGAACGCCTGCGCGAAGAGATCGGCCTTGCGGCGGGCGCCCCATACTTCGAGCTCCGCGGGCTCGTTTGCGCCGACCTCGATCCGCACCGCGTCCCCGCCCACCTCGACGGTCACGTCCTTCACGACCCTCCCGTGCGAGCGGTCGAGCCCGTCGGCGATCCTGAGGAGCGCCGCGGCCTTCGCGACCGTGACCCGATCCGCCGCGCCGAGCGAGGCCCAGTTCTCGTGCCTGCGGCTCGGCGCGGCCTTGCGGTGGTAGCGGGCGATCGCGGCGATCATCCGGGTTTCCCGTCCCGAGAAGGCGCCCCCGAGGCCGTTCAGGATGAGATATTCGGAATGCTTGTGGTGGCCCCGCTCCGACACCGCGTAGCCGACGTCGTGCAGGAGCGCGCCGTATTCGAGCAGCTCGCGCGCGTCCTCGTCGAGGCCGTTCACGGCGCGCGTCCCGTCGAAGAGGCGCACGGCCAGGTTCGCGACGTGGTGGGCGTGCGGGGCATCGTAGCGGAAGCGCTCGCCGAAACGCAGCACCGCGCGCCGCCGCGCGTTGGGCTCGGTGAGGTCCCATTGCAGCTCCGCGCCGTGTCGCTCGATGAAATCCGCGAGGAGCCCTTCACGCAGCGCGCGGTCGGTCGCGTGGAGCGCGGGCGCGTCGAGGGTCTCCGCGAGGGCCCGGAAGAACGCCGCCGCCGGGACCACGAGATCGACGCGACCCGGTTCGAGCCCGGGGAGCCGGGCGCGACGCTCGCGCGGCATCGTAGCGAGGTCGTCGTCGAGGGCCGCGAGCGCCTTGCGCGGCATGGCCGCGTCGTTCGACCCGACCTCCTGGCGGGCGCGGAGGAGCTTG
>Ga0247717_1000001_pt1 | contig 87140 bp, 76 predicted proteins | sample 24E_NmetaG_FD_189047 | JGI IMG/M metagenome (GOLD analysis project Ga0247717, IMG submission 189047) | Soil microbial communities from hillslope of Landscape Evolution Observatory, University of Arizona, Oracle, AZ, United States - 2-4-E_N | ecosystem: Engineered > Artificial ecosystem >... | reverse complement strand
CCGCCGCCGCGCGCCGCGGCGAACGCGACGGCGACGGCGTGACCGGCGCTGAGCGTCGGGAGGAGGCCGACGAGGCTTGCGCTGAGCGCGCCCGCGGCGAGGGGCCCTGCGCGCGGCGGCGGCACGCGGTCGGCGACGAGCTGCGTCGGCGCGGCCGCGCCGTGGCCGAGCGCGAGGACGAGGGCGGGGGCGCCGAAGAGGCCCGCAAGGAGCGGGAGGAGCATCGTGCCTCCCGGAAGGCCGAGCGGCGATTCGGCGCCGAGCGCGAGCGCCGCCTGGCCGAGGGCGCCCGCAAGGAGCATCACGGCGAGGCCCGGCGCGAGCCCGAGCGCGCGCGAGAGGGGGCCGTGGACGCGCGTCGCGGCGACGGGCGCATCGCGGACGACGTCGCCCTCGATCCAACCGAGGTCGTCCACGAGGCGCGTCCCGTCGGCGAGGGTCGCGACCGCGCCGTCGCGCGCGACGACGCGGCCGGAAACGCGACGCTCGGGCGCGGCGGGCGCGATGCGCCACGCGCGACGGTAGGCGAGCCGCTTCCCGTCGGTCGCGAGGAAGAGCGCGAGGAGCGCGACGAGCGCCCACGGCGTCGCAGCCGAAAGCAACCGCAGCGCGTCGCGGCCCTGGAAAGCCCACGCGAAGAGCGGGAGGAGCGCGAGCGCGAGGAGGAAGCCCGCAAGCGCGCCCGAGACGAGCCGCCGCACGGCTTCGTGGCCGCGGCCCTCGTGGAGGAGCGCGTGCGCGGGCAAGTTCGCGGCGGCCGCGCCCTCGTCGGGGGCGCCGAGGAAGACGCCCGCCGCGAGCGCGGCGAACCCCGCCGAAACGAACGCGGCGACGAGGAACGGCGCGGGCGCGCCCGTCGCGAAGGCGGCGAGCGTGTTCACGTGGAAGCCGGGCGCAAGCGACGAGAGGGCGCCGAGGAAGGCGCCCGCGACCGCCTCCGCGAGCGCGGCCGCGTCGTCGCTCACCGCCAACGGTCCACCTCGAGCGCGTACGCCGCGCGCTTCGCGTCGTAGCGCAGCGTTCCCCAGGCCTCGATGGGACCGGGCTCGGGCGCTCGGACGAAGGCGGCCGCGAGGCTCGCGCCGGCGCCGTCGTGCACGACCCACCCGCCGAGGTGCCGAGTCGCCTCGCCCCGCACCGCGACGGGGAGCCCTTCGAGCGCCCGCGCGCGGGCCGTCACGTCCGCGACGCTCCGAGGCGATTCGGCGGGCTCGAGGCGCGCGAGGTCCGCGGCGCGGGCGGAGAGGGCGGGCGCGCCGTCGGGGCCGCGGCCGGCAAGACCCACGGCGGCCACGCGGTCGCCGCGCGAAAGCGCCGGTTCGGGCGGCGCGTCGAGCCACACGTCCACGCGGCGCGCGTCGTCGACGAGCGCGACGACGGCGCCGCGCGCGTGCACGCGCAGGCTCGCGACGTGGCCCGTGACGCGCACACGGCTCCCTTCGGCGGCGGCGAGGTCCTCGAGCGCGACGTCGCGGGGCGCGGCGAGGCCGGCGATCGCCTGGAGGCCGGCGATGCCCGCGAGCGCAAGGGCGACGAGGACGCGGTCGTGGAGCTTCATCGCCGAGGCGACGCGCGCGAGGATCATGGCGGCTCTCCGGCCTTCGCCGCAGGCGGCCCATCGAGGCGCCATTGCCGACCCCGGCCAGGTCCGGGCATCGGCAGCCCCCTAGTCCGACCCCGAAAAGCCTTTGACCACGGAGCCCCCCAATGCGGCTATCATGCCGACCGACGCGACCCGGGACGTCCTTGCCTCGCCGGGCCGTGCGGCCGGCGCCCCGCGTCGCGGGCCTTCCCCCCGCCGGCTCGCGGACCTGGCGCGCATCGAAGCGCGCTACGGCGTCCCCGAGGAGGTCGCGATCCAGGTGGAGATGAATCCCTGGGAGTACAGCCTCCTGCGCTACAGCAAGCGCGACGGGCGGTACCGCGACACGACGATGCTCATCCCCTGGGAGGGGAAGCTCGTCTGCATCGCGAAGCACGGCTACCCGGACGGCATCGCGCGCCCGCCCTCGGGCGGCGTCGTCCCCGGGGAGCCGCTCGACGCCGCCGCGATGCGCGAAGCCTGGGAGGAGACGGGCCTTCGCGTCCAGATCGACCGCTACCTCCTGCGCGTGCGCTGCGACTTCTCGTCCGGTCGCTCGAAGGAGATGCCTCCGCACGCGCTCGCGGAAGCCTCGACGAGGGGCGCGCGCAACGGCGGCGGCCTCCCGGAGGCGCTCGCCGCATTCGACGCCGAGCATCCGGCGGCCCCGGGCGCGACCGAGTACTGGGAGAGTCACGTCTTCTGGGCGACGCCCCTCGGGGGCGACCTGAAGCCCATCGACACCCGGGAGATCAAGAGCGTCGTCCTCGTGGATCCCGCCCGGCTCGAGGGCACCATCCACCCGCTCATGGAGGCAAGCGGCGTCGGCGGCTTCCGGTACCGGGTGGACCTCCAGAAGCGAGGCCTCGCGGCGGCGCGCGCGGCCGGGCTGCTGCCGAATTGAGGCGTCCACGGGCGCGGCTTCGGGCAACGTTTATAGAGAGCCAGGCTCGTCGCTCGACCGGGAAGACAATGCGCATTTTCGCGGGACCCCCGCTCGACTACAAGGAGACCAGCCTTCCGGCGATGTTCTTCAAGAGCGCGTCCACGTATCCGAGCCGGATCGCGGTGCGCACGCGGCGGAGCGCGTCCGAAGCCTGGGCCGAGCAGACGTTCCGCGAGGCCGCATCCGACGTCAAGGCCGTTGCCGCGGGCCTCGCCGCGATCGGGGTCAAGCCGGGCGAGCGCGTCGCGCTTCTCGGCGAGACGTCGTGGAACTGGACGCTCGCCGACTTCGCGATCATGGCCGCGGGCGGCGTCGTCGTCACCGTCTATCCGACGCTCACGGCGGACCAGATCTCGTATCTTCTCAACGACTCCGAGTCCGTCGCGATCTTCGCCGACAACCCCGACCTCCTCGCGCGCGCCCTCAAGAACGAGTCGCAGCTCGAGCACACGAAGCAGTTCATCCTCTTCGAAGGCCGCCACCCGAAGGCGATGACGATCGACGAGCTTCGCGAGAAGGGCCGCGAGAAGCTCGCGGCGAAGCCCACGCTCGTCGAGGAGCGCATCGCCGCGGTGAAGCCCGACGAGATGGCGACCATCGTGTACACGAGCGGCACGACCGGCGTCCCGAAGGGCGCCGTCCTGACGCACAGGAACTTCTACACGGCGGCCGTCGCCGCAAAGCAGGCGCTCGGCCTCAAGAACTACACGGACACGCTGACCCACCTCGTCTTCCTCCCGCTCGCCCATTGCTATGGACGCCTCGGCGTCTTCCTCCTCTATGAGATGGGCGGAACGGTTTCGTACTCGCATCCCTCGCGCCTCGGCGACGATCTGCGGTCCGTGCAGCCCCAGGTCATCACGTGCGTTCCGCGCCTGTACGAGCGCATGTACGACCAGATCCAGAACGCGATGGCGAAGGAGTCTGGCGCGAAGCAGGCCATCTTCGCGGGCGCGTCCAAAACCGCGAAGGAATACGGCCGCGCGCTCTCGGGCGGCGGCACGCCCGGCGCGCTTCTCTCCGCGAAGCACGCGCTCTTCGAGAAGCTTGTGTACGGCAAGCTCCGCGAGAAGCTCGGCTTCACGAAGCTCATGATCGGCTTCACGGGCGCGGCCGCGATCCGCCCTGAACTCCTCTACTTCTTCCGCGGCATCGGCGTTCCGATCCTCGAGGGCTACGGCCTCACCGAGACGTCGGCCCCGTCGAACGTGAACCTCCCGACGAAGTTCAAGGTCGGCACGGTCGGCCCGCCGTTCCCCGGCATGCAGCAGACGCTCGCCGAGGACGGCGAGGTGCTCATGAAGGGCCCCAACATCTTCGAGGGCTACTACAACCTCGAGAAGGAGACCGCCGAGGCGTTCACGCCGGACGGCTGGTTCCGCTCCGGCGACATCGGGCAGTTCGACGAGGACGGCTACCTCCGCATCATCGACCGCAAGAAGGAGCTCGAGGTCCTGAACACGGGCAAGAAGATTGCGCCCATCGTCGTCGAGGAGAAGCTCAAGTCGAGCCCCTACATCGGCGAGGCGCTCCTCGTCGCGACGGACCAGAAGTACGCGGCCGCGCTCATCCAGCCCAACTACGACCGTCTCGTGGCATGGGCCGAGAGCAAGAACCTCCCGTTCGACCGCAAGGGCGTCATCCAGGACAAGGATCCCACCGGGCAGCTCACCACGTACGGCGTCGGCCGGGACCTCCTCGACCACGCGGACGTCCAGGCGCTCTACAAGGCCGAGGTCGAGCGCATCAACCTCGAATGCGCCGACTTCGAGCGCGTGAAGGCGTTCCGGCTCGTGCCGCACACGTTCACGATCGCCCGCGACGAGCTGACGCCGACGCTCAAGAAGAAGCGCCGTGTCATCCGGGAGCACTACAAGGATCTCATCGCGCAGTGCTTCGCGTGAAGGTGCCGACGTCTCGCGGGCGCCGTAGGGATCTTACAATGCTCCGCCAATAAGCTCTTGAATGAGCCTGCAGTTTGGACACGTCATGGCGAGAGCTAATTTTTCGGCGGCCCGGTCATTGATTTTGTTCATAGCCCCGATGCTCATCCTGACGTCGTCCTTCTCAGGTGTCTCGGGGTCTCCCACGGTCGGCGGCCAGGTGAAACCGACCCCCACGCCCCCCCGCCTGAGGATTCAAAGTACTTTTGTCAGCCGGAGTTTCAGAATGACTGCGCCGACGACCCGCCGCCGCCCCCGCCGGAGCGGCCACCTTACGACGAAAACGGTAGCCGCGACCCCTGTATGACCGAACTCGAGCGGCGTGTCAGTCCGGACACCGACGGGGACGGGATCAAGGACTGCGACGACCCGGACGACGATAACGACGGGGCGACGGACGAACTCGAGGATCACGTGTTCGGAAGGGAAAAGGCCGCGCATATTCAACGCGACCAAGATGGGGATGGAATACCTGACCCAGAAGAGTTCTTTCCGTTGCTGCCTTCTGGCAAGGTCGCGGTTTCTATTCAGCTCCTTAATTATACGCACGATGGCAGTGGCTGCGATCCTTATCCGTGGCTGATCGAGGAGCGCGCTGACCCTTACTTCACAACGTTGCTTGTCGAGGGGCTTCCTGGAGGCGCGGTCGATCTCACAGCCGACACGGCCGTCCAGAATGGATGGTCGAAAAACAATCACGTGGACAACCGGGCTTCAGGGCCAATGGGTCTCTCGTTCCCATTGGTCGGCCTCTCGCCCAGGATTAATGAATGGTATGTCCTCGACCTGCCGCTCTTCATGATCGAGGCGGTTCTGATGGACCATGACGATGGCGTCTTCGACGATCAAATGGATCTGTCCCACGCAAGTGATGAGAAATTGGGTTTCAGCAATCATCGTTTGTCTTACGATCTACCACAAACGAAGTTCATGCAGGGCAACGCCTCTTGCGAGGCCAAATTGAATCTCAAGCTGTCGGACAATGTGCCCTTCAAGGAGGTCGCCATCGCGACAGCCTGGTATCACGCGAAGCTCCAGGGTAGAATAGCCACGTTGACCGATTACAAAGCCGTCTCGCCCGGTGGCTGATCCGATCATCGAAAACCCCTCGGGCGAAAGCGGAAGGGTGTGAATGAAGAGGACTGAAGAACGGCACGCCATACTCACCCGTCACGTGCCGAAAAATCAGCGGTCCGCACTCCGTCTTGCAGGTTGGCTCACGGCCCTCTTCTTGCTTATGGTTCCGACCACAGTTTCGGCCGGCATCGTGTATCCTCATCCCAGAACGCACGCGGAGGCCGGGCCCGTCCAGATCGATCTCTGGATCGCGCATCCGGAGAATGGTTGGCGGACAACCGAGGAATCCAGTTCACTCAAGGGCGCTTTCCTTACGTACTATATTTCATGGCCACGCGGCCCGCCTCGACCCGGCTTCGAAATCCGCTTGATGGACGCCAGCGAGGACGTGCTCGTCGTGGACGACTCTTGGAGGGTTGAACCGGGGCGCCGGCGCGCCGCGAGCGAATGTCCTGGCGATCGATTGTGTGAAACGTACGCCTTCCGGGTTGCGCCCGGGTCGGGAGAACGTTCACGGATCATCTTGACCTTCGAACTCCTCGCCTGGGCCGATCCGGCGACGGGCCGGAAGGATTCATGGCGAGCCTCGTTCGAGGTGGTTGTGAACTTCAAGGGTGAGGGCGTGCCAAGAGGGAGCGAATGGAAGTTGTTCTCCCCCGCCGTCGAGTTGAATTCGCCGCCCACAATGAGAGCCGAGCCTGGGGCGGGTATTGCTGGGGTGGTCGCCGCCGTCCTCGTGGGAGCCGCTCGAACGGCGAAGTCGCGGTTGCGCCGCCACCGGTTGCAGGCCGCGAGCAGTCAAGGCCAGTTAGCCACGAAGCGAGATGATGAGAATGCTCCGAGGTATTAGGTGTGTCATCATGGCGCCTTCGCGCTTCGCCATTCTCACGATCGCTGCAGGAATGTTGCTGCTGTCCCCAATCGCGGACGCGGCCATCGTCTATCCGAAGCCATATATGCATGCAGAGGCGGGCCCAGTCCATGTCGCCCTCTACGTCGCACATCCCGAAAATGGGTGGCGAACGACTGAGACATCCAGTTCGCGTGCAGGCGCCGAGTTGTCTTCTTTCATTTCGTGGCCCCGCGATCCACCGCGTCCTGGTTTTGAATTAAAATTGACGGGCACGAGCGAGGACGTGCTTGTCACGCATGATCATTATCGGGTGGAGCCGGGTCGGCGTCGGCCTTGGGATGAGTGCCCGGGCCAGCGAGCGTGCGAGCCGTTCATTTTTCGTGTCGCGCCGGCTTCGGGTGAAACGACACGCGTAGTTCTCACGTTTGAGCTTCGAGGATGGTCGGATCCCGCGACGGGCAGGAAAGATGCTTGGCGAACCTCCTTCGACGTGGTTGTGAATTTCAAAGGTGAGGGCGTGCCAGAAGGGAGTGAATGGAAGTTGTTTACGCCCGCCGTCGAGTTGAAACCGCCTCCCACGATGCGAGCCGAGCCGGGGGCGGGCGTCATCGTGGGCGTCGTCGCCACGCTCATGGCGGCGTTGGTCGTTCGAACGGTGCGGAGGGTCCGTGCTTCCGGGGTCGAGAGCGGCCATTCGGGGGATTGATCCGACGTCGGAGGCGGCTCCCCCTTCCGTGATGACCATCCGCGCCGTCGGAAAGCGGTTCGGAAGGCGTGACGTGCTTCGCGACGTTTCGTTCGCGCTTTCGCCGGGCGAGGTCGTCGGTCTCGTCGGCCACAATGGGGCGGGTAAATCCACGCTCTTCCGCATCGTGGCGGGGCTCCTGGAACCGGATGCGGGCGGAATCGAATTTTCTCCAACCGGCGCCCGAATCGGTTTCCTCCCGGAGCGTCCGGCGATCTACCCGGAATTGACCCCTCGCGAATTCGTCGCGCATTTCGCCGAACTTGCCGGCCACGATCCGGGGGAGGCATCGCGCCGAGCCGAGGCGCACCTGGACGAAGTCGGGTTGACCGAATACAAGAATACGGTCATGAAACGGTTCAGCAAGGGGATGATGCAGAGGGCGAGCTTGGCTCGGGCTCTCGTCGGTGAACCCGCGATCCTTCTCCTGGACGAGCCCGAGTCGGGCCTGGATCCGATCGCGAGGCGGGACCTCCGGGAAATCGTAGACGCTCGGGTTTCGCGGGGGATGGGCGCGATCCTCGCGAGCCACGATCTCAAGACCGTTCAGTCAACGTGCGATCGGGTCCTGATCCTGAGGAACGGGTCGATCGTGCGGGCCGTGGATGCGCTCGATCGCCGAGCCACCGGTCAGACGTTCGCGCTCCAGGTGCCTGAGGCGCAGGCGGAACGCGCAGCGCGCTTCGCGGCTTCGCTCGCGATGGTGGCCGAGGTTCGGCGACGGAATGGCGTCATGACGGTGGGTTTGCGGAACAACGGTACCCCCGACGCGCTGCTTGCGGCGATGGTGGGGGCGGGCATCTCCATCCTTTTCTTCGGACCGGCGTCGGTCGATCTGGAGGGCGAATACGCGAAGCACGCGGGGGATCTGGCGGAGGTCGGATGAGGGCGCTTCGGATCCTCGCGCGTCGGGAGTTGACGTCAACGTGGCGCGACCCGAGGACGGCCGTGGTGATCGGTGTCATCGTGTTCGTGGGCGTTTTCACCAGCGCGGCGGACCCGCCCCGGTCCTACAGCGATACCGTCGAATCGACGATCGCGCTGACGCTTTTTGCGGTGGCGGTCTCCGTCGCTCTTGCGGGAGGGGACACCTTTGCGCGCGAGCGCGCGATGGATACATCGTCGCTCGTTCGACTCTCGGGGTCGCCGGCTTATGCCGTCGTCGGCGCCAAATGGATTGCCCTGGTCTCGGTCGCCCTCTTCAGCGTCATGATCATGGCGCTCTTCGGAGCCGCGAAAGTCATCGCCTTCGGGATCGCTCCCCCGAAGTGGATCGCTGTCGCCTTTCTCGCCGTCGCCCCCCTCGCCGGGCTCGTCATATCCGCTGCCGTCCTCGCGGTCGCGGCGTGGATGCGGATGCCGCGGGTCGCGACGCCCGTCGCCCTCGTCGCCTCCTTCATCGTTGTGCTCCCCGTCTTCTTGAATCGCGCGCTTTATCCGACGCCGGTCGCGCCCTTGGCCGAGGTCATGCGCGCGCTCGCCTGGGGGGATCCGCTCGACCCTTGGATGCCGGCGATCGGGACGGCGGCCGCCCTTGGCGCCGGTTACGTCGTCGCCGTCATGGGTTATGCGTGGCTGCGGACCGCGCCCCCGGGTGGTGAGTAGGATTTCGTTCAATCGGATGGCGCTCATGCTCATGCTCGTCGCGCTGCCGCTCGCCGCCGCGCAATCCACGCGCGAACCCGAAGCGGAGGTTTACTCGGGTGCGCCCGCCTACAGTGGGCTTCCGAGCGAGGTCGGCCTCTTCGTGCGGGTCACCGGTCTGGAGAACCAGCAAATCATCCTCAACCTCACAAGTGATTATCCGCTCTCGTGGCGAGAGACGACCTTGGCGCTCGACCATGAAGCCACGGCGCGCACGAAGGTCGTGGTGACTTTGCCCCCGGGCCGGACGCACATCGTCGCGCACTTGCGCAGCGTCAATGGCTCCTGGAGCGATCGGCTGCTCGTGAGCGTCGATGCGCTCGACGCGCTCGACGTCCAGATTTCGGTGAACGGACAACCTTTCGGAAACCGCGCATGGGCCATGGTCGGCGACCCGCTCGCCGTCACTGCGCGGGTCACCAACGTCGGGCCGCATCCGTCGCTCGCGCACGACCTAAAGTTGGGTGTCGAGCCGGCGGCGCCCTGGGTTACCGTTCCGCCATTGGAACCTGGGACGACGTTCGAAGCCGAACTATGGACGCAGAACGCGAGCGAGGATTTCGAAGGCGAGTATTTGGCGCTTCGTTGGGGTCAAAAAGGAGGTTGGAGGGCGGAAGCACTTTCGCTCTATGAAAAGGGTATCGTCGAGGTTTCGCCGGCCGTCGTCCGCGTGCAACGCGTCATGGGTCCGACGGTGGGCGTCGCGCTCGCCGCTTCGGACGAAATAAGCGACGCTTGGCAGGTGAACATGACCCTGATCAACCCTGGTGAAAACGAAATCCTGGCCACGGCGATCATCCGCCTTCTCCCTGAGGCTCCTGGCGCGGCGTTGCGGTCGCGCGGAGCTGAATGGCTATGGTCGACGAAGGTTCCCGCTCGCGGATACGTCGAGCGCGTGGAGTTTGCGACGACGTCCGTCGAAGGCCCTCACATCGTGACGGCGTCGCTTCTCGAACCCGGAAGGAGCTATGCTCACGCGAGCGCGGGCGATGCCTCTCCGATCGCGGGTTATCTGACGCTTCCCGTGCGACCGAGGGCCGGCGAGGAGGTCACGGTCCAGGTCCGGGCGCTCGCGCCTCCCGCCTCGGGCGAGGCGCCCTTGCTCAGCGTGTTTCCCGAGACGCATGATCCACCGATCGGGCGCCTCGGTCATTTCGTCACGGAGCGGGATTTCCTGAGTATCCTTTCCATCACGCCTGGAACGGATGGGCGGTCGTGGACGTACACCGTCGTGTTTCCGGTGGCTCAGGCGTTGGACGTGTCCGCGTATTGGAATCTCAACGGCACGCTCATGCCGTTGGCGGCCGTCGAACCCGGTCCCGCGAACGTCGAAGTCGTTCCCGTTGCGCACGACGGGGTCCTCACGCACGCCGCTTGGATCGGGCCCGTCGTGGTGGCGGCTTCCATGTTCCTCTCCGTCCGGATGCGGGTCCGCCCGTCCAGACCGTGATGTGGAAAAAGAGCGCGCTGCGTCGTCCGGGCGCACGGCAAGGATCTCATCGCCCAATGCGTCGTCGGGGCGATGACTCCCGCGGCGCGCCTCCACCGGGGCGACCGCAAGCCTCATGGGGCCTCAAACCACGTCAGGTCCGGAGGCTCAACGTGGGACCCCAGCCCGCCCGTTCCGTCTTCGCCGTCCTCGCGATCACCGCGCTCCTCGCGCCGGCGCTCGCGGGCGTCCCCACGGCGCGCGCCTCGAGCGAGCCCATCCAGCCGGGCGACGCCATCTCTACCTCGATCGGCGGATGCACGCTCAACTTCGTGTTTGATTCCCTCGCAACCGAAGGTCCGCACGTCGGCAAGGTCTGGATCGGGACGGCGGCGCATTGCGTCGCGCGCGAGGGCGAGCGCGTCTGGACGACGGGCATCGGCCCCTTCGGCACGGTCGACTACATGGGCGATTCGAGCGGCGGGGAACGCAATGGGAGGCCAGGCGCGCAGAGCGACTTCGCGCTCATCCTCGTCGATGCGCATCTGCGGGGCAACGTGCGCGCATCCCTCAAGGGGCACCCAACGCTCCCGACGGGCGGCCTGCAGCCGTCCGTCGAGTCGAAGCTCGGGGACCGCGTGCAGTTCTCCGGTTACGGCACCGGGTACAGCCTCACGTTCGCGACGCGCGAGCAGCGGGTCGGTGTGCTCGTCCACCAGGACCTTCTCCGGTATTCGCTCGAAGGCCCCATCATCTACGGCGATTCGGGAGGCCCCGTCGTGCACGCCTCGGGTCGCGCGCTCGGCATCGTGAGCATCATCGACCCGGTCCCCCTCGAAAACTCGCTCGAGGGACACATGCAGGGTCCGACGGTCGAGGGCGTCATCCGGGAGCTCGCGCCGCTCGGTTTCGCGCTCTCGCTCAGAAGCGTCTGATCCGGCGAAACGGCGATCGAGGCCTCGGCCGATGCGCAGGATCGGGCCGCGAGCGCCCGGTTCACCGGTTCGAGGCAGCGGGCGGGTCCGATCCTGACCGTGGTCAAGGCGGGAGCGCCGTGTACCAGCGCACGAAGTGGTGCGCGACGGTGCCGCGCACCTGACCGTCGAGCACCGGGTGGCCCGTGCGCATCGTGGCGTGGCCGTGGCCGCCGCCCGCGCCGGCCTGCGCGGCGAACGATTCGTACACGAACATCGTCATCATGCCGCCGGGCCAGATGTAGTCGTTCTGGAGCGACGTGCCCATGTGGTCGTGCAGGTCCCAGACGCCCGGGTTGTCGCCCTTGACGTAGAGGTCGTACCGCTCGCCAGGCCCGATGAGGACCGAGTCCGCCCAGTAAGGGCTCGCAAGAAGGATGCCGTCCTTGTGCGTGACGAGGAAGTGGTGCCCGTGCAGGTGCATCGCGTGCACCTGGTCGCCCGCGTTGATGAGCCGGATGCGCAGCACCTTGCCGTCGGGCATCATCACGGGCGCTGTCGAGGGGAACGACGCGCCGTTGATGAGGAACGTGTTGTAGTGCGCGCGGTAGGGCGCCTCGGTGTCGGGATACCACGACCGCTTCGGCGTGAGCGGCGAGTCGGGGGCGCGCCCCTTCGCGTCCTGCACCTGCTGGTTGCGGTTCGCGACGTCCTGCGCCTGACGCTTCCCGTAGTCCGCGAAGTCGAACGGGTCGCCCGATTGCGGCATGTTCGTCGTCGACGGGTTGCCGCCTTCCAGGTGGAAGCGGTCCATCTCGTCGAGCATGAGCGTGACCTCCGCGTCGAACGGCGGGTCCGATTTCGGGTCCTGCGGCTCCACGACGAGCGGGCCGTACATGCCCATGTCGAGGTGGTGCTGCACGTCGTAGTGGCAGTGGTACCAATACGTGCCCGCGGGCTTCGCGATGAACGTGTAGACGAATTCCTGGCCGCTGAAGACCGGTTCCTGGGAAACGTAGGGAACGCCGTCCATGTCCCAAGGAACGTGCTGGCCGTGCCAGTGGATCGAGTGCTCGAAGCCGCCCACGAGCGGCCGGAAGCGCACGACGACCTTGTCGCCTTCCGTCACGCGGATCTCGGGGCCGGGGAACTGCGCGCTTTTGGGATCGGGCGAGAACGAGAAACCCCACATCGCCATCTTGGCGCCCGGGTACACCTCGTGCTCCGGCATCGGATGGAGGTAGAGGTCGAACTCCTTCGTGATGCCCGTCTCCTTGACCTTCGATCCGGGCGGGTCGAGGAGCATGGCGGCGGCGCGCGAAGCCGCGTCGGTGGACGCGGGCGCGAGGCCCTCTCCGGCGCCGAGGCACCCCGCGAGGACGATGGAGGACGCGAGGAGGCCGACGAGCGCGAGGCGACGGGGAAGCATGCGGGAGGACTCCGGGAAGACCGTCCGGTCTTGCCTTTCATTCATCCGAGGTCCGATAAAGAGGCTTCTTGTCTGCGTCTTGACCATGCCGGCCGGGCCTCAGGGGCACCGGGCAAAGCGGCATGAAGGTCCTCCCCGGGGACGAGGGGCGTCCCTCGGGGATCGGGGAAGGCGCCGAGCGGCGCAGAACGAGGTGAAGGGGAAAGGACCGGCCGCAGGGCGAGACTTCACCCCCAGAAGGAAGGATCGTGAAGTCCTGACGGCCGGTCCCTCCTTGGGAGCGGGGGAGGTTGGATCCCCCGCCCTCGGGGGCAGGCAAGCCGACAGGAGCGAGGTGGGGGATGCCTTTGTTGGCTCAAGCCTTTGATGAATCTAAGACTCCACGATGTATCCTTTCCGCTCAAGGATTTCGCGGACCTTGCGGCGGTGGTCGCCCTGCAGCTCGATGACCTGTCCGCGAGACGTCCCGCCGCTTGCGACCGCCGATTTCAGCTCCGTCGTAAGGTCCGCGATCGCGTGGTCCGGGAGGCCCTCGACGTCGAGCACAGTGACGTTCTTCCCGTAGCGGCGCGCCTCCACGCGGAGCCGGAACTTGGCCTCGCTGACCTCGAGGTCCCCGAAGGGGTCGAGCTCGTCCGGGAGACCGCCGATCTTCGGCGTCATCTCAGCCCTCCCTCAGGAGCAGCGTCGCGCCGCCCGCCTCGATCGGCTCCACGTCGTGCCCATGCAGGCTGGGGCGCGTCTTCACGACGTATTCGCCCGGCTCGAGCCGGAACGTCGCGCCGCTTGCCACCTTGATTTCGAGACCGTCGGGACCGGCGAGGGAGGGCTTCATGGCCTTCAGCGCCTCCACGATGGCCCTCGCGTCTTGTTTGTATTTCGGTCCGATCTTCGCCTGGACGGGCTCCACGGCGACGGGGTGCTGCTCGAGCTCGGAGGCGTCCACGAACTTCACGCCCGCGACGCGCGTCGTGCCGATGATGTCGCCTTCGCCCGCTTCGAGCGCGCGGCGCACGTTCTCGGGCGCGATGATCTCGATCACGGGCAGCGCGGCGTTCAGCGCCACCTTGCGGCTGCTCTTCCAGTTTCGCACCGCGGCGATGACCTCCTTCACGGCCGCGCCCGCCTCGAGCGCGGAGGCGTCCTCCGCAACGGGCGTCGGCCACGCGGCGACGTGCACGCTCCTTGCGCCGTCGAACCGCGCGAACTGGCCCATGTACGCCTCCTCCGTGGAGAACACGAGGACGGGCGCGAGGAGCTTCGTGACGCCCGCGCCGACGGTCGCGAGGGTCCACCGCGCGGCGTCGCGCGTCGGGTCGTCCTCCGCGTAGATGCGGTATTTCACGCTCTCTAGGTAGTGGTCCGCGAGGACGTGCCAGAGGAAGTTCTCCGTGTCGAGGAGCGCGCGGCGGTAGTCGTAGTCGTCCCACGCCTCGGTCGCCGAGCGCGCAAGGCGCGAGAACTCCGCGAGGACCCAGCGGTCCATCACGGTGAAGCGGAGGTTCGGCAGCCCCTTCGTCGCGGGCGGAGGCGTCCAGCCCTCGAGCGCCTTGCCGATGAACGCCGCGACGTTGCGCAGCTTCGTCGCGAGGCGCTGGCCGCGCGTGAGGTCCTTCGGGTTGTAGATGATGTCCTCGCCGAGGCTCGCGCCCTGGGCCGACCAGTATCGGAGCGCGTCGCCCGAGTAGTCGCGGATGACGTCGAGCGGCTCGACGATGTCGCCCTTGCTCTTGGACATCTTCTTGCCCTTCCCGAGCTTCACGAAGCCCGAGATCATCGTGTCGCGCCACGGGATCGTGCCGTGGTGGAAGTGCGCCTTCACGACCGTGTTGAACGCCCAGAACGAGATGATCTCGTGCGCCTGGGCGCGCAGGTCCATCGGCATGAGGCGCTTGAGCGCGGGGTGCGTGGAGACGTCCCCGAGCGTCGCGCCGGGCGCGCCGAGACGGTCCGCGGCCGCGAGGATGCCGATCTGCGGCGTGAGCGAGGACGTCGCCCACGTGTCCATGACGTCGCTTTCGCCCTTGAACGCGGACCCGCCACACTTCGCGCACGCGCCCTTCGGCTTGTCCACGAGCGGATCGACGGGGAGTTCGTCGCCCTTTGCGACGCGCGCCTCGCCGCAGCCTTCGCAGTACCACACGGGGAACGGCACGCCGAAGTAGCGCTGGCGCGAGATGCACCAGTCCCACTTCAGGCCCTTCACCCAGTTGTCGTAGCGCACGCGCATGTACTCCGGGTGCCACTTCACGGCCTCGCCGTTCGCGAGGAACTGGTCCTTCATGTCAAGGTAGCTCACGAACCACTGCTTCGTCACGAGGAACTCGATCGGCGTGCCGCAGCGCTCGTGAACGTTCACCGCGTGCTCGATCGTCTTCGTGTGGAGGAGGCGGCCCGACTCCTTGAGGTCGGCCGTTATCGCCGCGCGCGCGGCCTCGATGCCGAGGCCCGCGTACTGGCCCGCCACGTCCGTCATCTTCCCGTTCGGGCCGATGGAGATCCTGAGGGGCAGCTTGTTCGCGGCCCACCAGTCGATGTCCGTGAGGTCGCCGAACGTGCAGTTCATCACGACGCCCGTGCCGGTCTCCTTGTCGACCTTGTCGCTCGTGAGCACCGGCACCTCGGCGCCGCCGACCGGCACGCGCACCTTCTTGCCGACGAGGTGCTTCGTGCGCGCGTCGTCCGGGTGCACGAAGATGGCGACGCAGCTCGGGATGAGCTCGGGCCGCGTCGTGGAGATGACGATCTTCCCTTCCGCGCCCTGGTGGTAGTGTACGACTTCGCGCGGCTTCGAGTTCGCCTCGGGGCCGGGCTTCAGCTCGACGTGGACGAGCTTGTCGCCGTGCTTGAAGCCGCCCTCCGGCGACGCGGCGCCCGCGACGAGGTCGAACGCGATGTCGTTGAACGTGCTCGGGAGGCTCTTGTCCTCCATCTCGGCCTGCGCGATCGCGGTCGCGCAATCGGGGCACCAGATCGTCGGGCGCTCGGCGCGGTACGCGCGGCCCTTCGCGTGGAGGTCCAGGAACGAGGCCTGGGAGATCTTCACCACGGGCTTGTCGATCGTGCGGTAGAGGATCGACCAGTCGCAGCTCATGCCGATGCGGCGCCACGACGTCTCCATCTCGGCTTCGGCCTTCTTCGTCTCCTCGAGGCAGAGGCGGATGAACTCCTGCCGGCCGACGTCCGCGAGCTTCACGCCGAGCGTGCGCTCCGTGTAGCGCTCCGTCGGGAGGCCGTTGTCGTCGAAACCGAACGGATAGTAGAGGTTGAACCCGCGCATGCGCTTGTAGCGCGCGACGAAGTCCATCTGGTTGTACGAGTAGGCGTGCCCGATGTGCATCTTGCCCGATACGGTCGGCGGCGGCGTGTCGATCGAGAAAACCGGCCTCGTCCGGTCCGCGAAGTCGAAGCGGTAGACGCCTTCGCGCTCCCAGGTGGCGAGCCACTTCTCCTCCATGGCGGCAATGGCCGGGTCGGTCTGGGGCGCGTCGTCCTTCTCCGCGTCAGGCATCGGGTCGGAAAAGGCCGCATCGTGCTTAAAAGGGTTAACGGGGGCGGGCGTCGTCGGGCGAGCACCCGCCACGAAGCAAAAGCCCAAGTCCCGTCCCACCCTCGTGGAGCCGTGCGCCTTCGAGCCCTCGCCCTCGTGGCCCTCCTCCTCGCCCCGCTCGCCGCGGCGCAGGACGCGGGCGGCGGGGGTTCCTCCGGCAACACGGACCCGCCGCCCTCGGCGGCACGCTTCATCGTCGGCGCGCTCGAGACGGGCGTCGCGCGCGGGCTCCTCGCGGAGAACGCGAGCCGCGCGGCCGATCCCGTGCGGCAGGCGTGGAGCCGCTTCAACACGAGCCTCGCGGGCGCCCTCCCCGAGGTCGCGGAGCGCCGCGCGCTCGTGGATCCACTCTTCGCGCGGACGCTCGCGGAGGCCCTCGCGTTGAACGCGACCGGCGCGCGCGTGTACGGGAACGCCGTCGAAACGTGCCTCGCGGCCGCGCTCGTCCCCGCCGCCGAGAACGACGCGGCGATGGGCGCGATCCACGCCATCCTATCCCCGACCGGCGCGTCGAAATGGCTCCACGACGGCGCGCACGCCGTCGAACTCGGGGCGCCGCCGCAGGACGCGGACGCGCTTCGGGCGTGGCTCTCCGAGAGCGCGCTCGTCGCGGCGCTGCGCAGCGAAGGATCGGGCGATCCCGTCTTCGCGCGCGCCGCGGCCGGGCGCGCTGCGTGCCTCGCGCGCGCGGCGGGCGCCGCGGGCGAGCCGGTCGCGCGCCTCGAAGCGCGGCGCGACGAGGCCGCCCCCCGCCCCACGCCCCTCGGACAGGCATCCCATCTCGTCGCCGAACTCGGCCGCGCGTTCGTGGCGACGCACGGGGCGACGCGGGTCGCGAACTGGCTTGTGGCGGACGACGAGCGCGGGTACGCCGCGGCCTGGGCGCGCGACCCCGCGACGGCCTTCGCGCGGCCGTGCGGGCTGTGCGTGGCGGGCGCGATCCTCCAAGGCATCGGGACCGATCTGTCGGAGGCCTCGCTGATCGCGGGCCGCGAGAGCGTCACGCTTGCGCTCCTCATGCGGGATGGAGAGTCCCCGGCGGTCCTCTCCGCGCGCTTCGCGATCCTGCGCGCCGCGCAGGCCCGCCTCGGAACGGGCGCGCTCGAACGAGGCCCGGGCCTCACGCTCCATGTCCCGCCGACGCTGAACGCGACCGACGGCGCCGTTGTCATTCCCGTCACGCTTGCGGGAGGTGCCCCCGGGGAGCGCTTTTCGATGACGCTCCGCGCAAACGGGGCGGGGGGCGCGTCGTTCGCCGGCTATGCGTCGAGCGCGGCCTACGTCCATCTCCAGCCGTCGGAGGCCCGCGCCAACGGGTCATTCTCCGAGGCCTTTCTGGACGTCGTCGTGGACCCCTGGCCCGAGCGCGGCCCGCTCGTCGTCGCGGCGCTCACGTTCGAAGTCCCTGGGAATTCGACCGCCTGGTCCGTGGCCGTCGAGGCCGCGCGCGTCGCGGACGAATACGCGAAGCTGCGTCCCGTCGCGCGCGCGGCGGGCACGGACGGGTTCGATCCGCTCGGGGCCGTGTTCACGCGGGGCGCTCCGCTCGCGTCGTCTCCCCGAAACGACACGGGACCGCAGACGCCGGTCCACGAGTGCGACGAAGGCGGCGCGATGGGCCTCTGCGTGCCGCCGAAGCCGAGCCCGCAGGCGATGCCGTTTGCGGCCGCCGGGGTCGTCGTCGCGCTCCTTCTCACCGTCGCGCTCGCGCGCAGCAGGCGCCGGGCGGGATAGCGCCGCCGAGCGGCGACTCGGTCGGGTGGCCGAGCGTCGCGCACATCCACCGCTCGACCTCCTCGGGGAGCACGTGCTCCATCTCGCAGGCGTACTCCGCGACGCGGGGGCCCTTGAGGCCGACCTCGCGCGTGAGGAACGTCTCGAGGAGGCGGTGCTTGCGCACGACGCCGCGCGCGAGGGTGAGGCCCTTCGCGGTGAGCTCGACGCCATGGTAAGGCTCGTATTCGAGGTAGCCCGCGCCCGCGAGGCGCTGGATCATCTCGGTCGCGGACGAGGGCGCGACGCGCCACCCGTGGGCGACGTCGGTGGTCCGCGCGCGTCCGCCCTGCTCCGTGAGGACGAATACCGTCTCAAGGTACATTTCGACGTTCTCGGACAGGGGGGACGCCGTCTTTTCGGCGCCCGCCGTCTTGCCGCGGACCCGCACGCTTCGCCCAAGGGGCTCGCGCCAGATAAATCGCATGGGCCCCCCGGGAGGGGGCCGCGACGGCGGCGGCAGGAGGGGCGAAGGGTTAAAGTCGGGGTCGCGTATGCAGCCGCAGTTTCGGACACCCGAAACCCCGTTCTCCGATGATTTCGGTGCGCCGAAATCTTGGCGGGTGTCGATTTCGGGTGTCCGAAAAAATAGCGCCGAGATTTCGGCGAACCGAAACGTGATCCCGATGACCCGCGAAACGACCCGTCTCTCCACGCCCGTGCTCGTCGCCCTCGCCATCCTCATCGGCGCCGTGGGCGCCTCGGCCGGCTACATGCTTTCGAACGAAGGCGCCAAGGGCGCCGTCCTCGGCGGCGGCCCGGCGGACGGCGCGCGCGAGAAGATCGTCCTCGCCATCACCCCGTCCGACAGCAGCGCGGCCATCCAGGCCCGCGCCACGGAGCTCGAGGCCTTCCTGGAAAACCGCACCGGATACGATTTCGAGATCATCATCCCGCTCTCGTACGCGGGCGTCGTCGAGGCGCTCCGCCATGGCCACGCCGACATCGCGTTCATGGGCGCCTGGCAGGCGCGCCTCGCGCACGACCTCGGCGGGGCGCGGATCGCGCTCGCGGAGAACCGCGAAGTCATCATCGACGGCGCGATGACGGTGGCTCCGTACTACTATTCCTACTACGTCGTCCGAGACGACAGCCCGTACCAGACCCTGGAGGATCTCCGCGGCAAGTCGGTCGCGTACTCGAGCCTCACGTCCACCTCGGGCTACGTGTATCCTGTGGCCCGCCTCGTCGAGCTCGGCCTCGTCCCCGCCGCGTCGGGCAAGGTCGAAGCCGACCCCGGCGCGTTCTTCGGCAAGGTCACGATCGCGGGCGGCTACGGCCAGGCCTGGGAAGCCCTGAAGACGGGCCAGGCCGACGTCGCCGTCATCGCGGGCGACGTGCGCGCGTCGCTCTTCGAAGAGGTCATGAACGGCACGCGCATCGTCGAGACGCAGGGGCCCATCCCCTCCCACGCTGTCGTGTTCTCCAAGAAATTCGACGGCGAGCGCGCCGACGCCACGAAGGCCGCGCTGCTCGAGCTCAAGGGCGAGCGCAAGGACCTCATGCGCAAGCTCGTGTCCGGCATCTTCGTCGAATTCGTCGAGACGACGACCGAGCAGCACACGGCGCCCCTCGGGGCCGCGCTCGGCCGCGTCGGGTTCCGCCTCCAGGAGAAGATCGGCTGATGACGATCCTCGCCGCGCCCGAGATGGAGACGTCCGCAAACCCGCTCGCCATCGAGGCGCGCGGGGTCCGCTTCGCCCACCGCGGCGGACGCGAGACGCTCGCGGGCGTCGACCTCTCGGTCCCGCGCGGCGGGGCCGTCGCCCTCCTCGGCGCCTCCGGCGCGGGGAAGACGACGCTTCTCAAGGTTCTCGCGGGCCTCGCGACGCCCAGAACCGGCGCCGTCACGCTTCGCCTTCCGGACGCCGCTTCACCCGCCGCGCACCGCGCGAAGGGTCGCGTCGGTTACATCCCGCAGCATCTCGGGCTCGTCCGCGCGCGGCGCGTTTTGGACAACGTCCTCGCGGGCTCGCTCGCGCGCGTCGCGCCGTGGCGCGCGATGCTCGGCGACTTCCCCGCCGACGAGGTGGACGCGGCGCTCGAGGCGCTCGACGCCGTCGGCCTGCGGGCGAAGGCCGGGGAGCGCGCATCCCGCCTCTCGGGCGGCGAGCGGCAGCGCGTCGCGATCGCGCGGGCCCTCGTGCAGCGGCCGGGCGTGCTCTTTGCGGACGAGTTTGTCTCGAATCTCGACGCGGTGAACGCCTCGGCGGTCCTCGACCACGTCGGGCGCCTGCGGCGCGAGGGCGTCGCCGTCGTCATGGCGCTGCACAACGTCGAACTCGCGCTCGCGCACGCCGATTCGCTCGTCGTGCTCGCGGACGGCCGCGTCCTGGACGAGGTCGATCCCGCGACGACGAGCGCCGAGGAGATCCGATGCCTGCTCCGGGCGTGAACGGCGACTCGGACGCGCGCCGCATCGGCCTCGCGCTCACCGCGGCCACGCTCGCGGGCATCCTCGTGTGGTCCCTCCTCGACGTCGGCTTCTCCTTCTCCCGCCTCGCGCAAGGCGCTTCGAACCTGGGCACGCTCGCGCACGACCTCTTCCCGCCCGACCTGGATCCCGACCTGATGGCGACCCTCGCGGAGGCGCTCGTCGAAACGGTCCAGATGGCCTATCTCGGAACCGTGATCGGCGCGGCCCTCGCTCTCCCGCTCGCCGTGGTCGCGGCCCGCACGCTCGGGCCGCCCCTGGTCGCGCCCGTTGTGCGCAAGCTCCTCGCGGTCATCCGGACAATTCCCTCGCTCCTGTGGGCCCTCGTGTTCGTCATCATGGTCGGCCTCGGCCCCCTCGCGGGCACCCTCGGCCTCGCGCTCTACACGCTCGGCTATCTCGGGAAGCTCTTCTACGAGGCCATCGAAGGCGTCGACCCCGAAGTCATCGAAGCCGTCCGGTCGACGGGCGCTTCCCGATGGCAGCTCGCGCGGCACGCCATCCTCCCGGAGGCGGGCAACGCCCTCCTCAGCCAGGCGATGTTCGTCTTCGAGTACAACGTGCGGGCCTCGAGCATCCTCGGGTTCGTGGGCGCGGGCGGCATCGGATTCTACCTCTTCCGCTACATGCAGCTCTTCGAGTACAGGAAGCTCGCGACGGCGTTGCTCCTGCTGCTTGTCGCCGTCCTGCTCATCGAGGGCGCCGGAGGGCTCGTTCGCCGGCGGTTCCTGCCGGAAGCGGGCCCGACGCCCGCGGCTTGACGGCCCCTTGTACAAGAAGCGACAAGACCCCCGGGCGGCGAGGACGACTCAAGCCCGGCCGCGCAAGCGGCTTCGGCCCGGACCCGCCACGTCACCCCGATTGCGCCGACGCGGTCACCGGAAACGGTGCGCGCCCGCCCGGCGTCCCTTCACTCCCCCAAGCAAGCTGTTCGCCCGCGGCGGGTCCGGGTCGGGGCTTCTTTCCGATTCTCACGCCGGCTCGGCGTGCCTCGCGAACCACTCGACGACCCTGGGCCAGAGATCGCGGTGCGATCGCGACGAGACGCTGAGCCCGATGTGGCCGCTCGGCGCCTCGAACTTCGTCTTGTCCGTCGCGTTCGGCAGGCGCTCGACGAAGGCTTCGGTCGAAATCGCCGGCACGAGGTGGTCGCCGAGGCCCGTGATGGTGCACACGGGCATGTCGAGCGCCTCGAGCGCGACCCGCCGACCGCCGATCTCCATCGTTCCTTCAGCGAGGCGGTTGCGCTGGTAGAGATCCTTGATATACTGCCGGTAGGTCTCGCCGGGGAGGTCCGGCCCCTCGGCGAGCCACTTCTCCATCCGGAAGTAGTTCTCGACCGCCTTCGGGTCGTCCGCGATCTGGTAGAGCGAGATGAGCTTCCCCATCGTGTTCTCGAACGGCTTGAGCATCGAGAAGCCCCCGTTCAGGAACTCGGGCGGGATGTTGCCGAGCGCATCCGTGAGCGTGTCCACGTCGAAGTGCTCCTCCGCCGCCCACTGCTTGAGAAGCGAAGGATCCTTCGAGAAGTCTAACGGGGCGGCCATGAGCGCGAGGGCGCGCACCCGCTCCGGACGGAAGCTCGCGTACATCACGGCCATCGCGCCCCCCATGCAGTAGCCCAGGATGGACGCATCCTCCGTTCCCGCCTCGCGGCACGCGGCGCGCACCGCGTTGTGGATGTAGCGGTTCACGTAGTCGTCGAGCGTGAGGTGCCGGTCGAGCGGGGTCGGGGAACCCCAGTCGATGAGATAGACGTCGTGGCCGCCTTCGAGGAGCCGGTGAACGACGCTGCGGTCGGGCTGAAGGTCGAGGATGGTCGGTCTGTTCACGAGGGCGTACACGATGACAATCGGCGTCTTGTGTCGTCGCTCGGCGAGCGGTCGGTATCTCAGGACCCGGACCTTGTTCTCCTTCCACACGACGTCCGCGGGCGTCTCTCCCACTTCGACCCGGGGCGGGTTCAGGTAGAGCTGCATCGCCTTCGCGCCGCGGTTGACCACGTCGACGTACGGCGCGAGCGGAGCGCCGGAGACATCCGCGGACATCGTCACTTCGATCCCGCCTTGTCGCGGTCGTCCGCGCGCTCGCGCGACCGGCCTCCGCGCGCCTTTGCCGGCGCGGTGGCCTTGGAGGGAACGATCTCGTCCTCGACGAGGAGCGCGAGGTCATGGACGCGTCGTTCGAGCTCGATGAGCCGCTTTCCGACCTCCTCGACATCCGTGTGCGTCGCGAATCCCATCTCGCGGAGCTGGTTGGCGCCCGTCCGGCGGGCCTCTCCCCGGGCCTGCGAGACGGCGTTCACCCATTCCCCCGTCAGGGCCGCGAACGAGGCGTCGGAGACGACCGCCTGCGCGAGCTCGGAGGCGGCCTTCGACCACAGGTCAACGTAGGCGTCGGGCGTCACGAGCTGACCCTTCTGCATCGCCTCCTGCGTGCGGCGCGTGGCCTCGTTCATGGTCTCGAGCCAGATGCGGCCAACGTCCGCGAAGGGGGCGCCCGCAAGGGCGGCGCGCGGCGAGTCGACGGGAACGCGAAACGCCCGTTGGGTGTCCGCGGAGGTCTTCTGGAGATCCGCGAGCGAACGCGCCCACGCGTCCATGAACGCGCGGCCCACCTGGAGGTTGAACGCGACCGCCTGCTCCGCGGCGCGGGCGAAAGGCTCGACGCTGGTCGTCGGTGTCTCGGGCATGGGGTCACCGCGTCGTCACATCGAAGGACCGCGCGAGAGCGCCGAGCCGGCCTCTCCCGTCGCGTTGAGGGCCGCCTGCGTCGCGTCGAAGAAGGCCGAAACCCAGGCGCCGGTCACGCGGGCGGCCATGGCCGACGCGTCCTGGACGCCGGACTCCAGGGAGCGGATCGACTCCTTCGAGCGCGTCTCGACCTCGTTCAGCGCCTGCTCGTACTGCGAAACGCCCTTGTTCGTCACGTCCCGCATCGTCTCGCCCGCCCGGATCGCCGTCTGCTGGATCTCGTTCATCGCGCTCGCGGCGTCGCGGGCGAGGCGGTCGGCGGCCGGCGGCGCCAGTCCCGGCATGGCGCTCATGAGGCCCGTCGTCGACCGGGTGAGCGCCGCGGTGTCCATGAGCGGCTGCGGCGTGCGCAGGGCGACCTCCATCGCGCGCGAGAGCGTCGTGAGGCCCGTGCGCTGGAGCGCGATCGAGAACTCGAGGCCCGCGCGCGCGGTCTCGAGGACGTTCTTGTGCAGAGCGAGCTGCGCGCCGTAGGCCGCGCCGACCGCTTCCGCCACTCGCGTCCTTGTCTCCTGCAGATCAGTCTTCGTCGTGGGGTTCGGCATGATGATTCACCTGGTTGCGATGGCGTCCGAGCGGAATCACGACGACCTGCACGAGGTCGCCCTCGTCGAGCCCGATCGCTTCCCGTTCCGCGTCCGGAATCGATATGCGTCCGCTCTTCTGGACGCGGGTCTTGAAGACGGCGTTCGCGCCGGCCATCGAGAGCCAATGGCGTCGCCATTCGTCGGCGACCTGCTGTTGGGTCTCGGCGGCGCGGGCGAGCATCTGGAAAGGCGTCGCCCAGAGGGTTGCCGGACTCGCGCCTCGGACAGGCTCGTTCGGCGCCATGCGAGGGCGCTAGCGTCCGCGCAGGGAAAAGGTTGGCGCCAACCGGTGGCTTTCCTTGGCTCCTTGAGAGGACAAGGACGCTATGGCTCGGGCCCGAGGAGCACCTTCGCTTCGCCGTCGGCGATGACGGTGCCGTCTTCAAGGAGGCATTCGGTCCGAAGGCGCGCCCAGGACTTGCCTTCTGGACGCTCCGTGACCGTGATCCGGGCGGTGATGACGTCGCCGGGCCGGGCGGGACCGATGAAGCGCAGCTCCTGCGAGAGGTAGATGACAAGCCCGGGGAGCCGCGAGAGCGCCGCGCTGATGAACGCGCCCGTGAGCATGCCGTGCGCGATGCGGCCGCCGAACCGTGATTTCGCGGCGTAATCCTCGTCGAAATGCAGGCGCGCGACGTCGCCGCTCACGTCGCCGAAGGCCTCGATGAGGTCCGTGGTGACGCGGCGCGTGAACTCCAGGCGGTATCCGACGGCGACATCGGCGATGGAGCCCTGCGCCTTCTCAGCCGCGGGACCGTGTCCCGGCGTCTCGGCCGGATCCCCGCGCACCTCCGGCGCCGCGGAGGTGCCCGTGGGCGCGAGACCGAGGAGGTAGCGCGTCGACCGCAGCCAGTGATCCGAAGCTGCGCGGAGCGCGGCGGACTGCGCGGCGACGACGGTCGAGGTCCACGCGAGGGCCGGATTCGTTGAGGCGTGCGTCATGGCCTGGGCCTGCCGTTCGCGAACCGACCTGCCAACGGGTAAAACCTTTGCCGCACACCCATCGAAATTGGTAGGCGCAACAATCTTGCATCCGGGCGCGATCGGACGGGGCACCGCCTCATCCGGGCGGTCCATGGGAGGGTGATCCTTGTGGCATCCGTGACGCATCCTTACGCTACCGTCTCCACCTCGCGCCCGCGGCTCCTCGAGGGAGCAAACGCCTTCGTGACCGGAGCATCGCGCGGCATCGGCCGGGCGATCGCGCTCGCCCTCGCGGAAAACGGCGCGAATGTCGCCATCAATTACAACCGGTCGGAGGAATCCGCGGCCGAGGTCGCGAAGCGGTCTCGCGAGAACGGCGTCAAGACTTGCATCGTCAAGGGCGACGTGACTTCCGTCGACGACCTCGCGCGCATGAAGCGGGAGGTGAACGCCTCGCTCGGCATCGTCGATGTCCTCGTCAACAACGCCGGCATCAACATGGACGCCTCTTTCAAGAAGATGTCCCTCGACCAGTGGAGGTCCGTGGTCGATACGAACCTCACGGCGGCGTTCAATGTCACGAAGACGTTCCTCGAGGACGTCACCGCCTCTCCGGGCCGCCGCCGGATCGTGAACGTCGCGTCCTTCGTCGGCCAGCGCGGCAACTTCGGCCAGACGAACTACGCCGCCTCGAAGGGCGGCATCATTGCGTTCACCCGCGCGCTCGCCGTCGAGCTCGCGCGCGACAACGTGAACGTGAATGCCGTCGCGCCCGGATTCATCGAGACGGAGATGCTCATGGGGGTTCCGGAGCGCGTGCGGGAGAAGCTCCTCGCCGAGATCCCGGTGCGCCGGTTCGGCCGCCCCGAGGACGTCGCGAACGCCGTCGTCTTCCTTGCCTCGCCCAACGCGGACTACCTCACGGGCGAGGTGCTGAACGTGAACGGCGGGATCTACATGGGCTGAGCCGCGGTGGCGCCGCGCCGGGGCGTCGCAACCTAGTTGTCGCTTCACGCCTTCGTCTTTCCGTGGCCCGCGTTCCCGTGCGCATCGCCGAAGGCCGGCTCGACCCCGCGCTCGCCGAGACCTACGTCTGGAACTGCGGCGAGCACGTCGCGGCCAAGACGGGCATCTGTCTCGAGGAGTGCTGCGGGGCATGCTATTTCCTCGCCCCGGGCACGGGCTGTCAGCTCAAATCGATGCGGCCGCTCAGGTGCAAGACCTATCCCCTCATTCCCCAGAAGGATCGGGTCATCGTGCACAGCCGCTGCCCGGAGTCGAAAGCGTTCATCGCGGCGCTCGAGCGGCGCGATCCGAAAGCGCTCGCGTTCCTCGACGTGGCCGTCGCCCTTGGAGACATGGTCCAGGAAAAGGGCGACGACAACAGCCTGGAGATCGCCTGGCTCATGCGGTACACGCGCGACGGGTACGGCGGGCGCGTCGTCTGGAAGCGCGGAAAGGGGATCACCGTCCCTGAGAAGAAGCGGGGCCGGGCGAAGCGCCCGGCCGCGGTGTGATTCCCGCGTGGACCCCGCGAAGCGTCGCGGAGACGGCGTCAGACGGCCTGTCCGCCGCGGGGCTGCGTCATTGCGTCGCGGTTCATCATCGCCACCGCGAGCGTGACCGCGCCCACCACGATGTGGAGGACGTTGTCCACGACGCCAACGTGCCAGACGCCGATGTCGGGGGCCACGAAGCCGCCGAGCCCGACGACGACGAACGCGACGCCGAGGATGTTCGCGAGGTTCCTCGCCATCGCTTCGTCGCGGATGCCGAAGGCGATGCCGAGCGTCACGATGCCGAGGACCCAATGGAGGACCATCTCGCCTTCCTCGAGATGGATCGGGATCGTGTGCGGCTCGCCCGTGAACTGCGGGACGAGGCCGAGCACGCCCAGAAGGATCAGCACCGCGCCCAGGGCGGTGAGCCACGCTCGCACGACCGTCTTGCCCATGATCGTCTTCTCCGTCATTGGTCAACCCACCTGTGCCGCACGTGGCGGCACCCATTCGAGCGGGCCGCCCGGGGATGAAGCCGCCGAAATCGATTCACCCTGACCATCGTCGTCATGATCGGCAAATCGCGGCTTTGTGACGGCGCAATCGCAAACAGCCGGTCCCATGCCGACTATATGGGGCCAGCGGCGGAGGACGGCCGGGGTCCTTAGGGGAAGTGTCGCAAACCTTAAGCCCGAGCCGTGCGGTCGATCGCTTGTCGAAAGCGGCGCGACGGCGCGCCGCGCGATCCGTTGCCGGATCGTTGCTGGAGATCGCCGTCACCGAGTGGGCCCCGTCAAGCCTCCCGCCTCCCTCCTCCTCGGGGCCCACTCATGACTTTCATGCCGGCCGTGTCGGGGGCCGATCGGGGCCTTCCTCCGCCGCCTTCGGATGCCTTGCCGGCCTCCCGGGGACGGCCGCTCGCCTCGCGCCACAATCCTTAATATCGGCATGCGCGTCGATCGCCTCGGGTTTCCACCCGCTCCGGCGCATCATGCCGGGCGCCACCCCGGGGACGACGTTCTCACGAACGCTAGCCTCCCTCCCCTCCTCCCCCCGGGGGCGTTGATGGCCAAGCGGAGCCGCTATTCCTTCTCGCGCTTGAGGAGCCGACTCGTGATCTCGACGAGCGGGTGCTGGCCGAAGTCGTTGATCTCCACGTCCTTGAGCGCGTTCAGGCCGGAAGCGCGCGCGTTGCGCTCGAGGCCCAATTCGAGGTCCCGGTCGAGCGTCAGCACGTAGGCGTCGAGCTTGTCGAGGCCCAATTGGAGGGCCGCGAGCGCGCGATGATGACCGTCCACCAGGATCGGCTGGGGACGCTTGTCGATGATCATGATCGGCTCGGCGAGGCCGCGCTGGATCTCGCGCTTGCGACCTTCGAGCTCGTCCGCGTAGATGCGCTTCTGGGTCGGAAGCAGGTTCGCAAGCGGCACGACGGATCGGTCGATCGCGACCTCGAGACCGTAGAGGCTCTCGAGCGTCTCCTTGAGCTTGAGCATCTTGCGCGGGGTCACGCGCTCGATGTGGCTTCGGATGATGTCGGTCGTCGAGACGATGCCGACCATCTTCCCCGTGTCCTCCACGACGGGAAGCTCCTTCACGCCCATGCGGAACAGGATGCGCGCGGCATCCTCGATGTCCATCTCCGGGTGGGCCACCACGGTTCCATGCGCGATGATGTCGCGCAGCTGGCGGTCTCGCTTGTCGAGGTTGCGAAGCAACTCTTTGGGCGTGATGAAGCCGACGAGCCTGTCGCCGTCGGCCACAGGGAGACCGACGTGCCCCTCGCGGACGACCTTCTCGATCGCGGCCTGCACGGTGATGTCCGGGCGGAGGCTCACGACCTCGCGGGTCATGTAGTCCTTCACGAGGGGTTTCTTCACGCGGCGCGGCTAGGGCGCGTGGGTTCCTTTAACCTTTGGCGTTCGTCCGGAGGCCTCAAGACGCCCTGACTTCTTCCGAGGCCATGCGCGTCGCGCTCGTGGCCCTCGCCCTTGTCACCGTCCCCCTCGCGTTCGAGAGCGCCGGGGCCGCGACCGCGGGCGTGTCGATCCAGGGATTCGCCTACGCGCCGAATCCGCTCACGATCGCGGTGGGCGACACCGTGACGTGGACGAACATGGACGGCGCGCCGCACACGGCGACCTCAAGCTCAGGACCGGCCTCGTTCAACACGGGCACCATCTCGAACGGCCAATCGCGCTCGCACACGTTCACGACGGCGGGCACGTACAGCTACTTCTGCTCGATCCATCCCTCGATGACCGCATCGCTCACGGTGCAGGGACCGCCCGCGAACGCGGCGCCGAGCGTCGCGTTCTCGACCCCGGCCTCCGGCGCGACCGTGTCAGGCACCGTGAGCGTGACCGGCACCGCGTCCGACGCGGACGGCGACGCCCTCACGATCACGCTCGCGATCGACGGCGGCGCGCCGTTCGCCGTCACCGGCTCCACGTCGTGGTCATATTCGTGGGACACGACCGGCGTCGCGGACGGCGCGCACACGCTGCGCGTCACGGCCAATGATGGGAAGATGACCTCCTCCGCGACGCGCGCGGTCACCGTCTCGAACGCGCCGCCGAACGCCGCGCCGGTCGTGAGCATCGAAACGCCCGCGGAGGGCGCGACCGTGACGGGCGTCGTGCGCGTCGCGGGCGCCGCGAGCGACGCGGACGGGGACGCGCTCACGGTCACGCTCGCCATCGACGGCGGGACCCCCATCCCGGTGACCGGCGGCGTCTCCTGGGCCTACTCCTGGAACACCGCGTCCGCCAGCGAGGGGACCCACACGCTCGTGGCGACCGTCTCGGACGGAAAAACCACCGCGTCGTCCGCGACGCGCACCGTCCACGTCGCGCGCCCGCCGCCGCAGAACCGCGCGCCCGTCGTCGCCATCACCGAGCCCGTCGACGGCGCCACGGTCACGGGCGTGGTCCAGGTGCGCGGCACCGCCTCCGACCCGGACGGAGAATCCTTCACCGTTCGCCTGCGCGTCGATGGCGGCGCGCCCGTCGCCGTCGCGGGCGGCGCGTCGTGGAACTACACATGGGACACGACCGCACTTGCGCCCGGCGCGCACACGCTCCTCGCCGTCGCCGACGACGGCCGGGCGACGTCGACATCCGCCACCGTGACCGTGACCGTGCGCGAGGCGCCGCCCCCGAACCGGCCGCCGAACATTGTCATCCTCTCGCCGAGCGAGGGCGCGCGTGTGTCGGGCGTCGTGGACGTTCGCGGCATCGCGAGCGACCCTGATGGCACGCCCGTTGTCGTCCGAATCCAGGTCGACAACGATCTCCCAACAATCGTGCCGCACGGGAGCTGGACGTACACATGGGACACGCACGACCTCGAGCCCGGCTCCCACACGCTCGTCGCGACCGCGGACGATGGGCGTCTTGCCACGAGCGTCGCGATCGTCGTGGAGGTCGTCGCTCCGACGGCGAACCGGGCGCCTACGCTCCGCATCCTCTCGCCCGCGAACGGTAGCCTCGTTTCGGGCGTCGTCGTCATCGAGGGCGAGGCGACGGATCCCGACGCCGACGATGTCTTCTACCAGATCGGCATCGACGACGGTTCCTGGTTCGCGCTTCCCTCGGGCGCGTCGTTCTCGTACGCTTGGAACGCGACGCTCGAAGCGCCGGGACCCCATGTGATCACGATCCGCGCGGGCGATGGAAAAGGAGGGGCCGCCACGGCCGTGCTGACGCTCCTCGTCGAGGCGCCCGACCTCATCGCCGGAGGTCCGTCCGGCGATGGGCCTTCAGCGACCCCCGGCCTCGCGCCCCTCGTCGTCGCGCTCGTCGGCCTCGTCATCGCCGCCCTGCGGCGGCGATCGTGAGCGCCGCTCCCACAGGGGCTCGCCCGCCTCCACGATGCGGAAGACGCGGTGGTAGGGGATCATCGCCGTGCCGCCCATGCCCCGCTCGCGCGGCGCGCGGACCTCCATGAAGCTCGCGTGGAGCGCGACGACGTCCGAGCCGCGCACGATCCGCGTGTCGTTCGCCACGCCCCGGTGCACGTACCACACCTCCACGGTTGCGAGGTCGCGGTCGGCGCGCCACTTCAGTTCGTTCAGGACCTCACGCGGACCGTGCACGCGCGCGGCCTCCCGGAGCGTAGTCGAGCACGTCCACGCGCGGCCAGCGCGCGCCGAGCTTCCGGGCCGCTGCGAAGGAGAGCCCGGCGCGGAACCGCGCGCGCGGGTCGTCGAGGAGCGCAAGGGCGCGCGCCTCGCGGGCCGCGTCCTCGGCGTCGAGCGCGCGGCGCGCGGCGGCCTCGCCGCCGAAGTAGACGGGAAACGATGCAAGGCCCGTCCGCTGCTTCGCGCGCGCAGGAGGCCCCTCGGGGCAGAGCGGCGCGAGTCGCCACGGCGCGGGACTCGAGACTGGGAAGGCGCGGCACACGAGCGGGCGGTCGTCATACACGGTGCAGCGGAAGCCGTCGAGGAAGGTGCACGGCGCGTGCGCAAGATGCCACGCGACGACGACCACGCGGCGGGCGCGCGCGTCGAGGAGGAACGTGCGCGGATGGAGCTTGAGCCGCAACCCGCGCGACTTCGCGACGGCCTTGAGGCGCGCGGCTTCCGGGGGTGAGACGACGAGGCCGTTCGGACCGTCCTCGCACGTGTAGACGCCCATCTCCGCCATCGCGTCGATGAAGGCCCGTTCCTCCGCAGCGGCCTCGGGCGTGCGCTCGGGCTGGAGCCGGCAGCACTTCGCGCAGTCGCTCGGACACGCGAAGCCCGTCACCACGCGCCCCCTTCGAGCATGAGGCGCGCGTTGTCGAGGCTCTCGAGGATGGCCTCACGCGCCCCTCCGATCACGGGCCGCATGTGACCCGGATAGAGGTCGCGCGCGTCGAGCGCCGCGAGGCGCTCGATGGAGCGCACGAGCGCCTGCGGGTCGCACCCGGGGAAGTCGACGCGCCCGAAGGATCCGCCCTCGAACACGACGTCGCCCGCAAAAAGCGCGCGCGACTCCGGCTCCCAGAGCGCCGTGTGCGCGGGCGAGTGGCCCGGAACGAGCAGGACCTCGAAGCGGCGGCCGCCGACCTCGATCGCGTCGCCCTCCCGGACTTCGATCACGTCGCACGGCGGCTGGTCGGCGCCCATCGCGGCGCCGAGCGTGAGCGTCGCGTCCCCCTCGCGCACCGCGCGGGCTTCGTCGGCGTGGATCGTGGGCGTCACGCCGGTGAGGCGGCGCATCGCGGCGGCGCCCCGCACGTGGTCGACGTGCCAGTGGGTGAGGTGGAACTTGCGGACGCGCGCGACGTCGATCGCGGCGCGGACGGCGCGTTCGACCGCGGGGAAGTCGAGCCCGCTCGAAGCGTCGACGACGAGCGCCTCGTCGCCGAGGTCGACGACGTGGACGTTGACCTCGAAGGGCGCCGAGACGACGGTCTTGACTTTCACGCGCGGGCGATCATCGGCTTTCCGGATGAGCCTTCCCGGCGCTCCGTCCGGAAAGCAACGTTCTTACGGCGCGCGAACGCTTGCCTGCCTGGAGTCGGGATCATGGCTGAACCGCGTTCCCCAAGGGGCCAGAAACTGAACCTCGGCGTCGCCTCGACGACGCTTTCTACCGTCGCCCCGCCCTCGATGGCGCCCGCGCCGGCCGCCGCCCAGCAGGGCCGCCCGACGGGGGTGACCATCCTCGGCGTGCTCGAGTTCATCGCCGGAGGCTTCGCCATCCTGATCGGCCTCGGGATGTTTGCCGGCGGCGCGATCTTCGGCTCGCTCATGGCCTCGAGCGGCGCCGAAGCGGGTGGCGCGGTCGGCGGCATGTTCGCCGCGCTCTTCGGCATCCTCGGGTTCATCCTGCTCGGGCTCGGTGCGCTCTACATCGCGCTTGGCGCGGGCACGATGGGCGGGAAGCCCTGGGCGTGGACCGCCACCATCGTCCTCCAATGGATCGGCGCCGTGTTCGCCGTCCTCTCGCTCGTGGCCGGCGACATGAGCGCGGTCCTCTCGCTCGCGATCGCGGGCCTGATCCTCTGGTACTACTACGAGCCCGGGCCGAAGGCCTGGTTCGGCAAGAGCGACAAGACCGCTCCCTGGGCGAGCCTCGTCGGCAACAAGTGATCGGACGTGGGGCGGCTGGGAGGCCGCCCCCCGTTTCTCCTTTTCTCCACCGGAACCGTGAAGTAGCGGGCCCCTTCTGGGCCGGAGCATGACCGCCCCCGACGGGAAGCCCTCCGCGCTGAAGCTCCTGCGCGACCGGCCCGCGGGCGGGTTCATCCAGGGGAAGCTCCCCGTCGGATGCGTGATGTGCGAGCAGGGCAAGAAGATGGTCCTGTTCGTCACAGGCGTGTGCCACTACAAGTGCTTCTACTGTCCCATCAGCGAGGAGCGCCGCATGGCGACCGACGCGTGGGCGAACGAAAAGCGCGTCGCCGCCGACGACCTCGCGGCCATCGCGGCGGAAGCCCGCACGATCGGAGCGACCGGCACGGGTCTCACGGGCGGCGACCCGATGTACGACCCCGAGCGGACGCTGCGCTACATCCGATTCCTCAAAAGCGAGTTCGGCCCGAAGCACCACATCCACATGTACACGCAGATCCCCTTCGACCCGAAGTGGATCCCCGCGCTCGCGGAGGCGGGCCTCGACGAGCTGCGCTTCCATCCCCCGGAGGAGATCTGGGCCGACGTCGACGCGCACCCGAAGTACGCGCGCCTCTACAAGGAGGCGCTCGCAAGCTCGATGGACATCGGCTTCGAGATCCCTTGCATCCCAGGGTTCCTCTCCTCGATGGAGAAGCTCGTGGGCTGGCTCGTCGCGCACGAGGTCGCGTTCATCAACCTGAACGAGATGGAATTCAGCGAGACGAATTACGTGGAGATGCTGAAGCGCGGCATGCGCATCCGCGATGACGTCTCGATGAGCGCCATGGAATCGGCGGACGTTGCGCGGGCGCTCATGGCGAAGCACCGCGACCAGCCGATCACGATCCACTTCTGCTCGTCGCCCTTCAAGGACGCGATCCAGCTGCGCGAGCGCCTGCGCCGCCGCGCGCAGGCCGTCGCCCGCCCGCACGAGGTCATCACGGACGACGGCACGCTCCTGCGCGGCGTCGTCGACTGCCCCGACCCCGCGGAGGTCGCGGAGGAGATGCGCGAGGCGTTCGACATCCCCGCGGACCTCATCCACGTGCGCCTCGCGACGGACGTGGGTCGCGGCTCGCTCAACCCGGACGAGCGCACCGAGGCGATGGCGACGACGGGCCGCGCGATCCCGCTCCCCGTGGTGCACGCGAAACCGCAGGCCGCGCGCGACCGCCTCGAAGTCGCGCCGTGGGTGCTCGAGGAGATCGCGGAGGAGATCCCCTTCCCGTGCTACCTCTCGGAGGTGTACCCGACCGCCGACGAGCTCGAGGTCGAGCGCACGCCGCTCAACGGGAAGCCGGGCGTGCCGGACGCGTGATCAGAGACGATCCCAAGCGGGGAACCGGTCGCAGTCCCACACTGGGTCGACGACGGGTTCTCCTGCGCGAACGAAGGGGACCTCGACCACGGACGAGCACGCCGTGAACCCGGGCGACCCGAAGGGGAAGAAGATCGGCGAGTTCAGGACGAAGAAGCCCGCGCGCCCTTCCGTCTCGGAATGGGAGAGGGAGACCTCGATGGGTCCGCGCTGTTCGAGCGTGAGGCAATTGTCAGGCCAGTTGTTCACCACGTCGCAGCGCGGCCCGTGCGCCGTTGGAAGCGGGACGAGGAAAAGCGTCTCGAAGATGGTCGCGACGCCCCACTCGCCATCATCGGGTGTGAGCGTGACCTTGAAGTTCGTCGTCTTGACCTGGCCGAAGAACTCCCCCGAGGGGTTCCAGTAGTCGTCCGGCAGCGGTCGCGTCCCTTTTTCGTAGGGATCGGGCGAGGAGGCCCGACCGACGTGGCCGTCGTGGTTGATGTCCTTCCAAGCGCCCACCCACGCTTCGAGCCCGAAATACCCTGGCGCCGCCGTCTGGGCCCCGTCGCTCGCCCGGCCAACGAGGGCGCCGTCGTGCGCGGCGATCGCGGCGGCGGTCATGTATTTCGAACGTCCGATGAGATCCATCCATCCGGCGTAATCGGCTTGATGATCGCCGAGTCGGCCCGCGGAACTGGAGCCCGATTGCTCCTCCCATTCGCGCGGATAGGTCGCCCATACGGCCTGAACGGCGCTTGCGACGACGGGCGCTGCGGGGCCGTCGCCGGCCCGCGGCGGATCGACATAGCAGTAATTGGGACAGTAACCGATCGTCGGACTCCCGATCTCGTTGACCGCGGTCGCGAGGGTGCTTCCGTAAAGCATCGCAACGGAGCCAGGCGCCTGCGCGGCATAGACGTCGATGTCCACGAGGGACTCGGGGCCGGCCGTGAAGGGGAAGCGGCCGTCTTCTCTCGGCGCGAGAAGCGCGTCGGAGACGGTGATGACCGTGTAATCCTGCAGAAGCGAGCCGTCCGTGAAGACAATCACGTGGACGGCGGACCAACCGCCCTTGTTGCCGTAGAGACCATTGGCGCCCGCGTCATAGCGCACGTCGGGTTCGCTTTCGCCGGGACGGACGATCGTGAGGAGGGGTGGGTGGCTTCCCGGCGTCACGTAGCTGTAGATCGCCTTCTTCTCGATGCCCACCCACTCGTTCGCCGGCGCGAGCTGGCCGTCGGGCGTCGTGAGGTAACGGGCGTTCCCGTCTCCGTTGAGATCGTTCCAGAAACCGAGCACGGTCAGGAAGTGCCCCGCGCCGGGGGCGATGAAGTCGGGAAGGAGCCCGTTCGTGCCGCGGTGGAAGTTGAAGACGATGGGATCGCTCGCGATCGACGTCGGCCCGGCATCGCCCGAGAGGACGTAGGCGACCGGGTTCGCGGCGTCCTCCTGCGGATTGCTCGGGAGGACGGTTCCATAGAAGTTGTCGAGCACCCTGATGCCACGCTTCGGGTTCTGCTCTCCCGTTTCGACGGAAGGGCACGCCGGGGTTCCCGCGCCGCCGCGCGCTTCAGCGACGCAGTTGTACTGTCCGGCCGCATCCCGCGCCGGACGATTCGGTTCATCCGCCTCGTGGCTTACGCTCGCGGTGTATGAGCTGGGAAGCGTCACGCATCCAGCAATAGCGAGCACAAGGAGCGGGATCAACAGGATCGAAGGACGGACGACCGACACGCTGAAGCCTCCCTGCTCCAGCCGGCGTACCCTCCCTTAATCATTCGGCTCCGTTGTCCGCTCGAACGGCTGGAAGGTAGGGGTCGGGCCGGCAGGGTACACCACGAGCCAGGCATTGGAGGCCGCTTCCGGCGTCATCGCGAGCTCCTCCCCACCGCCAAGCAGCGCCGCGGCGAGCAGGGCCTCGGAGAGGCTCGCGGCCGCGAGGGGCGCAACGAGCATGGCCGCGACGGCGACGGCGACGAACGGGGCAGGACGCATGACGCCTCTTTCGAGCGCTTGATGCAAGAGCCCGATCGACGTTCGGCGACCTGCGGCAAGCGTCTTTAAGCGAAGAATCGCTTGGCCCGCCCGTGGGCCTTCGCGTCGGCGACATTCCCGGCATCGACCCGCGCCTCGCGCGCCGCCTCATGGAGGCGGGTTACGACGAGCTCTGGCCCAGCCAGGCGGACGCGGCCCCGGTCGCGGTCGCGGGCAAGAATCTCGTCCTCGCGGTCCCCACGGCCTCGGGCAAATCGCTCGTCGCGTACCTCGCCATCCTGCAACGGTGCCTCAAGGGCGCGAAGGCGCTCTACATCGTGCCGCTCAGGGCGCTCGCGGCGGAGAAGTTCGAGGACCTCAGGGACCTCGGGCGCCCCCTCGGCCTCCGCGTCGCGCTCTCGATCGGCGACTACGACGCCGCCGAGCCGCAGCTCGGCTCGTTCGACGTGATCGTCTGCACGAGCGAGAAGGCCGATGCGCTCCTGCGCCACCGCGCGCATTGGCTGCGGTCGATCGGCTGCATCGTCTCCGACGAAGTCCACCTCCTGAACGATGCGGGCCGCGGCCCGACGCTCGAGGTCATCCTCACGCGCTTCCGCCAGCTCAATCCGGAGGCGCAGATCGTCGCCCTCTCGGCGACGGTCGCGAACTCCGCCGAGGTCGCGAGCTGGCTCAAGGCGACGCACGTTAAGAACGAATGGCGACCTGTGAAGCTGCGCGAGGGCATCTGGTCGGGGCGCGAGGTGAAGTTTCTCGACAATGCGGTCCTCGAAATCGACTCCCAGTTCGACGACCCGTCCCTCGCGCTCGCGGAGGACGCGTGCCGCACCGGCGGCCAGGTGCTCGTCTTCGTGAACACGCGCAAGAGCACCGAAGCGATGGCCGAGAAGCTGCGCGACGCGACGCGCAAGCACCTGCGCCCCGAGAACAAGGCGGCGCTCGAGGAGATGGCCGCGTCCCTCAAGGGCGCCGAAGAGACGAGCGTGGAGCGCAAGCTCGCGAAAGCGCTCAAGGATGGCGCCGCCTTCCACCACGCGGGCCTCACGAACACCGAGCGATCCATGGTCGAGCAGGCCTTCAAGGCGGGGCACCTCAAGGCCATCGCCGCGACGCCCACCCTCGCGGCGGGCGTGAACCTCCCCGCGCGGCGCGTCATCGTGCGCGACCTGTGGCGCTACGACGTCGAGGCGGGGAACGCGCCGCTGCCGGTCCTCGAATACAAGCAGATGGCGGGTCGCGCGGGCCGGCCCAAATACGACAAGGTGGGCGAAGCGATCACGATCGCGCGAGCCCCCGACGAACGCGAAGCGATCCTTCTCAACTACCTGCTCGCCGACAGCGAGCGCGTCATCTCCAAGCTCGGTACGGAGAACGCGCTGAGGACGCACGTTCTCGCCTCGATCGCGTCCGGGTTCGTCGAGGACGAAACGAGCCTCAAGGACTTCATCCGCGCGACGTTCTACGCGGAGCAGGGCGACGTCTGGACCATCGAGACGCGCATCACGAGCGTGCTGGACTTCCTTCTCGAGGAGGGCTTCATCGAAGCGAAGGGAGACCGCTTCTCGCCGACGAAGTTCGGCAAGCGCGTGAGCGAGCTCTACGTCGACCCGCTCTCCGGCGTGAAGATGCGCAACGCCCTCAAGCGCGTCGACGAAGTGGAACTCACGCCGATGTCGTTCCTGCACGCCGTGTGCTCGACGCCAGACATGCCGCAGCTCTACATGCGGCGCGCGGACCAGTGGCTCGAGGGCGAGGTGCTCGAACGCGAGCGTCAGTTCCTCCTTCCGCCGCCATCGGGCCTCGACTACGAGTGGTTCCTCGCGGAGCTCAAGACGGCGAGCCTCGTTCATGACTGGTGCGAGGAGGTCACGGACGAGGACATCGTCAAGAAGTACGGCGTCTACCCCGGCGACATCCGCACGCGCGTGGACACCGCGGAATGGCTCCTGAGCGCGATGCGCGAAATCGCGAACCTGTTCCAGAAAAGCGTCACGCGCGAGATCAGCGAGCTCGAGGCTCGCGTGCGTCACGGCGCGAAGCGCGAGCTTCTTCCCGTGCTGCGCCTCCGCGGCGTCGGCCGGTACCGCGCGCGCCAGCTCTTCAAGGCCGGCTACAAAAACATCGAGGCGATCAAGGTCGTCGACGCGGCCGCGCTCGCGCGCGTGCCGGGGATCGGTCCCACGCTCGCCGCGAGCATCAAGCGCGCCGTGAGCGGCGAGCCGGAAGCGCAGGCTTCCGAGGCCGCCGCGACCGAGGCCGCGGTCGCCGCACCCCGCGCGGGCCAGATGAAGCTCCAGGAGTTCGATCAGGAATGATGCCCGAGGACGAAGACGCCCCCATCGTGGTGCGAGGCTACCGCGGCGACGCGCCGCCGACGCCCGATCTCGTCGCGATCGTGAAAGCGGCGCATACACGGGATACCGTCATCCAGATCTTCGACGCGGCCGCCGTCGTCGGGCGCGACCATCTCGTGCACGCGGCGCGGCTCGCGCGGAGGGCCCGCGCGGAGGGTCGCCACAAGAGCGAGGACCTCGCGCTCGCGGTGCTCGTGTACGCGAGCGGCGAGCGGCAGATCGCGAAGGCGCTCGCGCGCATGGGCGCGCCCGAGGGACGAGGCCTCGCGCTCGCAGCCGTCGCGCTCGGCGGGGGCGCGGAGGCCGCGCTCGACACCCTTGCGACGCGTCTCGGATGGCGCCGCGACGACGCCGTGCTCGAGGCGTCCGAAGCCAAGCTCGACCGGCTGGGCGTCGAGGCGAGCCTTCGCGCCGCGATCCCCCGGGGGAGATGGCCGGACCTCGCCCTGGAGCGCGTTTCCCTCATCGATCTTCAGAAGTAGGGAATTCACTCCACGAGGTAGTAGCAAGAGCGAAGCCCTCAAGTGCGGGGCCGCGTACAGGGGCCTCGATGACGGTTTCCCGCCTCCTCCTCAAGCTCGTCGACGCCGCGCGCGTGGCGCGCGACCCTCTCGGCTTCGCGAACATCCGCCTCGAGTTCGCCCGGGAGGACATGCTGTGAGAAACGACGTCTGGCTCGAGCGCGCGTAGCGCCTCACGCTGCATCCCCTCCCCCCTCCCGCGGGTCGCGCGTCGGCCCGCGGGTCTTTTCTCTCCAGGCCACGCTTTCGCATGGCTGGAGCTTTCCTCGCCAACCTTCAAGACCCGTCGCGCGCACGCCCGCCGCATGCCCACGGGCTTCATCCGCGTGACGCCGGATTTCCTCATCGACGGCCAGACGCTCATCGTGACGGGCGTCAAGGATCCGAGCGGACGTACCGTGGCGTCGCGCGTCCGCGTCGCGCCGCCGGAGCGCGCGGCCGAGGTGGCCTTCGAATCCTACCGCGCACACCACGGCGAACACCCGGTGCGCGAGGTGCTCGTGAGCCCCGCGCTCGTCGAGGCGCGGCCTGCGACCTTTCCGTTCGCGGTCGCGGCGAGAAACTGACGCACGCTTCAGGGACGGCGCATCGTAGTAATATTACGTCGGCGCTGCTCGCGGAATCTGACTCGGGCGGCGCCACGAGCCAGATCAAGCCGCGGATTTCGACTTCCGCCACAGCGCGATCGCCGTGGCGATTCCCGCCGTGATCGCGGTCGCGATGATCTCGGTGGACAATTCCTTGAGGAGGCCGAGCAGCGTGCTCGGCTCCGACGCGGGCGACGAAGCGGGGGTCAGGATCGTGAGATTGTCGTCCCGCGGTTTAGGCTGCATCCACGGGGCGATGTCGCCTTTTCCGGGTTCAACCTCGGTTGTGATGTCGACGGCGCCCGCCTCTTCCGAGGTCCGGAAGACGACACGGTGCGTCGCCACTTCGGCCCAGCGGGCCGTGAGGGGCGCCGCGATGGTGACGGCGACCGACGCCGAGCCGTTCGGGGCAATCGTGACGGCGGCCGGATCGCTCCAGGCCGTCCAGCCGGGGGGCCCGTTATTCACCACGACCTTCACCAGACGCGGTACGGACGCGACGTTCTCGATGGTGAGCGTGTGGGACGTTGCATTGCCGGGGCCGACCTCGAGGATTGCCTCGGGCATGTCGACGACGAGATCCGACGTGGGGTTCACACGTCGCAGGCCGGGAAGGCCGACGCCGTAGAGGGCGGACGGATGGTCACGGCCCGCCATGAGCAGATAGAGGGAGTTGCCTGCATCGGGCGCGCCGAAGAAAACAACGTTGGCCTGGAGCATGTCTCCCGCGGCGAACGTGACATCCGTGATGTTCGCGTTAAAGTCGATCCTTACCGGCTTCACGAAGATGTCATTGCAAACCTGGAGAAATGACGAGAATTTCCCCGCGGACTTCGCGACGATCTTTCCGTTCTTCATCAACTGGAAGCGGTAGTCCTCGAAGGTGGGAACGTCGCTCATGCGGAAATAAGGCGAAGGACGCGAGCAGAGCAGCCACGTGGTGAAAGAAATCCCTTGATCAAGCCGGAACGGCTTTTCCACGGTCGCATTGAAACGGAAGGGGCAAGCGAGCGTCACGAGGTTCGGCCCACTGTAGACCTTCGCGGAATCAGCCGCGCGAGGCAGTTCGGGCGTGAGGGATCGGATGGCGGTCTTCTCGCCGTTTCCGCACGCTTCGGAATCGACATCGGACATGCGCGCGAAGACCGCGGGCGACAGGAACTGGAACCCGGGGCTCGGCTCGGGATCGAGGGGCACCGTCGGGGCCGCGATCGCTCCGAGCGGAAGGAACGCGATGGCGAGCGCAAGAACGAGGACGGTGCGGAACGCTCCCTTGCCTGCCACGACGTTAAAGTGCCCTGATCCCCTCATAAATGATTGCTTGACGAGTCACAGGGGGCAGGGTGCAAGGGCGCTGCGCACTATCAACCGAATCGATGGTGCCTCTCACTCGCCCAGGAACCGCGTGCTCCACGAAAGCCCGCCATCGATGATGAGGCAGTCTCCCGTGACGTACGACGCGGCGTCGCTTGCGAGGTACACTGCCGCGTGCGCGATCTCGTCCGCTTCCGCGAAGCGCGAAAGCGGCACCGTCGAGAGGATGCGGTCCTTAATCTCGGGCGTCGGGAACAGGTGCGACGACGCGCCCTCCGTGTCGACGGGCCCCGGCGCGATCGCGTTCACGCGGATGCCGCGGTGCGCCCACTCGAGCGCGAGCGAACGCGTGAGGTTCAGGACGCCCGCCTTCGCCGCGCCCGAGTGCGCGACCAGCGGCGCCGCGGCGTACGCGTACGTCGCGATGATGTTCGTCACCGACGCGCGGCCGGCGCGCTTCTCGAGAAGCGGAAGCATGGCCTTCGAGACGTGGAACGTGCCCGTAAGCACGATGTTCACGACCGCGTTCCACCCATTGGGGGAAAGGTCCGACACGGGCGCGAGGAAGTTGCCGGCCGCGTTGTTCACGAGGATGTCGAGCGCGCCGAACTCGCGCTCGATCTCGTCCCGCAGCGCCTCGACGCGCGCGAAGTCGCGCACGTCCACCGGCACGGCGAGCGCCCTGCGGCCGCGCTTGCGGATCTCCTCCGCGACGGGGTCGAGGTGCTCCTTCTTGCGCGATGCGACGACGACGTCGGCGCCGTGGTCCGCGAACGCGAGCGCCATCGCGCGCCCCATCCCGGTGCCGCCGCCCGTCACCAGCGCGGTGTAGCCGGCCAGCAGGTCCGGGCGGTAGGGCGAGCGCTTCGCGGGCGCGGTCGAGGGCGGGGCGGACATCAGGCGACGACGGGGCGGGCGGGGGATAACGGTTTCCGACGCGAGGGCGCTCCGCGGAGGGGCTCCGCGACGACGAGGCGATGACGCCGAGGCTTGCCCGGGAATCAGCGCAGGAGACCGCACCGGACCTCGTTCCACCGTCATCCCCGGAGCGCCGGCGGCGCGGCGATGCGCGCCCTGTTTCGCGCTCGCCCTAAGGGTTTAATAGGGGGTCGCGTATGTTGCGACGCCTGGCCGGTGCTCTTCGGGCGCGGGTCGGCCACGATTGCCCTCGTGGGGTAGTTTGGATATCCTTGTGGCCTGCGGAGCCATAGACCCGAGTTCGAATCTCGGCGGGGGCGTGCCCAAGAAACGGTTTCCTAGGTCCAGGAGAGGACGGGGAACCGAAGACTCCTCCTCCACCCTCGGGGGACCCGGGTCCTCCGTCGTCGGAGTACGACGTCGATGCTGTCCTGCGCTCAGCGTTCCGGAAGCGCAAGCTGGGTAAGCCACTCACGGTGGAGGAGCGGCAGGCCGAGCGCGCGTACGAGAAGGACCGGCGGAAGCGCCGTGTCCAAGTCTTCGCGTCCTCGCCGGAGGAGCGGCGGGCGTGGGCGGTGCGCGCGCGCCGGAGCGGCTTCGGGACGACCGGCGAGTGGGCGGCCTCCGTGCTGCGGCGTGAGGTCCAGGAGACGGCGGACCGTCAGGCGGAGCACGATGCGTGGAAGGAGCGGGCACTGCGGGCGGAAGCCGAGGCCGCTCTGCTGAGGCGTCGGCTCGAGCTCCTGGAGCAGGCCGTGCGGCCGGAGCGGCCGGATGCGGCGGGGTGACGAGTGGAACGAAGGAGCGCAAAACTGGGGCAGAGTTGAAGACTGTCGTCGATTCGCTTTACTTCAGGACAGGCGGGGGTCGCGTTTTACATGCTGCTTCACGGGCTCTTCTTGTCAGCGGCGCTGGCGGCGCGTCAGAAAGGGGGTCACCACCACGTCCTCAGAGTCTGCAACGGTGTGACAACGTCGGCGAGCGAAACTGTCACGACGAATCATCCTTTTTTCGGCCTTTGTACCCCACCTACGCGGCGAAACTGGTGCGACGACGCGGGGGTGCCGAGACAATGCAGACCTCCGAAAAAGCATGGATTCCACAGACCCATTTCGCATCTCAGAACCTCAGCGGCGACCGATAGAGCCGCGCTTCGCGGCCTTGCGGTTCGTTAGGAGCCGCGAGCAGGGTTGGCCTCCGGCCGCGTCCTCCACAATGCCCCAAGGGGATGTAGATGCATTCCGGCGTAGGGCGCGTGTGCTCCGTACCCACCCGTCCTCCAAGCCGGCGCCCGTGGAATTCACCCGATAACGAGCAAGCAGTCAAGAGCCGCGCGGGGACGCTCCGCGGCATCAGCAACCGCGCGTGAGCTACAAGGGCCGCGGGTGGAATAGAGAGCACAACGAACGCGTCTTAAGTGGCCATGATGCTATGGGCGTGATGACCTCCGCTGCCGCCCCCGCAGCTCCGCCCCCGGAATTCGCCGCGGCGAACATCTGGCCACTTGAGTGGCGCACTCAGACCCAGGTCTCCTACGCGTTTGGCGGCCAGCCCGTCGTGATTGAACGCTGGGCCTATATCAACTACTTCGTGGGACCTAACGGCTCTGGTAAGACCACCGTCTTCAATTCGATCATGCAGCTCGCACGGAACAAGTGGCCCGGCAAGGTAAAAGTACTCGGTACCGGGAGGTTGGGCCCGCTCGAGAAGTCCATCACGAGATGGTGGAACTCACTGAGTTCAATTTTCCAAGAAGATCGCATAGACCAGGTTTACAACCTGCTGAACGACGTGTCGAACGAAACGGCGCACGAGGCTTTTCTCATCCTTGAGAAGCGTCTTGACCTCCGCTTGAGAGTGACCTCTTTCCTGAAGCACGTCTTCGGCCGAGAGATTCACCTGGAGCCCACGAGGCAGGGCCTCCAAGTCTACGCGTCATTCGAGGGGGGCCAGGGGCGGTACTCCCTCCTTGATGAATGCCACGGGCTCAAGGAACTCATAACTCTCCTCACCTTCCTCTACGACGACACATTCAGAGTGCTCGGGATCGACGAGCCGGAACTGCACTTGCACCCCCAGTTTCAGCGCTACTTGATGGCTGAAATTCGCAAATATGCCGGCAACCCTGCGGAGCCGGGGAAGAAGCTCATCTTCCTCGTGTCTCACTCGCCCATTATTCTTGATCTGAGGACTCTCCGAGATATCGGTGCCGTCGTCGTCTTCCCAGGGCGCCATTCAGCCCCGCGCCGAATCGACCTGTCGTCGCTTAGTCCCGAAGAGCAAATAAAGATGAAACGGGCCCTCCCGACGTTTCAGACGCTTCAGAGGGAAATGCTATTCTGCGAGACACCTATTTTTGTTGAAGGTCCCGGTGACCTCGCCGTAATGGAGGCAGTTGTCTCTCGGCTCGATCTTCCTCTCGGCGCCGCAGGAATTGGGCTCGCTTCCATGGGCGGGAAGGGGCAACTCTTCGCATACCGGGCCCTCACGAAGGGTTTAGCGAAGGACCGGGCACGGTTCATCCTCGACCTCGATGCTGGTTTCGATGCTAATTGCCTCAAGGCGATTCAAGATGATCCGCGGGTTGTCGCCGCCCTTGCGTCCGCCGGAGCAGGAGGAAATACCCTGACTCAAGAGGTGGGGGAGCTCCGCCAATTGGTTCACGCTGCGATGGAACGCGCGTCGGCCCACTCCGCTACTATAGCCGATCTCCAGCAGCCGCCTTTGACAGATACCGCCCAATGGCACACCGCGTCCGCGGAAGCATCTTTCCTTCGGGTCCTGCGCGGGCTCAGCCCACCTGACAGATCAGCCCTTTCAGTGCGCGACGACCTTCCGATTATTGAGGGGAAGCTGTCACGAGTCCGGGATGCAGCGCTGGCGGCCGGCGTGCTGATTCTAAGAAAGGGTTCCATCGAAGCGTACTACAACTCAGTCCCGGGCCTCCGCCTGTCGGACTTTGCCAAGCAAGGCGCGCTCGAGAACGAACTGATCTCAGTCGCTTCTGAAGCGCCTGCCAGCATTGAGAGTCGCTATGAGGAACCTCTCAACTTCCTCAAGTCGGCAGCGTCCCTTGAGGTCCCGCTCGCCAAGGGTGTAGCGGCTCACGTAGCAGACCTCGTCAACGCGCTGCAGGTGGGAATCCGCCAAGGGAACTTCCGGACGCCTCAGGATGTGGAACGCGCAACGGTGTTGGAATTGCGAGGGTTCTGGCATATCGCGAAGCTCGAGGCATTCGAAGTTGAATCCCCTTCCCGTTTCCGCGGCCGGGTACGCGTCAAGGCAGAACTTGGCGGCGAGGTATTCGAGTTCACGGAGCAAACGAGGGCCTTCGAGCTAATTCCGGCCGAGTGACCCTCTGAGCAGAGTCGCCTCACCACGTTCTCCCTTTCGCGTCTGCTCCTCGCGGGCTGACTCCCCTTCGCTGAGTCAGGCCTCTCCCCACACCTCCCAAGTCGGGGGGAGCTAGTTTCCTCAGACTCCCGGTCGTTCGCGCCGTAACCGCCCTTCACGGATAATGCTCTCCGATGTCCCCGATCTGGGGCGAGCAGCCCGGGCGCTATCGCTGCCGCCGCGGGCACGCCCTCGGCGAGTCGCTCGGGAAGGTGTTCGGCGTGTTCGTTATGGCCCACGACCGCAAGCCACTCGAGGTGACGCTCCAGGAAACGGCGGCGCCGCCCAGACGCTCCACGACCTCGTCAACGCGCTGTTCAAGAAGCGAGGAGGGGGCGGTCACAGCGCGACGCCACATTTCATCGAGTATTTGCCATCGATGAGCACGAGAAGACGCACGACCGCGAAAGCTCCACCGTCCACGTCAGGAAGCGCGTAAAACCAAAGCGTAACGAGCCAGCCCCCCTCGCGGCTCGCGGGTGAGCAGAGGCGAGGCGTGCTCCTCCTCACCCCCGGCTGCTTGCGGAAGTCGAGGCAGCTCTCCTGAGGCGTTGGCTCGAGCTCTTGGAGCAGGCCGTGCAGCCGAAGCGGCCGGATGCCGGGGGGTGAAGGCGCGGCCACCGCGGCCAAGGCATCTTGCTCGGGGGAACTCTTATGCCCATCGTGGTGCAGCTCCCCCTTGGGCATCGCATGAGAGTGGTCGACGAACCGGAGTATCTCAGGAAGCTGGACGACCTAGCCGAGGAAGCGTACCGGGCGAAGGTCCGCGGCGAGGACTGGGAGCGGACGCTCACGGAGCGGCTCGAGGAGCTGGTGTATGGCGGACCCCTCACCGACTTCACGTGGCCCGTCGCCGCGCTGCGGTTCAGCGAGAGCGAGTGGCCCCGCATCGACCTCTACGATTTCGACTCCCCGTCCGAGGCGGCCATCGCGCTTGGGCTCGCGGTGATGCGGGAGGACGTCGAGTGGACGCTGCGGTTCATGGAGGGGGAGGGGGAACGGGAAGTGGCGATCACGTGAGGGTGGTTGGACCCGACGTGGCGTGGACGAGACGGCTGGTGGAAGTCGTCCGGGACGTAGAATCGGACGTCGGAGCTATAGAAGAGGCCAGCGCTGTGTCCTTGAGGCTCACTCGTGGACTCGCCCCTCGCGCGGTGGTCCGCGGCTCGTGCGATCCCGGTGCCCTTTGAGTCGAGGATCACGACCCCCGCCGCCTGGGTGCCCCCGCTCAGGAGCGCTCTTCGGGCGCCCCTCGGGCTCGCAAAGCCTCCGCAGGAGGAGCCACTTCGGCATCCACTTCTGGCCCCCCGCATGTTGAACAGCTCGGGCGCTATCCCTATCATTAGTCGAAGGCCACGGGCGACTCGGTCCCATCCCACCAGGGACAAACAAGTTCGGCGGGAACATGCGGCCCCGCTGCGTCGATGGCCGGGCGGGACATGTAGGTCACGATGGGAACTTCCGGCGCTATGACCCGTGGTTCGACGCGAGCGGAAATCAAGACGCCGCGCAAAGGTCTACCTCGCACGGCTGCAGGAAGGTCGACGCGTCTCCCGTCGGCGAGCTTCGGCTGGCCGCCTTCCCGGAGGAAGGCGCTCCATGTGTCGACCTTCGCTGCGTGGGCGCGTGCGTATTCTGTAAGCCGCGCGCGCCGCGCGCTCGTGTTCTCGTCCGACCACGCTCCAGGCTGCTCTGCCTCCGCTTTCGTCTCGACGAGCAGGACAATCCTGTCGTTCCACGCGAAGACGTCGACTTCCGCTGGAGTTCTGTTCGAGATGGTGACGCCGACGAGCTCGTCCTCCCCGATTCTGGTTTGGAAGCCGGCATCGGGCAACAGACGCGCGACCAGCAGCTCGAAGGCGCGCGACGCCTGCTTCTCGAGCGGCTCCCTGCTCACGGAGAGAGCATTGCGTTGGATCTCGCGCGAGATCATGTCCACTGTTGTCGGACTGTACCAGTACGCCCCACGATAGGCAAAGAGCAGCGGGGCCACGCACGCTGGATGTCCTGCCGTGATTGGAGGAAGCAGGACGTGCTCAAGCGCTCCTAGCCAGGCCGCGACCCTTTCCTCGGGAATGCTTGCGGCACCGAGGACCTTGCCGTTGGGCGGCTCCCGGTGAAGCGGCTCCTCCGCCCAGATGTGCAGTTCGTGCGCGACTTTTGTGATGCCGTTCGCCACCATCGCCGGCATCCTCTCAATCGCCGAGACGAGGTTGGGCGCGAGCGCCTTCAGCATCTGTTTGTTCACAAGCGCGTCGAGCGCCCCAAGGGGGATGCCCTTATTCTGCGCGATCCGGAATAATGCATCGCCATCGAGGCGAGTGAAGCTCAGGGCAAGGTCGCGGTCCTCCTCCTGCGTCACGGGGAGACGGTGGAAGTTCGCGAGCGTCCACGCTGTCCATAGCTTGTCGTAGCGGAACCACGCAAATGGAGGCTCACTCCACGAGTCGTTCAACCCCGGCACGGCTTCGACGCCCGCCACAATGTCCTCTTGCCTAGCGCGAACACGGTGATAGAGCTGGCGCAATTCGCCCACGCGCAGAAGCGGCTGAAGAGTTGCTGGCAGCTGAGCGAGGGACGCATCCGCCGTTCCATCGGGTGCGCCGCGGTAAAGCGGCGCGAGGATGTCAAGGATGGTCGCGATGCGGTAGTTAAGGCTTAGCACTGCCGTGTCCTCCTTGCGCGAGTATGCTTCAAACGCGACGGGAAGCAACCCCGCCATGCCCGGAGGCAAGTTCTCAATCTTCTCGCGCGCGAGAGCCTCAGCTTCGGCAAGCCGCGCAGCCACGAGCGCTGCACCATCCTCAGCAGACCACACCGTAGCGCCGAGGCAGTCGGCGCAACGCTTCAAACCGACGTACTCGACTTGCCGGCCGCACAACGGACATACTGGACGCAGCGACAAGTACGCATTATGCTTGGCCATACTTGATGCTCGAAGATGTGTCAATGGCCTCTTCACCTTCGCGGCGATCAGGAGCTTGTGGCCCCCGGGTCCATAGGTTCATCGCACTTGAGCATGAATTTTGACGAGGCAGCGCGACCGGTCTCGGCGAGCGGCGAGAGGTCGCGTGCGGCCGTATGTTGCATGGAGTGGTGCTGAATGCGTCGTGACGCTTTGACCTCTCTTGCATGGTCATCCTGTGCAACGCGGGTGGGCGCGGAGCGCGTGTTGGCGACGAGGCGGGACCGTGGCCTCCACGTTCGCGGCACCACCGTCGCTGGACCGCGCTCCCACACGGTCGATATAATCCGAAGACCGGTCGCCGGGGGTACCATGCACGGATGACGCTTGAGGCGACGAGCAGAACCTTCCCGTCGGCTTCCGCGAGCTGCGCGCTGACTGTGGGATCGTTCACGGCTCCCTTGAAATCCTCCACGAAGCGGATGCTCCGGTCCTATCAGTCGCATGCCTGCTGCGGCTATGGCCGATCACAGCCTTCCGCACCCCTTTCCCGGCATTGTTCGTTGCGCCGACGGAGACTGCGAAGGTGCGCCTCCCGCCGTGACGAGCAGCCTCCAGCGTGCTTTGGCCTGCGAGGAAACCTTGTGGTTCGCTTTCCGACTCGGCAAGGTAGCAGTCGAAGTCCTATCTGTAGGATGAAATCAGAAGTCGCGGAGCTTCTTCTGCTTCGCCTTCTCCACCGTCAGCTCGGCCTGAATCTCCTCCCGGGCTCGTTCGTACTCACGCTCAAAGTCTCGCGGAACCTCCCACTTCAACCACTTTTCCCACATTGTTCGTTCAAGTGCCGTGCGCTTGCTCCCAACCGCCACAACGCGATGCTCTCCAGGTGATTCCTGGGCCGCAAGAAAGCCGATTTCTCTCCCCCGCGCAAGGAGAGACTCCGCACGTCGAGCGAGCTGTTCGGGCGGCTCGTAGAACATGTCGCGGCGCAGTACGCCTTCAAGGGCATCCTGCCGAACTGCCAGCCGGTCGTCGACGCCGGGATGGCTTGCCGTCAGCAGTGCCTCCAGTTCGAGGAATGTGTGCATCTTGGCCAAGCCGAGGAGAGAGATGCTTTCCCTCGGCAACCTCGTCCAAGGCCTTTTTCGCATAGTCGCTGAGCAAGATGCCTTGCTTCTCCCAGAATCTCGATGGAGCCCTCCTATCAAGGCGGAACTTCTCGACTCGCCAGTCAGTCGGAAAAGTGCTGAGCCACGAGAGGAGCAAGCAAAAATCGTCGACAGCGTGCTGCGCCGGCGTCCACGCCTCCTCTACGGCGTCGGGCAGGGACCCTCCGCTCAATTCAAGAATCCGGAGCGCACCATTGGCCGCATTCCGCTCGATGGCCTCATTTCGTTTCAGCCTCCATCTGGAGCCGGCAAAGGCGGGATCGTCAATCTGAAGAATCCGATATGCTCGCGTGAAAAACTCGTCGGACGGGGCATCGGGGTTGCACTGCCTGGATTTCAACCCAGGTGTCAATGCGCATCTTGGTCGGCGGAATGTGGTCGGTCACGCGGGTCCCTCTCTCTTTAGGTGTGCGGGCAGTGTGAGTCTCAAACGTCGAAAATGAGGGCCGACGCTACTCCTTTCGGAGGTAAACGTGAACAGTTCTGGCATACTGCCGCCTCGGTGCACTCAACACGAGGAACCAGGGGCCCTTCCCGCGCACCTTCCACCCGATGCCGTAGGCGGGCTCCCCTTCGCCGTAGTCGGCGGCATCGAAGTCTTCGCGGCGGCGCATGCGGACGTAGTTCTTCTCGTTCACGATGTCGTAGTCAAAGTCGGCATCGCCCTCCATCTTCCCGACGAGGATGTCGCCGGGCTCGACGTCCAGCTCGATCTTCTGAAGCGAACCCGCCTCGACCTCGAATGGGCCGGAGTCGCAGACGTGCGGATCGCGCTTCACACGCTGCTTCACGGGCTCCTCGCGCGGCGCGGGGCGAGCGGGCGGCGCTTCGAGGGCGGGAGCCGCTCGCGCGGGCGTAGCGGGAGGGGCAGCCGGGTGGTTCACGGTCACATTCCCGATCAAGACGTTCCCGCTCCCCGCGACGGCATGGCCGCCATGCGCGCGGGCGGTCACATCCTTCTTCTCGCCCTTCTTCCGGCTCTCAAACCAGAGGTAGGCTACGACGCCAGCAGCCGCCACAACAAGCGAGCCGAGCGCAATCCACGTTTCGGTGTCCACGCTCACACTCACCGCGCCTCAAACGCTGCTCGGATCAGTTCCTTCGATTTGAACGACCCGTAAAGCTTCGTCTCGTTCTTCTCGACGATAGGGAACGTGCTGAGGACGTATTCCATCTGCGCCCACGTCAGCCGGTAAATGTCGCGTGCCACGGTGGCGTCGATTCGGGCGCGCGCTTCGAGGCGCTCCATCGGGTCGGTGTAGCCAGGCGGGGCCTCACCCTCCGTTACGGGCTCGCACCAGCCCTCAGCGGCCCGCGCGTTCCAGTATACGGTCATCTCAGGACCCGTGCATAGGAGTCGAAGGGCATCCAGCATGAGCTTGGAGACAACCGGCTCGTTCGGCTTGAGGCGAGGAAAGGGGAGGCTGTCCAGGACGGTGTAAGTCATGTGAAGGCTGACTTTCTTTCGTGCCAGAAAGTCTGTGACGAATGAATTCGCAATGGCCAACCAAACTGCGTAGCTCCACTCGAACTCTTTTTCGAATGCAACGGTGGGGAGGCTATGGCCGCAGAGAGCACTCGGCGGGATCAGCGTCGCAATGAGAGTCCGCTGATCCGTCACTCGCGCTACATCGCGGAACCCGACACGGTAGGACAGCATTCTCTCCCGAACTTTCTCGGGAACTCTCGGCACTGGAATGAACCACTGCGGCGCGATCCTCTTGAGAGGCCCAAACTCAAGTTCCGCCCATGCGGAAGACCTCCCCCGTCCCGAGCTGTAGCCAGCAGCCCGGTAGTCGTACTGGGCAATCATAACGCCCTCAAACAAGGGGACACCATGGTCTGCGAAGAGGTCCCGATCGTTTCCCATGTCGATTTCACGCATGTATTTACGAGTTGGTGGGCCCGCCTCGGCATCGCCAAATTTCGGGGCTCTGGCATACATTGTATTGACAACATCGATGTCGAGTTGGCTCTGGAGTTCCATGACTGAGAGGGACTCTGGGGAGAATTCCTCCACCAAAGAAACCGGAATTCGCAAGTGACGTCCTCGCAGAACTTGGGCGAGTTCCTCGACAGAACGGATTTGGAACGCGGCCCGGAAGGCAGTGGTCGCTGGTTGCTTCCGGGCGACATAGAGGCAGAACTTCGTCGATTTGTGGATGCTCCCGAACCAGACGCCCCGAGCATTCTCGAACCCCCAGAGAGCTTCGAGCACGAAGTCCTTGAAGAGCGTCTTGCGGATAGCCATGCAATTCGCACCGTTGTAGAGGCCCTCTGGAACGACTTGCGATGCGTAGCCACCTCTCCGCGCGTGAGTTAATGCGAGTTCAACGAATAGCCGGAAAATGTTGAAGTCGCCCTTCCCTAAATTGCCGGGCGCGAACATTCGAAAGGCTCCGCTTCTCCTGTAGAAGTGGACAGCCGAGTACAGCCTGCGCCGATACTCAAACCACGCACTAGCGACCACTGGGTCGGAGAGCAGGTCCTCTACCATTCGTGCCTGCGTTTCCTTGTCTTGGTCCCTGACTTTGGGATCATACTTAGAGAAGAATTCACGCAGGTCGGGGCTTAGCGTGTCCCACGGCGGGTTCCCGAAGACGAGATCGAAACCGCCGCTCCATCCCGTGTGGGGATTGTCGCAGGCCGATAGCGAGCCGGGCACCTCGAAAACTTGGGGAAACTCCAGGTGCCAATGGAAGAAGCCGTAGTCGTCGGTGAGCTTCTGAATTTCTTCGATCGTTGCCTTCGGGACGCTCGCGGGATCGCGCCTTAGGCGACGGAGAACGCCTTCCGTAATCGCGGGCTTTCCGTCCTTCTTCACCGACAGGAAGGCGGCGCAGAAGCAGTTCGCAAGGAGGCGCGCGTGTCGCAGTTCTGGAGAGCCAGCGAGTTTCTCGTACTCCTTTTCCTTCTCGTGGATTGCCGTGATGCTGTCGTCCCGTAGGCCCTCAAGCTGCGAGGCAGCGTCGCGCAGTGCCTTCGTGTCTGCGAGTTCGTCTTCGCGTCCGAAGGCGTCGATGCTCGTTTGGCCCTTGCGCTCCATCGCGTTCAGCTTGCGCTGTTGCGAGACAGCTTCCTTGTCGTCGCCCTCGATCGCTTCAAAAGCGTCGTCCGGAATCCCAGACTTGAGGAGCGCGGGCGTCGCGCCGATAAGGCTGTTCCCCACCTTGATCTTGTTTTCCAGGAACGACAGAGGCTTGCCCGGCTCCATCGCTTCGAGCCAAAGGCCAACCTTGCAGAGTTCGACGGCCATCGGGTTGAGGTCCACGCCGTAGAGGCAGTGCCCAATCGCGTCGCGCACGGCGGAGCGGACGCTCGCGGGGCTTGGCTCCTCCTCGCCCGTCCTGACTTTGGCAAGCTTCTTGCCGATGCGCTGCGCCGCAGCGAGCAGGAAGTGACCGCTGCCGGAGGCGGGATCGCAAATCTTCAGGCTCAGGATTGCAGCCTCGGGATTGGGCTGTCTCTCGGCCTCCGTCAGGAGCGGGTCGAGCGCGCCGTCGAGTACGGCGCTGATGAGCGCGGTCTTCGTATAGTAGCTGGCGCTGGTCTTGCGTTCGCTGCCTCCTACTGTGGCGAGCGCGAAGGTCGCGGCGTCGGCGTTGATCGCCGGCTGCAGTTCGAGGAGGGACTCGTAAACGCTGCCTAACTCCTCCGACTCCATCCTCTTGTAGTCGACAATCCTCATGACGTTGTCTTGTCGGATGATCGCCAAGGCGCGGATTGCATCGAGGAAGTTGCTGTTAGCAATCTCAGCGTCCTCCAGATGATGGATCGCCCTCTGGGACCAGAGGTAGCTGCCGAGCGCAGGAAGACCGAGTTGCGGACACCCCTCATCCCGTCCGAGAGACGCCATCACGACGCGGAGCGTGCGGTAGAGGTCAGAATGCGCCGTTCCGCGCCGTCGCTCCGCTAAGCGTCGAAGGCGACGGACTGAGTAATGCTCGAAGTAGCGGGCCGCCTCAGGGGTATCCTCCGCGGCGTGGAGAAGACCTCGATCCTCGGCGGCTGCAAGGAAGATGACGCGGTACACGAGCCGCAGGAGTTCGCGGTAGTAGTCCTGCGCGTCGAGCGTGCCGGCGCGAAGCGCCTCGCGGAGGGCCGTATTTCGGGGGTGGGCAAGGAATCCTTCGCCAAGCGCGACGATGGCTGCTTCGACACCATTCCGTAGGCCCTCGCGCGCGCGGGCGCCATCATCCTCGGCAGCCTGCGACCACTGCTCCAGCCAGCACCCTTCCGGTGGGTCGGCTTCCACGCGGGACTGGTGGCAGAGCATCCAGAGGAGGACGAAGTCGGAGTACGCCTCGCCGTCCATCATAGCCTTGAGGTCGAAGTCCACGTAGGCCTGCTTGGTGAGGCTCGCGTTGTCGCGGAGGATGCGGAGCCGGTGGCCATTAGAGACGAAACCCCAGAGGTGGTCGAGACTCCGATTGAGGAACTCCTGGAGGAGGCTACTCGGGCTGCTTTTCGTTGTCGTCCCGTTCGTGGGGCGGCGGTCGAGGTTGGCGCGAAAACTCACGAGGTGGATCGGCGTCTTCTGCCAAAAGTGGGAGATAGGGTACTTCTTGCTATCGAGTTCAACGGCGCGAGGCGCTGCGCTCAGGTGCCCATAGCCGAGCTCTTGGAAGAGGATGAGGAGCCACTTGTCGCGGGTGAGCGTCGTGCCCGCGTCGCTTTCTGGGAGCTTCTCCGCGAGTTCGTTGAACGAGCGCCACGCGTTGAGGAGGCGATTCCACGACCGGGTCGTCGCTTCGTTGATGCGCTCGTTGGCGGCGAGGTGGTAGGACTCGGGCGTGAGGCCGGGGAGCGTCTTGTCGCCTTCGCTGATGCGATGGAGTAGGTCGGATGGCAGGAGCCCGCCTTCCGTCTCGATCGTCACGAAGACCTGGCCGGAGCTCCGGGTCAAGCGGCGTCACCTCCCGTGGCGGGGAGGAGGACGTAGATGCCGAGGACGTCCACGGGCGTTCGCGCTTGGACGCGGTAGCTTAAGCCCTTCATCTGGGCGGAGTCCCTGAGCCGCCGGTGGGCGGTCAGGAGCTCGTGGCTTCGCCGAACGGCTTCGTCGTTCAGGCGCGGACGGAGGGAGTCGATTTCGTTGACCACCCGGGACACGAACGTCGCCGCCTGCTCGGGGGCAATGTTGGCGTCCGGCGTGGCTTCGAGCAGGGCTTCGGTGGTCTCGTCTGGGAGCCATGCCGGGTTCGAGGGTGGTCCGCTAAATGCGAGGACGCGGCATTCCTCGGCGATCTGGGTGTGGTCGGCGTCCTTGCGGCGCGTGACGATGTCGTAGCGGAAGCGGACGAGGAGGAGCGTGGTCCGCCGATCGACTGCGCGCGTGCGGAGGGCGCCGGCCCGTCGCGCGACGGCGTTGCCGAGAGAGTCGAGGGCCGAGTCCATGACGTAGCTCGCGAGGCCCTCAACGACGGGGTGGGTCCTGCTGAGGTAGATCTCGCCGTCGTACACGGGCAGTTGGAAGCGGCCGACGATCGTCTCCTTTCCGCCGATGACGTCCCGCAGGGCACTGGGCGTTTCGCGGAGGTCAAGCTCAACCGCACCGCGACGCTCGGTCACGACGCCCTTGTGCATACGGAGCGCGTCCGTCGTGAACCGCTTCACGTCGTCGGAGGAGCCGATGGCGGCCGCTGCTTCCTTGAATTCGCGGGCGACCTCCTCGACCTTGATTCCTTCCTGGGCAAAGACCGTGCGCGAACGCTTCTCGCGCGCTGCCGCGTCTTCCCATTCGGAGAAGAGCGCGTCCTGCTTCGCGCGGAGTTTCTCCTCGAAGCCTGGGAGCCGCGTCTGAATCGTGTCAGCGTTTTGCCGAAGGAGGAGGCCCTCGAAGATCGCCTGCATCACTGTGTTGGTGTCCACGGGGACGGCGACGCTGATGCCGAGCGAGTTGCGGATCTTTTGGTGCTTGCGGATGAGGACGTTGAGGACGATTCCATCGATTTGGTTGTCCGTCCCGTAGTAGGTGACGACGCGTACGGTGTCAGCGGGTTGGTTGAAGCGGTCGACGCGTCCCTCGCGCTGCTCGTGCCGCGTGGGGTTCCACGAAAGGTCGTAGTGGACGACCGCGTCGAAGTGCTCTTGGAGGTTGATGCCTTCGCTGAGACAGTCCGTGCAGACGAGCACTCGCTTCGGGGCCTTCGCGAGCTCCTCGACGCGCATCTCTCGGTCTGCCGGGGGGAGCGTCCCCGTGACGGAATCGACCTGAACGTTCGGGAGCTTCTTGCGCAGCTCTTGGGCGACGTAGTCCGCCGTGGGGATGTACCGGCAGAAGATGATGGGGTGGTGCCCGTCGTCCAAGAGCTTCTTCACGAGGTCAACGGCCTTCGTGAGCTTGGCGTCCTTCCGCCCTTCGAGCGCTTCCGCCGCGCGGGCGAGCTCTAGAAGCCGGCGGCGATTCTTCGTTCCGTCCTCGTCGTCCTCGCCAGGGTCGCCGCCGGGGACGACGTCCATGGACTCGACCTGCTCATCGGTCTCCAAGTCGAGGACGGTGCGTCGGCCGATTTCGTCGGCTTCCTCTGGGGTCTCCGCGTCTGCGGTGCGGGCGCGGTTCCGGAGGGTGGCTGCGGCCGCGGCCGGGCTTGAAGCGAGAGAACGCAGGAGCGCGAGGGCGCTCCACCATCGGACGCGCTGGCGGCGGCGTCCACCGTCGCCCTCGTTCACGGTTTCGCGCGCGTACTCCAGGCACTTCTGGAAGAGGTCCCGGTACTCGCGCGTGAGCGTGTAGGTGGCCTCGGCCTCCTCGCGGCGCGGGAAGGGCGTGTCCGCTTGGAGGTAGTGGCGGATGTCGGCGCGGCGCCGCTGAATGAAGTGCGCGGCCAAGCGCTTGCGGTGGGCGGCGTTGTGCTGGCCGCTTAGATCGTCGGGGAGGTTCGCGAACTCGGGGTTGAGGAAGCTGAGGAGCGATCGGAAGGCGTCTTCCTTGCCGCTGTGAGGCGTGGCCGTGACCAGGACGAGGTGGCGCTCGGGGTCGGCGGCGAGGCGGCGAACGAGCGCGTTGCGCTGGTGCCGGCTCCCGCGGCCCTCGCCGCCGGCCGCGGCCGTGTGGGCTTCGTCCACGATGACGAACTCGGGGCACGTGCGCGCAAATTCCTCGCGGCGTGCGTCGGACTTGATGAAGTCCATGCTGACGATCACGTGGGGGTAGCGGTCGAAGAGAGATTCGCCGAGGCGGCAGTTGCGCTCCAGCCGGGTCGCGGTGCTGGGCAGCACGAGCTCGGCGTCGATGTGGAACTTGTCGCGGAGCTCCGCCTGCCATTGCTCCGCAAGATGGGGCGGGCAAAGGACGGCCAGGCGGTGGATCTCGCCCCGGTCGAGGAGCTCGCGCCCGATGAGGGACGCTTCCACAGTTTTGCCGATACCCACGTCGTCCGCGATGAGCACGCGGACGGGGTCCTGCTTGAGGGCCATCAAGAGCGGGACGAGCTGGTACGGACGTGGCTCGACGGCGATGCGCCCGAAGGATCGGAACGGCCCGGCGCTGGAGCGGGTGCTGAGGCGAACCGCGTCACGGAGGAGCCGGGAGGAGCGGTGGTCGCCGACCTTCGTCGGGTCGGGGATGGAGAACTCGGCCGACTCGACGGTTTCGAGGTCAAGGTGGATGCCGCTGATTTCGTCGTCGCTGCCGCCCAAGGGGCGGAGGACGAGGAAGTCCGGCGCGGATTCTGGCAGGACGACCCATTCTCGCCCGCGGGCGCGGACGAGGCTTCCAACTGAGAATGACATTACAATCTCCCGAAGATGTTGGGGTGCTTGGCGACGATGGCGGTCCAGTCGTCCGTGTGGGCGAACCGCAGGACGGTGATCCCCATGTCCTCCATGCAGTCTCGTGCCGTCTTGTCGCGCTCCTTGCGTTCAGGGTACTCGTGGTGGGGGCCGTCGACGTAAATCGCGGCCTGCGCACCCTCATAGAAGAAGTCGGGGCGGGACCGGCACTCCCGGAAAAGCTTCTGTCCGTGGGATGGCAGGTGCAGGTTGTGCTCTTCGAGGAAGGTGAGCCACCTGCGTTCGAGCTCCGAGCCGCAAAGCCGCATGAGACTCGCGAGGTGTTCGCTGCGGGGGACGGCTGTGGGTGAGGCGTGGGTCTCGGACTGGCTGAGGCGAAGCAGGATGTTGCGGACCGCCTGGCGGTCGAGGATGGGGTGATCGATCTGGTTCGTGTAGTTCATCAAGCAGTCGTAGCAGGCGGCCTCGCAGTCTTCCCGAGCCCGCGGCGCGCGGTGGCGGTCCTCCCCGGTCTCGGGATCGAAGTGCAGGAGTTCCAGGGCCTGCTTCGCGACGACGCTGATGGCCTTGGGGTCGTCGAGTAGTTGTCGGAGCGCACCCGCGCCGCCCTCGGCGGCTTCGTAGAAGAGAAGGATAGATCGGTTCTGCCGGGACGGCAGGGGTTCCGCCGCGAGCTCCATCTCTTCGAGCTGGTACTTGACCTGAATCGCATTCTTGAGGGCCGCTTGGAGCGATGCCATCTCGGCCTCGCCCACGGGCTCCGCCGGCTGGAGGAGGAGGCAGTTCCGGCGGTCCTCCACGAAGGGGATGACCCGCCGGACCCGCGCCGCTTGCGGGGCTTGGTCGTCGTCCTCGGGGTCTTCCTGGTTCTTCTGCCAGTACCCGCGCTCCGTGTCGAGAGGGAAGCCGTACTGGGATTGGTTGGCACGGCGCGTCCATCCCAGGTTCATGCGCCACAGGGTGGCGGCGTGCCCGTATGTGAGGTGTGCGACGGGGGCTCCGCCGGCGAGTACGCGCGCGTCCCGCGAGGACACCTTGCCTCCATGTTGAGCGAACCGGATGCCCGTCTTGATCTCGTAGCCGAGTCGGAGGCGCTCTTCCTCGTCGGAGTTGATGCGCGCGACGCGGAAGGTAGCCACGTTCTGCATCCGGAAGAGCTGGCGGAGGGGCGGTTCGAGGAGTGTGGGGTCGTCGGGCCTGCTGCAATGCTCGCAGATGTCGGGCCCGTCGCCCTCCGCGATGGGGTGGAGGTAACCACAGTTCTCGCACCGCTTGGCGGACTGTGTGAGGACGTCGTTGTCGCCCTCGCGCTGGTCCGGAACCGGCAGGATCACTTTGTCGATCCGATAGCGGGCACCCTCGTGGTAGACGATGGCCCGCGGCCCGAACTCGCTGATCGCGAGGAAGCGCGGGCGCGACACGAACTCATCCCGCGACTTCTTCGTCCCCTGGGCCGGGATGTACGCGGAGAGGGGCAGGCGCGGGAAGCTGTAACCGGGGAGGAAGCCCTCGCTCGCGAAGTAGCGGTAGCTGTAGAAGTCGGCCTCGACGATGTTTTGGGACTCGGCGAGGAGTTCGAGCTGGGCCTCCGCCTCGGCGCGAAGACGTCGTGCCTTCCGCTTGTCGTCCTGGCTGCGGGTGGCGTCCACGATGATGCGGTTCTGGACCGCTCGCTGGTTGAACGCCGCTCGATAGAGTCCGCGCCAGCGCTCGCACGCGGCATCGAAGTTGCGGGGAATCTGCGCGAGGACCTCGTCGAGCCACGTCGGGCTGTACCAGTCCGCGTCGGCGAGCACGTCCTTTAGAGAGTTGAGGACGGCTTCGGCGCGCTTGCGGGCTCGCTCGCGAGCGGCAGGGCTCTCGACATCTGCCCGTACGCTTTCCTGAAGCTTGAGTGTCGGTTCGGGGCCGCTGAGATCGAGGACATCCTTCAGCGATTTGCCGAGGGGGACGCCGGACTCGGCGAGCCAGATCGCGTGGACGTGAGCGCGAATCAGATCCTCGTTGGCGAGGTCGAGCCGTGGCGGGCTGACGGCGCCGCCGACCATGCGCGTGGGGCGCCGGAAGAAGTACTGGTCGTGTGAACTGTACGTGGAGCAGTAGGCGAAGACCAAGGCGGGTTGACCGCTCCGGCCGGCGCGGCCGCTGCGCTGCGCGTAGTTCGCGGGCGTGGGCGGGATGTTGCGGAGGTTGACGACGTTGAGATCCGCGATGTCCACGCCGAGCTCCATGGTGGGCGAGCAGTAGAGAATCGGCAACTGGCCTTTCCTGAACCGCTCCTCGCGCTCGATGCGGACCTCGGCTCGCACTTGGGCCGTGTGCTCGCGAGCTTCCAGCCCCTTGCCTTCCGTGGCGATGTGCCGGAAGTAGTTGACGAAGAAGGGGTTCGTCCGACCGCCGCTCTGCGACTGCCGGGGAACCCGGATCGGGTCGTGGAAGGGACGCGTGCCGTCGCCGGCAATCCAGACGAGGGCGGACGCGGGCACCTGATAGCCGGGTGTTTCCTGGCCGCCCGACGTAACGATTTCGACGAGGCCTGCCACGCGAAGACCCTCCAAGAGGTCTTCGAGGACGAGCTGCGTTTGGGCGAGGTCGAGTCGGTTTCGTCCGAGGTGTGGGAAGGTCGAGGGCCGGCGGAGGTACGAGCCGAACCCGCCACGGGGGGAGACGTAGAGGTTCCCGCGGTAGTCGCCCTCGCGGCGTGACCGGGGATACAGCGTGGTGGCCGTTTCCATGGTCTCCTTCTCGTCGATCGCCCAGGGGGCGATGAGGCGCTGCGCGCTCTGTTGGCGGATCCGCTCCTGTGTGAGGGTGGTGAGGGAGTCGACGCGGATCGCGAGTTCCCGCCGCATGTAGTCCAGAAGCGTCTTCGCGACCTCCATGCGCTTCTCGGGAGTTGCGTTTGCAAGGGCGGGATGAGCATCCTGCCAGACGTCTTCGGCGGTGCATACCTCATCGAGTGAGAGGTACTTGATCTCCAAGAGGCCGCACTGTTCGAGGTTGGGGGCGGTGACGCGCCAGCCGCGTTTCAGATCGCGATAGATGCGGTAGCCGAGAACGGCCATGAGGGCCCGTCGCGTTTCCTCCAGAGCTTGGAACCGGACCTCTGGGTCCACCGCGTACATTGTGAGGTCAAGGTCCAGGGCCTCGAAGACACGCTGGACGAGCTCGTCGTACCGCAGGCCGCCGGGGCCTGCTTTCTCAGCGGCACGATAGAGCGCGGAGCGCAGCAGTCCGATTTCGATGAAGTCGTTGAAGTGACCAGCTTGCAGGGAGGCATCCTGGCGGTTGTCGGTGAAGCTAAGGAGCTTCCGCGCTTGAGCCTCCAGCTCGGTGTCCTTGCGGAGGGAGCGAACGGCGCTCAGGCTGAGGATCGTGGAGGCGGTGCTCCGGCCTTCGGTCCCGAGCGAGGCGAGTTTCGCAAAGTCCGACCGCTGGTGCATGTCGTAGGAGATGCCGCAATTGAGACAGAAGCGGAAGGGAGCCCCGATGAAGTGAGCGTCCGTACCGTCGTCCTGCTCGATACCCGAGGTCGCGACGCGGAGCGATTGAGGAAGGTCGCCCCGTCGCTCCTTTCGCACGCGCGGAGCGTTGGGCCCTCCGTCGAGCCAGTCCTCGGGGAGCCTAGCGAGGATTGCTTCGGTTTCGATCGGCCAAGGGTTCTCGGTGCTCACGTGGAGGAAGCCGGGCTCGCCCTCCTCTTCCTCCAGATCGCGCTCAGAGAGCTCGCGGGGGATGAATCGGCGCCTGCCGCCCTCGGTGCGACCCATTGCGACGCAGTAGTACTCTTGGCCGCATTCGCGGCAGAAGACGAGAGGGAAGAGGGCGCGGTCTCGATCGCTGGGAACGTAGCGCTGCCCGTGGACGGTCAGGTAGCGGGCGTCCTCGGCCTCGATGGTCGCGTAGACGGTATCGCCGCGGCTGATGAATTGGTGGAGGCGAAACGCAAACACAGGGAATCCCGTCTGGGGATTGGGCTCGCCCCCGTAGCTCGCAAGAAGCTGGTTCTCTATGGCCGCCGCACAGTCCTCCTCAGGCACTCCGGTGAGCGCACTGAGAATCTTGGCGGCGCCCTCGTCCCCGGTGATGCTCCTCGGAGTCGTCCGTCGCAACCTGTTGCTCACCGGGTCCATCTCCAATCCGAAGGTGCTCTCGATCCAGATGGAGAGAGGATCGTTGATGAACTCGGCGTACTTCGAAGACGGCATTGCACTCGTGTCGGAAACACGTGCCTTCAAATCGGCGAGGAATTTCTCGTCGGCAACGCTTCGGTCGGGTGTGACACGCCGCAGGGTCTCGCCGATCACGTGCTCCGGCTTCACTTCGGAGCCGAAGATTGTGCTGGCAACGCGTGCGACTTCGACCCGTTGCTCGTCGTAGCTCCCGCTTCCAGCGAGCGTGGCGGAGGTTCCGATGCACTTCATCTGCGCGCCCGAGAAAGCTTCGCGGGCGCGGCGAACGAGCATGGCAACGTCCGCACCTTGTCGGCCACGGTACGTGTGAAGCTCGTCGAGGACAAGGAACTTCAAGTCCTTCGCGGACCGGATGAGAGCTGCTTCATCAGGCCGCGTCAGCATGAGTTCGAGCATCACGTAGTTCGTGAGCAGGATGTCCGGCGGGTTCGCGATGATTGCATTCCGTCGCTCGTCCGACTCCTGCCCCGTGTACCGCGCGAATGTGACGGGCCCCTGCCCATTCGGGTAGCCGACGCGCAGGAATTTCTCTAATTCGCCCTCTTGGCTGTTCGCCAGGGCGTTCATGGGGTACACGACGATCGCCTGGATACCTCGGCCACTCCCACGGCGAAGCACGTGGTCCACGATCGGGATGATGTACGCGAGGCTCTTGCCTGAGCCGGTCCCCGTGGTCAGGACGTAGTTCTGCGCGACCTTGGACACCTGGATGGCCTCGGACTGGTGCCGGTGGAGCAGGAGCGTCTTCCCGGACTCGTTCGGTCCCTTCCCCTTCCGGAAGGCTGCGGCGCAGCCGGTGTGGAGCACACCCATGCTCACGAGCTGCTCGACCGTCTCGCCCGGCTCGAACGACGGGTTGAGTTGGATGAGGGGGTCGGGCCAGAGGAAGCCCTCGCCCATCTCCTCCTCGACCTTATCCCGGATCTTCGGATCTTTGATGTGGAAGAAGCTGCGAACGTAGTCGCCGTAGTCCCCGATGAGGCTGTTCCTGAGCCCGAACACGTTCATGGCAACTCTTCCTGTAGTAGCCCTAACAGCCCGGTCAGGCTGATAGGTCTGGGAGCGGAGCCCCCCGGGAGGACTTAAAACGTGACCATGGCTACATCCTGGCGTTCGCTGCAGAGCACGGGCGGCCGGGCCTGTTGGTTGGTCTGGCCCGCCCCGGCGCCCGCGGCTCCGCGGGTGCCGGGCGCGGGCGCGACGCCGAGCCTTGCAGTTGTGATTGTGAAGTTCAAAGCACCGGTGGTGAGGTCGGGCGGATCGTCGTGGTGAGTACGCATCCCCAACCGAAGTGCCATGCGGTGCAGTGGGCAAGGGTGCGAGGCTGCGGGCCCGCGCGAGACGTATAATTCGGGCACGGCCGCGGTGAGCCACTGCCGCCGCGCTTCTGTGATGCCAAAGCCTCGGGATATGTTCCGCAGACAGAACTCGGGCGACCACGTTTCGAGGAGGTGCCATCTTACGCGGACTGTTCGCTGCCGCGGAAGGAAAGAAGGGTTCGTAAATCCTCGCGCAAAGGACGAGGCGGATGGCGACGACTTGCCGCTGCCCGCACCCAAGACGAAGGATAATGTTCGTGTGGCGTCTAACGCCGTTCAAAGGGGCTGCCGTGTGGACGTTCTTCGGCTGGAGCCATGGTCGGTGGCGATCGGAACGCTAGTTCACTGCGACGAGGGCGCGGCGCTATTCGTCTTGGACATCGGCGGAAGGCAGTATTCGGTAAGGCTGGCGCACTGCGAGGGCGGGACTGCGGGCAAGTTGCGGGATCGGCTCGGCTGCAGTCTTTCGATTTTGAGTCTTGATGCGGGGAAGCCTTGGCGAGTTGCGGTGGTTCCGGAAGGCACCGGTCAGAACAAGGACGCCCTCGACGCCGCGGACGCTGCCGCCCCCTCACCCATCGACAACGTCGCCGGCGCGCCCCTTACCGACCACCAAGCCCTCCGCCGCATCCGTGACCTGGCCGCCGAAGCGTGGCGATACGCCCACCACACCCCTCTCGCCGACGAGAACCGTGCGCTCGGCCTCGCGATATTCATAGGCCGCATCGCCGACAGCGCGTGGGCCGCTCGTCTTCCGGAAGACGACGAGACCGACAGGAGCGGCTTCGACAGGTACAGCGGTTAGAACGGCACGGGAATCACCGGGAACTTCTCGAGATACTTCTCCCGCAACTCCTCCGGCGTCCTCTTCCAGTACGCCTGCGACGTCCGGAGCTCGGGCGCCGCCGCCGTCGCGTCGCCTCGGAGCCGCGCGATCCAATGAGGCTCGAAACCCGCTTCCTCGAGCAGACGGCAGAAGGTATGCCTGGCGGAGTGCGGCGTGAGCGGCGAGTCGATGAGGGGGTGCACCCGAATCTCTGCCTGCTCCCCCGCGCGGCGCCACAGCTCGAACATCGAGCCGGAGCCCATCGGCCGCGTCGCGTCCCTCCCGAGGAAGAGTCGCCGCCGCCGCGGGTCGCCCGCGGGAGCTGCGCTCAGCTTGGCGTCCTTCCACCGCAGGTACGCCTCCAGCCAAGCCAGCATTTGGTCGTCAAGGACGAGGTACGGGTTCCCGACGCGCTTCACCCCCTCGACGTTGGGGACCGTCATGAGGCGCTCCTGGCGCCAGACCGCGCGAAGGGCGTCAGAATCCTCGAGAAGGAGGAGCTCCTCGTGCCGGGCGCCCGTCTTGAGCGCGAGGCCGATGACGGCGCGGTCCCTCGGGTGCGAAGCAGCGGCGAGCAAGCGGCCACATTCCTCGAGCGTGAGCGCGCGTCTCGGATAGCGCGCGTCCTCGACCTCCCGCAGCCGGCGCGTCTTGTGGTGGTCGCGCATCCGCTGTCGCACGCGCTCGAAGGGGAACGGCAGGGAGTGGTCCGTCTCCTTCTCCGCGAACTCGAACATCCTTGCGAGCGCCTTCTCGGCGGTGAGGTAGCTTACGACCTTCACGGGCGTGTAGTCCGGACACTGCCGGCCGCACGCCGATGGCACCCTCTGCTCCGCGGCGTACCTCCCGGTGCGGCAGTAGGCGCCAGATGGTAGCACGAAGAAATGCCGGCACCGGGCGCTCGCGCTCTCGAGGTAATCGAGGAGTGCCTGCTCGGGGAGGCTCGTGAGCCGGAGGCCACGGTTTTTCAGGTGGTCGAGGAAACGGTCGGAGGCTTCCATGTACTTCTTCACGGTGTTCCCGCGGTAGCGGCGCCGGATCGCGTCGTGCCACAGGGAGCGGAAGACGTCGTCTTCGCCGCGCGTCGAGAACAGCTCGGCGCGTAGGCGGCCCGCGTCGAAGAACGGACTCGGGACGGTCACCTGCTCAGTCCCCTCCGTCACGAGAACCCTCACGGACCGATGGTCCTTTTTCTTGGCCACCAGAGGCATCGCTTGGTCGGCGTCGCCGCCGCGCACGTCGGACGCCCGCCGGACGCTCGTCGGGCGGCGCCGCCGCGGACGCCGACAGCTCTGGCACCAGGAACGAGAGGTCCACCTCCCCTGCGGCCGGCGCGCCCACGATGTCCAACAGTTCGTCGAGGCGGTTCGCCGCCGCCTCGAACTGCCGCAGGGCCTCCTCGAGCTCCGACGTCGCTCGGTGGCGCTCCGCGAGGGCTTCGGCTAGCCGTCGGTTCGTGTCCGTCAGGAGGCGCGTGAGGTCGTCGAGCGTGCGGTCATAGTCCGCACAGAGCGCCTCATGCTCACTCCGGTCGACGAGCTCGCCGAGGGCGTCCTTGCGCACGATGTGGACGAGATAGTCCCCGCTCCGTTCGAAGCCGCGGCGACGGGCGGCGGTCGTGAGGTCCTTCTCCTGGAAGTCGCGCGGGAGGCGCTTCTTCGGCGCGGCCGTGTCGCGCTCGCGGTCGTAACGCCGAAGAGCCTCCAATTCGTCGGGTGGGAGGGTGTGGCGAGGGAGACGTCTGCGCCAGCCGCGGCGCAGCGTCTCCGCGAGTTCCTCCCCAGCCGGCTCGGCCGGTGTAGGTGTTTCGTCGTCGTTCATCCCGTGGCCTCCCCTTCCTCCTCGCGCTGCGGCTCCTCGCCCGTGCCGAGATAGCTTCGGATGTCGGCGCTGTGCGTGCGGGTCGCGCCCCGCTGTGCGCGCCGCCGGGCCGGTCGTAGGAGTCTGCTGTGTTCCCTGTGCGGGAACATCCTGGGCGGCACAGGGAAACAAGCCTTGCAGCGCGGGCACTCGGCTTCGAGACTGGAGAGCCCATCCACCGCCTCGAGATAGAAGTAGTCCCATAGGCGACGCCGTCGGATGGAGACGAGCGGCTCCGGGCAGAACGGACAACGGACGGGGCGGTAGCCTGCCAAGAGCCACTCGAGCGCCTCGCGGCCGAGGGGCCAAGCGGTCGTGCCGCAGACGGCGCACTGCAGCCGCGGGATAGGGAATGCTTCGAGCACGCGGCCGTCGACGAGTTGCACGCGCTGAGGGTCGGGATCCACTTCGAAGGCGCCGCGGGTGGGTCCATGCCCTTCGGCCGCGTCGTCTTCGTCCTCGTCGTTCGACCCGAGTGCTTCTTTGCTCTCGACGTCCCGTCGCCTACTGTCCGGGCGTTTCCGGCCCGAGCACACGGGACAATCGAACTCCCACCCGCCGCTCGTCGTCCACCGGATGTTGCCTTTCGAGGCCGCGATGAGCGTCGCCATGTCCAATTCCTGTTCGACGAGCAGGTGCTGCAACAGGCGTTCCCACGGGTTCGTCCGCGGGCCACGGCGCCTCGCGCGCGCCAAGCCGACGGTAGCGGCTCTCGCGATCAGGTCGTGGGCCACGACGCCCTTCAGACTCTCGTACGTCACGGCGACCTCTTCTTGTCGGAAACGCCAGACCTGCCGACCGTCGGCAAGCACCGTCATCGTGAGCAGGCGCCGTACCCTGTCCGCAGTGAGAGGCGTCCCTCGCCGCGTGCCAACTTCCGTCGATCGCGTCGATTCGAAATCGCCACACCACGATGGGAACTCGCGCCGGACGATGGCCCCCACGTCGCCTGGAGCGGCCCCGGAGGCCACGAGTTCCAGGATTCGCCGCACGACCTGCTTGGACTCTTCACGGTAGAACGGTCGACCATGGGCGTCAAGCTCCATCCCGATGAGGAGTTGGGACTTGTCCGCCCACTGGCCCTTCGCGAGGCGGTCCCTCCAGACGCGCCGGATCCCCGCCGAGATCATGATGACGTGCATCGCGTTCATCGTGAACTGGATCATGAGCAGGAGCGCCTGCATGGGGTCAGTCGCGACGGCCTCGAACGGGCCCCCCGTGCCGCCCCCGAGACGCAGGACCGTCCCCGTGGCCTGCATGGCCTCCACCAGGCGGCACCCGTCGGTCGGCCAGCGCGTGAGCCTGTCGGGCGAGGAAGCGTACCACCCGCTGACCTGCCCTCGCTCTGTCGCGGCGACGAGCGCGGAGAATGCCGGCCGCACTCGCCCCGGCTTCGCCGTCGACGTCTCCGAGACGACGAGGAGCCTGCGCTCCCCGCACCTCAACGCTGCGACGACGTTGCTGCGCTCCTGCTGCGGCAACGAATGCCCTAATCGTCTTTGCAACTCCGCGCCGCTGATGCGGTTGAGGACGACGGCGAACGGACCGGCTGCCGAGAGATCGAGCAACGCCCGCTGCAACGCGCGGTGGTCCACGCCCTGCATCATCTCGAGACGCACAATGCGCGCGGACGCCACCGTAATATCATCAAGCCCCGCGGTCGCGGCGGTTCCTTCGCTATGTCCACGGTGCAGCCAACTCAGGTAGGCTTCCGCCTCGACGCTTGTCGGCACTCCGACAGGGGTGAAAAGTGGCTCGGTCTGCCCGGGAGGTCGTTTTTTCTTCTCTCTTTCTCTACTCTGCATTGCTGGGTCACCGCCGTCGTGGAGAATCGTTGGTCGAGGTCGCTTGAGCCCGCGGTGTGACACGCACGCCGTTCGCGTCGACCTCGACGCGCAACTCGAGGGTGAGGACGAATGGCGGGTGGGGCGTGGGTACTCTGCCGCCGGGCTTCGGCTCGGCTTCCTGCGCGGGGGCGACGACTGCCGCCGTGGGTGTCGGCTGCACCGGCGGGTCCCCTCCGGCGCCCTCGCCTTGCTCCTTGGTGGTGTTCACGGTCGTGGCGAAGTCGGTCGCGTGCGGTGGGGCTGGAGGGTTGTTGAGGTGCGCGCTCGGGCCCCACCGCTCGATGGCGGCGCGGTCGTAGGCCGCCGCCGCTTCCTCCTCCGAAGCGAAGTTTCCGAGCCACTTCGTTCCCCCTCCTGCCGTACCGATGCCAGCTTTCCACCGGCCCGGTCCGATTGGATAGACGCCCTTGAACCGGCGGCCGCGATGAGGCCGTGGATGGCCACCGCGCCGATGCGTCGAGGACGGCAGGTATGACGCGAGGCCGACGGCGGTCCGCGCGGGACCGCGCGTGTCGCCTCCCTGGACCCATCGCAGCGCAGTAGGTTGCCCCACCTCACGGTGTGAGAACGAGAGCGTTGACGGCAGGTGGCCTGGCTCGGCCCGCTCGAAAGTCCTGAAGTATTCGCCGCCTGGGAGCCCGAGGTCGCGGTAGGCGATGCACAGTCGCGGCCTCGGGGGCAGGTCAGCCGCGCGTGGAGCGCTCTTCTCCGCGCGCTTCCGCTTGGCGTACATCGATTTGAAGAGCTCCAGCTCGGGGGCGAAGCTCGAACGCCTCGGCGGTGCAGGGTCAAGGGCGAACGTGATTTCCGGCCGAGCGTGGTAGCACTTCAGGCTCCAGACGTCAACGTGGTTGTCGGCGTATGTGACGACTAGGTCCGGGGCGGCCGTGGTGCCCCCGCCGCGCTCGACCGACAGAACCGGAGCCGCGCGCAGGCCTTCGTGACGGTAACCGGCGTTGATGCGCGCCTCCCACCACCGCTCGTATTCGGGGCCCATGATGCTCCCGAGGAGATGCTCCACGGAGGCAATCCATCCCGTGATGGACCGAATGGTGACCTGCTTGCCCAGCCTGCGATGGGATTCGGCGGCAAGGTCGTACGCGCGCAAGCCGTCGAGGCGCACGAGTCGGTATGCGTGGATACGACGTCGCCACGTCTCCTCTTGCCCCTCTCGTTCTCTCGTCCCAGGCGGATTCTGTTCGAGGCGGTCGAGCCAAGCCTGTGCGTCGAACATGAACTCCACCCGCTCCGGCGCCGGCTTCTTCTCCAGCGCGGCGCCACCTGGTAGCTCGCCGAGTGGTATCACCGGGTGGCCTCCCGGCGTGGACCGAGGAGCACGTCCGCCCCTCCAGGCGGAGCGGCCCGCAGCGGGTGGAGCAGGCGGTCCAGGGTCGGCAGCGCGACACGACCAGGCTCAACGGGTTCAGGGGGGCCGCCGAGGGGGCTGCGAAGGACGTGGGCTTCAACGCCATCATATGAACTCATGTATTGTTGTGATCGGCGGCAGACATGCCTTGCAGCCAACGCCAACGCAGGTAAACTTGATGGTCCGGGGTTCAAGAGTTCCACTCCGGGATTGAGTCCGTGCAGTCATTCGGCCGCAGCGAACGCACGGAGGCGCGCGTGGCTGAGCTCGACGCTTCCGAGGATGGCGCCAAGTCGGGGAAGAGCTTCGGGGTCGTCCATGAAGGGTCTGAGGCGGGCGCAGATCTTCTGCCGCTCGTGCCCGAGTGGCCGCAGCGCTTTGCGCATGCCCCTACATCGTCCGCCAGCTTCGTAACAACGACGGAATCGGCCAAGCCTTCCCCAATCCGCACATGCGCCGGGCCGCTCAGGCCGAGACCTGCCGTACCACTGCGACAACGACCGCATCGATTATGAGAAGGTCACGCGCGAGCGCTTCCGATGGCCGGCCGGTCACGCTTCGAGACATCCCGTGACAATGACGCTCTCAGCAGGTACCTGCACAGACAGCCCCGCCCGCGCTCTGCGCGCGAAATCCAGTCGGACCTACGGTGGGGCAAGAACCGCCTCGCACGTAGCCTGCGAACGCTGCTCGAGGGAGGCGTCATCTGGCGTGAAGCCGCCTTGGAGGACTTCCGCTACTATGTCCCCAGGTCGATTACGCTGGGCGAATTCTACCGCGTGGGTCTATGGCGTGAACAGGGAGTGGCGCCTGAGCCCTTCATGCCCAAGCTCTGCTCGTACGCGGCGCTCAGCGGCAACTTCCTCGAACATTGGGTGGACGACCTGCCCGCGCACCTCCGCGACGCGGCGGCGGCTGAAGTGCCTTGTGACGAGGCGGACCCGCAACGCCGCCAGTGGGTTCTGGAAGAGGCGTGCCACTTCCTGCGCTTGCGGGCGAAGGGGATGGCGGGCATCCGTGGCGGCAGTCACGGATTTGCAGAGTACCTCGCGGGGGGCTGCAGTGCCATCCTGAGTGACGAGGACTGGCTCTCGCGTTACCGGCCCTTCGAGTGGCAACAGCACTGCCCGTGGCCGTGGGCATGGAAATCGGCCGCGGAGGTGGATGCTGAGATGGAATCTGACTGAGCCCCGACACGGGCGGCTTGCGCTCACTTCTTGCGCCGGACGAGGAGCGCGCTTCCCAACACCTCGAGTTCGAGCTCGTCGCCCTCTTTCCAGCCTAGCGACTTGAGCGTCGCCTCGGGAATGTCGCCGAGCCGCCAGCGGTAGTAGGTCTGCCCCTTCACCTTGCGGTTCACAAGCTTGAGGACCTTCACCACTGGGAACGCACCTTCGCCTTCCCTGCCAGTGACGTCCCGCCTCATGGCACTTCGTTAGGACCTAAAGCTATTTAGGACCTAACGCCTTTAGGTCCTAATGAGGTTGAAAATGCGGCGAATCCCTGTTTCCGCGGTCGCGAAGGCGTTGAGCGGCGAATCCAGCTGTCTGTACCGGATGTGGTGGGAGCTCCGAAACTCCACCGGCCGCCCGAGCGATGCGGCCCGGCTCGCCGCCTGGAACGTGAAGCACGGCGAGGCCGTCCAGGACCTCGCGGAGAAGGTCGAGGGCGACCTCGAAGCGGAGGTCGTGGTCAGCGACGAGAGCGGCATCAGCGGGAGGGTCGACCTCGTGCAGACGAAGGACGGCCAGGCGTTCGTGCACGAGGTGAAGACCGGGCGCGCTTCGGGGAGCGACATCGTGCAGCTGATGCTGTACATCGCCCTCCTGCGCGTGCGCCGGGCGAACGTCGCGGGTGGCTTCCTCCACCGCGCGAGCGGCTCCACCTGGGTGCCGGTGGCGGACGTGCCGGGCGACCTTCTCGAGCGCGCCTGCCGTGTCGCCCACCGTCTCGCGACGGCGACGCCCCCGCCCCGCATCCGCGAGCGCGCCTGCTTCTGGTGCGTCGCGAGCTGCCCGTTCAGCACCGTCGGCGAGAAGGACGCAAGAGCCGTGCGGGTGGTCTCGGCCTCGGAGGCGACGGATGTGGAGGTGTGAATCGCAGGCCCGTAGCCGCAGCTTCCTGGCGATGCGCATGACCGCGGAGGCCACCTGATGGCGCGGCCACGTCGCGTGGACAAGGCGGCGCGCGAGGCCGCGCTGTCGCGCATCGCCACGCGGCCGGCGAGCGCGGACCAGTTCCCGCCACCGGGCACGGAGGCCGCCATCTACGCGCGGATCTCGCCACGGCCCCGCAGGCCCGGTCGCGGCCACTCGCAGTTGAGCATCGAGGAGCAGGCCCGGGTGGCCCGCGAGGCGTGCGAGCAGTTCGGATGGCGCGTGAAGTACGTCCTCACCGACCGACTCGAATCCGCGAAGGACCTGGACCGCCCGCAGATGGGCCGGCTGCTGACGTACGTGGAGGAAGGACGCATCGGCGCGGCCGTCGTGTGGAAGCTCGACCGGCTCCTCCGGTCGCTACGCGACGCGGTGAACCTCTACGACTTCTTCGCCACGCACGGCGTCTTCCTCTACTCCTGCACTGAGCGCTTCGACAACACGACCCCCTTCGGACGCTTCGTCTTCCGCAACCTCGCATCGGCCGCCGAGCTCGAACGCGAGCTCATCCGCGAGCGCACGGCCATGGCCGCACAAGCACGCGCGAGGCGCGGCGAATGGGTGGCGAGCGTGGCGCCCTACGGGTACCGGCTGCTCAAGGGCGGCCGCCTGGAGGTCCTCGAGTCCGAGGCGGACGTCGTCCGGCGAATCTTCGGGCTGTACATGCTCCATTGGTCCATCCAGACGGTCGCGGAGCAGTTGAACTCGGCGGGCCTCACGGCGCGTCGGGGGGAGCCGTGGACGCACGAGCGCGTCCGCCGCGTGCTACGCAACCCGATCTGCACGGGTCGCATGGTGCTCGCGGGCGTGGAGCGGTACCGGCCTGAGCTCAAGCTCGTCGAGCCGCTCGCGTTCGAGGAGGCGTCGCGGACGAGGAAGGCGGTGAGGCACAAGGGCTCTGGCCCGGTGCCGGAGAAGCGTCGGGCGGACGCCATCCGGTCCGTTTTCGCGGAGTACTCCCGCATTCTGAGGGAGCAGGAGATCGCGGGCGAGATACTGCCGGAGGACCCGCTGGGTGACGACTTGGCTCGCATCAAGGAGGGAGCAATGTGAACGCGGAGCGTGCATCGCAAGAGCACGGCGTCTCGGGCCCAGGAGAGGTATTTCCTGGGACCAAGACGCCGAACACCCGAGTTCGAATCTCGGCGGGGGCGCTTTTTTCGCGTAGCGAAGCGAAGCGAAAAAAGCGCGAGCACGAATCGCGGCGCGGTCGCCGCGATTCGTGCGAAGCTGAGAGATGCGAGCGGCAGCGAAGCATCTCGAACCGGGGATCGACGGAATTTTGAGCGCGCAAGCCCGCGAGCCGTAGGTCTGCGGGCGGGGCTGTCGCGGGCGGTCGGGCGAATCGCGGTTGTGCTGAGCGAATCGAAGCGGACCCGCGAGAGCACGAAACGAGGCACGGTTGCCGCGATTCGTGCGAAGCTTTTCGAGCCGCCCCCGTGCATTCATCTGTCCCTAAGGCCTTGCTATCTTCATGCCTCAGCGCGGTTTTCCGCTTTCCCCAGGGGAAAGAACGAACCGCGCCGCCCTGGCGGCCGAATTGGGCTACCGGGCACCCACGCCCCTCCAACGCGGGATGTTCAAGCCGAATCGTGGGCCATACCAGAACGACTTGTTCCTTTTCCACGATCCTCATGCGAACCCGTATGGGGATATACTCGGCGATCAAACCATTCAATATGTGGGTCAAGGGCAGACTCGCCACGGAGACCAGCGACTCACGAGCTTCAACCGCTCATTGTTCCGACACCTCGAAGACGGCGTTAACGTCCACTTTTTCGTAAAACAACCTGAAGGCGACCTTCTCTATGAAGGAGAAGTCATCTGCGAAGGCGTCGAACGAGTCTACCGGCCGGCAGAGAAGCGATCGGTCCTTGCATTCACCCTCACACGTGTCAACTCCGAGGGCGCGGGATCTCACGAGCCCGCGTTGGACTTCTATCGATTAGCGAAAGAACAGTTGATCGAGCAGCAATTCAGCGATCCCTCGTTCGTTGATCGCCCCGTAGTCACATCGATGGCCCAAAGGGCGATTCGGAGCGTCGCATTTCGCGAAGTTGTGGTCAAGGCGTACGCGCAGAAGTGCGCTGTGTGTGGCGACGTTCTCTCAACGGGAGACTTCGCCGAGCTCGAGGCCGCACACATCGTGGGCGTGAGCGAGCGAGGTCGCGATGACCCGCGCAATGGTCTTAGCCTCTGCGTTCGGCATCACTGGGCGTTCGATCATGGCGCGTTTACGATTTTGGACGACTACACCATCCGCTCTCTCCTAAATCGGCCGGACCCCCACAAAGAAATCGAGGACGGTGCGTCCATGCTTCTTCCCGTTGATCCGGCCCTGAGACCCCACCCATGGTATTTGCAATTCCACCGCGCGAAGTGGGGCGCTACGCCGTGAATCGATAGATGACGCCGGGATTGAGGAAACGCCGGGCTTAGGCTATTGTTTCCCCCTTCTTCTGCCCATCTTAAGCAAGAGGCAAGTCGAACCCGTCCCACCCTTTCGTCCATGGCCGACGCCTCCGGTCGATCCGCGAAGCTCGAACCCCGCGACCTCCGCCCTTTCCCCCGGACGGGGCCCGCCTCACCCCCGCGCGGACACAACAAGGCCGCCCCCAAAACTATCAAAGCGTCCCTCTTCCTTGCCGCATCGCCGGCGTTCTTCGTCGTGGAAGCCGCCTGTTGCCCCTGGGGTGACCCGAATCCGATCGTCGCGCTTACGAAGCTCATCGGCTGCATCCTCGCGGCGGCCCCGCCCTGTTAACGTCGCGCTGCTCGTCTTCGCGATGCTCGCGGTCCTGCCCCCCGCGGCCGCCCAGCTCGAGCCGGGCCCCCCGGGAACCATCACGGTGAGCACGTCGCCCGCGATCGACACGCCGCTGCTGAAGACGCCCGGGGTCCGCATCGCCCAGGACGCCAGCATCCCCGCGCTCATCATTCCGGAGCCCGTGTACGGCCCCGTCGCGGGCCTGCGCGTGGACCACCCGCCCTTCGTGCAGTTCTGGCTCACGTACCACGGCTGGAACATCAACGTGCTGGACCTCTGGTTCAGCAACAACTACTCGAACGAATACCTCCAGAACGGCAACCGCTTCACGGTCGCCGGCTGGCAGTCCTTCGACGGCGAGACGCACTGGCATTCCCGTTGGGCGATCGAGATCGCGGCGCGAGTGCAGGAATACCACACCGGGACGCGGGGCGCGCCCAACATGACGCCCTATTGGCATCCGATCGCCTATCGGGTCCACGACGAGACGCCGAACATCCATTACTCGGTTCACGCCCGCGAGGCGGGCGTCGCGGTGAATGATTTCGTTCCCGTCGTCGAAAGCGAGCACGCGCCGTTGCGGGCGATCACGCCCGCGCGCGCATCCGACTCGCACGCCGCCGGCAATCTCGAGAGCGCCGTGCAGCCGTTGGAGGCCGCGGCGCTCGCGCCGGCCCCGGCGCCCCCCCGACCTGCGGACGCGCCCCTGGAGGCGACGCCGGTCCCGAAAGAGGAAGCGACGATCGCCTCGTTCGCCGATCCCGCCTCAATTCTTTCAAGCCCCACGGCCTTGGCGCTCGTCGCTGCGGGCGCAATCGTCGTCGGCTGGCTTGTCGGCCTCCTCGCAAGCAGCCGGCTGGTCCGCCATCGGATCCTCCAGCAGCGGACGCGAGCGGCGATCTTCGAGGCCATCGACGGCCGACCGGGCCTGACGCTCGCGGAACTCGTTCCCATCGTGGGCGTCCGGCGCCAGACCGTGGCGTACCACCTGCGCGTCCTCGTCCAGCAGAAGTACGTGGTCACCCGACGATGGGGCGAGCGCACCCTGCACTTCGCAAGCGATGCGAGCGAGGCCCGCGAGCCGTTCACGCGGGTCGTGGTCGGGCGCGCGGATCGCGCGCGCCAGATCCTGGAGACCGTCCGCGCCGAGCCGGGCATCACGTCCACGCGCCTCGCGGAGCGGCTCGGACTCGGGCGCTCGACGGTGCGATGGCACCTCTCGCGGCTCGAGGCGTTGAGGCTCATCGAGACGCGGCGGGCGGGCGGGGTCATCGAGTTGCGGGCGGCCGGCGTCCGCTGACGGCGTCCGTCATTTCAGTGAGCGTGCCGAATCGAAAATTAAAATAGTGACATTGACATGTCACCCCTTGGGTGGGGCGTCTGGTTTCATTCCGGGGAAAGGAGGCGATTCAATCGGCAGGCTTCGCGGTCATCCTTCTGGTCCTCGTCCCGACGGCTTCGGCTGGAACCGTCGAAGTCCACCCTCAAACGCTGCCCGGTCCGAAGGCCTTCGCCGCAGCGGTATGGACCGGCGAGGCTGTGTACCTCTTTGGCGGCACCAACACTGCCGGGGGATTCACGCGCGACATCATCAGGTTCGACCCTGCGGGAACCGCGACTCTCCTTGCAGCTATGCTGCCTGAAGCCGTCATCGAGTCAGCCGTTGCGTGGGATGGCACGCACGCATATATCATCGGAGGGAAAACGGCGACGGGCTATTCGGATAAGATCACGCGATTCACACCCTCCACCGGCACGGTCGCGGTCCTCGCTTCTAAGCTTCCATCGCCGCGCGGCGGGTCTGCCGCGTTTTGGGATGATCGAGACCTTCCCGCCAGAGGATGTCCCGGCGGTTGCGTTTATGTCCTCGGGGGAAGAATTGGGTCTTACAACGACATCGATGCGATCGTGAAGTTCAACCCAGGCGATGGAAGCGTTACGACACTTCCTGAGGTACTGCCACGTCGCTCTTCTAGCCATTCAGTCGCCTGGACGGGCGACAAGGCTTATGTCGTCGGCATTTACGAGGGCAATCAGGGCTACCTCGATCCAAGCATCGTCGAATATACGCCAACTTCAGGCGCCGTGAGGACAAAGTCCGTTGCTCTGCCTTTTGGTCGGCAAAGTCCCGCGGCTGTTTGGAACGGCTTCAACGTCCTCGTCATGGGCGGTTACAACAATGGCGCGACGTCTCAGATATTGCGCTACGACCCCGTGCGCGATCAAATCGTAAATTTCGCGGTCAATCTGCCGACAGGCCGTTATGCGAGTGCAGCCGTATACCAGGGCGCGCTGCAAACTCTCGTCTTCGGCGGCTACTCAAGCGCTGGCCAAACCTCTCAAATTCTCCGGGTCTTCGGCGATGCGCCGCCCAGCGGGCCTGTGGACACGACCGCGACAGCCGGTCCCGCGCGCGGGCAGGTGACTGTGACGTGGGCCCCCTCCTCGAGCAACGGCGGGGACCCCATCACTGGGTATCGCGTCTATCGCGGAATCGCGCCCGATAACGTCGTCCATCTCGCGACAGTGATCAGCGGAACAAACTATGCCGATACCGGTCACGGAGACGGCTTGGCGCTGTACTATCAAATCTCAGCCGAGAATTCTATTGGCGAATCGGTTCGGTCGGAGGTCGTCAGCGCGAGGACGTTCTCAGTGCCTGGCGTCCCCCAAGCGCTCATTGGCGAGAGCGGCCCAAGGAGAGGCTCGATCACCCTAACTTGGGCAGCGCCGGCGATAGACGGTGGCAAGCCAGTCACGAGCTACCGTATCCAGATCGAGTCCGAGGAACGTGGACCGATGCCCACAATGTCGGTCGGAACGTCCACGAATATCGCGATCGAGAATTTGCTGGACGGTGAGCAGGTCTCAATCCGCGCCGCCGCGGTCAATGAACTAGGAGAGGGACCTGCAACTTCGAGTATCCGCGTTCGGGCGCCTCATGGCCCCCTGTCGGAAATCAAAACCGCCCCTTCAATGTTGACGATGCGCATAGGTGAAAGCGCCCCCTTCTCCGCGAAGGGATTCGATGCGCGCGGGAACGAAATCCCTATCCAATTGACCTGGAGCGCGACATGTGGGGCCGTAGACGCAACTGGGTTCTACGTAGCGCCACGAGAAGTTGGCAGCTGTGTCATTGCTGCAACGGCGGAATCTATCCAAGGCCGAGCGAGTGTCGAAGTTCTCCCGGGCCCTCTCGCGTCCATCGAGATCCTCGCCTTTCCGGTCGAGGTGGGCGAGCGCGTCGAGTTTGCGCTCATCGGCTTCGACCGCTACGCCAACCGCGTGCCGATTGACCCCTCCGTCCTCGTTTTCGAGGCTCCCACACGAGCGGGCGAGATACGCCTCTGTCATTCTCAAAATGAAATCGAGGTCTGCGCATCGGTCATGGTTCAGCCGGGACCTGTTGCCCGCGTCGCGGTCGAATTGCCGGATGGGCCCATCGTCGCGGGACAATCCTATCCGGTGGTCGCGAAGGCCTTCGATCGTTTCGAGAACGAGGTCGCCACGTCCATTGCACTCATCGCTCACCGCGGACAAGCGGATGACGGCATCTACGCTGCGCCCGAGGTCGCCGGATACGATCAGATCGACGCCCACGTTGACGGCGTGGCAGTCTCTCTCTTCGTCGAAGTCGTCGCCGGGCCCCTTGCGACGCTGCGGGTGCTACCGGAGGCGATCACCCTATCGGCGGGTGAATATCTAATGATCGTGGTCGTGGGCTTCGACGCGTTCGGCAATGCGGTCGCGATTGAACCCGAACTGACGGCTTCGTGTGGGTCCGTCACGGGCAGCAGCTACCTAGCCCCGACAATGGCGGATCAGGCCTGCACGATCGAGGCCCGCTTGGGCGCCATCGCCGGCTATTCGCTGATCGATGTGGTGGCGGGACCCTTGGATCTCCTCCTCCTGTCCGGCCCTGAGAGCGTCGAGGCAGGATCCGTGATGACGCTCCGCTTCGATGGCTATGATTTCCACCGTAACCTCATCCACCGTGCCACCGGATCGTTCGAAGAGGCGGTTCCAACCCAGGCGGGCACGGCGAAAACTTGCATCGAAATCGATGGCATTGAAGCCTGCTGGAATTACAGCGTGGTTCCGGGGCCCATCAACGGTTTCGAGTTGCGATTCGAGGAATCGCCTCTCGTGGTGGGGAGCATCTATGCCTTGATCGTTGAGGCCTTCGACCGATACCGCAACCCGGTCATGGCTGACCCGCTCGTCACCGCCGAGCGAGGTTTCATGGAAGGCCTGCAATACAGAGCCCCCACGCTTGCGGGTCACGACACGGTCGTCGCTCGGGAGGGCGGTGTGGAGGCCTCGCTCTCGTTTGTCGTCATTCCGGGCCCCTTGGCCCGCCTTGCTGTGACGGGGTCAACGGCGGTCGAGGTCGGCAGCGAAATCAAGTTCGACGCATTCGGTTTCGACGCATTCGACAATTCCGTTCTCTTCACGCCAACTTGGACCGCGAGCAGGGGAGTGATCCAAGCGGATGGGCGCTACGCCGCGCCGACAGTTCCGGTCACGGCTGAGATCCAGGTCCACGCTGACGGCGTCGCGAGTCCGGTTCACGTCGTCCAGGTGCACGCCGGGCCACTCGCGCAGATCACCGTCGTATCGCCGGCGGCGGTCGCCAATGTGTGGCGCCCGTTGACGGTGGGCGCGATTGGTCACGACCGCTTCGGGAACGATGTGCCCGCGTCCGGTCTCGAATGGTCGACCGACCTCGGTCAGATCAGCACCACGGGCAAGTTCCTATCGACCCGGACCGGCAACGCGACGATCCTCGCGACGGTCGGCGAGATCGTCGGGGCGCTCGCGCTGCCCGTGGTCGATCGGCTCGGAGTTGAGATCGAGATCAACGACGCCGCTGGCTCCATGAGCGGTCTCCTGCGAGGAGACGGCGAGGGCAAGGTCAACGTCACCTTCGCCGACGGAAGTCCCGTGGCGCAGGCGCCCGTGGCCGTGGATCTGCATTACGTCGACGTGCTGGGCCGGCCTCGCTCCGAGCGCCTTGCGTCGGGCGTCACCGGGCCTACGGGCGAAGTTGAATTCGAGTTCCCCGCCAAGCTCTATCCCCCCGGTTCCTACGCTATCGTCGTGTCAACGTCGTGGTGGCAAAACCAAGGCATGGCCTCACGACCGCACACGGTTGCGGCTCCATGACGGTGATTCGAGTCAAGAAAACGGAGGGTGGCCCCCGTCCTCGAGCGGGCCCCGCGGGAGGGCGATACATCTCCCGTGGCTGGCGAGCGTCGAGGACGGAGGACCGGGGACGCAAAGCGAGCCTTGCGCCAAACCTCTCGACCATGGAGAATACGCGGCGGGAGATAAGTTGGTTCTGCCTTTTCTAGCCGGCCGGGTTCGCCCGCCGCGCTGCGCCCCGCGTGGTTGGACGATGAACGGGCACCGGGAGTCGGGGGGATTCGAACCTGTTCGGAGGCCAGCCCCCGGGTGTTCACGCAGGTTCCTTGTGACCGGCCTCGCGCCAGCGCCGGGCCTTCGGGTGGTCGCCCTTGCTGAGGATGAGCTCCTGAACGGCGGCCTTGGTGGACGTCGGGAAATCCTGGTTCGACATCCACTGCAGGTACCCGGGATCCGTATGGGCGACGATCTGGCCCTGATAGCGCCCGAAGTTGTAGACGACGCGGCCCTCGTCGTTGATCACGAACTTGCCCGCGCGGTCGATCTCGTTGTCGGGTCGCGTGAGCTTCACGCTCGACGCCTCGTCGAGGCCCGCCGCCTTGCACATCGCGCGCCACACGTCGAGCGTCATCTCCACGTCGGCCTTCGCGTCATGGGCTTTCGCGTGCTCGACGCCGAGCCATCGCAGGGCCGCGCCCGCGAGGGTGCGCGGCTCGAGCGCGTGCCACATTCGGTAGACGTCGATCTCCTGCACCGTCGCGAGGTCGATGCCGCGCTCTCCCGCGCGCCGCAGCTCGCGGTCGAGAATCAGCGTGTCGAAGCCCCTGGAATTGTATCCGAGGAGCGTGGCGTCCGCGATGAGGCCCTGCACCTCCGCGGCCACCGCGGCAAAGGGCGGCGCCTCCGAGACGTCGGCGTCCGTGATGCCGTGCACCGCGGTCGCGGCTTCCGGGATCGGGACGCCGGGATTCACGCGGAACGTGCGCGCGGACCCGCCGATCGGCAGCAGGGTGATCTCGACGATGCGGTCCTTCTCGGGATCGGTCCCTGTCGTCTCCGTGTCGAAGGCCACGATGCGCATGAAGGTCCTTTTCACGAGCGCTTCGGGGGCTTGTAGCCCTTGCCGTGGCCTGTTTGCCCGCGCTTCGAACGATCTACCAATCGCCGTCGCGTGCGTAGGGTCTCGACCAGAGCGCGACCTGGATCGTGAGCGACTTTCCCCACGCGGCGTGCATGGCGTCGACCTCCTCCGGCGTGTGGCCGCCGAGCGCAAGGAACTTGCGGATGTCACTCATCGGGTGAACCATCGCGACGATGAAGCGAAGCGGCACGACGTCGGTGGACTCGACGCCGTCCGTCCGGTTCTTCTTGCTGCGATGGTGCCGGAGGGCGATCTCGTTTTGGTAATCGAGCCACGCTTGGTCCATCGGACGCTCGAGCGTGTCCTTCAGCCACATGACGAGGCGGCCGTGCGCGGCCTGGAGGTAGCGGTCGATGGGCTGGCCGTCCTTGCCGACGAATCCGGAAACGAAGATGCGTCCGAAGACGCCTTGCCATTGACCGAGCATCGCGTCGAGGTGCTGCGGCAGGAACGTCGCGGCCTTCCGGAGCGCCGCCTCGTCTCGCGGGGTCCACCCGACGCATTCCTGGAGGTCGGCGAGGTCCTTCATCGTGACCGGGGAGCGTGCGACGGCGGCCGTGCCGTACGTGTAGCCGGCGGTGTGCATGGGATCCATCGGGGAGATTCCATGCCGGAGAAAAGGGCGTGGATCGAGGGCCCGACGGTTCATGCTCCGCCGTCGCCGCGGGTTCCGTTTCGTTCGGGGGCGCGCCCGCTTTCGGAAAGGGCTATGTCGCGCGCCGACCGTCCGCGGCCGTGGACGCGACGGACATCGCCATCATGCGGGAGGTCTTCCGCGAGCGTGTCTTCTTCTGGGGGAACCTCGACCCGCGTCTCTCGCTTGAGACCATCGCGCGCCGCGTCGGCCTCGCCCGCACCACGGTCCGCGCGCGGATCCAGCGCTGGTCCAAGGACGGGTTCATCGAGCGCTACGAGGTCATGCCCAACCCCTCTCTCTTCGGCGCGCGGCTCGGCGCGTGCGGGGTCCGCATCGAGGACCCTCGCGCGAAGGCGCGCTTCCTCGACGAGCTGGACCTCGTCGACGGCGTCGTCGTGGCGCTCGATCACCTCGGGCCTTGGGTCGTCGTGGATCTCGTGATCGACGAGCCGCGCCTCCTGGAGCGCCGGCGCAGGCTCATGGCGCGCCTCCCCGGCGTCAACGAGGTCGAGGAATGTCTTCCGATCGAGACCCCGCGCGCGACCGCCGACTTGACGGATCTCGACTGGCGCATCGTGAAGGCGCTCCGCGAGGCGCCGCTTGCGACGATCGACGCGACGGCGCGGAAGGTGGGCGTGAGCGCGAAGACGCTCGCGCGGCGCTACGAGCGCCTCGTCGCGTCGAACGCCGTGTGGTTCGTCCCGGTGCTCGACTTCGGCGGCTACACGGGCGGGAGCGTGGGGCGACTCATCGTCACCCTCGCGAAGGACGCGGACCCGCGCAAGGTCGCGAAAGGCCTGCGCGCGCTTCCGGGTGCCCTCGTCGTGGCGGACCTGCACCCCGTGCACCCGGGCCCCGTCCCGGGGCCCTTCGACGTGCTCTGCCACCTCGACGCCGTCCCGCACGCGGAAGCGGTGCAGCGAGCGGCGCTCGACGTGACGGGCGTCGCGGGCGTCGAGGTCATCTTTCCCCGAAGCCTGCGCGTATACAACGGATGGTTCGAGGCGCAGATGGGGAAGCTCGACGGCGCGTCGCCGCGGCGCTAACGCTTCGGGACGTCCCGGATCGGCGTCATGGGCGGGGCACCGTCCGTGGACCCTCGCGCGCTCGCCACCAGAGCCTCGTCCTGCAGTCGATCGACGCGGATCGCGAGATTCCGGCGCATCGTTCCGTGGCGGTCGAGGTGGTCGGCGTCGCCCTCGTTGAGGATGGGGATCTCGTGATCCGTGCGCGGGATCGGCACCCTCGCCCCTGTCGGCCGCGACGTGTAGAGTGTACGCGGCCATGTGGCCCGTCCGCGGTCCCTATCAGATCTCCACCACGACCTCGCCCTTCGCCGCGTTCGCGTACGTCCGTCCCTTGAACGTCCGCATGTCGCCCGCGAGGCCCGCGAAGCGATCGAGGCTTTTCTCCTGCGTGTGGATGGGGACGAGCATCCCGGGCGAGGCGTTGCGGATGAGCTTCAGGATGTCCTGCGCGCCGCCGTGGCCGCTGACGTGCGTCGTGCCCGTCTCGCTCCGAGCGTCTTCCGTCTGGCGTCACGGGTTCCACAACGAAGTTGAGTTCGCGTTCCCGAGCAAACTCTACCTCCCCGGTTCCTACTGGAAGGGTGCGTCAACGTCGTGGTGGCAAAACCAGGGCACGGCGTCCCGGCCGCACTCGATCGCGGCTCCATGATGGTGGTCAGAGTCAAGAAAGCGAAGGGTGGCCCCGTCCTCGAGCAGGCCCCGCGGGAGGGCGATACATCTCCCGTGGCTGGCGAGCGTCGAGGACGGAGGACCGGGGGCGCAAAGCAGGCTTCGCGCCGAACCCCTCGTCCATGGAGAATACGCGGCGGGAGATAAGCTGGTTCTGCCTTCTCTAGCCGGCAGGTTTTCGCCTGTTTTTCGTACGGGGCCGTTCCCGTCAGGTTTTCCGCGGCCTTTTCTCCTCCAGAAGTTGAATCGATCCCAACCCATGTCACCAAGTCAGTTGACCACGCGGGCCTTGCGCTCCATTTCCCACGCTGTGCGAGACCTCGAATTCACGCCGTCGCCCCGCGGCCGTCGACCGGCTTGTACAAGAATCGCCCAGGATCGCGCGATCGGCTCTTCGGCCAAGGCTCAAAACCGTTCGTCGCCCACGAATTCCCGAAGGGTGCCGACGAAGGCATCGTAGGTCCGCATGCCTTTCGGGGTCATGGCGATCCTTTCGACTCCTTCCGCGTCTCGCGAGACCGCAATGAGGTCCTTGGAAATCATCCAATCAAGATACTTCTTGTAGACGCGATAGTTGAGCCGGACCGCCAACTGGAGGTCCGTCTTCCGGTAGACGCGCTGGTCACGCCAGAGCCGTTCGAGAAACCGGGCCACGACATACAGGTCGGGACGTTCGAGGTCGGCCATCGGTGTCCGCCTCAGGACTCGATCTGCGCCATGAGCTCCTCTTCTCGACGGCGCAGTCGGGCCACTCGTTTTCTCCAATCGCTGAGCTCGCGGTCCAGGGCGCGGAATTCACGCAGCCAGATGCCCGTGAGGCCGAGGAGGAGGACGGCGGCACCCGCGACGAAGGCCCATCGCGCCCACGGCGCTCCGCCGACGGTGTCTCCCACTTGCCACGCCCAGGGAAGCAAGAGGGGGTACCAGAGGAAGATCCCGAGGAACCCCGCCATGAGGAGATATCGGCGCGTCCGGACGAGCCACGCCTCCGTGCGGATCGCGAAATGGTAGAGGGCTTCGGCCGTGGTCTCCTCAGGGGTCACCACGGATGGCTCGCGAGCTCGTCGCTCCTTCGTCCAAAGGGTGAAGCCGATGAAAGCGACGATCGCGCCGAGGGCCGCGAGGGCGGGCAGCACGGCGGAAAAGGGCGAATCGAAGAGCGCGCTCGAAACGAATTGCGCGCGCGCCTCCGGTCGGTTGGCGCGCCAGTCTCCCGAAGCAGGCCATTCGAAGACGGCGTAGAGACCGGGGCATCGCGGGTCCGCGTAAAAGGAATCGACGGCCTCCCCGGCAAGGAGGCGCGCGGGGGGATTGATGATGTCCTCGACGGGTGCGCGGAACTCGTGTTCGCGCATGCCGCGGATGACCGGCGCTTCCGGGCTCACGGGCCGACCCTGGACAAGGTCGAGGTAGGCCCAGCAATCGAGGAAATACGCGTCGCCCGGGCTCACGGGGAAGCGGTACGTGGCCTCGACGTAGCTGTCGTGGGGGATCGAGTAATGGCCCACGAGGCCGAGGGTGACACGCGCCGTTTCATTGACGACGGTCTCGTTCCCGATCGACTCGAAGGGCATCTCGCGCGCGGAGCTGGCGAGGAGGCCCAAGAGGAACAGGCTGGTCCCCAAAAGGACCAGGCCAGCAAGAGCGATCGGCGCGGCAGTGCCCTGATGGACCGCAGTCGATGAATCTCCTCGAAGTTGCGTCAAGGGATCACGGGACATGCTTGCGCGGAAAGCGACCGCGGCGTCATTTCAGCTTTTCGAACCCTACCACGGCCGATGGCTCGGCCATCCCCGGACGAAACGCCCGTCGTCACGTGTTACCGTCCCGAAGGGCCGCGGCGTTCGCGCCGTTGGATCATCAAGCCCGAGAGCGCGGCGAGGATTCCCGTGGTCCCGACAGAAATGAGGACCATCGGAAGCCACCCCTCCATTTCGGGGTTCTGGACGAGTTCGGTCACGGCGCTCGGCGGATTCGATCGCCAGTCGCCTCGGTCGCTCCAAGTCAGGATGACGTAGACGTCACTCGCGCAATGTCCGTCGGATGCGCGCGATGGGAGCGTGCCGGCCTTGACGTGGAACATCCCTTCCGTGACGCCGCGCAAGACTGTCGCGCTCGGACTGAGGGGCGTCCCGGCGAGGAAGCGCTGGTGGTCGTCGCATCCGAGAACGTAGACGTCTCCCGAGCGGTTCGGGAACCGGTACATCCCCATGATGGTGCCGCTGTCGAGGACGTCGATGCCGTGTGGGACGGCGTACGTCCGCGACGCCGTTCCGTCGCGCGCCGTCGGGGCGCCCACGGGGACGAAGTCGTTCCGGTCGACGTCGGCGCTCGCAAGGGCATACGAGAAGCCGCTGATCGCGAGCAGGACGACGCCGACCATGAGGACGTGTCGTCCGCGCGCCGAGGGTTTGACTGGGCTGAGATGAGCTTTCATGCGTTTTCCTCCTGACGGGTCGGTTGTGGAGTTTCAGATCCGGTGCCTTCGAGAAGCTTGATGAGGGCGGCCTCGAACGCGCGCGGGTCGCTCCCGAGCGTCGCGGCCGGGCCGCTGTAGGTGAGGCGACCCCGCGCGACGATGGCGATGTTCGCGCAGAGTTCGTGGACTTCGGTCGCGTCGTGGCTCGACAGGAAGACGGTCACATCCTGCTCCCGCGCGAGCCGCCGAAGAAGCTCCCAGGTTTCGCGCTTGGAGGGCAGATCGAGTCCCCGCGTGGGCTCGTCGAGGAACAGGACTCGAGGGCGGGAGAGCAGGGCGCGCGCGAGATCGACCCGCCGCTTCATGCCCGTGCTGTAGGAGGCGATGGCGCGATGGCGGAAGCGGGGGTCGAGCCGCACCGCGTCGAGAGCCTCGCGAACGGCGTCCTCCGCGCGAGGCATGCCGCGGATGCGGGCGAAGTATCCGAGATATTCCCGGCCGGTCCACGACGGCCGGCTGTCGGCCCCTTCGTCGCCCACGAGTCCGATGATCTCGCGGATGGCGAGCGGCTCGCTGACAATGTCGTGACCCGCGACCGTCGCGTGGCCCGCGGTGGGGCGGATGAGGGTCGTGAGCATTTTGATGGTCGTGCTCTTCCCGGCTCCGTTCAGCCCGAGATAGCCGTAGATCGTGCCGGTGGGAACCGCGAGGTTCACGCCGTCGACGGCGACGAATTCGCCGTATCGGCGCGTCAGGTTCTGTGTTTCGATGGCGTATTTCATGGGATCATCTCACGAGATGCGTAGGCGTCGGACGAAGGCGAAGGCGGCCAACGCGAGGGGCGCGGGCAAGGAGGCGATGAGCAAATGCTCGGACGCATCCGAGACCGCGGCGTGGATCGGGATTTCGGCGTGCGCATGACGCGTCTTGTTCTCGCCGGCGACATCGTACTTCGCGTGGATGTGGGCGACGTAGAAGTTCTTGGAAAATCCGTGCGGGTCGCCCGGATTCACCGTCAGGGGGAGGCGCAAGACGACGCCTTCGATGGGGCCGTTCACGATGGCGCCAGGGAGCGGTGCCGTCTCGTTGCGCGCGACCTGCTCAAACGTGAAGTTCCGCGACAGGTACGTTCCGTTGTCCCGTCCCGCGGGAATCGTGATCTCCACGGTGAGGTTCGTGACCGGAATGGATGGATCGACGGGAAGCAGGAGGACGAGGTGACGCTCGTTGTCCTCGTTGACCGCGAGGGGATCATCGGCCGTCTCGAGGTGGGGGTTCAGGAAATCCAGCTCGAGAGGGCTCGCTCCGGGTTCCCCGAGGGAAGCGAGGATGTTCACGGGACGCGCCCCGGGGATGTGGACCTGGGGCGCGCTCGGCTCCGCGATTCGGTACTCGTCGTTGGCGGCGGCCGCGGGAGCGAGGACGATCGCGGCGACGACCAGGGTTGTCAACCCTTTGTGGCGCGGCGATGCCTCCCAATCTTCGGGACCTTGACCGCGAAGGTAGACCCATGCCGAGAGGAGGGTGAAGCCGAGGGTGGTGACGGCGAGGGCGACGATGGCCTTCGCGGGGTCGACCGGTGCTAGGCCTCCGCTGGCCTCGCTCGATACGGCGTCAAGGAGGTTGGGGTGGGGGAAGAGGTGCAGGATCGCAAGGAGCGTTCGGTTCGGGGCCGGATCCTGGAGCACCTGAGCCATGAAGACACCGCTCATCACCGACACGACCGCAATCGAAACCGCGAGGCCGACGGGCGCGGCGAGCGAGCGTCCGGTGAAGACGATGCCGAGGAACGTGCCGATGGCGGTGTAGGCGAGGATGAGCCCGATCGCGATGGGGACGAAGTCCTGGAAGATCTCCCCGCCCGCGCCGAGATGCCAAGCGATGACGGCAAGAATGGGCGCCGTCGTGACGAGGTACAAGACCCCGACGCTCGCCGTCACCAGAATGTTGGCCGCGAACCATCGGGATTGGGTGATCGGCGCCGTATAGAGGCTGTGCGTGAGGCGGGACGCGCGCGGAGCCGACATGCGGGCGGCGGCGAAGGGCGCGACGAAGGCCGGGACGACGAGAAACGCGACGACGCCGAAAGCGCGCAGCAGTTCGGGTGCGATGGCGACGGCGAGGAATCCGATGAAGGCCGTGGCCGCGGCGGCCCCCGCGAGCGCGAATCGTCCCCGGGGGAGGCCCCGCATCTCCTCTCGGTAGATCCTCCAAACGGTCGCCCTCGCGGATCGAGGCGATTGCCATGACGGGCGGGGGCTCGCGCGCAAGTTCGGCGGCGGTGTCATCGAGACGTCATGGCGCGACGTGGGCAACAGGGTAACGCCACAGCGATACGTACCGAGGATACGTCGAATCCGCCCCGTCCAGCTTGCGGGCGAGTACCACCGGGTTTGCCTCCGCCGGGCCCGTCATGCGAGGGTCCGCCGCGTGGCCACGCCCTCGCGCAGCCGCCCGCCGCGGCACGACGCCGGTCGCGTATCAGACCTCGACCACGACTTCGCCCTTCGCCGCGTTCGCGTACGTCCGCCCCTTGAACGTCCGCACGTCGCCCGCGAGGCCCGCGAAACGATCGAGGCTTTTCTCCTGCGTGTGGATGGGGACGAGCATCCCGGGCGAGGCGTTGCGGATGAGCTTCAGGATGTCCTGCGCGCCGCCGTGGCCGCTGACGTGCGTCGTGCCCGTCTTCGCGACGAGGACGTCGGCGTCGGCCTTCGAGGCCTTCACGTTGTGCTCCATCCCGAAGCGCGCGAGCCAGTTGCGCTGCCGCGCGAGATCCATCGCCATCTCGTCCGAGTAGGGCTCGGTCGAGCAGCGGATCCAGCGCGATCCCGCGGGCGGCGCGAGGTCGAAGAGCTCGTTCGAGGCCCAGAACGAGAGGTGCACGATGTAGCGGTCGGGGTTGTCGAGCACGTCGAAGGCGCGCTTCGCGTTCAAGAAGTGGTGGAGGCCGAGCGAGAGGTAGCCTTCGTCGCGGTCCTTCCACGCCTTCTTCATGTCGGCGCTGCGGTCGCCCCAGTCCGCGAGGTAGCCGGCCTCGTGCTTCTCGTAGTCGCCGGGCTCGTCAAGCATCGACTTCTTGCGGCGAAGGTACACGCCGACGTTGTCGTAATTCTCGACGCTTCGCGAGGGGAATCCTGGCACTGTTTCGAGACGCTTCAGGAGATACGCGGTGCGCGGGTCCACGAGGAGTTGGCGCCCCGTCGCGCTCGCGACGCGCTGGAGCGTGTCGAAGCGGGTCGTATCCTTCCATGCGAACTCCGCGACGACGAGTCCCTTCGCCTCCTGCGCGAGCTCCGTCACGCCGCGCTCGACGCCTTCCTCGTTGTCGGCTGCGTCGTGGTCGATGCGCGTGCCTTCGCAGAGCATCACGTCCGGCTCGAGGCTCTCGG